>Ga0194056_10001025_pt1 | contig 15275 bp, 14 predicted proteins | sample SepL4413m_MetaG_FD_155458 | JGI IMG/M metagenome (GOLD analysis project Ga0194056, IMG submission 155458) | Anoxic zone freshwater microbial communities from boreal shield lake in IISD Experimental Lakes Area, Ontario, Canada - Sep2016-L442-13m | ecosystem: Environmental > Aquatic > Freshwater... | reverse complement strand
AAAGGAAATATTCACGTTATTTTTTTTCATTTCTAAATAAGCTCCACATCCCCAATAAGGTCAACCCTGACCTTGTCACCTACTTTAACACCGGTGCATTCAGTGGGTAAAACGATATAACAATTAGCCAGGCTCATGGAACTCAGTATATTTGAACTTTGCTTGCCCGAGGACGCCACAAAAAATTCGCCGGTTTTATCTTGGCTTAAAATACCTCGCTGGTAATCTTGTCGCCCCGGCGCTTTTTTTAGCGGCGTTGTACAGGTTGCCGTTAATTGCAACGATTTTGCTTCCGGTGCGCCGGATAATTGCCTAAGTGCAGGTGCAACCAGGTACTTAAACGTGACAATAACGGCCACCGGGTTACCCGGCAGTCCAAAAAAACAACAGTTACCTATTTTTCCAAAAGCCAACGGTTTTCCGGGTTTTATCGCCAGCTTCCAGAAATTGACATTGCCACAACGCTCCAGTATTTCTTTAACATAATCGGCTTCACCGACTGACGCACCACCGGTAGTAATAATGACATCATGGTTTTTTGCCGCCTCTATAAAGCTATCCTCAAGCAACTGCCTGTTATCAGCAATCACGCCTTTATCCGTTACACAGTAGCAGGCATCCGTTAACAGTCCGCTTAATGTGTAACGATTACTGTCATAAATTTGCCCTGATGCCAAGGGCTGACCCAATGCCGTTAACTCATCACCCGTTGAAAAAAAAGCTATTCTTACCGGCCGTTTAACCGTCACTTCATCAATTCCGGCCGAAGCCAATAAACCCAGATCAATGGCATTCAATTTTTTGGGATAAGCCAAAACTAAGTCGCCTTGTTTTACATCTTCACCGACTTGTCTGATATGTTGCCCTGTCGGCGTATTTGCTGAAAAACAGATCGTTTGTCCGTTAACCTGTACGTGTTCCTGCATGACGACCGAATCAGCGAATACGGGTACTACAGCACCGGTAAAAATCCGGATACATTGCCCGGGTTGCAACAAGCCGGTAAAAGGCCGACCTGCCCATGAAGCCCCTGCCAGACTCAGTGTAAAGGGCTGTTCATGGCTAATATCATGACTGGAAAAAGCATAGCCATCCATGGCGGCATTTCTGTCATGAGGGCTATTGATAGCCGAATAAACCGGTTCTGAGAGCACTCGCCCCAAGGCGTTTTTTAAGACCACTTTTTCTGACTCTTCGACGGCATAAACGGCTGCTTTAATAGTGGCCAAGGCTGCATCAACAGACAGTAAAGGCTCGACTTCCTGGCTGCATAAGTCAATCATAAATGCCCCATGAATTGATTTAAAATAAAAGCGGCTATCATTTCAGGCTGATTGATGTCCAGTTGGGTTAACATGCCTGGCGTTTCCAGTGCAACATCAGCAGCAATGGCAATAATATTAGGATCATTTGGATACAGTAAAGGTTTATTAAGTGAGGGGCGATGTAATTCAATTTTAGAAAATGGCTCGGCTTTAAAACCTTCAACTAAAATTAAATCCAATTCGGATTGATCAAACAGCTTTAACTGATCATCCAGTCGAGGCTCTTGTTCCGGCGTGATTTCGGTAATGATGGCTCGACGATGCGTAGATACCAGCATAACGGGCGAAGCACCCGCCTCTCGTAAGCGGAAACTGTCTTTGCCTGGCTGGTCTATTTGGAAATTATGATGGCTGTGTTTGATTAAACCGATACGTAAGCCATGGTGCTTTAAAATGGGAATGATTTGGGTCAGTAACGTCGTTTTACCGGTTCCGCTAAAAGCGGCAAAACCTAATAGGGGAACATAAGCATGTTGCATAGTAATCAATTCATCAGACTGTTATCGAAGGATGGCTTATTCTAAGGTATTATTGGGTAGGGATCATTATTAATACGGGAGAAAACATTGATTCGAATTTATCTTATTTTATTGCTGATCATTATTGCATTTTTTGGCTTACGCTCGTTTTTAAAAGCATCGCCTACGGTATTGGCTAAATATGCCAGAATTTCATTGCTGTGTATTGTTGGCTTGGTGCTGCTTTATTTAACGGCAAGCGGACGCTTAAACTGGCTGTTTGCACTGGCAGGCCTGGTTATTGCGTATCTGGTCAGGTTAATGCCAATACTACTGCGCTATGCGCCACAAGTACAAAGACTATGGCAGACATTTTCCGGTACAAAACAAAACACGTCACAACGTCAAAGTGAGGCCAGCGCTAAAGGAAAAATGTCTGTAGAAGAAGCTTATGACGTATTGGGTTTAAAACCGGGGGCATCGGAACAGGACATTGTTGCCGCTCACCGTAAATTAATGCAAAAAATACATCCTGACCGGGGCGGCTCTGATTATTTGGCCGCAAAAATAAATTTAGCTAAAAAAATATTGTTAAAAAAATAACATCATGTATTTTTACTCGTTAAAGCGCTACTTACTCTTGATATTAATGGCATTAACTTCATTAAATGCCAGTGCCAAGGCGGGTTATTATGTGCCCGTAAAGATAAGCAACAATCAATTCGTCAATGATAAACACCCGAAAAACACAGCGAAAAAAGACATCCCGCCAACAAAAAGCATCACTTCAGTAACCCATAAATCAAACTCAACCCATAGGCATACTCATAAAAAAGAGTCGGCCAAGCGTCATGTTTCACAAAAGAAAGACCGCAAAAATAGTCAATCAAGTGCTTCAATTGAACATGAAAAAATATCAGGCTTAAACTTTGGCTGGCCCATAACAGGAAAAGTTTTAAAAAAATTTTCTCCATCCCGCAATAAAGGTATTGATATCGCAGGGAAGCAAGGACAGCTTATAAAAGCGACTGAAGCAGGCAAAGTTGTCTATGATGGACAAGGCCTGATTGGCTTCGGCAAGCTACTCATTATCAAGCATAATGCTATTTATTTAAGTGCTTATACCAACAATAGTCGACTGCTTGTTAATGAGGGAGAAAGCGTAGCAAAGGGACAGGCTATTGCAAAAGTGGGAGACGTAGGTATCAAACGAACGTCTTTACATTTTGAAATAAGGAAAAATGGAAAGCCGATTAATCCATTAAAACTACTCCCAAAAAAATAACTATTTTTCATTTTTTGTAAATAGGTAATATTACGTAGGTATTTTTACCTATTGTAGTGATGCGTAAATTATGAAAAAATCAACCCCAATACGAACAAATTGCTATATAAAGCAGGCAAGTACATTTATACGCTAATTTTGGCGAATTTGTTTGCTTTGATTATGGCACCCTGAATGTAGACTCAGGAAGAAAGTCATCGACAGTTACATTACTTAAAGATATTTAATGCCAGTCACCTAAGGCTACTAACCAGGAAATTAATATGAATAACGTATTGTTTGACCCATCACACGATGAAATCGCTATTCTGGGTGAAGAAGATTTATCTCTTGACGAAGATATTGATAGTGCTGTCATACCCGAAAAAATGGAAGCTGTCTCGTCCAAATCCTCCAGCAATGGCGAGTTTGATGCGACCCGCGCCTATTTGAATGATCTTAGCCGTTCAAAACTGCTGACGGCTGATCAGGAAAAAATCTATGGCGCTCGCGCTTTACAAGGCGACAAAGTGGCCCGCAAGATCATGATTGAAAGCAACTTGCGTCTGGTAGTAAAAATCTCGTATCGTTACCTGAATAAAGGCTTACCTTTACTGGACTTGATTGAGGAAGGAAACCTGGGCTTAATCCGAGCTGTTGAAAAATTTGATCCTGAAAGAGGTTTTAGATTTTCGACCTATGCAACCTGGTGGATACGCCAGACTATTGAACGGGCTATCATGGATCAAACACGCACCATCCGCTTGCCGATTCATATCGTCAAGGAAATGAACACTTACCTTAAGGCGCAGCGCCATTTGGCACAATCACTTGAGCATGACCCCAGTGCTCAGGACATTGCTGATTATATGAATAAGCCGCTGGACAAAGTTGAAAAAATGCTCAAACTCAATGAGCGGGTAACGTCTGTAGACATTCCGGGAGCCAAAAATATTGACACGCCGTTAATTGAGTCTATTTCAGATATCGACAGTTTAACGCACGACGAGCAAATACAAGAAGACAATATGAAAGAAAATATTGCTAAATGTATGCTTGAACTCCCTGAAAAACAGCGCGAAGTTATCTGCCGTCGCTATGGTATTTGCGGTTATGAGGAAGCGACTCTTGAGCAGGTCGCCCAAGAGTTGGAGGTAACCAGGGAACGCGTCAGGCAGATTCAAATAGAAGGCTTAAAAAAATTAAAAGACATCTTGCAAAACAACGGCTTTTGTTTTGAAGCCCTTTTTAATTAAAGTCGATGTTGACCTTAATCATAGAACACGGATGACACTAATTATACGGATTTCAACGGATTTTATTTTTTGTTGAAAAGGCATTCTTCATAGAATACCAAAAGTAGTCGAGACTTTTTTATCACAAAAAATGGGACTGCGTAGGGTGCGCATCGCGCACCACCATAGACATCAAGTTAAGACATTTCACCACGAAGACACGAAGATCACGAAGATTTTTCTTTGGTTTTTCTTCGTGAACTTCGTGTCTTCGTGTCTTCGTGGTCTGTAATATCTTTAAGTTCTTCCCCGTGTTAAGTTGATAGCCCAAAAGCGGCTTGCAATGACCAATCGCGGTAATTAAAATTTTGTCCCTGTTCACGAACTGTTTTACAGGCGTTGGGTGATATTTCCCCAATGACCCATTGAACGGCATTGAACGTTCCGACCGATAAAATACCATTATCCGGAAAACCTCTATCAACGGGGGTGTAAATAGCGGCGGCTCCCACATTAACATCCACTGCTTCCGACCACTCGGCATCACCGACCAACGAGGCCTGCACAACATAACACTGATTTTCCAGCGCTCTTGCCTGACAGCCGATTTTAACCCGATGGAAACCGGCAATCGTATCGGTGCAACTAGGTACTAAAATTAACACGCATCCAGCTTCAGCCTGCTTTCTTGCCAATAAGGGAAATTCGCTGTCATAACAAATGTTAATGGCAATTTTGCCGTATTCGGTATCAAAACACTTTAATTCCTGTCCGCCTTTAATCAGCCATTGTTCTTTTTCAAAACGGGTCATCATCACTTTGTCCTGATAATCAAACTGACCATCCGGCATAAATAAATAAGCGCGGTTTCGATAGATTTCAGAGGCTATGCGTACCGGAAACGTACCCGCCTGAATAATACACTGATATTGTTGCGCCAGCGTTTTAAACAAATCGATAAAATCATCATGCAATGACTGCATGGCTTCTAGCTGTCTGCTTAATGAGGAATAAATATCCGGGCCAAACAAGGAGGCCAATTCCATACTGAAATATTCCGGAAACAGCAGTATTTTGGCCTCGTGTGTCGTCGCCTCGACAACCCAGCGTTCAATTTTTTGTTGATAAGCCAGCCAATTTTCCAGAAAACTGATGTCGTACTGAGCTGCTGCAATTTTAACGTTCATTTTTAAGCCAAAAAGTCATTGGTTTGGGCGTTTCTTCTGCTTCATCCAGATCTTTCCATGAATAAGTCGTTTTAAGTTCCGGATGTTTAACATAGCCGCGTTTGTTCCAGAATAAATCCAGAGGCACATAATTAGCCGGGCGACGCGGATGATCTATCGGTCGCTCTACACAACAAAAAGTAATGACTTTAAAACCACCCAAGTCTTCAGCATGCGCTTCTCTTTGCTCAAAAAACTGCACACCCAACCCCAGACCGCGATAATCCTTGTTTAAAACCGATTCACTGCAATAAAATACCTCTTCAAGGTTATAGCCCTGCTCAAGAAAGGGCTTTTTCAGTGGATCCGTTTCATATTGCATGGGAATGGCGGTCGAAGCACCAACCACTTTATCGCCATCAAATGCCAATACGATAACACTTTCAGGGGTGTCAATATAAGTTTGCAGGTATTTTTTTTCATAGTCATAATCCCCGTCGTACAAATAAGGAAAATCACGAAATACTTCAATTCTTAAGCGTGCAAGTTCAGGAACGTAGTGCTCAAGTGCGGCACCGCTGCATCTTTCAATGCGAATAGCTTGGGTCATAGGTTTAATCAAGGTAAAAATACCAATGATTTTAGTCGAAATACCAAAAAAAACATAAGGCTAAAAGCGAAAATAGCACTTTCACCTTTAGGTAGCTCGGAATAAATGCCCCAGGCTCCGGCGTGGGAATGCCGACAGTGACGCTCCCGCGTCACGCAACGCTGGAGCGTTGCCGGATGAATTCCCACGCCGGAGCGTGGGAACTAGGAGGATACTGGGGGATATTTTCTGTGTACCTTTCCCCTTTCCCCTTGAACCTTACACCTTACACCTTACACCTTACACCTTACACCTTACACCTTTAACCTCTTATAATATTTAACACTGCCCAGTTTGTGTAGCAACATAACCGCCATCACCGCACCGCTGGTGTCGGCAACCCAATCAGCGACATCGGACTCCCGTCCCGCAATAAACGACTGATGCCATTCATCAGATAATCCGTACAAACTGCAAAAGGCAATACTGAGCAAAGCCGGTATAATAGGCGAACTCATTAAATGTTTAAAGCTGCGCCACGCCAGTAATCCCATAATAGAATAGGCACCCGCGTGATAAAGCTTATCCTGATAGTCAAAGCCAAAATCAAAAGGTTGTTTAAGCGATGCTTGATCAGAAAGCCAATAAATAAATAAGCAATAAAATAACAATAACGTGAAATCCAGAATTTTAATCATGTATAAATCAATTACCAGTAATGAAAAATGTATTTAAATTTGCCGAAGCGTGTTTGCAGGGTATCGCTATTGATGAAAAATTGGCACTCACCCATCAAGCATGGCATCTATTTGAAAATAATCAACTAAGCTTTGTGTCAGAACTGCCGGTACTGCCGATTACTCAGGTAGGGTTTCCTGAGAAGCCGGTTTTATTGCCTCCGAGGGACATGCCCAAACGAAAAATTGGCTCCCCTGAAGGGGTTGCCGCTTTTTTTCATGCCATTTCCCATGTCGAATTTGTGGCTATTTATCTCGCTTGGGACTTGCTTTATCGCTTTCGGGGACTGCCCGAACAATTTTATCAGGATTGGCTAAAGGTTGCTGATGAAGAAGCACAACACTTTGAATTAATCAGGCTACATTTAAAGACACTCAAGGTAAATTATGGCGATTTACCCGCCCATAACGGTTTGTGGGATCACGCCAAAGAGACTGCCGATGATTTACTGGCCAGATTAGCCATGGTGCCGCGCTGTATGGAGGCGCGTGGACTGGATGTAACACCGGCCATCATCGCCAAATTTAAGAACGTAGGCGATAATGCCAGTGTCATCTTGTTGGAGCGCATTTTAACGGATGAGGTAGGTCATGTAGAGCGTGGCTCGTACTGGTTTAAATGGGTTTGTGAGCAACAAGGCTATGAACCTGAAGCTAAATATCGTCAGTTAATCAAACAATATTATCAAGGGGGCAAGCCAAAAGGCCCTTTTAACCGAGAAATGCGTATAATTGCAGGCTTCTCGAATGCTGAGCTGGACTGGCTGGAAAATACAACCCCATGAACACACACAAAATTTTTGATACGCCTCTTTTGGGCTTGGGCTTTAGAGTTTTCTTTGCTCTGGCAGGATTATCGGCACTCGTTTTAATCGTGCTTTGGAATGCCATTTTTAAAGGCACTTTAAGCGCAGATAATTATTTTGCCAATAATTATTGGCATGCCCATGAAATGCTGTTGGGTTATTCGGTTGCCGTTATTGCCGGATTTTTATTAACGGCCGTTAAAAACTGGACAGGCAAACCCACATTAACCGGTGATAAACTGGCAGGCTTGGCTTTATTGTGGCTTTATGGGCGCATTTTGCCTTTTTATGCCGGTTTATTACCCGATGCTTTTATTGCCCTCATTGATTTTGCTTTCCTGCCGGTTTTGGCTTATCAAACCAGCAAACCCATTATCCAGGCAAAGCATTTTAAGAGCCTGATTTTTATAGGGCTGTTGTTACTGTTAACACTCGGTAATGGTTTGATACATGCTGAAATTTTGGGGCTATGCCAAAACACCGCATGGATCGGCATTCAACTGGTTGTCGCGACCATTATTATCCTGATTCTAATCCTTGCCGGACGGGTATTTCCGTTCTTTACCGAACGCGGTTTACATGGCATCCTGATCATAAAAAATCCGTTACTGGATGCCTTGTCCATAGCCTCAGCTGTTGCCGTTTTTGCTTTACAACTGTCGGCTGTTTCGGGAACGCTTTTAGCACTGACAGCCATTTTTGCCGTAATTGTTAATACTGCACGCCTTTCTGGCTGGTACGTGCAACGCATCTGGTATGTACCGTTATTATGGATACTTTACACCGGTTATGGCTGGATTATACTGGGCTTTATATTAACCGCATTATCCGCCTACGCTTGGGTATTACCTTCGTTGGCTCTACACGCTTTTACGCTGGGCGGCATCGGCGTATTAACCTTAGGCATGATGGCAAGAGTATCCTTAGGCCATACCGGCCGGGCACTCAGACTCTCAAATGCCATGGCTGTCGGGTTTGTATTAATTAATCTGGCGGCCTTGCTCAGAGTCTTATTACCACTGGCGTTACCCAACTGGTACAACCTGATAATTTATGCCTCAACGCTATCTTGGCTGACTGCTTTTTCTTTGTTTATGTTTGTCTATGCACCCATTTTAACCAGTCCACGTATTGACGGACAGGAAGGTTAAGCTCAATGTCATCAACTTAAAGATTTAATTCACCACGAAGACACGAAGACACGAAGAAAAACCAAAGAAAAATCTTCGTGTTCTTCGTTGTGAAATGTCTTAAGTTGATATCTATGTGGCTGAGCGGAGCCAAAGCCTATACACATAACTTAAAGATTAAATTCACCACGAAGACACGAAATTCACGAAGAAAAACCAAAGAAATCTTCGTGTCTTCGTGGTAAATGTTTTAATTTGATGTCTATGTGGCTTAACTTAATCGCTACAACATACTGCCGGTTTCCAGAAACTTGATATGCATGTCAAAAGCATGATGTAAATCATGCGGTATGTGACCCGGCTTACAGGTTGAAAGATATTGATACAACGCCTCCTTATACAGCGGGTGCGCACAATTTTCGATAATGGATTTGGCTCGCTGGCTTGGCGACAAGCCTCTCAAATCAGCAATGCCCTGCTCCGTGATAATGACTTTGACACTGTGCTCACTATGGTCTACATGAGCGCACATCGGAACAATAGACGATATTTTGCCACCCTTGGCGATGGACGGTGCCATAAAAACAGACAGATACGCATTACGTTCAAAGTCGCCGCTGCCACCGATACCATTCATTAAATCGGAACCTAACACATGGGAAGAATTGGCATGACCATAAATATCAAATTCCAAACCCACATTCAAAGCAATCACACCAAGACGCCTTATCAGTTCAGGGTTATTTGAAATTTCCTGCGGCCTGAGAACAATTTTATCGCTAAAAAAGTCCATATTATCAAAAATGGTTTGCAGTTTACCGGGCGTGATTGTCAAACTGGACGCACTGACTCCAGTGACCTTGCCACTCAAAATCAAATCAACAACCGATTCTTGCAGTACTTCGGAAAACAGGGTAAATTTTGGTATATCCGGATTTTTACCCAAGGTATCCATCACTGCATTATTGATATTACCGACACCGCTTTGCAGTGGCAAAAACTGTTTGGGGATACGCCCGGCATTAAGTTCGTTTAGTAAAAATTTTTCAACATTGTGTGCTATCAGGACACTGGTCTGATCATTTTTTGTAAATGCCTCAATTTGATCGGCCTGATTGGTTTCGACAATACCTATAATTTTAGCCGGATCAATCTGCACATAAGGTTTGCCTATTTTATCCATCGTGCCATAAAGCGGAATAACCGGACGCTTGGGCGGATTTGGCAACGTCACATTATCGGCAAATTCGGTAATTCGGGAGGAAAAGTAACTATTTCTTTCAATAATTATTTTTTTTGCACGCTCCAAAAAAGTTGGCGAATTTCCAATACCTGACGTCAAAAAGACACGGCCATCGCTGGTCACATCAACCGCCTCGATGACGGCCACATCTATCTCGCCAAAAAAGCCGGCGCGTAGCATTTGCGCAACTTCACCCAAGTGCATATCAACAAATTCAACTTCATTATTATTGATGGCTTTGCGCATACCGGAGGCCGACTGATAAGGCGCACGCCATTTAACGCACTTTGCAGTCGCCAACTCATCGTCAACCTGGGCACCCACAGAAGCGCCGGTAATTAACCGTATGGCAAAGTCTTCACCTTTTTCATGCAGCTCCGTAGCTCGAAGAGCCAGTGCAATGGGTACCATTTTTGGAGATCCGGCGGCGGTAAAGCCGCTAAAAGCGACCATGTCATTATTGTTAATAATGCCGGCCGCTTCTTCCGGCGTTAATAGTGAATAGCGCGTCATGATTTAATCCTGTTATGCGAATCACTTAAGACATATCACCATGAAGACACGAAGTTCACGAAGATTTTTCTTTGGTTTTTCTTCGTGAACTTCGTGTCTTCTTGGTGAATTAAGGATGTCTCACTTAAGAGCTTATTTTCCTATGAAATTGGGTTTTCTTTTCTCAAAAAATGCAGTCAGTCCTTCGCTATAATCAAGACTATCATAAACGTATCGCCTAAGCCCTTGAATCCGCTCAAACTCATCCGGATTGATGGCATTTGCTTCACACAGCACGCGCATTTCTTCTTTAATCACTGCGATGGCAAGCGGTGCTTTTTCACAGATTAGATTGGCAATGGCAAGGGTTTTACTTTCCAACTCCTCATCCGGAACAATATGATTTAATATGCCAATCTTTAAAGCCTGTTCAGCAGAAATCGGGGTCGCGGTAAAAATAACTTCTTTCATCACATGCAAGCCCGCATCGCGAATCAAATTATGAATACCCACAACATTATAAGGAACCCCCAGATTAACCGGCGTCATGGCAAAGGTGGATTTATTACTGGCAATAACGATATCCGTACTCATGATCAATTCAAAAGCGCCGCCCCACACACTCCCTTCAATCATGGAAATAACGGGTTTCGGATAACGCTGAATGGTGCGCGTAAGAATACGCAACGGGTCTTGATAACTTAGCGGCAATGGATCACGCTTGGCCTTGGGCAGTTCACTGATGTCATGGCCGGATGAGAATACTTTGCTGCCCTTGGGCGCTCGCAAAATAACACAGCGAATCTCGGGAACATTAAGCTCTGTCAAGGCGTTCAAAACATCTTGAATAAAGCATTCACTCAACGCGTTCAATTTTTTAATATAATTAAACTCAATAATACCAACCCGGTCTTTGAGTTCAACTTTTACAAATTCATAATTATTCATTTCAAGCCATCATAAGTTAATTTTTCAGCAATGTATTGACTGACAGTCTCTACGGCGTGTCGTGGCGAAAGCTGATTACTCTCCACACTGGCTTTGGTTTTACCATACAACTCTTTAATATCCTGAGTGTTATAAATCATATTAATAATATTTTCCTCAATTTGCCGCTTCATCCAGCGCACATTTTGCCCCTTCCGCAGCAAGGCAACTTTTCCGGCAGGCTCCATCGTGGCATAAAATAGCTCAACAACCTCCCAAATATTTTTTATTCCCGTATTATCTCTTGCACTACACGTTAACGCCTGTGCCTGCCATTCCGTATATTTTGGCTTTACTATATGCAACGCATTTTTAAGCATGGCTCTGGCAATTTCAGCCATCATTTTATTGTCGCCATCACACTTATTAATAACAACAAGATCCGCAACCTCCATGATCCCCTTTTTAATACCTTGAAGCTCATCCCCTGCCCCGGCAATTTGTACCAGACAAAAAAAGTCCACCAAATCAGCCACCTCAATTTCAGACTGCCCCACACCCACCGTCTCAATAAAGACGACATCAAAACCCGCCGCATCCAAAAGAAAAGTTAGTTCTCGGGTTCTTCGGCTGGTTCCGCCCAAATGCCCTCCGGCGGGAACCGGACGGATAAAGGCGTTATACTCGCGAAGCAACGTGGTCATTCTGGTTTTATCGGCAAGAATGCTGCCTCCGCTAATACTGCTACTGGGATCAATAGCAATAATGGCTATTTTTAAACCACTCTTGATCAAATACATACCCAAGGCTTCCAGCAGGGTACTTTTGCCTGCACCCGGCACACCGGTAATACCAATCCGCTTGGCTTTACCGACCAGCGGCATAATTTTGTCCAAAATGTCACCAGCCAGTTGATGGTGCTTGGGGTGCGTACTCTCAATGAGTGTCATTGCCCTGGCAAGAATGGCTCTATTGCCCTTTAAAATCTCTGCGACGATTGCATCGGCACTCATGGCGTTAATCATGCTTGGTTCAAAAGCTCCATCGCTTCACGGACACACTTAATCATCTGCGTTCCCGGCCCATAGATTTTGGCAACGCCCCGTTCCAGCAAATAATCATAATCCTGCGGCGGAATCACTCCGCCGACAATAACTTTAATGTCACCCCGCCCATACGCCTGCAATTTTTCAATCAGCGCCGGCACTAGTGTCTTGTGTCCTGCCGCAAGCGAAGATGCGCCCACAAAATGCACGTCATTTTCTACCGCCAGCTTGGCAATTTCTTCAGGGGTGGAAAACATCGGACTCAAATCAACGTCAAAACCAAAATCGGAATACGCGCTGGCGATTACTTTTGCCCCCCGGTCATGACCATCCTGCCCCATCTTGGCAATCAGAATCCGTGGACGACGACCTTCATTGTCAGCGTAATCATCGATCAACTGCTTAACGTCATCGAACTCCCGCGCCCCTGCTTCACTATTATGATACGCTCTGGAAATCACACCCGTTACGCACTCGCTAGGCACCAGATAACGGCCAAAGACATCTTCCATCGCATCAGATATTTCACCCAAGGTCGCCCGAACGCGTGCGGCATCAATAGCGGCTGCCAGCAGATTGCCGCCCTCTTTGGCAACCACACGAATTTTGTCCAACGTCTCTTTAACCTCCAAACTGTTACGGCTCAGCTTGATTTTTTGCAAGTTGGCTATTTGCGCTTCACGAACGGCTTGATTGTCTATTTCCATGACATTAACGGCTTCTTCTTTTTCCAGCTTATACTTGTTCACGCCCACAATAACGCGCTTGCCTTGGTCAATCTGCGATTGGGTTTCTGCTGCCGCTTCTTCAATCATGCGCTTGGGAATGCCCAATTCAATGGCTTTGGCCATACCCCCGGCATCATCGATTTGACGGATAATTTTACGGGCTTCCTGCACGATATTATCCGTCAATGATTCAACATAATAAGACCCTGCCAGTGGATCGACGGTCTGACAAATTTCAGACTCTTCTTGCAGAATAATCTGGGTATTACGGGCAATGCGTGCAGAAAATTCCGTTGGCAATCCCAAGGCTTCATCAAACGCATTGGTATGTAAGGATTGCGTGCCACCCAACGTTGCCGCCAACGCTTCAATAGTGGTTCTGATAATATTGTTATAAGGATCTTGCTCGGTTAAACTCCAGCCAGACGTTTGGCTATGGGTACGCAGCGCCCTGGATTGCTCATTGCCGCCTAACTGTTCGACTGCGTCGCTCCACAGGTAACGCGCCGCACGTAACATGGCCACGTTCATAAACAAATTCATGCCAATGCCGAAAAAAAACGACAGACGCGGCGCAAAATCATCAATTTTTAAACCGGCATTAATAGCCGCTTTAATATATTCAATACCGTCGGCAATAGTAAACGCCACTTGCTGAACACAGTTGGCACCCGCTTCACCCAGATGGTAACCACTGATACTGATGGTATTGTAGCGGGGCATATTATTTGAACAATATTCGATGATGTCAGAAATAAGTCGCATCGAAGGCTTCGGTGGATAAATATAGGTATTACGGCACAGATATTCTTTTAAAATATCATTCTGAATCGTACCGGTCAATAACGCTTGTGCCACCCCCTGCTCTTCTGCGGCAACAATATAAAAAGCCAAAACCGGAATAACGGCACCGTTCATGGTCATGGAAACCGACATTTGCTCAAGGGGAATCTGGTCAAACAACACCTTCATATCTTCAACGCTATCAACGGCCACGCCCGCTTTGCCAACGTCGCCTTCTACGCGCGGATTATCGGAATCGTAACCCCGATGGGTGGCCAAATCAAACGCGACAGAAAGCCCTTTTTGACCGGCTGCCAGATTCTTGCGATAAAAGGTATTGGATTCTTTGGCGGTGGAAAAACCGGCATACTGCCTGATGGTCCAAGGCCTGGCGGTGTACATGGTGGCTTTGGGGCCACGGACAAAAGGAGAAATACCCGGCAGGGAGTCAATTGTTTCCAGGTTCTTGGTATCTTCAGCGGTATAAAGTGACTTGATATCAATACCTTCCAAGGTCTTGGAAACCAAATCATCGACCGTCTTACCCATTCTTTTTACTTCAGAGTTAGCTAATTCTTTCCACTGATCTAATTTCCCATCCATCTTATCGCCCCATTAAAAGCTTCAATTTGATTAAATACAACAGTGCTTAAACCGGTTAGAGATGCCAGGAAGCTGTCCCACTTAACCCTCTAACCCAGCATGAAAGATAGCATATTTATTATGTGTATAAGAAAAAAGTTTCCCTTGGTGATATTACCAAAAAGCTGGATAGGGCGGGATGGCTCTATGTGAATTGCTCCCTCTCCCTCCGGGAGAGGGTTGGGGTGAGGGATAAAAGGTCAAGTTATTTGAGGTACGTTCCTAACTGATTTTTTATAATTGCTTCAGCTGTATGCTTTAACTGCACGACTGACCGTTGTGTAATGCACGCCAAATTCATCGGCAACCATTTTCATCGTATAATCACCGCTTAGATAAGCCAACGCCATTCCGCACTGCCGGTTTTCCTTGTTATCCAGTCGGTAACTGATCAATGGCTTGGCAGGTAACCGACGCTGTGCACGCGGGATTTCATCCAATGATTTACCTGTGGAAATTTCGGCCTGCATAAGCTCTACAAAGGTTTTGCTGCCAAGAAAAATCTGGCCGGTTAACTGGTTCCATACACTGGGCAAACCGACACCCGCACGCACAAAATCCTCATACTTTTTGAGCGCCCGGTTAGCTTGCTTACCAAATTGCCCCAACAACCAATCCGTCTGCAACCAAAAGGGCATCGCTGCCACACCCATCGTCGCCGGATAACTGCTCCAAGGCCAATCACCAATCTCCTTGACCATACC
>Ga0194056_10001024_pt1 | contig 15279 bp, 13 predicted proteins | sample SepL4413m_MetaG_FD_155458 | JGI IMG/M metagenome (GOLD analysis project Ga0194056, IMG submission 155458) | Anoxic zone freshwater microbial communities from boreal shield lake in IISD Experimental Lakes Area, Ontario, Canada - Sep2016-L442-13m | ecosystem: Environmental > Aquatic > Freshwater... | reverse complement strand
ACGTTGACGTCGATAACTAAATCGAGATCATCATCAGAAATATCATCCATATCGCGCGGAGTGCCGAGAGATCCTCCGGCCGCTGCGATCAAAATATCGATTCCGTTTAAAGAATCTGCGAGTTCACTAACGGCCTTAGTAACGGCCTTGCCATCTCTGACATCCACGGCGCGGCCATCTGCAGTAATTCCGAGTGAACGCAGATTTGTTATGAGTTCGCTGATGGCCTCGCTGTTTGTATCTAAAATCGCGATGGAGCCACCCTGATGTCCTGCGGCATGGGCAATGGCTGCGCCTAATCCGCCTGCCCCGCCTGTAATAAGGAGAACCTTTCCAGCAAAGCGATTATTCGTCATCAGATTTTCTCCTGTTTCAGTATCGCCACTTAGCCCACTTTGCGCTAGCGTACCCCAAGGTTCGTGTTGCATCCGTGACGACGGTCAAAAAATCGGCATACCAAATGCTGATACCTAGAGGGGTAGTTCATGAAGATTCTTTCCATCGGTGGCGGCGCAGCCGGTCTTTACTTCGGAATTTTAATGAAGAAGCTCGACCCAACCAATGAGATCACTATTCTTGAACGCAACCGCCCATATGACACATTCGGCTGGGGCGTCGTATTCTCAGATCAGACCTTAAGTAATTTCGTGCGTGCAGATGAACCTACCGCTCGTACGATTCTGCAGTCTTTTAATCACTGGGATGACATAGATGTTCGAATTAATAACACCAGCATTATTTCAGGCGGCCATGGCTTCTGTGGAATTGGTCGAAAGCGACTTCTGAATATTCTGCAAGAGCGGGCCGAGGGCCTGGGCGTAAAATTAGTCTACATAGATGTTCGAATTAATAACACCAGCATTATTTCAGGCGGCCATGGCTTCTGTGGAATTGGTCGGAAGCGACTTCTGAATATTCTTCAAGAGCGGGCCGAGGGCCTAGGCGTGAAATTAGTCTTTGAAACCGATATTAAGGACGACCAAGAAGCGGCGCGCGAATATGGGGCTGATTTAGTTATTGCCGCCGATGGTTTGAATAGCGCAATACGTACGCGCTATGAGAGCACTTTCAAACCCGATATCGATACGCGCAAATGCCGCTTTGTATGGCTTGGTACTAAAAAATTATTTAAAGATTTCACTTTTATCTTTGAAAATACTGAGTTTGGTTGGTTCCAGGCACATATTTATCAATTTGATGGAGACACATCAACATTTATCGTTGAAACTCCAGAAGATGTTTGGTTGCGAGCAGGCATCGATCAAATGTCCCAGGAAGAGTCGATTACTTTTTGTGAGAAGTTATTCGCTAAGCATTTAGATGGCGCCGAACTCATGAGTAACGCGGCACATTTACGTGGATCTGCTAACTGGATCAAGTTCCCTCGAGTCATCTGTGAAAATTGGGTCCAGTGGAACGCCATTGATGGCAAGGAAGTTCCAGTTGTTTTGATGGGTGACGCCGCACATACTGCGCATTTTTCAATTGGCTCAGGTACAAAATTGGCAATGGAAGATGCAATCGAGCTAGCTAACTCATTTGCTAAGAGCCAGAGCGGTGATATGCATGAGATTTTGGCCTCGTATCAAGAGACCCGCGCCATTGAGGTGCTTAAGATTCAAAATGCCGCCCGCAATGCGATGGAGTGGTTTGAGGAGACTGGGCGTTATACAAATATGCCTCCGGAGCAGTTTAATTTCTCACTTTTAACACGTAGCCAGAGAATTTCCCACGATAACTTGCGGGTTCGCGATGCCGATTACATTGCTAACTACGACAAATGGTTTGCCGCCAAAGCCTTTGCCGATGCTGGTGTTGAACTGCCAACTAATGTTGAAAACATTCCCCCAATGTTTACTCCATTTAAAGTTCGTGATGTCGTTTTGAAAAACCGTGTAGTTGTATCTCCTATGGCTCAGTATTCAGCCGTCGATGGTTTAGCTGCCGACTATCACTTAGTTCACTTAGGTGCACGGGCTATGGGTGGGGCTGCGATGGTCTTTACTGAGATGACATGTGTCAGTGCCGATGCACGTATTACTCCAGGCTGTCCAGGTCTTTATAAACCCGAGCACACTGCGGGCTGGAAGCGCATCGTTGATTTCGTACATTCAAATAGCGATGCAAAAATCGCAGTTCAGATTGGTCATGCTGGAGCAAAGGGTGCAACCAAACTTGCTTGGGAGGGAATCGATAAGCCAGTAGAAAGCGATTCATGGTCACTAATCTCTGCCTCCCCTGAACAATATTTAGAGGGAATTTCGCAAACCTCTCATGAGATGACGCGCGCCGATATGGATCGCGTTAAGCAAGATTTTGTTAATTCGACAAAAGCTGCAAATGAAGCAGGCTTTGATTGGTTAGAGCTTCACGCCGCACATGGTTATTTGCTCTCATCCTTTATTTCACCGATTACAAATTCAAGAAGCGATGAATATGGCGGCTCCCTTGAGAATCGAATGAAGTATCCGTTGGAAGTCTTTAAGGCCGTCCGTGACGTCTGGCCTCAGGGAAAACCAATTAGCGTTCGTATTTCAGCCCATGACTGGACTGAAGGTGGTATCACTCCACTAGATGCCGTTGAGATTGCGAAAGCATTTAAAGCAGCTGGCGCAGACATGATTGACTGTTCGTCGGGTCAAGTCACAAAGAAGGAAAAGCCGGTCTTCGGTCGCATGTTCCAGACACCTTTTGCCGATCAAATTCGTAATGAAGCTGGGATTGCCACGATAGCCGTTGGTGCAATTTTCGAAGCCGACAATGTGAACACGATCATTGCCGCCGGTCGCGCCGATCTGTGCGCAGTGGCTCGTATGCACTTAGTTAATCCAGCCTGGACGCTTTTAGAAGCGGCAAAAATTGGATACAAGAATGTTACGTGGCCTAAGCAGTATGTATCAGCCAAAGTTCAAATCGAGCGAAATATCGAACGCGAAAAGCAAATGCTTGCAACTGCCAAGAACTCACTCTCTTACGAGCAAATTACGTTGGCCTTCGAAGGTTAGACCGGCAAATTAACTGTTAAGCCAAGATAGCGCGAAGTTTGGTGCCATCTTCATCGGCTAACGCCGCTTTGCGAAGTTCGCTGATACGCGCGGCAACGCCAGATTCATTGCGCAATGAGACCGCTTGCTCCATCACTAGCGTGAAATTGCGCCAACCATTTGCGTGGGTGTCACCGTAACCCTTAATTAAGTTGGCACACTCGGCAATTTCATACGCTAAATCGTAATTGCTAACGATCTCTCGGTTAATCATGGCAATCCATTGATCCATACGTTCGCGCTCCAAATTAAAACGAAGCGAGCGGCGGCGAATAGGTTTTAAACGGGCGATGAAATAAAGCATGATGTAACCGCGGATCGATGTGGTTTGCAGAATTATTCCATTTTTAGTTAATTTCTCAATCGCTCCAGTAACGGGCTTGGTGCGCAGCAACCAACGTCCTGCGGCAGTCGGTAACGTATCTGCAAACTCTTCAGAGCGAGGGTGCAAGAATTCACGGATCTGCATAATTTGATCGCTTTGAACTTGCGCCTCATCGCCAACACGGTTGAAGCGAGTCCGACGAATCTTCAAATCAGCGACGCGAATTGTGTCTTCGTAAGTCATCCACAGAGCTGTATATCGGGCAGCCTCTAAAAGCACTCGAGATGTTCCATCGCCGTGTTGTGCCTCGGCATCCCTGACACTTAAAAGACGGTTGAGATACTCACCGGCATAGGCGACATCTTGATAATCAGCGCAGCGCTTAATGCCATTGACTAACATAATTATGGCGGGCTCTGGGAACTCTGCCTTTATGCGCCCGGCAAGATCTTGCAACTTGAATCCAACTGCGCTCTTGGGATTATTTATTATTGCTAACTCTTCTTGCGGTGATAGCTTCAATGGTCCAGTTGAGACATCTCTTGGCTTCAAACCTATTGAGATATCAACGCTTGCAACTTTCGCTTTCGGTGAAAGAACGTCGGATGCAATCTCAAAGCTGCTTTCAAAGGCTTTGATTGAGTTAGCAACGCCAACACCTCCCCGCTCGATGGAGGCGATAAAATCGCTCTTTTCAAATGGGAGTGCTCCGCTTGCAGCTAGTGCGCCATAAAGTGCGGCCGATATTAGACTTTTTGTTGTCTCGGCAACTTTAGCAAAATCTCCGGAGATGAATAGCTTTGCGGCGTTGCGCGATGATTCCAATAAAACATCGGAATCAACTCGGCCATCACCAAGTGCAATCTTCTCGGTCATTGAATAGACGCGATGCGTTGATGTAATGAGTGTTGTTATCTCTTTGGAAACAAAGCCTCGTTGTACTGCACGGCCAGACTCCATTAACTCTGAAGCTACAACAATATCTACTTCTCCAGGTGCGGCCATTGTGCTCAAGACCGGCTCTTTCATCTCCCCTGCAATTTGTGGAAAGAATTCGAGGTAATAAACCGTTGTGCCTGTGCGTTGTGCAACACCAGGAACCGACGTTGTTTGCGCAAAATAACCGCAGTGTTCGGCCATATCGACGGCCCAGTCGGCTAGCACTCCGCCACCTTCGCCACCCATGGCTAAAATCGCCATGGTTATTGGTCTGGACGTATTTGTAAACTCTTTTTTACTAGACATTAATGCCCTCTAAGCGGCGTTCGATTCCATTTTGCAAGAAACCAATGAGAACATTGCGAACTCCTAGTTTGGTCTTATCCCACGCATTTGGATTGCTGATGATCTCTGAACGGTAGAACGATGGACACAAAACCGCCGCTTGAGCAGCCTCGCCGCAGAGTCCGCAACCCACACATGAGTGAAGAATTGTTGCAACTGGATCTTTGCGCATGGAATCTGGATTAGGTGCAATTGTTAATGATGGACAGCCATTGAGACGGATGCATGAGTGATCACCCGTGCACGTGTCTGGGTCAATCCCAAAGCGCTCTTTCACAACACGCTTTCCAGCTTTAACGCGTGCCGCGATTTCTGGCCGCACTCGGCGCTGCTTATTTAATGTGCATTCACTTTGGGCAATGATGACTTTAGGCCCACGAGTTTTACCTGTGAGCGCTTCTTTCATTAAGTCACGCATTTCACTCACGCGATAAGTATTTTGTACCGTCTTAACCCACTTGACGCCAATGCCTCTGACTGCATTTTCAATTGGGTGCTTCGTAGAACGTATTGTGTTCTCAGCCGTTGATGACAATAAATCTTGGCCACCAGTTGCCGCGCTGTAGGCGTTATCAACTACGATCATTACGCCGTCGCTTTGATTAAAGACGGCATTGCCGACACCACTTGTAAGTCCGTTGTGCCAGTGCTTCGTAGAACGTATTGTGTTCTCAGCCGTTGATGACAATAAATCTTGGCCACCAGTTGCCGCGCTGTAGGCGTTATCAACTACGATCATTACGCCGTCGCTTTGATTAAAGACGGCATTGCCAACACCACTTGTAAGTCCGTTGTGCCAGAACCCACCATCGCCCATAAAACTAATTGTTCGCTTGTCGCTATCCGGATCACTTAACGCTGATGCGCCCGCTGCCCCTAGGCCATAACCCATCGTTGTTGCACCGATATTAAATGGCGGCAAGATTGAAAAGAGATGACAGCCGATATCTGCACTGATGTGGTGGCTTCCAGTTTCGCGCTCTGCCAATTTAAGGGCAGTAAAAATCGGCCGCTCCGGACAACCTGTGCAAAATGATGGAGGCCTGCCATGGACTACTTCTGCGGGAATCACTGCAGATATTGAGTTCGGCTTTTGCCCATCTGGGCGAACTAGTGCAGGTAGATTTTCATTATCAATTAAGTGTGGGCCATATTTAGTTACAAACTCCAAAATACCTTTAACAACGGCGGCAGGGGTGTATTCACCGGCAGGTAGTAAGAGATCCTTGCCATGTAGCTTTGTTGCAATGTCCCCACGACGAAGCACTGCATGGATATTTTGCTCAATGTAATCGGGCTGACCTTCTTCGACGAGCAGAATCGCTTTCTTGCTCTTTGCAAACTCGATAACTTCATCATCGATTATTGGGTACGTAACGTTGAGAATGTAGAGTGGAATTTTACTATTTCCGTAAACATCCGATAGACCGAGTAGTTGTAACGCGCGAATCACGGTGTTATAGAGACCGCCTTGCATGACAATTCCAAAATCCTGAGTTCCATCGAAAAAGACTTCGTTGAGTTTATTCTCTTTGATGAACTTCACGGCTGCTGGCCAGCGCTTGGTCATTTTTTCCTGCTCATGCAGGAAGCTAGCAGGAGGCAAAACAATGCGGCTTGTATCTCGACGTGGATTTTCCATCGCCTCTTTTAATGTATATGGCGATCGAACATTATCTTTTGCGATAAAGCGTCCATGTAAGTGGCAGGAGCGAAGTCGAAGTTGCAACATAACCGGCGAGTTAGACGCCTCTGAAAGTTGGAAACCATCTTCAACGGCATCAACAATTGCAGTTAAATTTGGACGTGGATCTAAAAGCCAAATCTGTGATTTCATTGCAAAGGCGTGCGAGCGCTCTTGCATAATCGATGATCCTTCGCCGTAATCCTCGAATTGCAGTTAAATTTGGACGTGGATCTAAAAGCCAAATCTGTGATTTCATTGCAAAGGCGTGCGAGCGCTCTTGCATAATCGATGATCCTTCGCCGTAATCCTCGCCGACAATAATGAGCGCCCCACCGGTAACGCCACCTGATGAGAGATTAGCTAAAGCATCGGATGCAACATTTGTTCCAACCGTCGATTTAAAAGTTATCGCACCGCGCAGCGGGTAGTGAACTGAGGCGGCAAGGGATGCCGCAGCCGTTGCCTCGGATGCGCTATTTTCAAAGTGAATTCCAAGCTCATCTAAAATCTCTTTAGCATCGCCGAGCACATCCATAAGGTGAGAGATAGGCGCACCTTGATAACCGCCTACATATGCCACGCCTGATTGAAGGAGCGCCTTTGTTACAGCCAGAATGCCTTCACCAAGAAACTCTTCACCTTCGCCGATTCGAAGTTTTGTAACTTCGGCGGCAAACGAGCGCTCAGCCATGGCTCTCCATCCATAAGGGCAATAGACCCGTGTGGGCCAGCAAGTTTGGTTATTGTGCCAGTTGCTACGCGTAGTGTCCACACCATTTTGACGGCCGTCATATCGCAAGGGGACTGGTCGGCAAGGCAAAAGCGCGCTAACCTCGCCCAGACGTTCAGTCCAAGGGGCTTTAACGACCACTAATAAGGAGAAATGAATGGCCAACTTATCGGCTCTTGCACAAGAGCTCGCATCTGGCGCAGTCCAGGTAATCGATTTAACATCTCCATTGCATTCGGAGACACCGATTCTTACTCTTCCACCTGAGTTTGGTCAGACTGCAAAATTTCAGTTAGAGGAAATCTCTCGCTACGACGAAAAGGGTCCGGCTTGGTACTGGAATAACTTTCATACTGGCGAGCACACTGGTACTCACTTAGATGCACCAAACCACTGGATCACTGGAAAAGATCTCGACGATGTTTCACAGATTCCACCAAGTCGCCTGATCGGACCGGCAGTAGTTCTAGATTTCGTAAAGGAAGCTGCAGCAAATCCAGATTTCCTTCTTGAGGTTTCACATATTGAAGCATGGGAAAAAGAGCATGGCGCGATTCCAAAAGGTGCTTGGGTTCTCTATCGCACGGGTTGGTCAAAGTTTGGTGATAATCCCGCTGCGTTTGCAAATGCAGATGAGAATGGTCCGCATACTCCAGGTCTTCCACCAGAGACTGCTGAATATCTTGGAACCAAGCGCGACATTCTCGGCTTAGGTGTTGAGACTGTCGGTATTGATGCTGGCTTAGCATTTGGAATGAGTATTCCATTTCCTTGTCACAACATGTTGATGGGAAATAATAAATACGGACTAACTCAACTTCGCAATCTTGATAAGTTGCCACCACAAGGTGCAATCGTTATCGCCGCTCCGCTTAAGATTGTTGGCGGATCCGGAAGTCCAGCTCGCGTATTGGCATTAGTTTCTAAGTAGTTAAAAAAGAAGGGCGGTCGGATTAACCCGACCGCCCTTTTTTAATCCCATTTTTTTAGCGCAGTTTTTTACTGAGCAATCGCTTGGCGACTAAATAGCCAGAGCCACCGCCAAGGCCTGGACCAGGGTGGGTCGATGCCCCTATGTGCCACAAACCTTTAACTGGCGTGCGGTGTCCCGTTGCTCCAGATAATGGCCGCCACACTGCGTATTGATCAATTCTGCAGTCACCTGAATACGGGTCTCCCCCAACTAGGTTGGCATTCATAGCCTCAATTTGTAGTGGTCCTAAAACCACTTTGGCCAGCGTTGCAGATTCTAGATTTGAAATCTGTTCGCCAAGTTGTGCGAGTACTCGATCAGCATAGGCATCCAATCGAACTTGATTCCAACTTCCATCCCCCGGATCAATCTCGCCAGCTAAGTCCCCAAGAATTTTCCGTGGATTCTCTTGCAGTTGAATCCATAAGATTGACTGGCCCGCTGGAGCACGTGATTTATCCATCGTTGTTGGTTGTCCAACAACAATTGTTGGGCGCTTGGGCAAGTAACCCCGATTTGAAGCGTTAACTGATTCGGAGAGTGAGTTCAATCCATCTAATACATGCACTACCGCCACATCTGCCAAGCGGGCATCGTTCTTCCAAATCGGTGGTTCAGATAGCGCTAAGTGAATTTGAATTGCCGCACGGCCATAACGAAAACTCTCGGCTGACTTTTTAGTACTTTCAGTGAGCGCTTCATCGCTTAGTAGAACTTGGTACAGGGCTTGAGGTGTTGTTGATGCAAGAACAGCTTTCTTAGCCGAGAACTCTCGTCCATCCCCTAATTTCACTCCCGTGGCTTTCCCGTTCACAACGTTTATTTTTTTGACATCTGCGCCGGTAAGTATGTGTCCACCATTGTCAGTAATAATTGCCTCAAGCGCTTCGACTAATTTAATTCCACCACCAATTGGTACTGGCATTCCACCGAAAGCAACAGCAGCTGAAATAACTTTTGTAATGAAACCACTGCTGGCATCATCAGGACCAAGACCATTATGTAACGCCCAAGGCGCAAGAAGTGATTTGCTGACTGGAGATGAAAAAGTTCTATCCAGCCAAGGCGCAGCAGGTTCTAAGAGTTCAGCGCCAGTTGCAACCAAACCACGCGTTCCAAAGCGTTTGCGAGCAGTCCTAAATAATTTCAGTGCATTCGCCCGCCATAGATCGGCACCTAAAAGTCCAAAAGCTAAATCTATTTTCTTAGTGAACTCGCCAAGCATTTCATTCCAGGCCGCGCCATCGCCTAAGCGCTCGAATTCGGCCGACGTTGCCGCCATATCCGTTGAAAGCACCTTTTAGTTCAGCATATGCAGGTCCTCCAACAAAGAGGGGATGCCAACTCGATAAGAGCTCATGAGTAAAACCGGGAAGTGTCGCTGTTGTCGATGTCGCAATTGCTCCGCCTGCTGTGCTATTTCTTTCGCAGATTAAAACTTTCCAACCTGCTCGGCTGAGTAGTGCTCCAGCAACAAGTGAGTTAATTCCACTTCCGACGATGACCGCATCATTGCGCTCCATTAATAATCCTCCCAAAACACTCTGCTCTAAAAGTAACTTGGTTAATCTAATGCCAATCAATCGGTTACGTCTATTGGCTATTAGTTAGCGCCGTGGCATGATTCCCCCGACGATGACCGCATCATTGCGCTCCATGAATAATCCTCCCAAACCACTCTGCTCTAAAACTAACTTGGTTAATCTAATGCCAATCAATCGGTTACGTCTATTGGCTATTAGTTAGCGCCGTGGCATGATTCCCCAATGCTCGATGTGCTCATAGTTGGCTCTGGAATAAATGGACTTAGCGCAGCGGCGCTTTTAAGTGCCAAAGGCAAAAAGACGTTGGTACTAGAACAGGCCAGTGCCTTTGGCGGTGCTATCCGCACCGAGGAGATTACCGCGCCAGGTTTTCACCACGATCTTTTCGCCACGAACCTTAGCCTCTTTGCTGGCGGCGGCGTTATGGCAGCTCTGAAAGATCAATTAATCGCCAATGGTCTTGAATTTGTTCCATCTGGCAAACCATACTGCTCTGTTTTTCCGGATGGAAAAATGATTGGCGTTGTGATGGATCGTGATCAAACCATCAGTAATATTAAAAAGGTAGCACCCGAAGATGTGGAGGCATGGCAAGCACTTACTGCAAAACTTGGTCTATTAGCCCCGCATCTTTTTCCCCTGCTTGGCACTGAATTACCTTCGATTGCGGCAGTTAAGATTTTAATCAAGGCTTGGCGGGTACTTGGCACTTCGCAACTTCTGGAACTAATCAGAATGTTGCTGCAATCAAGTCGTGCATTTACCGATGAGCATTTCAGCAGTCCAGAGATGAAGGCCCTTGCTGCAACTTGGGGAATGCATTTGGATTACGGCCCAGATATTTCCGGTGGCGCTCTATTCTCTTTTTTAGAATCCATTGGCGGTCAAGAGTTTGGAATGGTCCTAGGTAAAGGTGGGGCTAAGGTTTTAGTCGATGCTCTGTGTGGGGTTATTAGAAGTAATGGCGGAGAGCTGCGAAGTGATACCGGTGTTGTAGAAATTCTTGTTGAGGGTGGGAAAGCAGTAGGTGTACGCACTTCTACTGGAGAGGTGTGGGGTTATTAGAAGTAATCGCGGAGAGCTGCGAAGTGATACCGGTGTTGTAGAAATTCTTGTTGAGGGTGGGAAAGCAGTAGGTGTACGCACTTCTACTGGAGAGATAATAAAGGCCCGTTCTGTAGTTGCAAATATTAATCCAGCGTTGATGCCTGCGCTTTTGCCAAAGCAGATCGATTCACAAACCACACCTGAGATTGAAAAACTCAAAGAATTCAGACCTGGACTTGCAACGATGATGATCCATCTGGCGATGGATTCATTACCTAATTGGGTAAATGAGTCAGCTCGCGAGTTCAACTATGTTCATATCGCACCTTATGTAGATGAGATGGCACTGACATATACACATGCCGCCGGCGGAAAGCTTCCAGCTAATCCAACACTCGTTATTGGGCAACCAACGGTCAGCGATCCTTCTCGAGCACCAGAAGGAAAACATATTCTTTGGATCCAAGTGCGAGTTCTACCGCTTGAAATTACTGGCGATAGCGCTGGAATTATTCAAGGTAAATCATGGGATGAAATTGCTGAAGTTTATGCCGATCGCATCATTGATAATCTTGAAACGTACGCACCTGGAATAAAATCACAGATTTTGTCGAGAAAAGTTCTATCACCTACTGATCTTGAACGCTACAACCCAAATCTAATTAAAGGCGATTCGCTCGGCGGTAGTCATCACCCTGCGCAATTCTTCTTCCTTCGTCCAATGCCAGGTTGGATCCGACACCGCACGCCAATTAAGAATCTTTATTTGTGCGGCTCTGGAACGTGGCCTGGTGGAGGCGTCGGTGGTGGTAGTGGATTGATGGTTGCGAAACTACTCTCCTAGGAAAGCACTTCGCCAAGCATCTGGCCAAGGCTTTGAACCTTCATCTATCTCCGGTGCATGCACAATTACATAGTTACCAACTGCAGCGAGTTCACCGCCAACGTGTGCGGTAAAACCAAATTCAAGTGATGAGTTACCAACTCTGAGAACTTCAAGCCGTGTAATTATTTCTTCGCCGAAGTAAATACGTCGCTTATATTCCATCTGTACTTTCACTCGTGGAATTAGGCCGAACAATGAGGCTGGAAGATTTAGTTTGCGATATAAAGCCGATTCACACTCTTCCACCCAGCGAAAAGCCGATGTGTAGTGCTGGTGTCCAGCAGCGTCAGTTTCCATCCACTCCAATAGCCGAACTTTTTCAACAAAGACCTGTGCCATTGGAACCCCCAAATAAATATCGCGTCTGTGGAATTAATCTCTCCGAAAGCCTTGCTTTTACACTCCTGCACACTAGCATTTGCGGGTGGATAGCATCTTTAGCGGCGAGGCCAGAGATTTAGTAGACAGGTCGGCTCGACCTCAGTCCCTCATCATTACCATTTACGCCGCATACAGTCGTTCCCATGGCGGTTGGTTTTCAGCAAATACAATTGTTCAACTCTGTACCGAATTAGATGTCGCAGAAGATGCTGCTCGCAGCGCCCTTGCACGTTTTAAGCGCCGAGGAATATTAATCTCTAAGAAGCAAAATGGTGTTATTGGTTATGCCATCAGCCCAGAGATGCGAAAATCTTTCGATCAAGGTGATGCTCGAGTTCTTCAACGCCGTGACTCTCCCACCAATGAAGGTTGGATTTTAGTTGCATTTTCTATTCCGGAAAAAATGCGAGCAGTTCGCTATCAACTTCGCTCACGCTTAACGCGTATTGGGTTTGCGCAAGTTAGTGGTGGGCTTTGGATTGCTCCGAGGCAGTTGAGTTCGGATGGTATTGCACTGGCTAAGACACTTAAAGTAGAGAAATACATGAACATTTTTTCAGCGGAGCACATCGCTTTCACTCCAACTGCTTCGGCAGTTCAGAGTTGGTGGGATCTTGATGGCATTCAAGAGGTTTACCGTTCTTTTAGTAACACAGCTAAACCTGTTATTAAACACTGGGCCGGTAAAACCAATGTCATCGATTCAGGTCGGGCTTTTCGAGACTATACGACGATTTTAACGAACTGGCGACATGCACCTTACTTTGACCCAGGTTTACCTGGAGAGTTTTTACCTAAGAACTGGGCTGGATATGAAGCAACTGAAAGTTTTTTTAAGATACACGATAAGTTAGCTGGACCGGCATTAAATTACGTTTTCAATACCGCTAAGAAATAATTACTTCCGATTAGTTTGTGATGGAAGTTCGCCAAATCGCTCGTTATAAATCTTTGCAAAGCGACCAAGGTGTGTAAATCCCCAAGAAAAGGCGATATCAGCGATTGAGGTATCTAAGCCACGCCCACCCAGCAACTCTTCCCTAACCCTATTAAGACGAACATTGCGCAAATAATCTGTTGGACTCATCCCAACATAGTTCTTAAAGCCATCTTGTAATGAGCGAATACTCACGCCTGCATACCGGGCCATATCGGTAACGGTTAGTGGTTCCTGTGGATTTGCTTCGCATGCCGCCATTGCCAGACGAACTGAACGGGGAGCTGCGGGTTCAATATTTGTTCCAATGGATTCGCTGTAATTATGTCGTTGGGATAATAAAAGCCCAGTAATAATGAGATCTTGAAATTGATCGCGAATTCCGGCGTGCATGGTTAGCCCACCACGATCGACATCAGTGACAAGGGTGTCGATTAAGCTGCGCCAACTTTTTGCTCTTTGGGTTGTCAGATCCATTCCCAAATCGAAACGGACGGGAACATGTATTTCACGACCGATTAAATCCGCCAAGCGCTCTTCGAGTGTAGTCCGGAACATGTATTTCACGACCGATTAAATCCGCCAAGCGCTCCTCGAGTGTGGTCCGGTTTATATAAACCATTAACTGGGGGTTACCCGCGTGCCAAACCATGTCCAGTTTTTCAAGTGGGTTTGGAATCGATGCTGTGTTTACATCTGAATGAATCATTTCCTTGCCACACGTAATGTCTGCACTACCCTCTAGCGGAATTTGAATGAGATAAAAAGAATTCAATTCACCTGGAGTAATTCTCACCTCTGCGCCATAGTCGAGGTAGTTCAAAGTGACATCACCCAAAGTTATTCGGTTGTGAACTGTATTGAGTTTGTCATGGGTATTAGTTGTTGTTAATGCATGCGGACAAAAAACGCGGGCCACTTCACTTCGTGCCTCATCTAGATGGGTGGTCCTAAAGAGATTGTGCTCTTTAAGAAGTTCTGCCGTCGCAACCATGTGAGAATGTTCCTTTTACTCCTAGGCGGTGTCAATAGATTTGAACCTATTGTTTGCGTTCTGCGGATAGCCTGTGCGTGGGTGGGACAAATTTCTCGGATTTTTCGGCATAGAGTGGCTCTCTTAATGGATTTTAGGGAGAGATATGAGTTCTGAGTTATTAAAGGGTAAGACGGCAATAGTTACTGGTGGTGGAACGTTATTTGGAACTGCAGTTGCTAAAACGCTAATCGCCGACGGCGCCAAAGTCATGATTGTTGAAATCAACTCCGAAAGCGGCGCTGCTGCAGCTAAAGCATGTGGACCAGATGCGATTTTCTTTCATGGCGACATTACAGATGACGCCGCAATTTCAACGATGATCGAGGCTGCAATGAGTGCGTGGGGGCGAATAGATATTCTCGTTAATCTTGCATGTTCATATGATGACGCCGGCGCAGATAGTACGCGCGCGCAATGGACTAATACGTTAAACGTCAATATTTCAAGTGCCGCGATGTTAGGCGCAGCAGTAAGACCGCACATGAAGAAACAAGGTGGCGGATCCATTATCAATTTAACAAGCATCTCTTCTAGCGTTGCCCAAACTGGACGCTGGATCTATCCAGTCAGCAAAGCTGCGCTAGTTCAACTCACTCGCAATATGGCCATGGATTATGCCGGCGATAAAATTAGAGTGAACTCAGTTTCACCTGGTTGGACATGGTCTGCAATCATGGACATGCTCTCAAAGGGCGATCGCAAAAAGACTGATCGTGTTGCCGCACCATTCCATTTGACTGCTCGCGTTGGAGATCCAGAAGAAGTTGCAAATGTAATCTCATTTCTTGCAAGTGATAAGGCATCTGTAGTTACTGGCGCCGACTGGGCCGCTGATGGCGGTTACTCTGCAATGGGTCCAGAGCAAGCATCGCCAGCAATTCCACTTCTCGAAGGTTAAAAAATCCAGAAGAAGTTGCAAATGTAATCTCATTTCTTGCAAGTGATAAGGCATCTGTAGTTACTGGCGCCGACTGGGCCGCTGATGGCGGTTACTCTGCAATGGGTCCAGAGCAATCATCGCCAGCAATTCCACTTCTCGAAGGTTAAAAAAGGTAAAAGAAAAGCCCTGGCCATAAGGCCAGGGCTTTTTTACTTTTCTTTACTTGCCTGATTTAGCCATTCGCTTGCGAAGCTTTGAACCGATCTTGGCATAACTCTTTGGATTAATCGGTAGCAGCCATTGATTAAAACGAACTGGCGCAGGGATCTGTAAATCTAGATCCAAGAGGAGTTCATCAATATTGTGAACTGAGAACGGAATAATATTAGTTCCGCGTGCATGCTTATTCTCAGTGCGCTTTTCCATCCACGCTAAACGCTTGTCGATATGGGCAAGCATTTCGGCCTTAGTTGGCAGGTTAATCGCCTTTGCGATGTAAGCCGCGATCCAGACAGCGCCCATTTC
>Ga0194056_10001021_pt1 | contig 15302 bp, 8 predicted proteins | sample SepL4413m_MetaG_FD_155458 | JGI IMG/M metagenome (GOLD analysis project Ga0194056, IMG submission 155458) | Anoxic zone freshwater microbial communities from boreal shield lake in IISD Experimental Lakes Area, Ontario, Canada - Sep2016-L442-13m | ecosystem: Environmental > Aquatic > Freshwater >... | reverse complement strand
GTCGCGTAGCGACCGCCGATGGTAGCCGTGGGTTTTAACCCACGGACCCGGGCGGCATGTAAATTGTGCGTCGCGTAGCGACGCCTGAATGTTTTCAATCGTCGCTACGCGACGAACGGGTGACGGAATGCATCGACCGTGGGTTAAAACCCACGGCTACCATCGGGGCGTCGCTACGCGACGAATATTGATTTGATTTCTCGATTTTTCATTCACCGTCCGATCTTTGCGGCCGTGCTGTCGATCGTCATCGTCTTGGCTGGGGGGGTGGCGATTCCGACGCTGCCGATTGCCCAATACCCGGACATCACGCCGCCGACGGTGCAGGTTTCCTGCTCGTATCCTGGGGCGAATGCCCAGGTGGTGGCCGATACGGTGGCCGCGCCGATCGAGCAGCAGGTCAACGGCGTGGAGAGGATGCTCTACATGTCGTCGCAATGCACCAACGACGGCGCGTACGTGCTGACGGTGACGTTCGAGTTGGGCACCGATTTGAAAATTGCCCTGGTGCAGGTCCAGAACCGCGTTCAACTGGCGATGCCGCAGATGCCCTCGCAAGTGCAACTGCAAGGGGTCAACATCAAGAAGAAGACGCCGGCCATCCTGTTGGCGGTGAGCCTCTTCTCGCCGAACGAGCGTTACGATGCGCTTTATATGTCGAATTATGCGATGCTGCACGTCCGCGACGAGTTGATGCGTCTGCCGGGTGTCAGCGACGTGACGTTTCTCGGCGAGCGGGATTACAGCATTCGGACCTGGCTCGATCCGGAGAAGCTGGCCGCGCGCAGCATGACCGCGAACGACGTCGCCTCGGCCGTCCGCGAGCAGAACAATCAAGTCGTGGGAGGGCAACTTGGTCAACCGCCCTCGCAGCAGGGGCAGAACTTTCAGCCAACGCTCAACGCCCTGGGGCGGCTCACGACGCCCGAGCAGTTCGGCGAGATCGTCGTCAAAATCGGCCTGCCCATCAACGGTGCCCCGAGCCGGCCGCTGGTCCGCCTCCGGGACGTGGCGCGAACCGAACTTGGCGCGCAGCAGTACGATCAGTCGTGCCTGTTGGACGGAAAGCCTTCGGTCAGCCTGGCCGTCTTTCAGACCCCGACGGCCAACATGCTCGATACGGCTGCCGGCATCCGCCGCAAAATGAAAGAGCTGAAGCAGGCTTTTCCCGAAGGACTCGATTACCGTTACGGCTACGATACCACCCCGTTCATCACCGAGTCGATCGGCGAGGTTCTCAAAACGCTTCGGGACGCCATTCTTTTGGTGGCCATCGTGGTGCTGGTGTTCCTGCAAAACTGGCGAGCCACGTTGATTCCGCTGGCGGCCGTGCCGGTGGCCATTATCGGCACGTTTGCCGTGATGGCTGCGATTGGTTTCAGCCTGAACAACCTCTCGCTGTTCGGCCTAGTGCTGGCAATCGGCATCGTCGTGGACGACGCCATCGTCGTGGTGGAAAACGTCGAGCGGTGGCTGGCGGCGGGTCTTGCTCCCAAGGAGGCCGCGATCAAAGCGATGGAAGAGGTCACCGGCCCCGTGATCGCGGTGGCGTTGGTCCTCTGCGCGGTCTTCATTCCGTGTGCATTCATCTCCGGCATCACCGGGCAGTTCTTCCGCCAATTCGCACTGACGATCGCCGTTTCGACGGTTATCTCGGCCTTCAACTCGCTGACTTTAAGCCCCGCGCTGGCCGCATTGATCTTGAAGCCGCACGCGCAAGGGAGCGCGGGGCACCGTCGGGCGTTTGTGCCCGGTTGGTGGACGAGCGTTGCTGGGATGGCTTTGGGACGTGCGCGAGAGGGGGGGCGGACGGCACACGGAGTGTGCCTGCTACCTTTGGGGATCCGAATCGCGGCGTTGCTGGCCCTGGTTCCACTTATTCCGCTTGTGTTGCTTACTATCGTGTGGAATGTGTTCCTTTGGCTGTTCAATGTTGGTTTCGATTGGTCCACCAACCTTTACACCCGGATGGTTGGCCGCCTCCTTCGCGGCAGTATACTTGTGCTGGCGTTTTACGGGGGTTTGTTGTGCCTTACCTGGTGGGGATTTGTGAAGATGCCGACCGGATTCATTCCGGATCAAGACAAGGGGCGGCTGCTGGTGAATGTCCAGTTGCCCGAAGGGGCATCTGTCCAGCGGACCCAGGCGGTCGTCGCCAAAATCGATCGGTTGGCGCGAGCGATGCTGGGCGTGCGGAGTTCGCTGGCGGTGGCGGGTCAGTCGATCCTTTTGCAGGCGAACGCCCCGAACTTCGGCTCGCTCTTCGTGATTCTCAATCCGTTCGACGAGCGGCGTGGCCGTCGGTTTTCCGACAAGGCATTGGCCTTCCAGTTGCGTAAAATCTGCGCCCAGGAGATTCCGGAGGCGGCGGTCAGCGTCTTCGGCGCACCGCCGGTCGATGGACTGGGGACCGCCGGCGGCTTCAAGCTGATGGTCGAGGACCGGGGGAACCACGGCCTCCCGATCCTGCAAAACATGACCGACGGGCTGATCCAGCGCGGCAATCAACAGCCGGGCCTCATTGGGCTTTTCACGCTGTTCCGTTCCAACATGCCGCAGGTTTACATCGACATCGACCGGACCAAGGTGAAGTCGATGGGCGTCGCCATCAGCGACGTCTTCAACACGCTCCAGATCTATATGGGCTCGCTCTACGTCAACAACTTCAATGATTTCGGCCGCTCTTGGCAGGTCAACCTTCAGGCCGAAGGTTCGTTCCGGAACGAGGTTTCAAAGGTCGGCCAACTCAAGGTCCGCAACGACAGCGGCAAAATGGTCCCCATGAACACTTTGGCCGGAATCCGCGACATCGCCGGGCCGGTCATGATCACCCGCTACAAAATGTTTCCGGCGGCACCCATCAATGGCAACCTTGCACCGGGTACCAGCTCGGGCGAGGCCGTCGGCATCATGGATGCCTTGAGCAAGGAGGAGCTACCGGGCAATATGATCGCCGAATGGACCGAGCTGACCCTGCTCCAGGTCAATGCTGGCAATACGGCGATGTATATCTTTGCCGGGGCCGTTCTGCTGGTCTTTGCCGTGCTGGCCGCTCTCTACGAAAGCTGGTCGCTGCCGTTGGCGGTGATTCTCGTCGTGCCGATGTGTCTCCTCTGTTCGATTGCAGGCGTGGCCATCATGCACATGGATATCAACATCTTCACGCAGATTGGATTCATCGTGCTGGTGGGGTTGGCGAGTAAGAACGCCATTCTTATCGTCGAGTTTGCCAAACAACAGCGCGAGTTGGGGATGGGCCGCCGCGAGGCGACGTTGGAGGCATGTCGGCTCCGCTTGCGGCCGATCATGATGACCTCGTTCGCCTTTATTCTGGGCGTCGTGCCGCTCGTCATTGCCGAGGGGGCCGGGGCCGAGATGCGGCGCACCTTGGGAACCGCGGTATTCAGCGGGATGCTCGGCGTCACTTTGTTTGGGATATTTTTAACGCCGGTATTTTTTTATGTGATTGACCGGAAACCATGAATAGGACCTAAACGTGCTGTCGCAATTTTTTATCCGCAGGCCGATTTTTGCTACGGTCCTGTCGGCGGTCGTTACGCTGGCGGGTGCTTTGGCGGTCTTCTTCCTTCCGATCGCCCAATACCCGGACATCACGCCGCCGACGGTCCAGGTGACGGCGAGCTATCCGGGCGCGAATGCCCAGTTGGTGCTCGACACCGTGGCCGCACCGATCGAGCAGCAAGTCAACGGCGTCGAGAACATGCTCTACATGTCCTCCCAATGCACCAACGACGGCCAATACACCCTGACGGCGACCTTCCAACTCGGCACGGACCTGAACGTCGCGCAGGTACTGGTGCAAAACCGCGTACAACTTGCCATGCCGGTCATTCCGTCGATCGTCCAGCAGCAGGGAGTGGCGGTCAAGAAGAAGTCGCCCAACATCATGATGATCGTCAACCTGGTGTCGACGAAGGATGCCAAGGGAAAGTATCTCAGCGACGACCTCACCCTCTCCAATTACGCGACCATCCAAATCAAAGACGAATTGCTCCGCCTGCCCGGCGTCGGCGACGTGACCTTTCTTGGCCAGCGCGATTACAGCATGCGGGCATGGCTCGATCCCGAAAAACTCGCCGCGCGGAACATGACGGCCAGCGACGTGGTCAATGCCCTGAACGAACAGAACATCCAGGTTGCCGCCGGCCAGGTTGGTCAGCAGCCGGTGCCTGCCGGGCAGAACTTCCAGTTGACCATGAGTACGCTCGGCCGGCTGATGGAGCCGCAGCAGTTCGGCGCGATCATTCTCAAGACGAGCACGAAGGGGCAGAACGGGCAGGGGGTGGCCATCGTCCGACTGAGCGACGTGGCACGGATCGAGCTTGGTGCCCAGCAGTACGACCAGACCTGCACGCTCGACACCGAGCCTTCCGTGGCACTGTCGATCTACCAGCTTCCCGGCTCGAACGCCCTGAACACCGCGAAGGCCGTTTACGACAAGATGCGGGAATTGGAGACGCGATTCCCCGTCGGACTCCAGTATAAAATCGTCTACGACACCACGCCTTTCATCTACGAGTCGGTTTGGGAAGTACTCAAAACGCTCCGCGACGCCATTATTTTGGTGGCCCTGGTCGTACTGGTCTTCCTGCAAAACTGGCGGGCCACCCTGATCCCGCTGACGGCCGTGCCGGTGGCTATTGTCGGGACGTTTGCCGTGATGGCCGCGATGGGTTTCAGTCTCAATAACCTCTCGCTGTTCGGCCTAGTGCTGGCGATCGGCATCGTGGTGGACGACGCCATCGTCGTGGTGGAGAATGTCGAGCGGTGGCTGGCGGCGGGTCTTGCTCCCAAGGAGGCCGCGATCAAGGCGATGCAAGAGGTCACTGGCCCGGTCGTGGCCGTGGCGTTGGTCCTCTGCGCGGTCTTCGTTCCCTGTGCGTTCATCACTGGCATCACCGGGCAATTCTTCCGCCAATTCGCCCTGACGATCGCCGTTTCGACGGTTATCTCCGCCTTCAACTCGCTGACTTTAAGCCCCGCACTGGCCGCCTTGCTCCTCAAGCCGCATGGGGCGAAGCGCGATCCGTTGGACCTCCTTTTGGACCGCTCAATGGGCTGGTTCTTCCGGCTGTTCAACTGGGGTTTTACGCTTTCAACGAATGTTTACACGCGGACGGTCGGCGTCTTGCTGCGGACCAGCGCACTGGTACTCTTGGTCTATGGCGGGCTGCTCTATCTAACCTATTTTGGCTTCACGCACGTACCCGGCGGCTTCATCCCGGAGCAGGACAAGGGGTATCTGATCGTTAACGCGCAGTTACCTGACGGGGCTTCGGTGCAACGTACCCAGGCGGTCATGCGGCGTATCGAACGGATTGCCCGCGAGACGCCCGGCGTGGCGCACACGGTGGCCCTGTCGGGTCAATCGCTGCTTTTGGGGGCCAACGCCCCGAACTTCGGCTCGATGTACGTGATGCTCAACGATTTCGACGCACGGCGCGGCAAGGCGGGACAAGGGGGGGCGATCCTCGCCGCGCTCGGCAAGCGATTCAACGACGAAGTCCAAGAGGCCCTGGTTTCCGTCTTCGGCGCCCCGCCAGTCGATGGACTGGGGAACGCCGGCGGCTTCAAATTGGTCGTCGAGGATCGCGGCAACCTGGGGCTGGCCCAGTTGCAAGCGGTTACCGACCAGGCGGTCCTTGAGGGGAACGCCACGCCCGGGCTGGAGGGCGTTTTTACCGGTCTGCGGGCCAACACGCCTTGGCTCCACCTGGAGATTGATCGGGTCAAGGCCAAGTCGATGGGGGTCTCGCTCAATGAGGTCTTCAATGCCCTGCAAATCTACATGGGATCGCTCTACGTCAATAATTTCAACGATTTTGGCCGATCTTGGCAGGTCAACGTCCAGGCCGACACGCAGTTCCGCCGCACGGCCGAGGACGTCCGCAAGCTACAGGTCCGCAACGCGACGGGGGAGATGGTTCCGCTCGACACGCTGGCCGAGATTCAAAACATCAGCGGGCCCGTCATGGTCATTCGCTACAACATGTATCCGGCCGCGACGATCAACGGCAACATGGCCCCGGGCACCAGTTCCGGCCAGGCGATTCAGTTGATGGCAAAAGTTGTCGGCCAACAGTTGCTTCCCTCGATGGCCGTCGAGTGGACCGAATTAACCCTCATGCAGAATCTTGCCGGCAACACGGCGATGTACGTCTTCGCGCTGGCCGTCGTTTTGGTGTTCTTGGTCTTGGCCGCCCAGTACGAAAGCTGGTCGCTGCCGTTGGCAGTGATTCTGGTGGTGCCGATGTGCCTCCTCTGTTCGATTGCCGGCGTGGCCATCATGCGGATGGATATCAACATCTTCACGCAGATTGGATTTATTGTCTTGGTGGGGCTGGCGAGTAAGAACGCCATTCTCATCGTCGAGTTTGCCAAACAACAGCGCGAGTTGGGGATGGGCCGCCGCGAGGCGACGCTGGAGGCATGTCGGCTCCGTTTGCGTCCGATCATGATGACCTCGTTCGCCTTCATTCTGGGCGTTGTGCCACTCGTCATTGCCGAAGGAGCCGGGGCCGAGATGCGGCGCACTTTGGGGACTGCGGTCTTCAGCGGGATGCTCGGCGTTACCCTGTTTGGGATATTTTTAACGCCGGTCTTTTTTTATGTGATTGACCGGAAGGAGTAGGTCAGGCTTCGTTCGCGGTGATCTGTTCGATGATCCAGCGATCGACGTCGGAAAGCATCTGCGGCGAAAGCTCATGGCCGCACGGATAGAGCCGTAAGGTAATCGACATGCCCGCCGTGTGCAAAAGGCGAAGGTCGTCGCAGACGTGCTTCTCGCCATAGACCGTGCTGCGCCGGCCCGAGGCCAGAAAAATCGACACCTGCCGTGCCTCGGGCAAGCGCGACAACGGAGCACCGCCCGTGGGCAGACATCCACCCAACGAGAGCACGCCGGCAAACTTGTAGGGGTGGTTCATGGCTATGCGCAGGGCCATTGTGCCGCCGGTATCGAAGCCGGCCAAAAAGATCCGGTGTTGATCGATGTTGAAGCTTCGGAGGGTCGTCTCGATCGAATCGAAGATCCGCTGCTCGGCCTGCTGGACGTCTTGCTCGTCGTGCGACCAGCCATAGGCAACCTTCTCTGCCGGCGAAGGGATCGCCCCACCTCGCGGAGCGACCGCCATGTAGTTCCGCATGCTGATCAACGGCATGATCCTTAGCAGTTGGCGTTCGTCGCAACCCGATCCGTGCAGCCAGACCACCAGCGGGTACGAATAACCCGGCTCGTAGTGGAGCGGCGTAAAGATTGTATGGATTGTGTCCTGTCGGCTCGTGCTGAATAAGCCCGACTCAATTTCAAACGTGACGGGCGGAGCAACGCGCTGCGTCCGAGGCAACAATTGCCGAGGTTGGCTCATGGGTGATTCCTCCCAGAACGTGAGGTGCGAAGAAGACCAATCAAACTCTAGGCGTTTGCGTGCGTGCTGTCAAGCGCATTTCACGAACCTTGGTCTTTGGAATAAGCGTATCGTTCAAAAAAGCTTGCCCAGCGGCGGGTGATTTCCGCGGCCAACTCGGGGGGGAGCTGATAGCGATTGGTCTTGTAATCGGCCTTTTTGGCGAAATAGGCTTCCATGTGCGGACGTACTTTTCCAAACCCACCCAAATTCAATTCGTCGTAGATTCGCTGCATCTGCTCGATCGGCTGGGCCACGAGGTCTTCATAGCGCACTTCGCAGAATTGCCCGGCGGGGATCAAGCTGCGGTCGCGCTCAAAGACTTCGTACATCCGTGTAAACGTCTCGAAAACGTACTCCTCCAACCCTTCGTAGGTAGGTACCTGTAACCCGTCGTTTCGGTAGAGCCGCTTCCAAAGGTTGATCGTCGAAGGGAAGATAACGAACGGATTCCTAAGGATGTGGACGAATCGGGCCTTGGGGAACATTTCCAGCAAGATCTTGATGCGGAAAGTGTGGGGCGGCGACTTCAAGACGATCCGCCGCGGCGTTCGCACGGTGAGACACTTGAGAAACCACATCAGTCCGCCCTGCCAGCCCGCGCGCTGACGCGGCGACACGTCCTTAAGCTCATAAAACTCTTGGTTCTGGGGCGGGTGGTTGGGGAAGGCGATCGTCGAGTAAGGCGATTGCATTCCCATGTTGCACAGGGCAAATTCATCTTCTTGTGGGCAATCCCACCCCGCGGTCATGTTGTCCATTGGCCGCTGCTTGGGCAGTAATCCGCTCAGTAACGGTCTAAAAACGGGGGCCGTGAGCAAGAAATGGTTCGGGCAAAAGCAGTCGTAGGTGTTTGAAAAGGTGTGTCGCTCATCCAATACCAGCAGTTCGTGTAGCAGCGTCGTTCCGGATCGCCAGTGGCCGATGACAAATACGGGATCTCCTTGGAGTTGCGTGCGGGCGATGCGCCGCCCCCAAAAGAGCGTTTGCAGCAGCCATAAGCCGAAATTCATGATGCTCAAGAGCGTCATCAACAGTGCCATGGCCCAGCGGCGGGGTGTAATATGAAAACGATTTCGCAATAATAGCGGAAACCAGCCCGTGGCGATCATGCCGTCCCAAAATCTCAGGAACCAGGGCTTATCCGTGTAGCCACCTGAGCCAAGACCGTCGGATTTTTTTTGCTTTGGTGCGGAGTCGGTTGACATATTACTCTCGGAAAAAGGCGTCACGATACAGGATCCCCATAATACCAGAACTCGCGGACAGGGCAAGATAGAAATTTGTGGCTCTCCGCCGGGTTTGCGGATAATTGTGGTGCGGCCTCCCGCATGCCCAAGATGTTGTGGTTGAATCAGGCAGGCGAGACGCCCGCACCAAAAACTTGGCGGAAGAGTCGAAATTTGACTTCCAGCATTTCGCGAAAGCAGACGTAGGGTGGGGAGAGTGAAACCCCACAATTATTCGCGTTCCGCACCCTGAACCGGAAGAGCCCCTTTATTGCCGCCGGCCAGACAGGCGAAGACCAATTGGTTTTCGCCATGAATTATGGTATCTTGCCTAATAGACGTGCCAATATCCCCCCCGCTGAGAATCGCCAGAACCATGGATTCCGAATTGACGCCCCAGGATTTTACCGTACCCACGCTCGGCCCTGCGACATTCCGATCACCCTTGGGACTTTCCACCGTTGTGGGCGACGGCCTGGGTGATTTTGTTCCCCATGGAGCCAGGGTACTCTACCAGGTTGAAACCGAACCCGGCCGAACCCTTCGCACCGACCTGATGATGGAAAGGGCTGGCCCGCGAGAAATGATTTTCTTTGAGCCTAGCCAGTGCAAGGCGGCGATTGTCACCTGCGGCGGGCTTTGCCCCGGCTTGAACAATGTCATCCGCTCGATCTTCCTTCAACTCCACCATCGCTACGGCGTTCCAACCGTGTTGGGCATTCGCTACGGCTACCAGGGTCTCAATCCGGCCAAGGGTCCGCCGCCGCTATTGCTGACGCCCGAATACGTGGAGCGAATTCACAATCAGGGCGGTACGGTATTGCGTTCTTCGCGTGGGCCAGAAGATCCCGCGGTGATCGTCGATTACCTCCAGAGCCAAGGCATCAACCTGCTTTTCTGCATCGGCGGCGACGGCACGCAGCGCGGCACACATGCCATTGCCATGGAAGTCCATCGCCGTGGTGCGGCAATCGCCGTGGTGGGCATTCCCAAGACGATCGACAATGATCTACCGTTCGTGTGGCGATCGTTCGGCTATGGCACCGCGTTGGAAAAGGCCCGCGAGGCGATCAACTGCGCCCACACCGAAGCCCGCGGTGCCCTCAACGGCATCGGCCTGGTGCAGCTCATGGGCCGTAACGCCGGCTTCATCGCCGCCGGCGCGGCTTTGGCCAGCCAGGAGGCAAACTTCGTACTTATCCCTGAGGTCCGTTTTCCACTGGAAGGGCCGGGCGGTTTCCTCGACGCCTTACAGAAACGGATCGTGGCGAGGCAACATGCCGTGATCGTCGTTGCTGAAGGGGCCGGGCAGCACTTATTCGCCAGCGAGAGCAGCGAATGCGACGCATCGGGCAATCGCAAACTCCAGGACATCGGTGTGTTGTTGCGTGAAAAGATCTCGCGCTACTTCAAGGCAGCCGGCATTGCCATCAACATGAAGTACATTGACCCAAGTTACATCATCCGCAGCGTACCCGCCAATTCCGACGACGCCCTGCTCTGCGACGCCATGGCCCGACATGCGGTACATGCCGCCATGGCCGGCAAGACCGACCTGCTCATTGGTTTGGAACATGGCCAGTTCCTGCACATCCCAATTAGCACAGCGGTTGCACAGAAGAAGCATCTTTCGCCCGAGAGCGAGTTCTGGCTGCGAGTGATCGAGTCGACCGGCCAGCCGGCTTGGGAAGCGGGTGAATAGGACGATTTGGCCCCGTTGCTTGCGACGGGAGCATTTAACGGGGAGACTCGCATTTTGCCTACGCTTTACATTGAGACATCGATCGTTAGCTATCTTCGTCAATCTCCAAGTCCCTATGTGGTCACGGCGGCTCGTCAAATTCTCACTCATCAGTGGTGGAACAATGAAAGAGACAAGTACGAACTAGTGACTTCGCAGTACGTCCTCGATGAAGCAGCGGACGGCGATCTGATGCTTGCCGCTGACCGATTGCAGTCGTTGGACGGAATTTCGTTGCTCCCCTTGGATGCTGAAATTGGTTTTATTGCCGACGAAATCATGTCCAGGGCGATACTTCCGCCGAAAGCGTTAATCGATGCATTCCACATTGCCATGGTTGCCCACCATAGAATACAATATCTATTGACTTGGAACTGCAAGCACATTGCGAATGCGACAATCCTACCCCGAATTCATTCAGTCCTGGCAGAATTTGGGTTGCCAATCCCGATCATTTGTACCCCGGAAGAAATGGTGGATGATGGTTCAGAAGAAATCTAGTGCTGATACGACGATCGAAGACATTCATCGAACCCGTCAACGCATCGCAGAAAAATTTGGCGGCAATATCTCCGCAATTCTCGACGATGCTCGCAAGCGACAAGAGGCCTCTGGGCGAGCCGTTTGGCACGGAGCGGCATCGAATGAAGCGAAGCAGTCAAACGACGTACGCCTTGAGACCTAGGCAATAATTTGGGCATCACCATGCGTATTGCTTACCTTGATTGTTCCAGCGGCATCAGCGGAGATATGACCCTCGGCGCGATGGTCGATGCGGGCGTTCCGTTGGATCAGCTCAATGAGGCCATCGGCTCGCTCGGCCTGCCTTGCGTAAATCTGATCGCCCAAGAGGTTAAGAAACATGGCTTCCGCGCGACCCAGGTCACGGTGCAACATGAGCCGGAAGACAAGCACCGGCATCTGCACCAGATCGAGGCCATGATTCACGGAAGCCGGCTCACACCTAGTCAGAAAGAGACCGCACAACGGATCTTTCGGCGGCTGGCCGAGGTCGAGGCCAAGGTGCATGGCACCACCGTTGAGAAGGTCCACTTCCACGAAGTCGGCGCGGTCGATTCGATTGCCGATATCGTTGGTGCCGCCGTCGGCTGGGATCTGCTCGGCGCGGAGCGTTTGATCGTATCGCCCATTCCCACCGGCACGGGCCGAATCACCATCGCCCACGGAGAATGCAACCTTCCCGCGCCGGCTACGGCGGAACTGCTCCGCGGCATTCCGTTGGTTGCCTCCGATGTCCATGCCGAACTGACCACCCCCACCGGCGCGGCGATCGTGGCCACGCTGGCCCAGGGCTTTGGTCCCCTGCCATCGATGACCCTCGAGAAAATCGGCTACGGCGCCGGCCAGCGCGATCTGCCTCAGCAGGCCAACGTCCTCCGGCTCTTGATCGGTGAAACAACCGATGTGGCCCATGCCGGCGATACCACCTGGGTACTGGAAACCAATCTCGACGACACCACGGGCGAGATGATCGGCCATTGTATCACGCTGCTTTGGAACGCCGGGGCCTTGGACGTTTACACAACGGCCATCCAGATGAAGAAGAACCGGCCGGGCGCAAAACTCTCGATCCTCTGTCACGCGGAAAAGATTGTCGCGATGGAAGCGATCGTTTTCCGCGAGACGGGCACCTTGGGCATTCGTCGCTGGTCAACCGCGCGCCATGTGCTGCCGCGCGAGATCCGTCAAGTGGCAACCGCTTGGGGGCCGGTTGACGGCAAGGTTGGTCGATTGGAGGATGGCTCGGTCCATTTTGCGCCGGAGTACGAATCGTGCCGACGGCTCGCAGCAGAGCACCAGTTGCCCCTTCGCGAGGTGTACCGAGCGGCTCAACAGGCATTCGCAGGACAGAAACAGGGCAATTTGCGAGACTTTGGTAACTAAGGGGCTTTGTTAGGCGGCTCGAAAGAGGTGTTCGCCGGTTTTTTTCCGAGAAAAACCCATTGCAGTGGTAGACGTACGCCTGACTGTTGATAGAATCTTGGTCAGAGTCTATTCGGAAACCCTGGAGAATGGTGTATCTCGATACGTGCCAGGAACCGGTTTCGGGGTAGGTACTCAGTTTGGGTCTGGAATGGTTCCAGACCATCGCAGCAAAAGGAGATGCGGAATTAAATGCGTTTCCGACCTGCGATTTTGTTCATCCCAATTATTGGAAGGACTAAGAAATGCGGAAAAGTTTTCTCATGGCCTTGGTGGCCATCATGCTGATGTCTCAGTTGGCACACGCTCGTATGTTTGACCGGTTGCGCGCTCGTCGTCCAACGACGAAGTCGACGGTTGCTGCAACCGCCGATGGTTCCGGTAAGGCAACTCCGGCACCGACGACTTCGTCGCCGGCACCTGCCCCGCCCAAGCCAGCCGCCGCCCCGGCAACGGACGCTGTGCCACCGCCGCCTAAGTAGTTTCTGCTGAAAAGCAGATGGGACGAGTGAAACGGGCCCCTTGTTGTGGTCGGTCTCCGACCGAGCCACGCCGCCGACCGAAGGTCTCCAATTAACCGGGAGACCTTCGGTCCGACGTTTCGGCGGGGTCAGGAGACCTCGCCGAACTCGTGAAACGAGCCTCGCTGCGCTCGTCCCACCCTACGCTTGCCATTGACCATTTTCGCAACAACAACCAAGTAGTTTGAGCGTTGATTAAGCCGTGCAAGTATCGTTTTCGCAAGAGCGTGCGAGGGTATGAATTTCACTGACCCAAGCACGCTTTCTTTGATTTTGCTTGCAAGTGCTGCCGCATTTCTCTTGATTCGCACGCGTGGCAAGCTCGCCCGTCAGCGGCAGCAATGGGCACGGGAAGGAACCGAAGCCTGCGATTACGGCACGGTGCGGAAGGCGGCTTCGTCGCCTCCCGGCTGGGTGCCCGACGATTTGGCTCCGTGGGAAGTTGAAATGCACGCGACGGCCCGACAGCTCTCGGCTCAATTGGACGCAAAGCTGAGCCTATTGCAATCGCTGGTTGTCGAGGCCGACCGCGCGGCGGCGCGGTTGGAGGATGCCTTGGACCGCGCGCATCCGACCTTGCCGCCCGGTAGTCAGGCTGAATCGTTGCGGCCGATGGCAGGACACGAACGCGATATCCGGCATGAGATTGAAGCCGTGGTTGCGGAGTCGAGTCTTTCGTCGACCGAGGGCGAGCCGCGAGCAACCGATCGTGCCCGCCGCCGCGAGGAGGTCTATCGGCTGGCCGACTACGGCTTTGGCACTGCGGAGATCGCGCGTCGCGTCGGCAGCCCCGTGGGGGAGGTGGAGCTTATCCTGAGCCTGCGAGATTCCAAGTAGCAAGAATGCTCGATAGGTAGTTCATTTTGCAATTTTCGGCTCTTCCGGTTTTATGTGCAGAAGTAGGGTGGGGAGAGTGAAACGAGCCCCACCAAAAGTGGACTGCAACAGAATTGGTGGGGCTCGCTGCGCTCTCCCCACCCTACAATTATTCGCGTTCCGCGCCTAGAACCGCAAGAGCCAAATTCATTGCCCTCGCAGCCATTCCTGCAATACCCAGCCGACTTTCGCTAGGCTGAGTGCTGAACAATGCTCGGGCGTGTCGTCTTGGGTGTGCCAGTATTTGTAGTCAAAATCGATCAGATCGCAGGCCGGAATCTTGGCGACATCATGCAGCGCGAGGTGATCATCGCGAATTGCATCGAGTCTCGGTCGAGCGACAAACTCTTGCACACCCAGTCGCGCGGCCGTCGCCCAAATCTCGTTGACCAACGGCCGGCTGTCGTCCCATGTCACGCTATTAAGCTCTTGGGGCAAATGCAGTTCGGTGCCGCCGACCATGTCCAACAGCACGGCATAACGATAACGGAATGCCGGCGGATGCTTCACATATTCGCTGGCAAAGTGCTCTGAACCCAAGAAATACTTGCCGTCTGCCGCAAAAATGAATTCCTCGCTGTCGAAGAAAACGAAATCGACGCCCACCTTGGGCGGATGTTGAGCCAACTCGTTGCCCAGTTCCATGAGAATGACCACGCCACTGCCGCTGTCGTTGGCCCCCACGAATCGGCCGCGGCGATTCGTAGGGTCGCGAAGCGGAAACGGCAGTGTGTCGTAGTGGCTGCAAAACATGATCCGCTCTCGATTCTCGGGATTGAATCGCACGATCATATTGGCCATCGGCACATCGCGGCCGATCATCTGCTCATCAGGCCCGTTGAGCGGATAGGGGGCCGTGAACCGCTGGAACTCGACCTTTACCCCAAGCTTCTCAAAATGTTCGGTCAGGAACTTCTGCTGTGCCGTCATCGCCTCGGACCCGCTGCAACGCGGCCCGAGGTCGCAAAGCTGTTTCAAGTAGCCGTACGCTCGAGCACCGTTGAAGGGGATGTTCTTCAACTGAGAGTCGGAAGCCAGCAGCCTGCCGTCAAAGAAGATGATTGCCAAGGCCGCCAGCAGAAACCCGCTGACGGTGACCGCTCCCCAGAGAAGGAGCGTCTTGCCCATGAGCTTTTTACGAGGCTCGGGGGAATTGGTTGACGAAACGGGTTTTGCGCGTCGGTGATCTTTACTCATATAATTGATTTTACTCGTTTGCTCCCAATCATGGAAGAAAGAATATCTCAACAGAAAAATGGGGGGACAGAAAAATGGGGGGGGAAAAGTAATGGGATGAAACGCTGCCTCGCCGAGGCAATAATAGGGGTTGGTAAAAAACATCACCTATTTCACCACGGGAGGCAGCAATGTCGACTCAAGCTTTAGGATGGGATATCCATCGCAAGTTCAGTAAGGTCAGTTTAATGGAAAAACCTGACACTAACTTTTTCTATGTGTGGACAAAATTGAGGCAAAATTGGATACCAGTTCTTCGCAGTCAGCCCAATCTAACGGAAGATTGGGTAGTCTACGACGGTTTCATGCGACGGTCTAGCCAAGAAAC
>Ga0194056_10001018_pt1 | contig 15317 bp, 7 predicted proteins | sample SepL4413m_MetaG_FD_155458 | JGI IMG/M metagenome (GOLD analysis project Ga0194056, IMG submission 155458) | Anoxic zone freshwater microbial communities from boreal shield lake in IISD Experimental Lakes Area, Ontario, Canada - Sep2016-L442-13m | ecosystem: Environmental > Aquatic > Freshwater >... | reverse complement strand
ATCTCCTTCTTCCGGTGCCGAATTCCAAACTAATTTATTTTCGCCGATGGTTAATTTTAATTTATCTGCATCAACAGTAATCCTGATTGAGTCAGCAAATAATACCAATGGTTGTACCGCAATATCTTTTGAATAAATTGTTTTGCCATTATCAAACAATGCCAATTTTTCATGCAATGCCTGCAGTGGCGAAAAATAAATTTTGAGCCAGCCATTTTCATTTTTAACATTCACCGCACCATAATTATTTGCTTTTACAAAACCTTTGGTTTGCTTTACAGGAAACCAGTATTCTGTCCATGCATCTGATTGATAAGGATAAAAAGAGCGATGCTTGAATGGCGTGAGCATACTGGCTTCTGCAGACTGATTAAATAATCTTCCGCTCTGCACTTCCACATACTGCCCGTCTGTATCAGTTAATAATTTCTCCCAGATCATGCCCTGTTGTGATAATCCCCATATCCATATTTTTTTCCCGGGCTTATCATCATGATTAGCATACCTGCCCATTCCAAACTCATCATCATGCCAGTAAGCACCAAAGAAATCGGTGTATTTTCCAAATACATGATACGATTTATAGCCACCAAAATTATTATTATTATAAAATTTTACCTGCCTGCCATTTTTTTTATTGATGGGCCAGTCGCTGTATTCACCATTGTGCCCCAGATAATTTTTTCCGGGATAAATAAATTCCAGATTCCCTGCAGCCTTTAATCCTGTATTCATCCAGGTGTAATAAGGCTGTTCAAAGGCTGTAGCATTATTCCAAAACGAACTGGTGGTAAAATAGGCTTTGTCTTTAGGCAAATTAATATCCAGCCGCCAAGAAGTTTGCGAGAGCAGGTCCAATGCACCAATTACACAACTGATACTGCCATCTTCTTTTTTAACAATGGTATAATCTACCGGCGTGGCGCAATTGGGTGTATGGCCAATGATGCCATAATTGGCTTCCACACCACCACTGGTCCATGGACCACGCATGGCAATATCCCTGAATTTGATTACATGATTATTGTATACGAACTCTTTTCCTGTTGATTTTTCTGTTGCCGACCAAACCTTTCCTCCCACTTCGGGTAATATCATCAGCTTAATATAATCGTTCTCCAGTTCTACTACTTTCCATTCTTTTTGAACAGGCTGATCTGTAAAACCATCAAAACGGTAATAAGGATAAATCTTTGAGTCCGGCTTTGGTATGGGATCAGGATCAGAGAAAGGATATGTTGTAAATGTTTTTTTATACTCCCTTACTACGGTGGGCTGCTGTGCAAAACAAGCCACACTGCAACTGATTAAAAAAACGGAAAGCATTTTTTTCATAATAACTTATTTAGCATTATTCAAAATCGTTTTACAGCAATCAATAATCGTTTTCAGCAGGAGCTTCTGTTTCTAATTTTTTCTCTCTTAAATTCCAGGGATAATTATTTTTTACTTCAATATAATCTTTCAGTTCATAATGGCTTGTTCTTCCCTTAGCATCTGTTACCGTTACACTAACAGAGTACTTGCCGGGTTTACAGGAAGAATAATTCACAATTGGATTCTCTTCATTTGATACTGCAGGTATAGCTCCCGGAAATTGCCAGCTGAATGTTGCACCCTTCCCGTTAATCACTGAATTATCGTAAAAATAAATTTTCATCTGATTGGGATCTTCTTCATCTGCATCTTCTCCTTCAACACTCAACACCCTTTTTGATAAAGCAATATTTGCTTTAGGTGCAGTAGTTTCATATAAATCACTTTCCCAAACACCCCTGTAAGTTCCGAGCCTGATCTTTTCTTTATCGTAATTCAAATAAATAAAATTAATTGGCGTGCAGGGTAAATGGGTGCCAACAGTTTTCCATGTACCTGTATGATTACTTTTATAGAACAGACCGGGATAACAACCCAGGTACACCCCATCCTCAGTTCCACGCTGATAGGCCATGGTTTGAATTTCACTTTTAGGAAGGTCTGCAGAATGATCATCCATCCAGCTTGTACCTGCATCTTTTGACACTAACACTTTCGCTTCATTTTGATAACCTCCCACCCCCAAATAAATTTTGGTGGGGTCTTCGTCACTTATCGCAATATCAGGAAACCCATATTTTTTTGCAATATCATTATCGGGTGTAATTTCTTTCCAGTTTTTACCAGCATCTGCTGTCATCCATACCTGTTTTGAATTAACCCGTCTCCCTTTTCCTGTTAATACATACATATAATCGGGATTAGAAAAACTTACTCTTAGTCTTCGTATATAAAATGTATCCGGAAATCTTTTTAGTGTATCGATGGTTTTGAAATTATTTTCAGTTTTCATTACAGAGCAATTGGCAATACGCCAGTGATCACTGCTTTCATCAATAGAATAACTGGTATAAATTAAATGCGGATGAAATTCAATATTTCGGTTGGGGATATAACCAAAATTCACCGGCGATTTTTTAGATACCGGTTCATCTCTTAAAGTAGTCGGTAGTTTAATAATAAAATGTGAATACGGAGTAGCATATAAATACCTGTCGTCAAAAGGATTCATTGTGGCACTCATTGCATCGCCGCCACCATAATGAAACCAGTCTTTCCCATATAATTTTTCATTGAATACCATGGTGCCGCTATGGTCTACACCAACAGCCATTACATCCGATTTAAACGAAGTACTAAAACCCCAAAGATCCTGTCCGCTAAATCCTTCCACCCTGTGGTGCAACCTAGTTTTCATATTTACATATTGCAGTCCGCCATCATTGGCCAGCCAGATATCATCACCAGCAATTTTAGCACATTGAATATCTCCATGTATGCCATAAGTGCCCTGTTTGCGAAGGATATTCCATGTTCTGCCGGCATTGGTACTTAAAACATTTCCGGAAGCAGCCATTACCATCAGATTTGCATTGGTGGGCGAAATGGCAAATGAAGTGGCCCATCCCACCTGCTGAAATGATGCCGACCAGAAAGAACTGTCTTTCATATTAAAATCGTATTTGTCTTTATCCTCATCTGCGCTGTAAGGATGAAATAAAGAATAGTAGTCATCAATATAGCGGTAGTTATTGGCCTGCGGTACCAGATGAAAACTTTTTCCGGTATCAGCACTTTCAATAAACGTGCCCACCATCTGATTCTTCAGTTCCTGCTTCACTGTAGTTTTTACAGCAGCTTCACCAAAAATGGTGATGTATAATTTATCTGGCGCAGCAGGTGTTACTGCTGCAGTAATATCATGCAGCCGTATTAATTTATTTTTATCGGGCATGCCGGCAGTGATCTCTTCTAAGCTATCTCCTGCATTTACAGACCGGTAAATAAAAAACAGGTTTCTTTTTTTCTTGTATGCCCCGCCGATATATACAATATTTTCATTGGTAGGATGAAAGGCAATGAATTGTGAATTAAATCCTTCCAAAATTGGTTTCCAGTGAATGCCGCCATCGGTGGTTTTATACACGGTATCTGTATTAGATGCAATTACAATATTGGGATTTTTAGGCGAAACAGAAAGCAGGGTATAATCGTCGCTCCATCTTGGTCCGCCCTTAGCATCCAATTGGGCCAGAATGTTTAATGCGGTAAATTTCCATGTAGTACCGTTGTCCAGTGATTTTAAAATGCCGACTGTAGTAGCTGCGTACACCACTTTATTATCGGATGCAGCGATTTCAATTTTTTTTACGTTTTCTACAGGAAGATCGAGGGTTACATTTTTCCAGGTGTTTCCTTTATCGGTGGTGCGCCATATTCCGCTGCTCATGCCGCCCATTAAAACCATATTGGGATTTTTTATGGATACATCCAGACTGCGCATTACGCCCAGACCGGGTGCTTCAACAGAGCCCACTGTTTTATGAATACTGAAGGGGCCTAATGGTTTCCAGCTTTTAAGTTGAGACAATGCATTAGCTGTTATGCCAACAAAAAAGAAGCATAAAATAATTTTATTTTTCATTGCTGTGTTTGTATGATGTGCTATTTAATAATGAACAACCAACCCTTATTTTTTGTGACAGTTATTTTATCTGTAGGTGAAAATATTTTTGCAGACTGAAAGTTTTTTATTTCTGGTGCCACTATTGTTGCAGTAGCAGGATCGATACCTAATTTTTTCCAATCAATCTTTAACTCAATATCCACATCTGTTTCTGCCCAGCTTGCAATGGATACCAATGCAGCTCCGTTCTTTTTATACACAGTGGCCAATACTTTATCGTTGCTGGTTTTAATCGGACAATTCTCACTCCAGTAACCAATCATAGAAGAACCTTTCATGCCAAAATCATCCCATACTTTCCAGATTGGTCTGGGGTCTGCATTATCACTCCATGGCATACGGTTGGTCATGCCATAGATCATACCGCGCCATGCATTACCACCATCCTGCAACATTTCTCCCATCAACCCAAAAGGTATACCGCTCACTTCTGTTAAAAAGAAATCGGGTTTGTTTTTTTCATAATCGAAATATTCGCCAAACCATAATTTATTTAAGTAAGGAAAATGCTCCATGTACAGATTAGCACTATTATTAAATCCATCACTCTTATTGTACTGATTGGCACTATGCAGATCTAAAATGCCCGGGTGCCCATCCTGCGTTAATACCCTTTTGATACGTTTCATGGTAACACGGTCAAATGCCACATCATCTAAATAAATACCATCAATACCCACATTTTGCGTGAGCCAGTTCATACCTTCCACATAATAATTATGCCATCGGTTCATGCCACTGTTAACGATAGCCGCATCTTTTAATTCGGGTACAAACCATGCAGCAATATAATCATCGCCAACATGTTCCTGCAGCCAGCTGAAGCCACCGCCTTTACCCGGGCTGAATATTTCATGCCCCAAACTGCGCATTGCCGGAATTTCCCAGGCTTTATTACTTAACTCACGTATGGTATTGTAAATTTTTACTTTTAATCCCTTGCTGTGCGCCTCATCAATATAGGCTTTCATTTTTTTAAATTCTATAAAAGGATAATTGATATATGGATTGATAGCTGTTGCATGATGAATGTTTACAATTGTTGCGCTTGTTGCACGAATGGTATCAATAGGTTTATAACTATGATAAAATTTACTGGCCCACTGAAAGTCGGTATTGATTGAATGAAACGGAGTGATGAGTAAATTGAAATTATAATACAGCACATCCCCTTTCTTCATTGTTCTGCTGCCACTATATGCATTTATTAAAATTGATTTCCCTTTTTGAAAAATATCAATGCCCCCTTTATTATCATTACCCCACGAAGCGGGTAACAACAAAGGTTTTTGTAAATAGAAATTGGTGTTTAAAGGGCGGCTGTATTTTTCGTCACGCAAAGAAAATTGCAGGCCTGCATTTACATTTCCAATCCATGCGCCATCCTGATTTTTATGTGCCACATCCCATTTCCATTGCAGGGTATCGGGGCGTATACCTCCTTTTAAACCCAACCCCATCAAATATTTTGTTGCAGAAGGCTGCATAGGCAAATGAAAATTGATCTCTTTAAATTCCATATCCTGCAGCGCAGTGAATTTAACAGTGTAATTTAAAAAGCCATCAAATTCAAGTGATGCATTCACGTCCATCTGCAACGAAGCAGAAGTATTAGTGGATTGCCAGCTTACAGTGCCGGGTTCTTTTTTAATAAAATGTACACCGTCGGTTTTCCATTGCAGAGGTTGCTTACCTGCCGTATCATAAAAATGAAAATGAACAGGTTCGGTAAAAAGATCATTGGGTGTAGTACCAATGGTGGTCATTTCAGGGGTAAAAAAAGTTTGTACCTGTGCAGGAAAACCATCTTTGTTTAAAAATAATTTTCTTCCCAGCAAATCAATTACGGTATCGGTTACCACTAACGGAGTATAAGGAGCTATAACCGTATTTTCCTGTGCCATTGTTGAGTTCAGCCATTTTAAACGGGTCATATTTTCCGGATGATCGATGCCGCCGTTTTTTGTAATTTCATTGGTAACCTTTATCTGTAATACAATTTCCTTTGATGAATTATCTGCTGTAACTATTGCTTTACCGGAGTAAATACCCGGTGCTGCAGCAACAGGCACATCAACACCACACCACATGGCCTGAACATTTCCTTTAGCCACATCAACCTTGCTTTTAAAAACACTACCGTCGTATTTTGTACCATCGGTATTGATACAGCTAATATTTTTTGCAGCAATAGTTTTGCCTGCTGCATTCTTAAGGTCGGTGAATGTAATCGTTACATCGTGTACATCCTGTAACGCATAAACGCCCAGTTGAAAAGCAACATACTCACCACGCAAACCTGTTTCGCTGAATGAATGTTGCACACCTTTCAATATCCATCTCTGTGGCAGATCGTATTTCATGCGAATGGAATTGTTTCTGTTTTCAGGAAAAACAATGAATGGCTGGCCGTTGTATTTTTCAATAAGGTTATTGGTTTCAGAAGCAGTGGCTATTACTTCCATTGGATAAAAGCTGTTAAAAGCATTGATGCTTTGAATTTCTTTTACCACACAATTGGAATTGAGATTATTATTTATACCGGCAAGCCATGCTGCGGTTGCCGTTTGTTCAGGCTTTTGATATACGCCTTTGGGATAGTATGATTTAGGACCGTCATAAATATAAGGCATGTAATAAATGTAATAGGTGCCGTTGCCGGAAATGGGTTCAAATAATATTGTACCCGATTCTCTGTTGACATCAACAGATTTTACATTGTTTACTTTAGTGCCAGTTTTTGCATCCTGCACAATAATTCTTTTTAACTCCGGATGAAAATCTCTTCTGCGCCAGCCAATAACCGCTTTGGCAATATTGCCATTTCCTGTAAACTGAATTACTGCACGGTGGTTACCTAAGGAATCTGCATTCCAGCTACCATTCCCATTGCCGTAAGGAATTTGCTGCGCATTAACACTGTATGAAATTAAAATAATGCAAAGCGTTGCAGTAATAAGCAAAAATCTCTTTTTAAAGTTGAATACCTTAACAGTCATCATGAAATATTTTATATGATAAAAAGCCAATAAGCTGATATTGTATGTTTTGCAAAACAATATAAATACAATATTCTCATATTTACGCAACTAAATCTATTGCATATTTGCGCAACCGTTTGCAAATGCAACGCAATCGTTTGCGTTACTTTTCCCCTTTTTCATATTAACAGGGTAAATTGCAACAATGGACAATAAAGTTACCACTATAAAAGAAATTGCTAAACGGCTCAATATCTCTCCTTCTACTGTTTCGCGTGCGTTGCATGATCATAAAAGCATTGGGCTAAGAACAAAAACTAATGTGCAGCAATTGGCTAAGGAATTAAATTATGAACCTAACCAAACAGCAATTTTTTTTCAGCAGCGTAAAACATTTACAATAGGAGTGATACTGCCAGAATTATCTGAAGCTTTTTTTTCATCTGCAATCAGTGGCATTGAAGATTGCGCTAGTAAAAGTAATTATACTGTGCTGATGGGACAATCACACGATAGTGAAGAAAGAGAAATTCAATTGATTGAAACCATGAAGAATCACAGAGTGGATGGACTGATTGTATCGATTGCAAAGAACACCGTGAATTACGAACATTTTGAAAGCTTAAAAAAATACAATATCCCTATTGTTTTTTTTGACTGCATACCCAACATGCAGAATATACATTATGTGGCGTGTAACATGGCTTCGGGAACCACTCAGGCGTTTTCCTTTTTAAAAAAACTGGGGCATAAAACTATTGGTATGATCAATGGCCCGATGAATTTACTGGCAAGTAAAGAAAGGATAGAAGGTTACAGAAACGGACTTACAAAAGCCCGGTTAAAATATGATCCGTCACTAATCATTTCCTGTGACCTTAAAACTGAAAGCATTTATAAAGCAACAGAAAAATTATTGTCGCTTAAAAACAGGCCTACAGCAATTATTGCGTTTAATGATTATGTATTGCTTGATGCAGTGATGGCTGTCAAAAAAATGAAACTAAAGATCAATAAAGACATCAGCTTTGTTAGTTATGCCAACCTGCCCATCAGTAATTATTCTGCTCATCCTCCACTGGCATCTGTAGAGCAATTCTCTTATCAACAGGGACAAAAAGCCATGGAAATAATTCTTGACCTGTTAAAAAATGACGCAATAGAAAATGAAAACGTTACTTTCTACAAAATAATTTTAGAACCACAGCTTGCCATATATACAAAACAATAAGAAGTAACTATCTAATAAATCACACAAACGTTTGCTTAACGATTAATGAATTGGGTTTATTAAGTTTGATCTTATATTAAATCTTAATTGATTCGCACATGCTTAATTCCATCATACAATTCTATGGATTGCCCGAGAATGAATGCACCCTTAAACCATTTGGGAACGGCCTTATTAACAAAACCTGGTTACTGGAATACCGCGGAGAACAATATATTTTTCAAAAAATAAACGATGCTGTTTTTGTTAAGCCCGAATTGATCGCAGAAAATCTTCATTTACTAAAAATTTATTTTGATGATACATTTCCACAATATCTTTTTATAAGTCCTGTAAGTACCACGGATAATAAAGAAATGATGGTGTTACCCGGGCAAGGCTATTTCAGGTTGTTTAAGTTTGTGCAGGGCTCCGTAACATTTGATACAGTCAGCGATGCGGGCGTTGCTTTTGAAGCGGCCAAACAATTTGGAAAATTCACCAGGCTGCTTTCGGGAATTGATATCAGCAAACTAAATATCACAGTTCCTGATTTTCATAACCTCAGCTTAAGATACCAGCAATTTGAAGAAGCGCTGATCAAAGGAAATAAAGAAAGAATTGCCGCATGCCGGCCTTCAATAGAATTTATTATTTCGCAAAATAATATTGTTGACATTTTTAATGAAATACAAAAAAGCCCTCATTTTAAAAAACGGGTTACGCACCACGATACCAAAATCAGCAATGTATTATTTGATAAAAATGGCAAAGGGCTCTGTGTAATTGATCTGGATACAGTTATGCCGGGATATTTCATCAGTGATGTAGGAGATATGATGCGAACCTATCTTTCTCCTGTAAGTGAAGAAGAAAAAGATTATTCAAAGATCAGGATACAGAACAGCTATTTTCAGGCAATTGTAGATGGCTATTTAAGTGAAATGAATGCCGAACTAAGTGAGCAAGAAAAAAAATACTTTGTATATGCCGGCAAATTCATGATTTACATGCAGGCTATCCGTTTTTTAACTGACCATATCAACAATGATATTTATTACGGCACCAAATACGAAGGGCATAATTTAATAAGATGCAATAATCAGCTCGAATTACTAAAACAATTATTAGCAAAAGAAGACCTGCTTCAGGCCAGCATAGATGCTTATACAGAAAAGGTATCTGTTTAAAAGCACCTTTTAATGGCACACTTATAAAAGCCTTGATATCGCTGCGTTTACCTAGAAAATGATTGAGAGATAAATGTGGTGGAAGGCTAAGAGAGCCCTGCACTTTATGCAGGGCTAGCGCTTAATTATCTTTGCCCGAAGGCCCATTTGTGGAGCTGCAGGGAATCGAACCCTGGTCCAAACATATTCGCCGTAAGCCTTCTACATGTTTATTTAGTTATTAATTGTCGGGATATAGCAGGAACCTAACCAACCAACATTATCCGTAGAAGAATAGTCTTAAGCAATGGTCACTTCATTCCATTGCAGCATTCCGTTTTGTTTTTGAGTCGGCGGCAGAACATGGTAACAGAACTGACCTGTTCGGCGGCCCTAATGGATGCTAATCTATCGATTAAGCAGCCATGGCATACTGAGTATTGCCATTTAAGTTGTGAATATTCAGATTAAAGTGCTAATTATCCAACGCACTACATGCTTATACTTACAAAGAGCTATGCTGTCAAAACCGGTCAGCCCCAAAAAAGTTGTCAGTTTTAAGTTGTTAGTTTACAGTTAATACCCTGTACACTAAAGCAACTTTACTATTCAACTCAGGTACAAATTTACGAAAAGTATTTCGTTATGCTTATAAAAGTAAATTTGCACTATACATTTTAACAACCCTAACATGCAGCCTGAACTATATTACAAAAAAAGAATGGTAATATTAAATGATGCACATCGTTTACTATTGAAAAAAAAATCTTTACTGGCCTGGTTACGCTTTGGAACTGCAGTGGTATTGATAGCCGCCATTTATTTACTGTTGCCGATGGGTATTTATTATACCCTATTTGCCATACTGCTTTTGCTGTTTGTATTTATCCGGCTAGTTTTAACTGATATTAAAAACAACAATGCCATTCAACACAATTTGCTGCTACAGAAAATCAATGAAGAAGAATTGATGGCATTAACCCATCAATATTATGAATTTGCAGAGGGCAATGAATTTTTACCTGCAGCACATCCATATGCTAATGACCTAGATATTTTTGGAAGAGCCTCATTGTTTCAATATTGCAACCGTACTTGTTCTGATATGGGTGGATTTACTTTGAGCAATTGGTTATTACAACCTGCAACAATAAACGAAATTGCAAATCGGCAAAAAGCTATAAAAGAATTGTGCGCTAAAACTGAATGGCGACAAAAATTGCAAGCTTTTGGAAAACAACAAAAAATAAGTATTGCAACTCAACAAAGGCTTGAAAGCTGGCTAACAACACCGCCAACATTTATCAATAATATTTTTTGGAAAATATTGCAATATGCAGTTCCGGCAATTATAGTAATTGTACTTGTATTAAACATACAAGATATCCTTAGCAATGGCGTTAGAAATATTTTCCTTTTTTTTTCTGCCATTATTGCTATTATTATGGCAAAAAAAATTGCGCCCTTACATGCTCAGGTGAGTAAACTAGCAGATGAATTAGCGGTAATGGCTAATAGCATTCAATTGATTGAACAAGCCACTTTTAATGCTGTTCAGCTGCAATCATTACAATCAAAATTTATAATTGAAAATAGCAAGGCTTCTATTCAATTAAAACAGTTAAAAAAAATTGTTGAGCGGCTTGATCTGCGTTTAAACCCCGTAGTTTTTATTCCACTAGCACTCATTTTTCAATGGGATATACAACAAGCTATGGCATTAGAGAAATGGAAGCAACGAAACAAGCAAAATATAAATGATTGGTTTGATGCTATAGGAACATTTGAAGCTTTGCATAGTTTTTCGGGATTATTATTCAATCATCCTGAATGGTGTTTTCCAGCTTTTGAAGAAACCCACTTTTTTATTCAAGGAGAAAATGTGGGACATCCATTGATAGCTTCAATTAAAAGAGTAAACAACAATATACTGATCAACAGCCAAGAAGAATTAATGCTAATCACAGGAAGTAATATGGCTGGTAAAAGCACCTACCTAAGAAGCATAGGTGTAAATACAGTTTTAGCAATGGCAGGTGCGCCAGTTTGTGCAAAAGCATTCAAGCTTTCGCCAGTACAAATTATAAGTAGCATGCGTATTGCAGATAATTTAGAAGAAAGCACTAGCACTTTTTATGCAGAATTAAAAAAATTAAAAGCCATTATTGACAAAGTAAATGCAGGCGAAAAAATATTTATCCTACTAGACGAAATTTTAAGAGGCACCAATTCATTAGATAGGCATACTGGTTCTGTGGCATTGGTAAAACAACTCATTAAACATAAAGCAGCTTGTATTATAGCGACCCATGATGTTGAACTTGCAAAATTGAAGGAGCAGTATCCCAATAATATTTTAAACTATAATTTTGATGTGCAGGTAGCTAATGAAGAATTGTATTTTGATTATAAACTTAAAGCAGGTATTTGCACTAGTTTAAATGCATCCATACTGATGAAGAAGATTGGGATAGAGCTGTAAAGAATGTCGGATGGTGGATGTAGGATTTGCAAAATCATACATCATAAATCATACATTCGTCATTACTTGCATTCCGTACTAATAGTTTTGCCATAGCCAAACCAATCGTTTCCATTTGCATACAACATCAGTCCCAGCAATAATATCATACCAGCAATTTGGGCATACTCTAAAAATTTCTCATTGGGCTTACGTCCTGTAATCATTTCATAAAGCGTAAACACTACATGACCACCATCCAAAGCTGGAATAGGCAATAAGTTCATGAAGGCTAATGCCATAGATATAAATGCAGTAAATAACCAGAAAGATTCCCAGTCCCAGCTATCTTGTAACCCATTGGTCATTCCTTTAAAACCTCCAAGCCCTTTATAGGCACCAGTTTCGGGTTTAAAAATCATTTTAAATTGGTCAATATATGAGGTTAACGACTTAACTGATTTAGTTACGCCAGCAGGTAATGATTGCAAAAAAGTATAGGAGGTATTTTTTTGTTGATACACACCAAGGCTATCATATTGATTGCCAGTTAATGAGTTTAATCCAATTTTACTGTTACAATCAGGAATTACATTTACTTCAACAGTATCCTTACCTCTCAACAATTTAAAGGTTACATTTTTATCTTTTTTATTTTCGAGGTAGGTATTGATTTCGTCTGAAAAAGTTATTGGAGTGGTATCAACTGCAAGAACCCTGTCCCATTCTTTAAAACCAGCTTTATAAGCACGAGTGGTATCTTTAGGCAAGTCAAATTTTCCAACAATAGCAGGAACCCTTGGTGTAATAAATCCTCTTGCCGCTTTTCTATTTTCAATTACTTTATTAAGAAAACTAACAGGTATGGTAATCTGCATTTTTTTCCCGTCTCTTTCAAGGTCAACCACTCTATTTTCTGTACCTATTAAAATCTTTTCGGCAAGGTCATTAAAATAAATAATGGGTTTACCATTAATGGCAATTATTTTATCGCCACTCATAAATCCAAGGTCTTTGATTTGCTTATTTTGGATTCCGATTCCGTTTTTCAAGCTTGACATAGGAATTTTAGTATCGCCCCACACCCACAAAACCATTGCATAAATAAAAAATGCCACCAATACATTCATAATTACGCCACCTAGCATAATAATTAAACGCTGCCAGGCCGGCTTACTGCGAAATTCATAATCTTGAGCAGGTAATTTGAGGGCCTCTTTATCCATACTCTCATCTACCATACCCGAAATTTTTACATAGCCCCCTAATGGTAGCCAACCAATACCATATTCGGTTTCGCCTACTTTCTTTTTAAATAATGAAAACCAGGGATCGAAGAAAAGATAAAATTTTTCTACCCGGCATTTAAACCAACGTGCAGTTATATAATGTCCAAACTCGTGAAGAATAACCAATATGGATAATGCTAATAAAAGTTGTCCCACTTTTACCCCTACCACAGGCCAATCAATTGCTAATAATGTCATAAATGCTCCAGTCTCCTAAAGGAGAATAATTTAAAGCGATTAATAATATTGTTTATTCTCATATCCTGAAGAGAATTATTCAAAGATTTAATTACTTTATTAAAATTTTATAATGTAAAAAATCTACATCCGCCCTTTAGGGGATGGGGTTACAGGTTTATTAACGAAGCGGCAAAATTACGGGCTTCGCCGTCGCTATCAAAATATTCCTGAAGTGTGGGATTCTTGATAAAAGCAATATTTTCCATAGTTTTTCCTACCATGGCCGTCATGTCTAAAAAGCCAATACGGTTGCGCAGAAAAGCCCACACGGCTATTTCGTTGGCGGCATTCATTACGCAAGCCATGTTTCCTCCCTTATTTAAAGCTTCGGTTGCCAACGCTAAATTTCTGAAAGTTTTAACATCGGGTTCCTCAAAACTGAGGTTGGAATGTTTGCGAAAATCGAGACGAGGGAAATCATTTTTAATTCGTTGTGGAAAAGCCATCGCATATTGGATGGGCAATTTCATATCGGGCAAACCCATTTGTGCTTTAATGCTACCATCTTCAAACTGCACCATACTGTGAATAATACTTTGCGGATGAACTACCACCTGAATCTGATCGGGACGTAAATTGAATAACCATTTTGCCTCAATCATCTCTAGCCCTTTATTCATTAGTGTTGCAGAGTCAATAGATATTTTTGCCCCCATATTCCAATTGGGATGCTGCAAAGCGTGATCTCTTTTTACATTCACCAAAAAGTTAGGCTTTTTACCTAAAAATGGGCCACCGCTTGCCGTTAGTATTATTTTTTCTATTTTATTTCTTGATTCTCCCACCAGACATTGAAATATGGCAGAATGTTCGCTATCCACAGGAATTATGGGCGCCCTTTTTTCTATGGCTTTTTGCATCACCAATTCACCGGCTACTACCAAGGTTTCTTTATTAGCCAGACCAATTGCCTTTCCTTTTTCTACTGCTTTAAGAGTGGGTTTTAACCCTGCAAATCCAACAATGCCAGCAAGCATCATATCATAGCTGTCAAAATCGGCTACTTCTTCCAAGGCTTTTTCGCCAGCAAAAACTTTTGTTAGCGTATTGTCTAATGCTTCTTTAACTTTTTGATATTTGGTTTCGTCGCCAATCACTACAGCATTGGGCTTAAACTCTATTGCCTGTTTAATCAGTAGTTCATCGTTGGTTTGTGCGGTAAGAATTTCAACTTCAAATAAATCTGGATTGGCTCGAATTACCTCCAATGCCTGTGTACCGATAGAACCGGTAGAACCAAAGATTGCAATGCGTTTTAGTGGAGCCTTATCAGCCATTTAAAATAGTTGTGAAGCAAATCTAACTTAATAATTGTTCCAACGCAATTTTCACTTTAGCAAAATTAAATTTTTGAATAATATTTTGCATGGTGTGCTGAATTTCCTCATTACAAAGATTACCTATAGATCCTTCATGAGTATGATTTACTGCTGTAGAATAGGAAAAAGTACCGTTTTCAATATCTAGTCCAATTTTTTTATAGGCATCCCGAAAAGGCACCCCTTGTAATACTAGCTTGTTTACTTCCTCTACACTGAAAAGGAATTTATATTTTTCATCCTGCAATAGATCTTTTTTCACGTCGATATTGCTCAGCATGAGCCCTGCCATTTGAAGACAATTGTTCAGATTTTCAAATGCTGGGATAATATGTTCTTTTAATAATTGCAAATCGCGTTGGTAACCAGATGGCAGATTATTGGTCATTAATATAATTTCATTGGGCAAAGCTTGAATACGATTGCAATGAGATCGGATTAATTCAAACACATCCGGATTTTTTTTATGCGGCATAATACTGCTGCCTGTGGTAAGTTCATCGGGAAAGCTGATGAAAGAAAAATTTTGATTGATAAATAGACAGGCATCCATGCTTAATTTAGACAATGTAGCAGCTATATTAGCAATAGCTGAAGCTACAATACGTTCTGTTTTACCTCTACCCATTTGAGCATACACTACAT
>Ga0194056_10001015_pt1 | contig 15343 bp, 11 predicted proteins | sample SepL4413m_MetaG_FD_155458 | JGI IMG/M metagenome (GOLD analysis project Ga0194056, IMG submission 155458) | Anoxic zone freshwater microbial communities from boreal shield lake in IISD Experimental Lakes Area, Ontario, Canada - Sep2016-L442-13m | ecosystem: Environmental > Aquatic > Freshwater... | reverse complement strand
CCTGCCGGAAACGTCAGTGACAGTCTCGGCTGTGCTGAATCCTGGGGCGAAGATGAGCCGAATGGCTTGGTCATCCGTCATGCTGCGGGCTTCTTCTTTGGTCATAAAGCCTCTTTTGAAGGCTATGTCCCTCATCGTTACCGGATCAATCCCCTGTCCGTCATCAGCCACTTCGATAACCACACCGCTCTTCTGATGCCGAGAGGAAAGCCTTATCCTCCCCTCTGGTGTCTTGCCCAATTTTTGACGGATCTCAGGCCTCTCAATGCCATGATCGAGGGCATTTCTGAGTAAGTGCACCAAAGGGTCGTACATCTGTTCGAGGACAGTCTTGTCCAATTCAGTATCTTGCCCCTCAATGATCAGATCCACTTCTTTGTTTCGCTGACGTGCGAGGTTCCGGACCACTCCTGGAAACTTTATGAAAAGCCTCTCGATGGGCACCATGCGGACACTCATCACAGCAGAGCGGATTTGGCCTGCAAGACGCTCAATAGTGGAAGCAATTCCAGCCATCTCATCATTCCTGAATCGGTTTGAAAACTCTTTCAACCGATTGCGCCCAGTAATCAGCTCGCCGACGAGATTCATCAAATTGTCAAGTTTGTCTGTTCCAACCCTGATGGTCTCAGAAACAAGAACAGACTTTTTGGACACCGGCCCTTGCCGAGGCTTTTCTATCCTTTTTTCTGGTCCTACAGAAACATCCTGCGGCGCAACAGATCTGACTTCACCTGAGGGCTTTTCTCCATGTTCCGGGACGGGCTCCGCCATAATTCCCAACAATTCTTGAACGATCCAGGAAATATCCACTTCAATCTTATCACCGGCTGTTGTCTTTTCCCTGAGAGTGTTCAGAACTTCCAGTCCTTCCATCATGGTATCGATAATCGAAGCAGTGACTCTGAGGGCGCCTTTGCGGATGGCGCCAAAGACGTCCTCCATCTTGTGGGAAACTTCTTTGATATTGTCCAATGCGACGAAAGAGGCGCCACCCTTAATTGTGTGGAGAATGCGGAAAATCTCGTTGACCAGTTCTTCGTCCTCTGGATATTCTTCTAACCTGACGAGACTCAGGTTCAGTTGATCCAGATGTTCGCCGGACTCCTCGATAAAGTCCTCAAGCATCTGTCCAAGCAACTGGGCATCCAGGTCCTGGGAATTGTCTACCATGGAAGATCTCCTTACCGGGACAAGACCTCATTCACTAACGCCAAGAGTGACGTTGGCTTAAATGGCTTGACAAGGTATGCGGCCGCTCCCAGCATTGTGGCTTGCTCCTTATCTTGTTCCTGTCCCTCAGTAGTCAACATGACAACCGGCACAGAGACAAGGGCATCATTCGCCTTCATCCTTCTGAGTAACTCAAACCCGTCGATTCGGGGCATATTGATGTCGAGAATGACGGCATCAAACATGTCTCTTGCCATGATGTCCAGTGCTTCTTGGCCATCTTCGGCTGTAGTCACCTGGAAGCCCCCACTCTTGAGCGAGAATTCCACCAGTTTGCGAACGCTTTTTGAGTCGTCAACAACTAGAATCTTCTTTTGCATCGTTGCTCCTCCGAGGATACGTGATGAGTTGCCAGGTATTGTTACAGTTACCTCTATGAACGCATATTCGAATCAGATGCCGAAAGCGGTTCACAAAGAAGCTTCATCAGGTTTCCTGTATACCACTGTTTTCTTGAGTTTCACCGTCTCAAAAAGATTTGATATTCGCCCCAGGCTCTCTGAATAGCCTAGAAACAAGTATCCCCCACTCCTCAACGATAGATACAAGTTCTCTATACACTTGACCTTGTGCCTGTCATCGAAGTAGATGATTACGTTGCGGCAAAATATGCAGTCCACGTTCCTCAACCGGCCTGTCGCCCGGGAGTCCAAAAGGTTGATGCCGCAGAATTTGACCAAACGCTTCACTTGTTCTTGAATTGCGTACTTTCCGCTACTTTTTTTCTCAAAGTACTTTACCAGATAATCCCTTGGTGCATGTCTCAAGCTGTGGTCGTCATATATTCCTTCGCGAGCTGATTGAAGAGAAGAAGGGCTGATATCGGAAGCCATTATGTTGATTGACCCTAGGGGCATGCCGCAAGGATTCTCCATCAGGAGCATAGCAAGGGTGTATGCTTCTTCCCCTGTGGAACATCCCGCGCTCCATATGGTAAGAGGATGTGTCCATTTTTTTCGCCTCACGAGTTCAGGGACACTGACACTACAGAAATCCTCCAACTGTTCTTGGTGTCGAAAAAAAGAGGTTTCGCTGACTGTAACCGAATCGATGAGTGCTTCCAGCTCACTTTCTCCGTTTGAATCATATTTGAGATAATAATAGTAATCTTTGAGGGTTTCCGAATTTGTTATCTTGAGGCGTGGAGCGAGTCTCACCTCGAGAAAAGTATTTTTTGTCTCACCAAGCCAGATTCCGCTTCGATTATTGATCAGATCCCGAATCTTGTGGAAACCTTCCCCTAATAAATCCATAGCAGGTTCAACCCCAATTCGGATTACCTGACAACCCCTTCATGGCCGCCTTGCGCACATTTTGATGGGGGTCGGATACCATTATTTCGAGAACCGTGACTGCTCCGCTCTCGTGGAGACTACCCAGAATCTCGGCAACCGCCTCACGAACCTCTTCATCAGGGTCATTGCTCAACTCGATCAGCTTAGATAGCAGTCCGGGATCCTTCAGCATTCTGAGCGCTTCCATCGCAGCTATCCGGACCGGTCCCTTATCGTTTTTCAGTAACGTTCGCAGGGCAGGCAGCGCACTTTCTTCTCCTATCCGTCCTAGTGCAATTGCGCAGGAGTAACGCACCCAGAGGTTCTCATCGTTGAGAGAATCGAGTAAGGCAGTCGTGCTCCGCGGGTCATGGATGTGACCCAGTGCCGATGCTGCACATTTTCTGACCTGCCAATCTTCGTCCATCATGGAGACCATCAAAGGCCTGAGGGCCCTCACAGCTTTGCGCTTTCCTAAAATGTTGGCGGCAAAGCGGCGCACCCCCCGATCAGAATTGTTCAGCGCTTCTATAAGATAAGTTTCCGTTCTCTTGTCCAGAACCAATCCCAGACATTGGACGGCTGCTTGCCTCACCTCCATCCTCTGGTGTTTGAGCAGGACAGCCACATGCTTAATCACTTCGGACGTTCCGATCTTCCCCAGTGCTTCTGATGCGGACTCCCTAGCCTCAGAATGCTCATCCTCCAGCAGACTCATCAACTGCCGCGTGGCTCTGACAGACCTTTGTGCGCCCAAAGAAAATGCACAGGCGCTCCGCACAAGCCCACTGGGATCGTTCAAGTGCCTAATAAGAGGATCAAACACAGAACGGTCGTTGAAGAAAGCCAGGGTTCTGGCGGCAGCCTCGCGCACAGAATCACCTCCTTCTTCAAGGGCCTGAATGATCTTGTGGATAGCTCTTGCGTCGCCTATCTTGCCCATAATCTCTATGAGTTCCCTTTGGATAGGTTCACCATGATTGCCATATTGACGCAGCAGGTCGTCCAAGTGGCGTGAACCCACACTCAGAAGGGCCTCATGACACGCTGTCCGGATGTCATCGTCGAAATCGACGAGTTGCCCTAGGAGCAGGGGGATGTGATCTTCCGTTCCAATAAACCCCAGCGTCCAGATAGCCAGTTTTTTCACGTCGGGATCATGCATGGCCAGACCGGAAGCAATTATAGAGTCTACGTCCAGACCGGTATTCTTGAGTCGATCGAAAGCTCCACTAGGCTTTCTCTGTTCGATCTTGGCCAGGGCGTTCAAGCAGGCGTGCAGAATCATTTCACTGTTCCCGCTCATCTCACCTATAATAAAATCAATCTGCCAGGGATCCCCTATATCTCCGAGCGCCTCAATTACCGCGAGGCGAACCCACTCATCTTCTCCATAAACTCTAAGTAGATGGGGAACGGCTTCCTTTGCGTTGAGCATCCCCAGAGACTCCACTGCAGCATATCGCACCCACGGGTCATTCAACGCGTCAATCAAAAAAGGTATCGCTTTAGACTCACCTATCTTTCCTAGCGCCTCTGCTGCGGCATAACGTATGTTTTCTTCCGGGTCCTTCATAACTCCCTTCAGCGCGGAGAAAGACTCCTTTAATCTGCTGTTGCCTAGAATGACCGCTGAAGCAATCCGAACGTCAGGATCACCATCGCTCAGATAGGTTGTCACTTGAGGCAGAGCAGCGGAACCCAATTCAGCCAGAATGTCCATGGCCCTGAAGCGAATACCCGGATCTTGATTGCGCAGGGATTCCAAAAGCAGTCCTGTCACGTTTGAACCATCAATTTCTGTCAATATCTCGGAGACCACAGACGTGACTCTTGGGCTTGGGTCGGCCAGACCTTCAATGAGAAGATGAAAGTCGCTCTGAAACCTTAATTCACCAATCTCTCGGTAAATCTCGATCCTGGCATTCTCATCCCCACTCTTAAGTCTCTCCCTATAACTGTGAAGGTCCGTGGCTTCTGTGTTCATGGGGAATTCGCTCTCCGGTCCATCCATTCTTTGATCGCCGCACATCAATGTCACACCAGCCTCTCTTTATTGTCATTTTGGGGAAGGCCAACTCAACTCACAGCTTGAGCGCTTTCTCACTCCGGCCTGAATAGTGTTGGCTTCTTCTACAAATCAACCGGCATCCAGAACCTGTCGAACTATCGTTAAGAGATGTCTCATGCCATATGGCTTATTCACGGAACCCTTTGCACCAATCTCGACTATATCCCTGATCAAGGCATCCTGACCTACGCCACTTGAAATAATAACTTTAACGGCTGGATTAATCAGCAGGAGTTGGTCAAGGCACTGTTTACCGTCCATCCGTGGCATAATGATATCCAGTATGACGAGTGAAATATTCCCTTGTTCCTTCTCGTACACATCAAGGGCTTCTTGTCCATCAGCTACACTGAGGACCGTATAGCCGAATTTCTCGAGAACGGTTACCACAAGGTCTCTCACCATTTCCATATCCTCAACCAGGAGAATAGTTTCGTTACCCCCAGCAGGATAAGGAATTTCCTTCTCAACATATTCAGGTACTATTTCATGTTTCAGTGCAGGAAGGTAGATCCTGAAGATGGTACCTCGACCGACTTCACTCTCAACGGTTATGTGTCCACCATGCTGCTGCACGATTCCTTGTACGACCGATAGCCCAAGACCTGTTCCTTTGTGGTAGTCTCTGGCTTTTGTTGAGAAGAAGGGGTCGAATATCCTCTCCATCAAGCCTTTGTCTATTCCTCGACCCGTATCCGACACAGTGAGCATCACGTATGGACCGGGTTTTACCCCTAAGTGTACCCGGCAATAGTCATCATCCAATACGATGTTCTCGGTCTGAATAGATAATCTGCCTCCCTGCGGCATTGCTTCATTGGCATTGACGGCAAGGTTCATTGCCATCTGGGCGATTTGAGAGGAGTCAGCATTTATAATTACAGGGTCTTTCGTAAGATGAGTGTCCATCTGAATCATCTTGGGCAAGGTACTCGAGAGGAGCTTCATCACCTGGTCAATTTGACGGTTAAGGTCAAGGGGAACAAGATTCATTTCCGCTTTTCTGCCGAATATGCGAATTCTCTGGACAAGGTCTGCGGCATCTTGAGAGGTTTTTACTATTTTCTGGAGTTCTTCGTACCCCGGGTCTCCTTCATTCTTATCCGCAAGAAGCATATCTGAAAAACCAAGTATTATGGTGAGCATGTTGTTGAAATCGTGGGCAATGCCTCCGGCTAATGTCCCCATTGTTTTCATTTTTTGTGACTGAAGAAGCTGGGATCTGAGATTTTCTTTCTCCTGTTCGGCTCGCTTGCGGTCGGTGATATCCTCACCAGAGCTTAGAGACCCCGTCGCTAAACCACTGTCATCGGTGATAATGGTTTTGTTCCAAGCAATCAGACGCTCTTCTCCAGTCTTGGTTAGTACGGGATATTCTACGTTGGTAAATGGATCAAGGTGACTCTCCATGACCTGGCTGAACACCGACTTGACAAACTCTCGATCAGCCGGTTTTATGAAACATTCAAACCAGTTTTTTCCGACAATCTCTTCCGACGGAAAGCCGAGGATCTGGATCCCCTTCCTATTAAGGAGGCCAATTTTTCCGTTCTTATCAATGGCCAGCAGAATGACCCCCGCAACGTCTAGGTACATTTGCGCGGTATCTCTCTCTTTCCGGAGCAGCTCTTCCAGCGATCGGCGAAGTTTTATCTCATCTTCCAAGCGTCGATAAAGTTCTGACATCTCCAGAATCATAGACGCAAACTGGGATACAAACTGGTAGTCTTCGGCTTCAACCTGATCTTGGTTATCCAAGACCATGAAACCAAGAGACCCAGTTGAGCCTTTAATAGGAAAGAGTATGGGAAACTGAAAGCCCGGGAACAATTCTTGAGTTCGCTCAGAGGACGATACCCAAACCACCCTTTGGTCCAATATTGCCCGACTAACCTCACTGGAAGAATGCAAATCTACTGTCCTGCGTTGTTCCTTGGCTGTCAGTTCACCATTCCGAGCCGTTTCCTCAACTGTCCGAGAATCTGTCAGCAGCCATACAGCATTGTCACTTCCACCTCGCATCTCACAGACTTGCTTAGAAATGGAGACGGCCGCAGAATCCCGGTCTCCATGGAGTCTGGTCACGGAATAGACGAAGTGTTTTATGTCAGCCAACTGATCGTAGAGAGTTTTATAAACATGTGTGATTTTTGAACCAGATTGCCCATCTGCTTCTTTGTCTTGATTTTTCACATCTACCCCTCGGTCATAGTTGAATTAGGCAAACCATAAGACCCGCTTTTCTGCCAACGTAGCGGGGCGGTACTGATCCGCCGCCACCTTCTGCGATTCTCGAAAGCTGCCCCCGCATATTGGAGGCTGTTAGTGTCCTCACCAAGGGGTGACGCACTTTGGTATTTCACTTTACGATCTCTTTGGCCAATTCCACAGCTTGGTGTCGTGTCTTCTCTGGAATTGCTTCCGGTGTCGTGCAGAAAGGCACGAATAGTTGGCCCACCAACTGAGCTTTCGAATAATCCACCAGTGCACTGAACTGTTCAACGAGATGCTTTCCATTAGCCTCCATGGGGCCCGCACAAGTCCCCACAAGCGCCACCTTCTTTCCTTCGGCAAGGGACTTGTATACTCCGTTCCCAAGGTCAGTAACCAGACAAAAGTGTCGGTCTATGAGCGGCTTAATTTGTGCTGTCCAACTCCAACAAAACATGGGAGAGGCATAAACTACGACATCAGCATCCATCATCTGCTGGAAAATCTCCAGTGCATCATCCTTCTGGGGACATCCCGGCTCATCGGGCTTTTTCTGGCAGGTATAACATTCGAGACAGCCATTGATCTTATGTTTAACTACGTCCACACGATCTACTTCATGCCCCTGGCTCCTCAGAGCTTCTTCGACCCAGCCCAGCACGGTGGCCGTGTTCCCTTTTTTCCTGGGGCTTCCAAACAGAGTGACAATCCTCATGGGTGATTCCCTTCATGGTAGTTACAAGAATAGTACCATAACATTGTACCACGAAGAATCGTCTATTTTCTTAAATTTTGCAACTCTCAGCGAACGCCGGCGACACAAACTCAGAATTCCTGGCTGTCCGCAGGCAGACCGTTATTGAGAAGTTACTCATAATTCCCCGAACTCCTCATACTCCAAGGGTTTTATCCAATCGAAAATCTTTCGGAGCGGACGGGTCAATGAGAAAGAGATTCTCTTCCGGTAGATGGATGAGAATGGACTGCCCTTTGGCAAGGTTCAATCTGTTCAAAATGCTTCGACGGAGCGTAATCTCGATGTTTTTTGATCGGTTCCCACATGTTGCGATGACCGTGAACGTAGCCCCGGTCTCAAAAATGTCCACGACGGTTCCCTCTATTATGTTGGACGTGTTCGGCGAGAGTTCTCCCTTTATCGGAATAACGACATCTTCAGACCTTATGCCTACAACGAATTCGTTATTTTCCGTAACTGCCGTTGTCCTCCTATGAGTTGATAATCTCAGGGTTGAGCCGAGTTCCTCACAGTACACCGACAAGGGATGTCCCGTGATCGGTGGTATCCTGGCCCGAAAAAGATTGCCTACGCCCAAAAATCTTGCAACCTCTATGCTCTGAGGGTGTCCGTAGATTTCTCTCTTTCTCGACTGCTGATGAAGCATTCCATCAATAATAATGCTTATGGTGTCGCCGAGGAAGAAAGCCTCTTCCAGATCATGAGTCACCATCAATATTGCAAGGTCGTACCTTCTCTGTAAGTCATTCAAAAGATACCACAGTTCTTTCTTGAGGCTTTCATGAAGGGACGAGAGTGGTTCATCCAACACCAGGTGTTTACAACCCGATACCACCGCCCTCGCTAGTGCTGTTCTCTGGCGCTCTCCTCCGCTCAAATTCCTTATTTGCCGATCCAAGATGTGCCGGATACCAAAAGAATCAACCAGTTCCCGCATGATGCCGTTCTCGGTATCCTGGCTGCTACGCCGGATTCTTATTGGATAGAGAATATTTTCTCTCACAGTCATGTGGGGGAACAGAGCCAAGTCCTGCGGCACATAAGAAAGTTTTTTCTTTTCAATTGAAAGATAGGTAATTTCATTGCCATCTACGAGGACTTTTCCCTTGTCAGGCTTTCTCAAGCCGATTACGGATTCGAGGAGGAGGGTCTTACCGCTTCCGGTGGGACCGAGTATAACGTGGCATGAGGATTTTTGAACAGTAAGAGAGACATCGCTCAGAAGGAAATCCCCGGCTCTGACAGAGAGACCATGTACCTCAAGCATATGATGATCCCCTCGAGAGCAAGCGGACGATGTAGAGAATGCTCAACCCAATAGACACGAGTATGAGAATCAAGATCACCGTTCCCTCTATCTCGGCACTGGAGAGCCTCATAAATATTGCGATAGGCAGCGTCTCGGTCTTCATCGCCATAGACCCCGCTATGGTAATGGTTGCTCCGAATTCCCCCAACGCCTTTGCCCAGGAGAGTATGCAGGCAGCATAAATGCCTCTCCTGCTCAGCGGTAGCGTTATGGTGAGGAAGGCTTTGGCAGGGGAGGCTCCGAGGGTCCTGGCAACTGCCTCGTACCGGACGGGTATTTCGTCCATCGCAGCTTTTATGAGTCTGGTTGATACCCCGCAGATGGTTACGAATTGAGCCAGGACAATGCCGTAGAAGGTGAACACGAACTGAGCCCCGTGATCCTGTATCCACAAACCGAGTGGGTTATTGAAGAAAATCAACAACATTGCGCCCAGTGCAGCCGGAGAGACAATCATGGGGAGTTCCAGAATCGTGTCAACAGCTCTTTTCCCTAAAAAGTCGTACCTGGACAGTGCAAACGCCGATGGAATCGCAATCAGTATGGAGAGCAGAGTGCTGATCGTAGCGGCAACAACACTCAGGCGTATGGAAAAGAGAGTTCTTTCGGAGAGTAACGTTTCCAACAACGTCTCCCTTCGAAAGAAATAAAACAGGGACACAATAAGGACCGCATAGAGACCGAACGTGGCGAATGAGCAGGCGATTGAAATCTTCTTAAAGGTCATTTCTTGATCCAGTCCTTGGGGATCATGTACTGGCCGCCCACAGGTTTTTTCTCTCCGACCCAGGCTGTCGCCTCATCGGCACTCATAAAGTAATGGTATTTTCTGAAGATACGCTTGCCGTCCTCTGACAAGAGGAAGTCAATAAACTTCTCAGCAAGCGGTCGGTTCGAGGTGAACTTTGCTACGGCGATGGGAATGTATCCGATGCGGATGATTTGGGACTTATCAATCGGGATCGTCTCGATGCGTTCCGGGTCCCAATAGTGGAATACACTCCAGCCGATAACAGTATCGGCGGCTTTCAAAGAGATTGCCGTAGCGGTCTTTTCACAACTCTCAGTGTAGTTAATGAGGTTCTTTCTGAAATCCTCTTTCTCTTCAGGAGTAAAGAGTGATTCGATTATTTCAACGGCGTAGGCCCCCACGCATACGCCCTCAGGGTTGGCTATGGCAACTTTGAGACCGGGACGGGAAAGGTCTTTGAGGGTTTTGATGTTTTTAGGATTTCCTTTTTGGACATTGATTGCAGGCACGAGATAGACGATGATTTTCTCGGTTTCGGGGAAAACAACCTCTTTCTTCTTTGCCAGTTCCATGTAATCCGAGGAACCGGGGAAATAGATGTCTCCTTTCTTTCCCAGCATCATTTGCGAAAGCACATAGCCTGACCCGCCGAAGATCACGTCAACCTTGATTCCGGTTTTTTCCTCAAACGATTTTGCCGCTTCTTCCGTGGGAGGTTTGCTGGCGGCACCGGCGAATACCATTAGGCTGTCCGCCCCAAGGCATTTTTCCGAAGCACCCGAAATCAGGAGTGCTAACACCAGGTTGACCAGTGCGAAAGTAAAAAACAGTTTCTTACTCACTCCTTAAACTCCTTTTCTGTCGTTTGGATTTCCCATCTGAATCGAATCGAGTAAGCCCTCCAACCAGGAAACAGTAGCCCTGATAATTGTTGCCCGGAAGTCGATTGACAGTGCCTCGACTTGATTTCCGCATGAGTCCTTGAGTCTCGCCAAGGCCCCTGCTTTCTCTCGGCAGACGTCCAACTGCTTATGTATGAGAAGCAGTTCTCGATCTGGAGAGGCTTGCCCGGCAAACCAGAGTTTGGTCAAGAACTCCAGTCTCATGTTCCTGATGTGATGCACCGGCTCTTCAAGCCAGTCTTTGACGACCCTCCCGCCTTCGTTTGTGAGGCTGAAAATATTCTTGGCAGGCAGGTTGTCCTGCCCCACTCTTTCGTGGATCACGAGACCTTCACGTTCCAGTTTGGCTAAGAGAGCGTAAATCTGACTCTTGCCCAGTCGCCAGATGGATCCGATTCCCTCCCCCAGTCGGCGACACATATCGTATCCGTGGAGCGGGCCTCTCAAGAGTATACCCAAAACCGCATATTCCGCAGGGTTGCGTATCCCCTTTGTGCCGGCAATGGCTTTATGATGACTAGTCATAGTTTGACTATGATACCATTAAGGCTCCTTGTGTCAAGGCCCAATAGCCGACAGGACCTCATATATGTTTTGGTGTGTGTCAAATTAGCGGCGATTTGAATCACAGCTTGCGGGCGCTATAAAAATCCAGCTAAAAGTTATGAGAGGTTAACCATCTTAGCTTAATGCTGGATGGTTTTTTTGTTTTTGAGGAAAGAACATGTGGTAGTCAGACCATTTCTATTGCCCTAGACTCGGCATGCCTAATTCTCTGCTGTACCGAAGGCAGGCTGAGGTATGCGTAGAGGCCGAGCAGAACAACTGCCAGGACAATGATACCGGCAATTATCATCTTGGTTTTCAAAGTCATGAACTTCTCCTCTGCTCAATGAATTTCAGATGTGCGTCTCAGATAACCCTTGGAAGATTTTCCAATGCCTCGGTTAGTTCCTGTACGTTGATGGGCTTTGATACGTAACCATCCATGCCGGCTTCGAGGCACCGTTCACGATCACCTGCCATGGCATGGGCAGTCATAGCCAGAATAGGCACATGTGCCCCCTCTTGGGACTTCTCTCTTTCCCGGATTGCAGCAGTAGCTTCGAATCCATCCATCTCAGGCATCTGAATATCCATCAATATGACATCGAACTGGTTCTTCTCCAAAGCAAGCAGTGCCTGTCGACCATTTTCCACTACCGTTACACTGTGCCCCATCTTTTGCAGCAGTCGGGTCGCTAATTTCTGATTGATAGGATGGTCTTCAGCAAGAAGGAGGTTCAGGTGGCGCTTGCTTTCTCTGAGGACGTGCCGCGTCAGCAGGGTTGGGCGGCCTTTCCTTGTAGTCTTTCTTAGCGTCGAGCAAATAGTCTCCAGCAACTCCGACTGCCGTACTGGCTTCATCAGGTAGGCTGATATTCCTACCTCCACACACCTGGCCGCATGCCCTCTCTCTCCGGCAGAGGTGAGCATGATCAGCGTCGCTGCTTTCAGATCAGGGTCCCCCTTGATCTGCTCGGCAAGACGAAATCCGTCTATGTCGGGCATCATATAATCGATTAGAACCACTTCAAACGGAGCACCTCTTTCATGGGCTCGTTTCATCTCTTCTATAGCAGCAGACGCGTGATCCACGCAAACAGGCTTCATATTCCAACTCGCAAGCATCTGCTCGAGTATTCTCCTATTTGTAGCATTGTCGTCAACTACCAGTACAGGAAGATCTTTCAAATTCGAAGAATCCTGAAATAGTGTTATCCCCGTTGGCTCGCTCTGAAGCTCAAGATGAACGGTAAAACGGAATGTGCTCCCCCTGCCTACCTCGCTTTCAACCCAGATTTTTCCCCCCATCATGTGGACCAATTGTGTGGAGACGGCCAAGCCAAGTCCCGTTCCTCCATAGTTTCTCGTTGTAGAACCGTCAGCCTGTTCAAAAGCGCCAAAAATTTTATCTTGCTTGTCCGCAGGGATGCCAATGCCGCTATCAGTCACCGAGAACTGCAAACACACATCGGAGTCGGTTTCGGATTCCAATCGGGCCTCCACCGCGATCTCTCCCTGGGCGGTAAACTTGATCGCATTCCCAACCAGATTCACAAAGATCTGCCTGAGACGCCCTGGGTCACCTATGACCCCTTCCGGAATCTCCGCTGGTATGTCATAGAGCAGCTCCAAACCTTTTTTATGAGCGCTCACTGCAAGGGTAATCAACGTGTTGGCAACACAGTCTCTAAGACTGAAATCCATTGGCACCAACTCCAGCTTTCCTGCCTCAATCTTGGAAAAATCCAGAATGTCATTTATCAGGCCGAGTAGTGAGTCGGCCGATATCTTTACAGCCTCCAAGTACTCGCGCTGCTCATCATTCAACTCGGTGCTTAAGGCAAGATCGGTCATGCCAATGACGCCGTTCATAGGTGTCCGAATCTCATGACTCATGTTAGCCAGGAATTCGCTTTTCGCTCGACTGGCCTTTTCGGCAACTGTCTTGGCCTTAACCAATTCCAGATCTGCTCTCTTTCGCGCGGTTATGTCCCGCAACAGTGTTACTGCTCCATCAACACTATCGCACTCAGTAATAGGGGCCGAAGTAACGCTGACGGTCAGATGCTGCTGATTCTTAAGTACGACAATATCTTTCTCATCTCGCACTGTCTCCTTTTGATCCATTGACATCCTGCTCGGGCACTGTGCCTTTGGCAAGACCTTGCGTTTGTCATCCATGAACTGAAGAAAGTCAGAGACACTCCTGCCCAACACATCGCCCAGTTCGCACCCGACAAGTCTTTCAAAGGCCGGGTTCGTAAAGGTTATCCTGTCGCTCTTGTCGACTACGTAAAGCCCCTCGCCCATGTTGTCGGTTATATTCTGGAGTTGTCTATTTTTCTCCTGTGTCAGTTTCTCTTGGATCTCGACCTGCTTGCGGCTTCTGTCTCGAACAAAGAGAAATGCAAGTATTGACGCAATGAACAGGGTGCTGACAATGAGTAATATAATTAGGTCATTCTTCAGATGCCGAACCCCCGGGTTCGTAGTGTAGGAGAAAAGGTACGCAACTTTATTTCCTTCCACATTGGCAATAGGAATAAATGTTACTACGTAGTCCTTTCCGTTCAACTCCGTTCCCAAACTGAACGGGGCATCGGTTTTGAGTCTATCGGCTGCCTTTGGCGCAATCTTCCTGTTGATTTCTTCTTTGACTGAAGGAGGAATGGACGAGAATTTCTGAGTCAGAATGGGATCCATATCATATGTTTCGTACAGGTAATCGGGGCTGAGGTCACTGCGCCGGTAACCAGCTAATTCTTCTTTGAAAGCCGCGCGGTCCAAAACCGCTTTTTTCATCATCAAGACATAGTCTTCTGAAAACAGTTTGGCCATCCCTTCTCTCAAGGCATTTGCGGACACGCTGATCTCTACGCTGCCTATGTGCTCACCCCGATAAGAAAGAGGAAAGATATATCTCAATCCGTTGAAGGTGCGACCCTCCTCAAAACCCTCTATCTCTCTCCTCTCGATGTTAGCGACCCTAATTCCGTACCGTAGCTCAAACAGACTGTCTCCGAACTTTCCAGGCCTATGGAATCTAAGGAAGCTAGTACCGTCCGGCAATTGAAAATGAAGCTGCCTGAAATTATTTACTCCTAGCCTCTGGTAGACAGTCTGCAGAAGAGCAAAAAGCCTTCCTCTGGCAACAGCCTTACCTGCGTCATCAGAGACGTAGGCAGCCTTCATCAGTTCCAAGACCTCAGGTTTGTTGATCACCTCGTCGAAAACTGTATGAGCCAGCATGCTGTACGCGCTGAATGCGGCCTTGTATTGCCGGATCAAGGTGTCTATCTCAGAAGATTCAAAACTTGATTTTCTCTGTGAATAAGAGGCGTAGAAAGCCGCAAAGGCTAGTGCGTCACAAATGAGGAAGGCAAGTACATAATACTTGGCTGTGCTCAGAAAACGAAACATATAGCTCACCTCCCGAAAAATCGAACGCCCGTCAAAGATGACCCCAGGCACGAGACGTCCCGCTCCACCCGCGCCGACTCCACTTCCAACCACAGAAACTTCAGGATGAAATGATAGAACTTCATGGAGTGCAAGGTCTTATAGAAGTCGAAACGCTCTGCGGATTCTACCAGATGGTGGGTGAGATAACGCAGGCATTTGATGTGCCCCTCCCTGAGGGCACAACGGCTCCTTTCTAAAAGACTGACGCCTTGATGGCCTTTTCAGGGTATAGCAAAATTCGTGTTTTATTGGTACAGAAAAAACAATCCTGCAAGCGTAACGGATGAGCCCACAAGGCGAAACCTAATATCGCTCATTCAATTGGGAATCAGCCTACGCCAGAAGGGAAAACGCCTCATATATTTGTTAATTTTGAAGCTGATGGAGTGCGCCAGCACAAAGGGGATGGCCAGTAACAGCGGAGCAATATTTTTGGGAAGGAACACGCCTGTGCTGAACAGTTTCCTCGCAATCCGCAACACCTGCGTCGGAGTATAAAACTGCCGGGTTATTCTTGAGGCGATGCGCTTAAGCCCCGGACGGCCGACTCCTTCACGGTAAACTATCCGGTCGTCCCCGACGTAATAGCCTGGTGTAGACTCAACCAACTCTCTCAGAGGAGAATACTTCTCTATACGCAGCTTCTGATAACTTATGGAATCCAGCCCCAACTCCTTGCCAAAGACAGGAATCCTCATCATTTCGTCGTCCGTTTCGGTCACGTTCCCGTAGATGAAGTATCCGTGATAATAAAACGGGTATTTTCGAAACGTCTCAAAGGCCTTCCTTACAGTTGCCGTGATGAAACCTTTATCGAGTTGGTCGAG
>Ga0194056_10001010_pt1 | contig 15434 bp, 12 predicted proteins | sample SepL4413m_MetaG_FD_155458 | JGI IMG/M metagenome (GOLD analysis project Ga0194056, IMG submission 155458) | Anoxic zone freshwater microbial communities from boreal shield lake in IISD Experimental Lakes Area, Ontario, Canada - Sep2016-L442-13m | ecosystem: Environmental > Aquatic > Freshwater... | reverse complement strand
ACGATGCATATTCCTTATGGTGCCATCCTGAACGTGAAAGACGGTCAGAAAGTGATCAAAGGCGATATTATTTGTACATGGGATCCGTTCAACAACGTGATCGTGGCAGAAGCAAACGGTTTGATCAAATTTGAAAGTCTGATCGAAGGTATCACCTACCGTGATGAGGCTGATGAACAAACAGGTCATAGAGAGAAAGTGGTTATTGAAACAAAAGATAAGACCAAATTGCCTTGTATCATTGTTGAAGGAAAAGAGAAGAAAACATATAACCTGCCGGTAGGTTCACATATCGTAGTGGAAGAAGGAGATGATGTTAGAAGCGGACAGGTACTGGTGAAAATTCCAAGGGTATTAAGCAAACTGAAGGATATTACAGGAGGTCTGCCTCGTGTAACTGAATTATTTGAAGCGCGTAATCCAAGCAATCCTGCTGTGGTTTGTGAAATTGACGGGGTGGTTACCTTCGGTGCCATCAAGCGTGGTAACCGCGAGATCATTGTAGAAGCCAAAGACAATGTGGTTAAAAAATACCTGGTTCCATTAAGCCGCCAGATCCTGGTTCAGGATGGTGACTTTGTGAAAGCCGGTGCTGCATTGAGCGATGGACAAACCTCACCTGCCGATATCCTGTCGATCAAAGGACCATTTGCGGTTCAGGAATATGTAGTGAATGAGATCCAGGAGGTTTATCGTTTACAGGGTGTGAAGATCAATGATAAGCATATTGAAGTTATTGTTCGTCAGATGATGCGTAAAGTAACCATTGAAGATGCCGGTGATACTAAATTCCTGGAAGGGGATACAGAAGATCGCTTCGACTTCAACGTGGAGAACGATTATATCTACGACAAGAAAGTAGTAACTGAAGCAGGTGACAGTTCTAAACTGAAAGCCGGTCAGATCATTACCCTCCGTGACATCAGGGAAGAGAATTCGGTGTTGAGAAGGGCTGATAAGAAGCTGGCTGAATACCGCGACGCTCATCCTGCTACTTCATCTCCATTATTACTGGGTATCACCAAGGCCTCACTGGGTACGCATAGCTGGATCTCAGCTGCTTCGTTCCAGGAAACCACGAAAGTGTTGAGTTCTGCTGCTATTCAGGGTAAAACAGATGAAATGCTCGGTCTGAAAGAGAACGTGATCACTGGTCATCATATTCCAGCCGGTACCGGTTTGCGCGAATTTGAGAACATGATCGTGGGCAGCAAGGAAGAATATGAATTGCTGATGACCACCAAAGAAGCCATGAGCTTTGATGAGGAAGAATAGATCATAATCACCAGATGGATAACAGGAGTAAGCGGAAACGTTTACTCCTTTTTTATAATACAATTGCCGTTAAGCCTTTCCTAAAAATCGGGCTAAATTATTGTCCGATGTATGATAGTCTGTATATTGCCATTAAATTGTAAGGAACAATGAAAAATGTATCACTCATATTAAATATTGTGTTGCTGGCTGCTGTGGGGTACTTGTACTATGCCAATTTTTCGGGAAAACATACAGGTGATCTGGCTGCAAAAAACAGTAGTCCCTCCATGTGGAAAGATAGCAATTGTAACCGTCCACCGATCGCTTATGTGGAACTGGATTCATTGAATGAGAACATCAGTTATATCAAAGACAAACGCAAAGAACTGGAAGCAGAACAAAAAGCCATTGAAAGCGAGTGGGAGGCAGGTTATAAAGGACTGGAAGCACAGAAGAATAATTTTTTAAAGAGAGGAGCTTCCATTACCCAGGAAGAAGCACAACAGTTTCAGGGCATACTGGTTCAACAGCAACAACAGATCGATGCAAAAAAACAAGCCTCCGGACAGAAGCTCAGTGAAAAAAGTTTCAGCTTTATGGATGATATTCAAAAGCAATTGAAAGGTTTTTTAAGCGATTACAATAGAGATAAAAAATTCATGTATATCCTCACTACCGGAACAGGTTTAGATTATATGGTATATAAGGATTCTAGCCTCAATATCACCAATGATGTGATCAAGGGAATGAATGAAAAAATGAAAACTGCTGTAAAACAATAATTCCCCGCAAATTATTTATCTTGTCTTCCATAAACCAAGATAAATATGTCATCTGCAACTACTTCCTTTAAACCCAGTTTAGGGTTATTTGATGCTACCATGATCGTGGCAGGCTCTATGATCGGGTCGGGTATCTTCATTGTGAGTGCCGATATCACCCGCAATGTAGGTAGTGCCGGATGGCTGATCGCCGTATGGGTCATTACGGGGTTCATGACGCTGACAGCAGCCATGAGCTATGGTGAGTTAAGTGCGATGTTTCCAAAGGCCGGTGGTCAGTATGTGTATTTGAAAGAAGCATTCAATCCGCTCGCTGGTTTTTTATATGGCTGGAGTTTTTTTACGGTGATCCAAACTGCCACCATTGCCGCAGTTGGCGTGGCCTTCAGTAAATTCGCCGGTTATTTTATTCCCTCGCTTGAATTGACCGATGCAAATATCATTTTCCAAATTGGTGATTTTAAACTGCATATTGCACAATTGGTTTCTATCGTGCTCATCGTTTTCTTAACCTATATCAATACTAAGGGTGTTAAAGGCGGTAAAATGATCCAGACCAGTTTTACGGTGGTGAAACTGCTTTCTCTTTTCGGCTTGATCGGATTCGGATTTTTGCTGGCAGCCAAAGGAAGTATCTGGCATGCCAACTGGCAGGATGCCTGGCAAATGACCAGCCGCAATGCAGAAGGGGCCATTGTTGGGGGCGTTACGGGTTCGGCGATACTGGGGGCCATCGCGGCTTCCATGGTAGGGTCTATCTTCAGCAGCGATGCCTGGAACAACGTAACCTTTATTGCCGGAGAGATCCGGAATCCTAAAAGAAATATCGGACTGGCCTTATTCCTGGGCACCTTGATCGTAACCATAATCTATGTGTCGGCCAACCTGATGTACATCAGTATAATGCCTTTGCAGGATATCGCCGCAGCTCCGCAAGATAGGGTAGCCGTTGCCGCTAGTAAAGTGATCTTCGGCGATATCGGCACTTATGTGATCGCTGTGATGATCATGATCTCTACATTCGGTTGCAACAACGGATTGATCCTTGCCGGTGCCAGGGTGTACAATGCCATGGCGAATGATAAATTGTTCTTTAAAAAAGCAGCCATACTCAATAAGCATGCAGTTCCTGAATATGCCTTATGGGCACAGTGTATCATGGCCTCCTTACTTTGTTTGAGTGGTCGGTATGGCGATCTCCTCGATATGATCTCCTTTGTGGTGGTATTGTTTTATGCCCTTACCATCCTGGGCATCTTCCGGCTTCGCAGTACTCGTCCTGAAATGGAACGTCCTTACAAAGCATTCGGATACCCGGTTTTGCCCGTTATCTATATCTTACTGGCCATCGTATTTTGTGTGTTCCTGATCATCATGAAACCATTGTATGCCGGTATCGGACTCGGTATCGTGTTGGCAGGTATTCCAGTATATTATCTTACGGTGAACCAGCAAAAAAATTAAAAATCTTTTATGTCAAAGCCAGATTTCGAAAAATTATTTCAACAGATGGCCCAAACTAAAGTGGGCGTGATCGGTGATGTAATGCTCGATACTTATTGGTGGGGTACAGTAGACCGCATCTCGCCCGAAGCCCCTGTTCCGGTGGTGGCCGTGTCGAAAAAAGAACAGCGTATAGGCGGTGCCGGTAATGTGGCACTCAATATCAAGGCCATGGGCGCACCGGTAACTATGCTGAGTGTGATCGGGAAAGATGAAGATGGTGATCAACTGGCAGCTTTATTAGAAAAGGAAGGTATTGGAGCATCATACCTGGTACAAAGTACGGCCCGTATTACTACCAATAAGATCCGGATCATCAGCCGCAATCAGCATATGATGCGTCTGGATGCAGAAATGAGTGCGGATATGGAAACAGCCGACGAAGAAAAACTGATCTATGCCATTGAAAATTTCATCGCTGCTGAACAGCCGGATGTAATGATACTGGAAGACTATAACAAAGGAGTACTTACTCCGCGGGTGATCGAAGCCGTGATCAGCCTTTGTAAAAAGCAAGGCATCATCACTACTGTAGATCCTAAGCGAAAGAATTTTTTCAGTTATACCGGCGTGGATGTATTTAAGCCCAACTGGAAAGAAGTGAAAGAGGGATTGAATATATTGGTAGAGAAGATCAGTGAAAGTTTACTAAAAGATATTCATGTGCAACTGGAAGATCGGCTCAAACATAAAATTTCCCTGATCACTTTGTCGGAGAAAGGAGTATTTTATCAGCAGGATGCAGATGCCCGTCTTATATCTACCCATATCCGCAATGTAGCTGATGTGAGTGGCGCCGGTGATACTGTGATCGCCATTGCTTCATTGGTATATGCCGCATCACGCGATATGCACCTGATGGCCGAAGTGGCCAATATTGCCGGTGGATTGGTTTGTGAAGAAGTGGGTACCGTGGCCATCAACCGCGATAAACTTTTTGCGGAATGCTGTGCCCTGCTTCCATAAAGGATTTCAAGTGATACAGGTTGTGTTCAACAACTTTATAGTGATTCTTTCGAATTAAATTCTTTCTTGGCTGAAAGCTTAAGCACCCTGTTGAATGGGAAAAATAATTCAAAGTATATTTTAACGCACACCATGATCAGCATGAATATTTTTCCTGCGCCAAACATCAGGAACAAGCTTCCGCCAATGACGATCAGTTGCTGAACAATGATGCGTTTGTAAGGTTGAAACATCAATTCCATCAATGTTATTTTTTTATATTCGCCCGTCAGGAAAAAATTGAACAGGGTATCCAGGCTATAGTAAACAAAAAATATCCCGATTAATAGTTTCCCCTCATCACCCAACAGGGCGGGGATCTGGGTATATACAGAAAAAAAAGGGCCAAATATGTCCATTTTGCTAAAGGAGAAGAAGATCTGAGTTTGTATCAACACAAAAAAGCCATAGTGGATAATAAAAAAGAAAATAAAGAACCAGCCCGTTAGCATATTGTGTGATCCATTGTTGTTCCACTCTCCCTTTGGGTTCACTAAAAGGGTAACGGCTGCCATCTTCAGTACATTCATAATGCCTACGATAACCGTTTCCAAGCAATACACCACGAATACCCTGGACGGATCCCATCCTTCAAACCATACGCCATACAGTGGTACCAGATTAACCAGTATTAAAAATAAATCGTTTATTGTTAGCTTACGTTTAAACATTGTCTTGAATTCTTAGAAGGTTTGTGGCAGTAAAATAGATAAATTTGTTCTTTAATAAAAATACTACACGATTATATGCAGCCATATTCACTAGTTATTCATGGAGGTGCAGGCACCATCATCAAGGAAGACATGACCCCCGAACTGGAAAAAGCCTATATCAATGGCTTACAGGATGCCCTGAATGCCGGGTATGCGGTACTGGAAGAAGGTGGCACGGCCACCAATGCAGTAAAGGCAGCCCTTGTAGTGCTGGAAGATAATCTTCTATTCAATGCCGGCCGGGGTTCGGTGTTCACCAAAAAAGGCGTGCAGGAAATGGATGCGGCCATCATGGACGGAAGTGATCTTCATGCTGGCGCAGTTACTGGGGTTAGAAATGTTCGGAATCCGATCGAACTGGCGGCTGAAGTGATGCACAACAGCAACCATGTTTTTCTGAGTGGAAAAGGGGCCAATGATTTTGCCATTAAGCAGGGGATCAAATTGGAACCGGATGAATTCTTTTTTTCGCAGTTCCGGTATGATCAGTGGAAGGCATTGCGTGATAGCGACAATTATTCGCTCGACCATACCCATCAGGGATTGGAAGAATTGATGAAGGATAAAAAACTGGGTACTGTAGGTGCTGTTGCCTGCGATAAACAAGGCAATATTGCTGCTGCGACCAGTACCGGGGGCATGACAAATAAAAAATATGGCCGTATCGGGGATAGTCCTATGATTGGCGCCGGCACCTATGCCAACAATAAAACCTGCGCCATCAGTTGTACCGGACATGGAGAAGTATTCATCAGGGCGGTTGCAGCACATGATGTGAGTTGTTTGATGGAATACAAGGGCCTTAGTCTGGCAGCGGCCATGCACGAAGTGGTGCAGGTTAAACTGGTACAGATGGAAGGGGAGGGCGGTATGATCGGAATTGATGCCAAAGGAAATTCATCCATGCAGTTTAATAGTGCCGGTATGTATCGCGGAATGCGCAATAGTGCCGGAGAGAATTTTGTGGGCATTTACAAAGATTAAATCAGACATGCAGGTTTGCTCCTGCAGTCATCTATATATGAAAAAATTTGCAGTCATAGTGGCGGGAGGAATGGGAAGCAGGATGAATCATACTGTGCCCAAACAATTTTTATTATTGAACGGGAAGCCGGTACTCTATTATACCATCAAGGCTTTTTTACAGGCCTATGCCGACCTGCAGATCATTTTGGTTTTGCCCGAGGCGCATGTATCTGCCGGTCAGGAGATCATTGATGCTTTTTTTGATTATGAGCGTATACAGATCACCGTAGGGGGGCGTACCAGATTTCATTCAGTGCAGAACGGGTTGGCAATGATCAACGACGAGAGCATCATTTTTGTACATGATGCCGTGCGTTGCCTGGTCACGGAAGACCTGATCCATCGTTGCTATGAAGCTGCCCTGGAACAGGGTTCGGCCATACCGGTGGTGGATAGCCGAGATAGTTTAAGAATGATTACCGACGAAGGCAATGAGGCCCTGGAGCGGAGCCGCATTAAATTGGTACAAACACCACAAACATTTCACAGCAAGATATTATTGCCGGCTTTCAAGATCGATTATAAAGAGAAATTTACCGATGAAGCAACCGTGGTAGAATCATTTGGTTTGAAAGTGCAACTGATAGCGGGCGAAGAAAATAATTTAAAGATCACCAGTCCTGTTGATCTGCTGATCGCCGAAAGACTCATTCATCCATAGGGTTAACTACGCTTCATCCATTTGGCCCATACCGGCAAACGGTTTAGCCTGAGTGCTGCATATTTTTCTATAACAGCGCCAAAACTGCCATAAAAAAAAGCGAGACTGCTGATATCTGATCCTTCAAAATCAAGGCTGAGGTCCTGTTCAGCATGGTCTTTAATGAATGCATTGATGAGGGCATGAGAAGCTCCCAGCACTTTGCTGTTGGGGTGGTTGCCTACCAGGATATAGTAAGCCCGTTTATTTGAAAAGAAAAACAAAGCAGCAGCAACAAGTTCGCTATTGCTGTATACCGCATAATTACAAGCCTGCTCTTGTTGCAGCAACAGGCTGTATAAATTTCCAATATGCTTAAAATCTTCATTTGTTACTGCGTCGAAATTCAATGCTTGGGATCGGGATAGGGAAATAATATCCTCTGCAGCGATATTCTTTTTGATGACACAATTAAGATCCTTCGATTTTTTTATATTTCGTTGGGTACTTTCCCTGAACTGGCTGAATAATATTTCATAAGGTTGTTGAAGCGGCAATACATAATTCACTCGTTCGTAGAGTGTAAAATCAGCAACAGGGAAACAGTTCTGGTGATTGAGGCAGATATCCCAGTATTTGAATTTATCCGGTATGGCGTTGAGAAATGCATTCAGTTTGGAAGCATCAATATCTTTTCCGAATACACCCAGGCTAGCGGTAAAAGCAGGCTGGTATAAATAATGGATGCCATATTTTTTATTCCAGGTGAGGGGCATCACGGCATCATAATCATCCATCACCAATGCATCCCAGTTTGGGGCCATCTGGTTCAGATAAAATGAATAGGCATAGATCAATCCGTTGTTTGCACGAAGGATACAGTCGTCCCATTTTTTGAGATCTATTTCGGCGTATGTGAGGTATTGTATGGCCACCGTTAAAATGCGAATTGCGGGATGAATTTATGCAGGCTGATATCCTGAACATTAATGCTGAATGCGATATTTTTAAGAAACCTTTGTTCTGTGAGGGTTGATTTGAAATAATTAGCATACACTTTACTGTATACCAACGGCACATAAACAGTTACGATATCCTTGAAGAGCGAAAGTTGCAGTCCACCATCATATACAAACCTGCCGGTTTCAGCATTTTTCTTCCAGGCTTCAGCATAGGTGCCGATATCCAAAAATAATTTAAGTGGAATTTTAAAGGGAAGCAGGGAAAGTGGGTTAATGGCTTTTGGAATATCAGAACTTAGGTTGATGGCAGCAAGCCAATTGTCTGTTTTGCCTATTTTATTGCTGAGGTAATCGGTCCTCACTTTAAAGGCTCCATCGCGGATCATTATCTGTTGGGAAGGGTAATGATCAAATTCATTGCGTCCCACAAAATAATTGCTGTAAGTATAGTCTTCATATCCTTTCGGGCCTGTCATGTTAAGGTGATAGGCATCGGTGCTGAATTGCTTGTAAACGGTTTTAGAACCCAGATAGAAAAATTTTCCGGCAAAAAATCTAAGGCTTAATCCACCGCCTTTTGGATAGTTGAAAAAATAATTTCCAGTAAAATCGAGCCTGGCAAATCCTTCTCCCTGCTCCAATTGAAGAATACCCCGATAAGGATACAATACCCGGTGGTTATCCAGCACAAACCGAAATTGGTTGAGGTATCTTGAAGTGTATGGGTAATTGATAAAATCAGTTTGTAAACTGGTATCGCGAAAAAACCGCAAACCCTGTTCGCTGATCAGAAAAGTTTTCCATTGTATAGAACGGGTAATGGTACTTCTTGGATTTTTACCGGCAAAAACATATTTAACGGAGGGTACCAGTTTTGTAAACCGAAGATAATGCAGGGTGCTGGTTGAATCACTGAAACTATTTCCGGTGAAACTTTCACCCGAGAGCGCCAGTTCAGCTTTTTGTCCGTTAGTACCCGGAAACCAGGTATAGCTGATGCGCCCGATGCCATTGAATTGTTTAACGGCAGTACTGTATAGCGGCACCGCCACGAAATGTAATCCGGAACTAGGCAGGGTATAATTGTGAAGGGCCACACCAAACATTTGTTTGTCGTAGAAATTAAATCCAATCGCCGGGGCGAAAAAGATATAATGATGTTTATCGGTTGCTTTTAAACTGAAAAATGGAGCAATACGCCAATCTTTTTTTTGCTTATGCGATACGTCTAAATAACCTTTTTTAAGCAACAAAGAAAATTCATGGCTCAGGTCTTTGTTGCTTACCCTTTCCATTACCTGTTTAAAATCTTCGGGGTAAGGATGCTTGAACTGCCAGTTGCGATAGTATTCCTGCATGCCTTGGTCAAAAACAGGTTTCCCCAGTATTTTTTCAAGATGTTGCATCCAGTCGCCGGTTTTCGAATAGGCGATCAGGTTATAATTGATTCCGTTGAAATTTTCCGAGGGGGTTTCAATGGGTTGGTCTTTTTTGATGCGAAACAACTCATCCATTAAAATCTTTTCCGGATTGGACGGCATCAGGTTGCGTAATAAAAATGATTTTCCGGAAGGGGCATCCGTGTTGCCATATTGTTCAAGGGCATATCTGTTATCGTAATAAGTATTCATACCCTCATCCATCCAGGGATATGTTCGTTCATCAGTGGCCAGTATGCCATAAAACCAGTTGTGTCCTACTTCATGGTTGATGACCATATCGAGTGATCTTTCACTGCCTCCCGATTCAAGCAGGGTGATGGTGGGATATTCCATGCCGCCTCCTGTACCTCCATCCACTACAGAAACAATCGGATAAGGATATTCTCCCAGCCAGTTGGATTTGCTGAGAATAGCCCGTTTGATCATGGCAATACTATTCTTCCATACATCCCGGTGAATGGGAAGGAAATAAGAAAAGCAATTGATGATCTTTCCGGAGGGCAACCGAAGACTATCCGATTCCACTACGAAGCGTTTATCTGCAAACCAGGCAAAATCGTGTACATTATCTTGTTTATACTTCAAGGTTTTTAAACCGGCAGCGGAAGCAGGATTATAACTTGCGATGGTATCATTTTGTAAGATACCAGTTGCGGCCACTACATAATTTTGGGGCACGGTGATCTGTACCTCATAATTGCCAAACTCGCTGTAATACTCTCCCTGATCTAAATAGGGGATGGGATGCCATCCTTTGCGGTCGTACACTGCTGGTTTGGGATACCATTGCGAGATCCAGTAATTATTTGCTATATGTCCGCCCCGGGAAAAAGCATAGGGCAATTTTACATGAAAAGGCGTTTCTATCTGAATATTTTTTCCGGGCAGCAGCGGTTGCAGTAATAATACTTTAATAATATCCTGGTGTTGTGGATGGTCTTCGGTTTTAACGGTATTGCCATTAATTTTAAAGTCGAGCCGGTTAATATATCCTCGCTGGTCATCATTACTGAAATAAAATTTAGTCGTTCCATTTTCCAGCAATTGGTCGGAGAAGGCGGTACGGTCATTCTTATAGGCATTGGGCCAAAGATGGATCCAGATAAAATTGAGGGTGTCGGGTGAATTATTGAAATAATCCATCTTGACGAATCCGTCCAAGGTATGGTCGGCATCTTGTAAGCTCACATCTATTTTATAGTTCACCTGTTGCTGCCAGTATGAAGATTGGCAATATGCAGCAAGGTTTAAGCAACAAAAAAATATAATTAAGCAGGTGAACTTTTTCAATTTATGGTTGTTTAATCAAAAATAATCAAAATCAAGGGAATCATGAAGCTTCCAAAATGATATCATTTAAGCGTGATTTTAGCTGTAAAACTTGTATTTAAGAAGAACAGGCGACTTTAAATACAAATAGATTGACTTTGGCTATACATTAATTAATGTTTCATTAAATGATTGTTATCATAATAATTGGTGTAAATATCATATTATCTTACGCTCCTAGTATTCGTTTGAAAATCAACACATTAATTTTTTGTTTCATTCATGTAGCATACCCCTGAATCTTTGAGTAATATATTTATCTAAGTCATGTTCTTCATCTGTCATTTCATTTTTAAAATAGACCACATATCTTATTAATTATTTGTCATGCTAATTGAAAAAAATGGAAAACATGTTTCTTCCAAATCTCTTTCAGTGTTAAGCACCCTAAATTCTCTGAAGACTTATATAATTTTGTTTGTTGGATTTGCTGTCACAATTACCATCTCTGTTTATTCCTATCAAAATATTGAAACAATTTCAACACAGGAATTGAGGTCAATTGGCACAGAATTAAAAATAAAAATAGATGATCGTCTTCATGCCAATGCCATGCTTTTACGAAGTGGTGCTGCATTTTTTTCTTCCCATGATGCAATTACCCGTGAACAATGGAAAACCTTCATTAAAAAGTTAAGTATTGAGAAAAATTTACCCGGCATTCAAGGTGTGGGTTTCTCTTTAATTATACCAAAAGAAGAATTACAACGCCACATAACAAATGTGCGCAAAGAAGGGTTTCGGGATTATGACGTAAAGCCAGTTGGGGCAAGTGACGTATATACTTCAATTATTTTTCTGGAACCTTTTTCAGGCATAAATCTGAAAGCCTTTGGGTACGATATGTTTTCTGACCCAACAAGGCGAAAAGCTATGGAACAAGCTCGTGATAGTGATAATGTTTCACTTTCCGGTAAAGTTAATCTCATACAGGATGCAGGCGAAAGGGTTCAGGCCAGTACTTTAATGTATGTTCCTGTTTACCGCAACGATATGCCTACAAATTCGGTTATTCAACGCAGGGCTGCAATTATAGGCTGGGTTTTCAGCCCTTACCATATGCAAGACATAATGCGGGGTATTTTAGGCCGCTGGGATCATAAAATAGAGGATAGGATTAGGATAAGGATTTATGATGATAAAATTACTGACGAATCGATATTGTACGACAGTCAAGCGATTGATAGTTTGAGAAATTATACATCAGCTACTCATCATATTTCTCTGTCAATTGATATTAACGGAAAGAAATGGGTGATACTTTTAGAACAAAAAAATGTGCTTTTTAGTTTCAAGCAAAGTGAAACCTTTATAATATTGTTAAGTGGTTTCCTTTTAAGTTTAGCCTTATTCTTTTTGTTAGTATCATTAACAAATACAAAACAAAAGGCTGAAAACCTTGCAAAAGCACTAACCGTTGAACTTAGCGAACTAAATAAATATTTGCAGGCGATACGGTCAAAAGAACGAAATGATTTTGCAAAAGAGGTGCACGATAAGATAGGTCAGCAATTAATTGCATTACGGTATGAATTGGATAGGTTAAAATCAAAGGTAAAGAGTGATGATTCAGCTTTTTTCCAAAAGCTGGAAAATTTATCAGCAGAAGTGGTTGAAATGATTCAGAATTTTAAGATACTGTATTATTCAGTAAATCCTTCCTTATTGGATGATTTTAGTTTGTCTGATTCTATTGGATTTCTTATCAACTCATTTAGGGACGAAAACAGCGTAATTGTAAACTATTTCACTGATACAGAAAGCTTGCTATTGAACCCTGAAATAAAGCTGGCCATATATAAAGTGTCAGAAGAGTGTTTGAAAAATGTGAAACTTCATTCAAAGGCGACCTCAGTATTTGTGAGCTTAATAGAAAGCAAAGGGTCACTGATATTTGAAATTGAAGATAACGGGTGTGGATTTGAGCTCTCGGAAATTGATATAGCGCGCCATCATGGTATTCTGGAAATTAGAGAAAGAGTAAGTTCAATCATGGGAAATTTGATCATTAAATCGATCCCAGGTAAAGGGTCAAGAATTAGAATTAACGTGAAACTAAAATAAGAATATGATATTGTGTGGGATTTTGAACTGTCAATTTTTAGAAAATCTATATCGCTAATCAATTATTATTTGCCCTGTCCCAGCAGTATGATACGTATGGTATGTGCCATGATCTTAAAGTCGAGGGCCAGTGAAATATTTTCGATATACATCAGATCATATGGCATGCGTTCGATCAGTTCATCTAGCGTGGAGGCATAACCGAATTTTACCATACCCCAACTGGTGAGTCCGGGCTTTACTTTAAGCAGGTAATTATATTCCGGGTGAAGCGCCACGATCTGGTCAATATAAAATTTCCGTTCAGGGCGGGGGCCTACCAGGCTCATTTCACCTTTCATGATATTCCAAAGCTGGGGAAGTTCATCGAGTCGCCATTTGCGCATTGTCTTTCCCCATTGGGTGATGCGGACATCGGAATCGTTGCTGAGTTGCGGACCATTTTTTTCGGCATCGGGTACCATGCTTCTGAATTTGATCATGGTGAAAGCGCGTCCTTTATATCCGATCCTTTCCTGCAAATAAAGCAATTTGCCGGATGATGAAAGTTTTATGCGAATGGCGATATAGATAAAAAGGGGAGATAGCAGGACCAGCCCTAGGAAGGCCATTGCTATATCGATCATGCGTTTGATATTTTGTTGCCACAGCGGAATTAGGCCTGCATGTAAATCAATGAGTGGAACACCGAGTACATTATTCGTTTTTACTGCACCGCTGATGATATCAATCGTATCGGGCTGTATTTTTATATTAACATCTTTATCGCTTAGTTGCCGCAGGATATTTTCCAGTTTAGTTCTTTCTTTTCGTTCTACAGCAATGATCACTTCTTCAATTTGATGGACTTCAATCACGGAGGCTGTTTGGTCTAGATAGCCCAGATATTTCACTTCATTTGGCAGCAAGGAAATATTATTTCCATTGGCATTGATGAAGCCAATGATTTTCAATCCTGTTTTTTCAGGGTTGTTCATGAGGCTGCTGTACAAAGTAGCTGCGCTTTGATCGGAGCCCAGGATCAGGGTATTAAAGAAAACCTCCCCATGGTTGATCTGGTCTTTTGCATAGGTAATCAGCAATAGTCTGACCGAAAATACCAACACCGTCTGAATGCCTGTAAGGGAGAGAAATTCTTTGTAGTAAATATTATAATCTCCGGTAGCATCGTATAACAGGAACAAGAAAAGAATGAAGATGCTGCCAATGGTGGATACGATAAAGGTATTGGTTAATTCATTCAGACGTGATTTTTGGTAAAGGTTATAATAAGCGCCTGTGATAAAATACAGTATTAACCAGGCCAGTGGGTATAGTGCGAGGCCGAGGTAGAATTTTTTTCCGGTAGCGAATTCTTGCCCTAAAATATATTCCCGTACATAATAAAAGCAGATCCATGCCAGGATGGAAGCAAGCGCATCGCCCAAGGCGTACCAGCGGATATGTATGCGTGGTTGGTTCACACTAAAATTTACTAAGGGTACGATTTAGCTCAGGGTTGATTTCCCGATCTTTTCCAATATCTGGTGTGCTACTTCCATGGCCCTGAATCCATCGAGTACGGTAACCGGGGTACTGGTATTATTCAGTATGGCATCCCGGAAAGCTTCCAGTTCCATCAAAATTGCATTTCCATCTTTCACCGATGGGTTTGCAATGGCGATCGTTTTTTTGCCATTGTTTGTTTCAATATCGAAAGTGAATACGTTTTTATCATCGGGTGTATTCAGTTTGATCACTTCTGTTTTCTTTTCCAGAAAATCGATGCCGATATAAGCATCTTTCTGGAACAAGCGCATCTTTCTCATCTTTTTCATGGAGATGCGGCTGCTGGTAAGGTTGGCCACGCATCCGTTGTCAAATTCAATACGCACGTTGGCGATATCGGGAGTATCGCTCATTACTGCTACTCCATTGGCACTGATATAATTTACATTGCTTTTTACCAGACTTAAAATGATATCGATATCATGGATCATGAGGTCGAGAATAACACTGACATCGGTACCCCTTGGATTGAATTGTGCCAAGCGGTGCACTTCAATGAACATGGGGTGAAGGTTAAATTCTTTTAAGGCAAGGAATGCAGGATTGAATCTTTCCACATGGCCTACCTGAAATTTGATATTGGCTTCCTTAGCCAGTTTCAATAGTTCCCGGGCTTCGTCCATGGTATTGGCCAGGGGTTTTTCCACGAACACATGTTTGCCTTTTTTGATGGCCATTTCGCAGAGTTCGAAATGGGCCGTGGTAGGGGCTACTATATCGATGGCATCGCATTCATCCATCAGGGCTTCGGGGTTACTGAATCGTTTGAGTTGGTATTTTTCACTAACGAGTGTTGCATTGTCGTCATCGGTATCACAAAACCCGATCAGTTGGATGCTTTCCATTGCAGACCAATTATTCAGGTGAAATTTACCCAGGTGGCCGGCTCCTATAATTCCTACTTTCAGCATAGCATCATTTCTTTATTCAACAATAATTTTCTGTTTGGAGTGGATACACAGATGTTACGCACAACCGTACATACCCGATAATAATTTTATTCAATAACGGTTTCTTCCCAGAAACCCATTTTTCCGAATTTTTCGATTCGGTCGGTTATTCTTTGTTCAGCCGGAATGGCATTCAGGGATTTGATCACGGGCAGCAGAAAGTTTTTGAGTAGTTCTGCAGCACCTTTATAGTCCCAGTGTGTTCCGCCCAAT
>Ga0194056_10001003_pt1 | contig 15462 bp, 18 predicted proteins | sample SepL4413m_MetaG_FD_155458 | JGI IMG/M metagenome (GOLD analysis project Ga0194056, IMG submission 155458) | Anoxic zone freshwater microbial communities from boreal shield lake in IISD Experimental Lakes Area, Ontario, Canada - Sep2016-L442-13m | ecosystem: Environmental > Aquatic > Freshwater... | reverse complement strand
ACATGAAATGTTCGATGCATTTCGGCGACACAATACACTGGGCTTATCTGCTTCACTTTCTTTTTATGCAATGTTTGCACTAATCCCACTACTACTATTGCTATTCTTCTTATTAAGTCAATTAGTGTTTAGTTCTGACTATGCTACGGTCAAGCTCGCCATTATTATGGGTAACTTAGTACCAAAATTTAGTAGCGCCATTATGCTAGAAGTTTATAACACCGCTCAGCAAAAAGCGGCTTGGGGGGCAGCGGGGTTATTTGTATTGCTATGGGCAGTGACCCCATTAGCTGGCGCCATGCGCTCTACTTTTTATACCATTGCCACACTAGTTGAGGCGCCATCTTTTATTCGTCGCAAGTTAAAAGATATCATGACGGTAATGGGCATGTTGCTGCTGTTTTTTTTATTTACCTTTGCCGGCCTGATGATAGAAAAAGTCATTGCCTTTTTAGGGGCAAGTCAGCAGTTTTTTCAATATGACATTGTGGCCGCACTAGCATCTCTATCATTAACCACATTATTAATCGCCGCATTCTATTTTGCCTTCTTCCCAGTACGTCTATATATAAAGCATATTTTTATTGGCGCGCTATTCACTGCAGTGCTTTGGTTGTTAATGCGGCCTGCATTTACTTTGTTCTTGTCTATCAATGAATCTTACGGCTCTGTGTTTGGTAGCATGAAGAATCTTTTCATCTCTATTACTTGGCTATATTTCAACTTTACCGTTTTTTTGCTTGGCACCGAACTGATTGCCACCTTACGAAAAAAAGATGTCCTCATATTAAAAGGGCTTTTCTCAGATACTCAGAAGGGCATGCCGCTTACATTGCAATCTAACTACCTGCAAAAACTGTTGCAACGTTATGGCAAGCACTATAAACATAAAGAATATATATTTAGCCAGGGCGATTTAACCCGTAACTTGCACTACTTGGTTGATGGGCAAGTGCAACTTATTCGCCAAGGTAAGGTGATACGGACCATTGAAGCGGGTGAATATTTTGGCGAAATGGCTTTGTTATCCAACATGCCGACCATTGCAGATGCAATGGTCAGCTCCGCACAAGCTGATGTAGTGATTATTTATCCAGACAACATTGAAACACTGCTATTAGATGAGCCTAAAGTGGCTATGAAGTTTCTACGCCAACTAGCCACTCGATTACAAATGCGCGATGAGTAGTTTTATTCTAGAATAAGCATACTTAATAATCATCTTACACACATAGCGATACCCCATATGGCAAAACAAACTTCAACCTTTAATCAGCAGCCCAGCCAGCTGGAGATGAATCCGGTACTGATGCTACTTAACACTGGCAAGCTTGCAGAAGCTGAAGTAGCCGCCAAAAAGCTATCCATACGTTTTCCTAACGCATTTATTCTGCACCATGTATTAGGTATTGCTCAGGATGGCCTAGCTAAATTTGATGCGGCAGTGAATAGCTATTTAAAAGCCCTCGCCATCCAACCCAATACCCCCGACTTACACTTTAACTTAGGCATTGCCCTGACTAATTTAGGTCGATTAGATGAGGCTGAAAATCACTACCGCAAAACTATCGCTTTGCAACCTCAATTTTTTGAAGCCTACGGCAATCTAGGCACCCTTTTACAAAAACAAGGCAAATTAGAAGAAGCAATTAACAACTACCGCCAAGCCCTAAATATCAATGAAGACCCTAGAGGGCATTTTAATCTAGGCACTGCATTGCGCGACGAAGGTAAATTGGATGAAGCGATTATTCATTTTAAACGCGCGATTGCGATGTTCCCTAATTATGCAGATGCGCACAATTATTTAGGTGAATGTTTACGCGACCAAGGCAATATGGAAGATGCAATTAAAAGTTATTTGGATACGCTAACGCTAAACCCTAATCACCCTGGTGCTAACTATAATATGGGGGAGTTTTTGTACCTCGCTAACCGTTTTGATGAAGCTGTTACCTACTTTGAACAATCTCAATTAGATGACTGGCAAGAGCGCGCACTCTATTGTACTTACAAGGCTGAACATTTTGACGATTTCAAAACAAAACTAGATACTATCGTACGCACCCATAAAAAACATAACGCCCCATTTTTAGCCACCTTATCTACCCACTATGCCACCAATTTTGGCGTAGCAGACCCCTATAATTTTTGTAAAAATGGCTTTGATTTTGTTTATCAAAAAAGCATTCCCGAGCTCGCCGAACCAAACAGCCAGTTCCTCAGGGACTTACTTAACGACATTGACAATACTGCCATTGAAGTTCGCGCACAAGGCATGATTATCAACGGTAAACAATCTGCGGGTAATCTATTTAAACGTCCAGAAGCCTCTTTTAGACGCCTAGGGGATATAGTCAAACAAGAATTTCTAAACTACAAAAATCGCTTTGCAGGCGCTGATTGTGAGTTGATTAAATCGTTCCCCAATGAATTGGAATTTACGAGTTCTTGGTACGTTAGATTGCGTCGTGGTGGCTATGTAGACAGACATATTCACGAAGTAGGGTGGATTAGTGGCGCGGTTTACCTAGTACTGCCAAAAGACAAAAAAGACCCGACAGAAGGTTGTTTTGAATATGGGTTACACGGTGACAATTACCCGCAAAAACATAATAATTTCCCTGTAGGCATTGCTACGCCTAGCGTAGGTGATATCGTATTATTCCCATCTTCTTTATTTCATCGCACTATTCCATTTAATTCTAATGAAGAGCGCATCTGCATCGCATTTGACTTGAAACCTGACGGCGATATTTTTATAAGATCTAATTATTAATTTGTCAGCGTCATTCGCCTTATCGCCTAGCTAAATGTTTACGTAACGCATCAAACTTCTCCAATCAAATGGATGTTGCCTTACTTTTCTGCATCCCGATGCCACAAGTTTGCAGTACCAAATATAATGAAATTCAATACAGCAATCGTTAAATAGCAAAATGCAATTTCTGAAATGAAATCACCTATAGGCAGGTTCTTTACAATGACATAGCCCAACCCTACGACCAGCAATATGCTGGTAAAAAATGTAAGTGCATTCGTAAATTTCTTGAGTAAAATTTTCATATCTATCTTTTTAGTATTGCTATACTAACTAAAGTAAAGACTACAATTATATTAGAGAAAACCAGTAATGAAGAAACTATACTATATTGATTACCCTCAAGAGCATTTAGAGAATCAAATGCATCGGTATCAATGCGTTTACTGCAAAGTAGAGACTACGGTTATTAACGGCAAACTGGAAGGACATCTCCCCTCATGCCAATATAGAATAAAGTTAGAAACTGCGGGATATGAGCCTGCGCTCATTACATCAGGAGAAATTCCAGTATCACATGATGCTGATGACTTTGACTGACAATCAACGCATGACTCCATAAGAAAGGGTAATCTATGCTAGTCCATAACAAAGCAATTAATCAATTAGCGCCAGCCGATTATGCCATCATCGAACAAGAGCATAAGCTACTCGAAAAGTACTTAAGTGATATTCGTGATGCCTGTGATTGCAGCCACGAAGATTCTCTGTTGGATTGCCAAGCCTGCGACCGAGAAAAACAAACCTCATGCCAAGGTCGATTGCCTTCCTTTTTATTTCACATTATTGATTTAGCAGGCAAGCATTTTGATCACGAAGAAACAATTATGCTAGGTAGACCGCACGTCACCGAAACTTACGAATACTTTCGCGTCCATCGCCAGGCGCACATTGATATTATGCAGAAGTTACAAGCACTTTCCGACGAATATTTATCTGCAAGGAGTAAGCGTAACGTTGCTGAAATTTACCACCATTTCTATAAAGAAATTTCAGGCATGTTTGAAGAACATGATCACCTTTTCGATGACCCTTTTATTGAATCAACCAAGGTAAAAACAACTTAGTTGGTAGACGTTTGGGTGGATGGCAGATTTACTCTGCGCCATCTTTAAAGTAAGTGTATTTTCGATGCCCTTTACGCGCTCGGTTTCCTGCCCGGTGCCTTTGGTGGGATGGTACCGGCAACACGACATAACATGCCTTCAGTAGGCTTGCCATCTAAAAATCTAATCACGGTACACCTGGAAATATCACCTCTTTCTGAAAGAATTGTCAGTGACTCACGTACATTCGAAAGCGTTATATCCATGGCCGCAGCTATTTCCCAGTCTACTAATTGTCCATGCTTCTTCAAATATTGAAGGATTAGCGTTGCATGCATATGAACTCCTTGATGCTACAGTATATAAAAAGATAAACGGCCTACATGACATCTCATGCAAGCCGCTTGTTTGGTGGCCCCCCTGTGAGTCGAACACAGCACCAACGGATTATGAGTCCGCTGCTCTAACCAAGCATGAGCTAGGGGGCCGTAACCTTTACGCTAAGTTTAATCTTGTCCTGTTTCTAAGAAGCTACGCAATCTTTCCGAACGGGTTGGATGGCGCAGTTTACGTAAAGCTTTTGCCTCAATTTGACGAATCCGCTCGCGCGTCACATCAAACTGCTTACCTACCTCTTCTAACGTATGATCAGTATTCATTTCAATACCAAAGCGCATACGTAGCACCTTTGCTTCACGCGGCGTTAGCGACTCAAGCACTTCACTGGTTGCATCACGCAAGCTAGCATATATCGCGGCATCAACTGGTGCTAAAGTTTGGCCATCTTCAATAAAATCGCCTAAATGCGAATCTTCGTCATCACCAATTGGTGTTTCCATTGAAATCGGCTCTTTGCTGATTTTCAATATTTTACGAATCTTATCTTCAGGCATTTCCATTTTTTCAGCTAATGTTGCAGGATCTGGCTCTACACCAGTTTCTTGCAGAATTTGGCGACTAATACGATTCATTTTATTAATCGTTTCAATCATGTGCACTGGAATACGGATAGTACGTGCCTGATCTGCAATTGATCTAGTAATTGCTTGGCGTATCCACCATGTTGCGTAGGTTGAGAATTTGAAACCACGACGATATTCAAATTTATCAACCGCTTTCATTAAGCCAATATTACCTTCTTGAATAAGATCCAAGAATTGTAAGCCCCGATTAGTATATTTTTTAGCAATCGAAATAACTAAACGCAAGTTAGCTTCAATCATCTCACGCTTAGCGCGACGTGCACGCGCCTCACCAGTGGTCATTTGCTTGTTGATTTCTTTAAGCTCTTTAATTGGAATACCAACGTTAACTTCCAAATCAATCAAGCGCTGCTGTTGATCCAAAATAGAGTGGTTGTAGCGGGTTAGCTTTTCCACGTAAGGCTTGTCTGCTTTGAGTTCTTCCGCCAACCAGTTTTGGTTACATTCATTACCTGGGAATGATTTGATAAAATACAGACGGGGCATGCCTGATTTTTCTACGCAAAAATCCAAGACTTTACGCTCGTGTCCACGCACTGTTTCAACCAAGTTGCGTACCTGATCACATAAACCTTCAACTTGTTTTGGTGAAAATCTAAAGGCAGTGAGCTCTACCAAAATCTCAGACAGTAATGCTTGATACTCAGGATCTTGCGATCCTTTTACCGGCAAAATGACCATCATCTTTTTGTTAGCCGCACGCACGACTGCAAATCGTTTGATGACTTCTTCTTTTAATTTAGCTAAAGCCTCAGCTGAAATGGCAGCAGCTTTAGCACCATCTTCATCCTCTTCAACATCTTCATCAACATCATCTTCTTCGTCATCTTCGGCCGCTTCTATTGCCACGGCATCAACAGCGCCTACATCTGAATCAATCAATCCATCAACCAAATCGTCAACACTTAGCTCATCATTTTCAACTTTATCTACCAACGCCAATAGCGCTGCAATAGTCGTTGGGCAGGCTGCAATCGCCTGAACCATATGCTTCAGGCCATCTTCAATGCGACGCGCAATTTCAACTTCACTTTCACGAGTAAGCAAATCAACTGTACCCATCTCACGCATATACATGCGCACAGGGTCAGTAGTCCGGCCAAAGTCTGAATCTACTGTTGCAAGGGCTTGCTCAGCTTCTTCTACGGCATCTTCATCTGTTACGGCAGGGGGTGCATCTGACATTAACAATACTTCAGCATCAGGCGCTTCTTCATACACCTGAATACCCATGTCGTTAATCATGCCGATGATGCCATCGATCTGCTCTGAGTTTTGTACGTCATCTGGTAGATGATCGTTAATTTCTGCGTAAGTTAAGTAGCCGCGCTCTTTGCCTAAAATAATGAGTGTTTTTAGACGTGAACGGCGTTCATCAGCGTTAGCTTCTTGCTGCTCTGGGCTGATAAACTCCATTTTCTTTTTTTCAGCTAACTGAACACTTTTCTTCGGTCTTGCCATGACGCACCTCTAATTTTATGCACACCATGCATATCATTCTTTTCCAACATGGTGAATATGTTTTTTACAACCCTGCATTATAGCAGAATTTAAGCTTATTTTGACTTGGGCTTACTGCCAAAACTTTTAAGTAGTTCACGCTCGTTGTCGGTCAAGGCGCTTAAGGGTTTTTCACTCATTTTCGCTAGCAACTCATTCTCATTTTTTTGTAAGTATGTCTGCATCAATTGCTGCCTTGCCCCAGCCAACTCTTGCGCGAGATCTAACGTTTCATCAAGTACATTTAATTCACGCTCCAATTCACGCATCACCGCTGCATCAATTATATTTTCGAGCGCGCGCATAATGACTACAGGCTTAGCCTTTGGATGCTCCAGACAAGTTTCAATCGTTTTTTGCAATAACAGCTCATTGTTTGAACTCCCCACAATCCACAACAAATCAGCCTCGCTCACTAGTTCAGGATGCATCAGCATGGTCAAACAAAAACGTTGATGTAATGAATTTGTAGTGCGCGTAAGTTTAGGCTTTGCTTGCACTGGCGCCTTGTTCAAATTAGGTAATTTCAGTAAACTTTGCATTTCTTCAATAGTCAGTTGCGCTAATTCGGCAACTTTTTTTCGCAAATACATCGCGCTGCGAGGCGCAGTAATTTGCTGCATAATAGGCTCAGCATCATTCAAAAAGCGCACCTTGTCTTCTTGGCTTTGCAAAGCATTGTCCGCACTCAAATGTTTTAAGATATATTGCGAAAGTGGCATAGCGATTTTAATTTCTGCCTCAAATTTTTCTTTACCAAACTCTCGTACATAAGAATCGGGATCATGTTCTTTAGGCAAAAATAAGAAAGACAGCTTCAAGCCGTCCGTTAATGCTGGCAAGGCATTCATGGCCGCGCGCCATGCTGCTGTGAGGCCTGCATTATCCCCATCAAAGCAAAATACGATTTCATCCGTTTGGCGCATTAATTTAGTAATGTGAAACGGTGTAGTTGCTGTGCCTAATGCCGCAACTGCATAGTCAATCCCATATTGGGCCAATGCCACTACATCCATATACCCTTCAACCACTAACACTCGGCCAGCATCGCGTATCGCACGGCGTGCTAAAAATAAACCATAAAGCTCATGACCTTTTTGAAATAAAGGCGTTTCAGGTGAATTGTAGTATTTAGGCGTATCTTCAGGATTAATCACCCGGCCACCAAAGCCAATGACCTGGCCCTTTTGATCATGAATAGGGAACATAATCCGATCGCGAAACCGATCATAGCGTTTACCTTGCTCATTCTCGACCACTAACCCAGCGATTGTCAGCGATTCATTGTCATATTGCGGGAAAATACTTTGTAAATTTTGCCACCCTGCAGGGGCATAACCCACTTGAAACTTAGCTGCCACTTGCCCACTTAGCCCGCGCCCCTTCAAGTAATCGATTGCACGGTCCGATTTTTTTAGCGATTCTTTATAATATTGCGCCGCCTGCTGCAAAGACTCTTGCAAACCAACCACTACTTTAGCTGCCGGCCTATCTGGATCTCGCGTCTCTTGCGGAACGACCATGCCAACCAATCTAGCCAATTCGTTAATAGACTCAATAAAGCTTAATCCTTGATATTCCATCAAAAATCCTACCGCTGTCCCGTGAGCGCCACAACCAAAGCAATGATAAAACTGCTTGGTAGGGCTTACCGTAAAGCTAGGGGATTTTTCATTATGGAATGGGCAGCATGCTGAATAATTTGCCCCAGCCTTTTTTAACGCTACATTTTTGTCGATAACATCAACAATATCTACGCGATTTAAAAGTTCTTGAATAAAGCTTTCTGGAATCATATTCGTGAGTATAAAGCTTAAATAAAAAAAGGAGCGGTGAGCTCCTTTTAATTTTGTTTTATTTTAACTGCCAATTTTTCTGGCTTAAGCTAAGCGGGTTTTGATCAATCCGGATATCTTACCCATATCAGCACGCCCAACTACCAGCGGCTTAATGGCTGCCATCACCTTGCTCATGTCTTTAATGCCACTAGCGACAGTATCAACCACCACTTGCTCTAATATACTCAACACTTCAGCTTCAGTCAGCTGTTGTGGCAAATAAGTTTGCAATACACTGACTTCAAACTTTTCGATATCCGCCAGGTCTTGCCGGTTTGCAGATTCATAAGCTGTAATTGAATCGCGGCGCTGCTTAAGCATTTTCTCAATGGCGCCAATGACATCAGTGTCATTTAATTCAATTCGCTCATCTACTTCACGCTGCTTAATTGCTGCTTGCAATAAACGTATTGCGCCTAAACGCACGCTATCTTTAGCACGCATTGCGGTTTTCATGTCTTCAGATATTTTTGCTTTTAATGACAAGGGCAAAATAACTGATTAGAATAATTTGGCTGGTAGCGTTTGTTTCATTAAACGACGATATTGGCGTTTAACAGCAGCAGCAGCTTTACGTTTACGTTCCCAAGTTGGTTTTTCGTAAAATTCGCGTGCGCGAAGATCATTTAACAAACCAGTTTTTTCAATTAAGCGTTTAAAACGGCGAAGGGCAACGTCAAACGGCTCATTTTCTTTTACGCGTACACTAGACATTCATTCTCTCTTATCGGGTAACAGTATTGTAATTTATGCTCAAACTTCTAAAAATCTACCTAATGGCAAATACGCAAAACGTTTAGAAACTGAGAAAAGCCGACTATTTTAATCGCATAATTGTTTTTATTCAATTACTTTTATGCATTTGCCATTAGTTTTGTACATTTATTGCCGAAATGCGTAATAATTCAACTTTTATGATCTTTTAAGTAGCCTAATCCATGTTAATTCTAGGTGTTGAATCTTCCTGCGATGAAACTGGTCTTGCATTATACGATACTGAGCTAGGACTGCTTGCCCATGCCTTACACTCTCAAGTAGAAATGCACGCCGAATACGGTGGCGTAGTCCCCGAGCTCGCCTCGCGCGATCATATTCGGCGAGTGCTACCGCTCACCGAACAGGTGCTTAAAGAAGCCAATAAAACATTGCAAGACCTTGATGCCATTGCTTATACGCAAGGGCCAGGCTTATCTGGCGCACTATTAGTCGGCACCAGCTTTGCTGAATCACTCGCTTTTAGCTTACAGATCCCTACCATTCATGTGCACCATCTTGAAGGGCATCTACTAGCACCATTACTAGAAGATAATCCGCCGGCTTTTCCTTTTGTAGCATTATTAGTTTCTGGTGGCCACAGCCAATTGATGCGAGTAGATGGCATAGGTGAATACCTATTATTAGGTGACACCTTAGATGACGCCGCTGGTGAAGCCTTTGATAAAACGGCCAAACTGCTCGGCTTAGGCTACCCAGGGGGTCCGGCGCTGGCGAAACTTGCTGAACTATCTCGCTCAAATCATCATAATGTAGAGCATGCCAAATCTCATTTTAAATTACCGCGCCCGTTACTCAACAGCGGCGATTTAAATTTTAGTTTTAGTGGCTTAAAAACTGCAGTATTGACGCTTAGTAATAAGCATCAACCTTTGGACGAAGTGAGCAAAGCTGATATCGCATGGGAATTTCAAGAAGCGATAACCGAGGTTCTGACGGCTAAATGCATGAGCGCCTTACGTGAAACGGGCTTAGATAATTTAGTCGTTTCAGGAGGCGTAGGCGCAAATTCAAAGCTACGCGAAAAATTGAATGCTGCGACTAAACGTAAGCTCTGCAAAGTAAGCTACCCACGCTTAGAATTTTGTACTGATAACGGTGCAATGATTGCCTTTGCTGGGGCTATGCGACTTAAAGCAATGCATGGCACTGGAAGCAAGCATTATGGCTTTAGTGTGCGTCCAAGATGGGATTTAGCCGAATTACAAAAACCCGGTATTTAAATACTTGTTTAGTTATTTCTTACCAAACCCAGCTTCCGTGCCTGCCAACAACTTTTGAATGTTCGTTCTATGTCGCCAAATTAGTAGTAGCGACATCACAATAACCGCAATGACATAGTCTTTATAAGCGGATAATAAAACCCAAGCATAAACAGGAGCAAGTGCTGCAGCGATAATGGCAGCTAATGATGAGTAACGCGAAATTGCAAATACCACAATCCAAGTCAGCATTGCTGCTAAACCAAGCAGTGGAGAAATTGCCAGCATCACACCAAGTGCAGTTGCAACGCCCTTACCTCCTTTAAATTTATAAAAAATCGGGTATAGATGCCCAATAAATACTGACAAGCTTACGCAAGCCACTACCCACATCAGCATGTCTGATTGTAATGCCAACCATACTGGCAACCAGCCTTTAACTACATCACCTAGCAAGGTCAGCGCGGCGGCTAATTTTTTACCACTGCGTAACACATTAGTCGCGCCAGGGTTACCAGAACCAACTGTACGCGGATCAGGCAAACCAAAAATCTTGCTCACCACAATGCCAAAAGCAATTGAGCCTAACAGATAAGCGACAACAATCCAGACTACAGGAATCAATGTAACAGGAATAAACCCTAACTCATTCATTTCGCCAAACCCTCTTGTGATGCACTAAAATAGTATTAGTTACATTCTAAACCATAGCAAAATACTAGGTATATATTTTTAGGCATACTATATTTATGGACGTCATATTTTTAGAACAAGTCAAAGTGCAGGCTCAACTCGGCGTACCCGCTTGGGAGCGTCTGCTACCACAAACGATTCTGCTCGACATTGAAATTGGTTACGACTTAAGTAAAGCCGGCAAAAGTGATGGCATTGCTGACACGATAGACTATGGCGCGGTAGTTAACCGCATACGCGATAGTTTAAGTAAACATAGCTTTCAATTAGTAGAAGCATTAGCTGAACATGTTAGCCAATTAATCTTGCATGAGTTTGGCGCACTGTGTGTCAAAATTAAAGTGTCTAAACCAGGCATATTACCGGGGCTTAAGGCATTAGGCGTGATAATTGAAAGAGCGTAATTATCCTCTAGGATGATGCATGCTATGCAGTTGCTTTAATCGCTCTCGTGCTACGTGTGTATAAATCTGTGTCGTTGAAATATCAGCGTGCCCTAATAGCATTTGTACCACTCTTAAATCAGCGCCATGATTCAATAAATGCGTAGCAAAAGCATGACGTAATACATGGGGTGACATAGGTTTATTGATACCTGCCAACAAGGCATAGCGTTTAATTAAATACCAAAAAGCTTGGCGCGTCATCGCATCCCCGCGATTAGTGACAAATAGCGCATCACATAAGCGCTTTTGTAAGATGTCTTGCCTAGCCTCACTTAAATAACGTGAGATCCAATCAACGGCTTCTTCACCCATAGGCACTAGACGCGTCTTACTACCTTTACCGGTCACTCGAACCACACCATCGCTTAGGCTCACTTCAGTTACTTTTACCCCAACCAACTCAGATACACGCAACCCGCAGGCATACAGCAACTCCAACATTGCTCTGTCTCGTAGTCCAGTTGACTCATTTAAGTTAGGCGCATCAAGAAGTGCGAGCACCTCATCCTCATTGAGACTTTTGGGTAAACTCCGCGGCAGCTTGGGTGATTGAATTTGGATGGTAGGGTCTAGGCTAATTTTATTATCGCGCATCAAATAGCGATAAAAACGGCGCAAGCTGGCAATTAATCGACTGATACTACGCGCTTTACTTTGCGGGAACTTGACAGCTAGATATTGCTGAATATCCGCTTGATCTACCGTTAATAACTGCTTGTTTTGTTTTGTTAGCCAAAGTGAAAATGAGGTCAAATCCAAACGATAACTTTCTAAGGTATTTTTTGCCAAGCCATCTTCTAACCATAAATGGTCAATAAACACATCAAGCTCTGCCGCATCATCTGCTGTAAGTGCTTGCTCACTTACCCGCTTATCCTTATCTATGCTCATATATACCTTCATGGGCTAACAACCAGCGCTTGATCTTCAAGCCATTTTTATTACCCTGCATAAATCCACCCATGCCATTTTTTGCTAGCACTCGATGGCATGGGATAATCAAGGGTGTGGGATTCGCGCCACAAGCGTTAGCCACCGCACGCGGCCCTGAATTTAATTGTTCGGCCAGTTGGCCGTAAGTACGGGTTTGCCCGGGTGGGATGCTGGCGATTGCCTGCCAAACACGTTGCTGAAAAGCGGTGCCTTGTTCAGGCATCGGCATGTTAAATGGGCTGTTAGCTTGCTGTAAATATTTTACTATTTGCTGATGCGCTTGGTTTATTAGTACGTCTGCAGACATTTGGTTTTCTACTGCAGGCGATTCTGCTAATAAATCAATGGCAAGATGACCCGCTTGTATGGAAATTGCAACCGCACCGAAAGGGGCATTAATCAAAGCGGAAAAATGATGGCTCATCACATGATGTTAAACGAATGCGCTGAATATGCAAACGTAAAAAAACCCCAAATGACTTTCGTCTTTTGGGGTTAGGCATTGAGACCGCGCTAAATTTATGCGTCGTCTGCTGGTGCCATGACTTCTTTTTCGCGTGAGAATAATTTCTCTTTAATACGCGCTGATTTACCTGAACGCTCACGTAGGTAGTAAAGTTTTGCACGGCGAACATCGCCGCGACGTTTTACTTCAATGCTAGCGATTAGTGGTGAATACGTTTGGAATGTACGCTCAACACCTTCACCAGATGAGATTTTACGTACGATAAATGATGAATTTAGACCGCGGTTACGCTTAGCAATCACTACGCCTTCGTATGATTGCACACGTTTACGTGTACCCTCAACGACGTTTACACCGATAACTACAGTGTCGCCTGGTGCAAAAACAGGAATTGACTTGCCTAAACGGGCAATCTCTTCCTCTTCTAACATTTTAATAATATCTGCCATTTTCTTATCCCTTACGGGTTCCTTTTAATTATGAAGAAACTTGTTCCTGCTACTTAATCCTGCTGTAGCAGCCGTGCCTCTTCTTTCGTCAACGGCCTTTCGGCCAATAAATCGGGACGTTGATCCCGAGTTCTTTGCAATGACATTTTCAAACGCCACTGTTTAATCTTGGCATGATTCCCCGATAACAATACTTCAGGAACTTTCATGCCTTTATATTCTTCTGGCCTCGTATAATGAGGGCAGTCTAGCAAGCCATCAACAAATGAATCTTCAATCGCAGAATCACTATCGCCCAAACTACCGGGTAGCTGCCTAACAATTGCATCTATCAATGCCATGGCGGGTAACTCACCGCCACTTAATACATAATCACCCATCGATAGCTCTTCATCCACATGGGCGTCTATCAACCGCTGATCAACCCCTTCGTAGCGACTAGCCAACAACACTAATCCGGCCTTTTTACTTAACGCCATCACTTTTTCATGTGTTAATGGCTTACCCGCTGGCGAAAGATGGATGACCCAACTTTCTATTTTTGCTGCCACTTGCTGGGCCTTAGCTGCCGCCAGGGCTTTCTCTAATGGTTCTACCAGCATTACCATGCCAGGGCCACCACCATAAGGCCTATCATCTACCGTCTTATGATTATCCGTGGTGTAATCACGCGGATTCCAAAACTGTAGATCATAAATCTTTTGCTGTAAGGCTCTACTACTAATGCCAAACTTACTGACGGCATCAAACATTTCAGGAAACAGCGTGACTACATCAAACCTAAAGGCCATGATTAGAAATCTGCATCCCAATCAACCAACATCGTCTTATTTTTTAAATCCACATCTAGTACTACGTCTGCAATAAACGGCAACAATCTTTCTTGTGGCTTATCTTTCACTGCTACTTTTTCTGTCACTTCAAGCTTAACTGCGTCTGCTTGAACGACAATGACATCATTGGCACCCGTTTCAAACACATCAACAATCAAGCCAAAATCTACGTCTTGCTTATTTTTAACGCGTAAGCCTATTAAATCAGACCAATAATACGCATTATCTTCTGCTTTAGGTAAAGCCGCTCTAGGCACCGCAATTTGCTTACCTTTACAGGCTAGCGCAGCATCACGATCATCAATGCCTTTAAGCTTTACCACGATGACATCATTGTGAATCTTAGCCGTTTCAACCAACAATTCACGCCAATCGTCACCTTTACCAAGCCACCAAGTGTCGTAATCAAATAAGCCATCAAACGCTTCTGTATCTGGCACTATTTTTAGCCAGCCAAAAACGCCATAAGGCGCAACAATGCGCCCCATGACTACCATCTCATTAACAGCCAAAATAACTCACAAACTTAAATCTTAGCTTTGGCGATATTGCTATCAGCCAAACTAAGAAAATTAAGCGTCTGCAGCTGGCGTTTCAGCAGCAACATCAGCTGCTGGCGCTTCAACTTCTGCCTCAGCCGGTGCTTCAACTTCTGCCTCAGCCGGTGCTTCAACTTCCGCCTCAGCTGTTGCAGCAGCGGCCTCTGCTTCAGCCGCTTTAGCTGCGGCTGCTGTTTCGGCAGCTTGTGCATCTAATTCAGCTTTTGCAGCATCAGCAGCAACTTTTGCTTTTGCAGATTCAACAGCAGCAATTTTAGCTTTTACAGCATCAGCTTTAGCCGCATCTTTTGCTTTAGCGGCAATTGCGTGCTCAGGGCCTTTTGCATGAAACTTAACTAAGCGAGCCACTGTATCTGACAGTTGTGCGCCTTGACTTTGCCAATGCGTTACACGCTCTTGATCTACACGAAGCGCTTCAGCACCCGCTTTGGCTGATGGATTGTAAAATCCAACACGCTCAATAAAGCGGCCATCACGACGATTGCGTGAATCAGCAACTACTAAGTTGTAGAAAGGAGTTTTTTTCGCGCCACCACGAGCTAAACGAATAATAACCATAATCTTTGTTCTCTTTATTGAAAAATTTATCGCAGAAAGGCGCGGATTTTACGCTATTAATTGTAGTTTTGACAAGTGCTTTATGTATTTAGTGGTTGATTTAGCTAAATTTATTATTAGGCACATTCTTCATTTCGACTTTACTAGGGCTTTATAGCGAGTTGGGTCGACTAAACCAGCCGCGGCAAAACCTTCACGGCGTAAGCGGCACGAGTCACAAAGCCCACACGCTTCGCCTTGGCTATCAGCCTGATAACAAGAAACTGTCATTGCGTAATCCACGCCCAGCTGTGTGCCTAACTGAATAATTTGTGCTTTTGTCATATCAATTAACGGCGCATGAACCGTAATCGTTTGACC
>Ga0194056_10001001_pt1 | contig 15475 bp, 9 predicted proteins | sample SepL4413m_MetaG_FD_155458 | JGI IMG/M metagenome (GOLD analysis project Ga0194056, IMG submission 155458) | Anoxic zone freshwater microbial communities from boreal shield lake in IISD Experimental Lakes Area, Ontario, Canada - Sep2016-L442-13m | ecosystem: Environmental > Aquatic > Freshwater >... | reverse complement strand
TAATTTTATTCATAAGATCTTTCCTCTCTGATATTGAACATTGATAGATTTAATGCAACTAAAAACACAAGAAAAATTCAGATAAATCTTAATACATCTAGTATTTAATAAGGGTTGTTACTAGCTTAGCTCTAGTGCGGCTATTTAGATTTACTACTAAAAGAATCGCGATCCAATAACTTCTTAACAGTTCTCATCTGCCAGTCAGGCCTTTGGCCTGCCCAGCACGATTCGAACTTGTGACCGAGGCCTTAGAGGACGTTAACTCCCTTAACTCAGAGTTTCTTATTAACCGTAAGCAGTCCTTGAGCACTTGCAAACTTCGGGCAACAAGTAGTTCATTGCTCCAACCTAGAGCCATATATCTATTGGGGTCTACTGGTGATATCTCCTACATACCGACTACACAGAAAGAAAAACGACTTAGGAATTTCTCCCTAAGTCGTTGATTTCATTGGTGGGCCCACCAGGACTTGAACCTGGGACCAAAGGATTATGAGAGCAGACACCCAAGATAGACCCACATAAACAGGGGCTCTGCGGGTGGTCAGTGTCGGTGCGTAAGCAAATGTGTAGGCAAATTCAGGGATTTAAAGGAAGTGTGGGGTCACTCTTTGGTTTTCGAAACCAAAGGATTTTTGGAGCAACCATCTAACACTTCGTTGCTCCAAAGTACTTTTTGGTGTGTGAGCGTTATCGACCTATAGCAGCCCATTAAACCTAACAAAACCACACTTAACACTACAAGCTAGCTCTTGTTATTTCTAAATAGCTTTCTTATAAGCCAATCGTATACGTGAGGAACACTGAAGTGGTTGATACCCCTTGATAAGGCTCTTGTCTATAAATACCTGATAAGCCAATCTGTTGATTCTTCTCTACTAGATAGGTAGCTCCTATAGATGCGGTCGGTCTGGTTTTTACGGGATTAGCATTAAAGTTCACTGGGGTTAGTCCAGTAATACCTGTCGCATAATAAGTGCCATTACTTGTATTGGTATCACTCTCTACTCCAGCACTGGCAAAGAGTATCGTCTTTGCATTAAGCAAGTGACGAGCGCCTAATCCTGCTAATGCGGTAGTGGCATTGGTGTTCAGTGCAGAGTACGTAAGTGGTGCAGTCACAGTGCTTGAGGCACCTTCTGTGTAGCCACCCATATTATTTTGGGTATAACGCATACCAAGATAAGGTGACACCATTGTGTTCTCGGTAACCCCAAAGCCATACTTAGCAGTCAATTGCGCACCTTGACTATTTAAAGTAGAAGAACCAGAGCCTGGTTCAGAATCACCAACTACCTGCCTTGTAATGGTAGTGTTCTTTTGTCCATATGCTGCAGATACTTTAACTTCAGCGCCAATTCCGTCAGGATGTTGGCTCCACACTCCAAAGAGTCCAACTAAAGGAGTGCTATTACCTAAAGTGACTGTACTGCCCGCATTTTTCACGGAGAGATTTTGGTCAGCGTATGCACCGATACGAGAGTTGTTCTTATCTACGCGGTAAGAGGCAATTAAGAGTCCGCTAGTGTTGTTTAAGCCATTAGCTGCTTGTAAAGCTGTATTACGACCACCAGCAGAAACGCACACGCCATTAGCACCAAAGAGAGCACAGTCATAAGAAAAACTATTAGTAAGTACTGTATTTTGCAACGTATAGATGGGTTGTAATGCGCTAGCAGTATTGACTATGGATTGTTGGGTATCTGCAGTAGAGGCAGGGAAGCAATTGCCGTAGCATAAGTCCAGCCAGCCAGCATTAGTAGCATTTTGAAGAATTGAGTATCTATAACTAGTTCCACCAAGGGTTTGGGTATAAGTTTGATTTGAGAAACCACTGATAGCACCGCTTCTTAGGATGCCTTGGTATAGATTATTGGCGACTAAAGTTGAGCTAGGGAGTAGAGTAAAGCCGTATCCACCTGAAAAACTAGTATTACCTGAAACATTTAAAATACCATAGCTAATGGGGCTATTTACACCCAATGCATATGTTCCAGATTGGGAATAGTTACCAGTTAGGGTTTGGGTCACCCCTGCTGCAATCGTGAGCGTTCCCGCATTGCTTAGTAAACGGCCTGTGCCCGATACCGTTATAGGGTTAGCTAAGGTCAAATTTCCACCCGATTGAATATTAAAACTACCCACATCGATATCGCCTGAGCTGGCTAAGGAGCCACTTAAATTAACCGCACTGCTTGTGCCACCTGAAATGGAACCGTTCACTATGTTTGATAAGCCATTTAGGTTAAGGGTATTGTTTCCAAGAATCACATTACCATTAATAACGCCTGTGTTATTAATTACAAAAGGACTAGCAGTATTAGCGAGATTAAAAGCATTAGTTCCGGTAATAGTTCCACTATTACTAATCTGGCCAATAATGACACCGTTATTCGCTACTTGAATCCCTGATAAAGCACCAATGATTTGTCCAGAGTTATTAATGCTGCCACTAATCGTTCCTGCCAACGTTCCACTGCCAACCTGAATAGCGGAGCCAGACAATGCACTAATGGTTCCCGAGTTAACAATTGCATTACCGGAACCGTTATTGGCCAGTACCCCATACACATTAACGCCTACAGAAGTACCCGCAATCGTGCCGCTATTGATCAAACCCCCAGTTAATGAAGAAAGGGTTTGGATATCAAGTCCATAGGAACTACGTCCAATCGTGCCTGAATTTGTTACGCCGCCACTTAAAGTACTGGCTAGCATTCCATCGCCCACCGCAATTCCCTTTGCACCGCCGACAGTACCGCCAATGGTCCCTTCATTTCGAATGCCACCGCTTAAACCACCACTACTAGTAGCGTTCGAACCGGCAATCCAAATCGCACTGCTATTGACTTGACTGCTTGATATCACGCCTGAAACTGAATTGGTGATGCCACCCGTAATCGTGCCATTCAAAAGATTAATTCCGGCCTGACCACCATCAATCCTCCCCGAGTTTTGGATACTGCCACTTAAAGTGCCAGCATAGGAACTTCCTATAGCAATTCCTGACCCATTCGTACCACCATCGATCGTACCGGTATTTAAGATGCTTGCTCTTCCGCCACTTCCGGATACATACCCCAAAATTGCAATCGCTGAATCGCCACCAGCGCCAAAGGTTCTAGCGAAGATACTGCCAGAATTAGTGATACCTCCAGTAATGGTTCCATATTGATTTAAAAAGATTCCAGTTTCTCCAGAGATGACACCAAGATTGGTAAGACCTGAAGATACTATCGCTCGCGCTGAAGAATCAGTGCCATTAATACTGATGGCCGTGCCAGATCTTCCTGAGGGCCCACCATAAATCAGCCCTGTATTTCGTATGCCGCCTGTAATCGAACCCGAATTGGAGATACCATAATTGGAGGAGTTTCCTGCAATGGTTCCATCATTGGTCAATCGTCCAGACAGTGTGCCATTCTGATCGATTCGAATTGCAGTCGTACCTGTGATCGTGCCAGTATTGCTATTGTAAATACTACCTGAGATGGTTCCTGCCAACGTTCCACTGCCAACCTGAATAGCGGAGCCAGACAATGCACTAATGGTTCCCGAGTTAACAATTGCATTACCGGAAATAGAATTGTTGGCTAAGGTACCGAGAATACGAAGAGCGGTTGTATTTGCACTGATGGTTCCGCTGTTAACGAGACTGTGCGTGAGACTAGAACCAGAGTCAATATCAATTCCGATATTCCCAAGCCCAATGGTTCCAGAATTGGTAATTCCAGGTATATAGTAAGCGCCAGTTACAGTGCCTATATTGGCACCATCACCAATTTTGATGGCGGTACCACCAGAAGTTGTGCCGCCAATCGTTCCGCTATTACTAATTCCATCGCTAATTCGACCCTTGGCAATCCATATCGCGATACTATTAGCAAGGCTTCCAGAGATTGTCCCCGCATAATTTCGCACAGATGTTAATGTGCCATTCTGTATGTAAATACCTGTATTACCGCCCTGAATCAGGCCTTGATTTTGAATACTTCCACTAAGAGCGCTGCTAAACAAGGTTGAACCGATATGAATACCGGTGTTCACTCCAATGATCGATCCCGTATTGGTATTACGAATACTTCCTACATGATTAGTACCACCATCGAGCACAATTGCTCGCGTTCCAGCAATTATTCCACTATTGGAAATCGTGCCATAAATATTGGTCGTTGTACCCGTACTTGAATTTCCTGATCGAAATGCATCTCCGCCCGAAGCAGTAATAGTTCCCGAGTTAAGAAGGGGAATATTTGTAGAGAAGTTAGAAAAGGTAGCATTATCAATCCGAATAGCCTCTGTAACACCGCTTATCAAACCTGTATTACTAATTCCTCCGGCTAACGTACCATTTGTAAGCCGAATACCAATGCCCGATCCAGTAATGGTTCCTGTATTACTGATGTAATGGGTAACATTTGTTAAATTTAGAGCGTTTTCACCGCCCTGTATTGTTCCGCTATTACTAATGAATCCTCGGAGGGTTCCAACGGTATTACGAATGCCATCAGTGGTACCGCTAATTATTCCTGAATTTCTTAGGGAACCAGAATCAAATGCGATAGTTGTCTGAGCAGCAACACCCGTACCAGAAGTAACCTCAATTTTTTGCGATCCGCTAACTGTAAGGCCCGGACTAATGGGAAGTTCACAGGTAGTGGAAATGGTATCACCGGCACTAAAACTACAATCCGCAGCTAGCGTTGAGAATGAAATTGTTAGTGCGATTGAACCAATACAAAGAGCGCCCACAACATATGATCGACGAGAGCTACCACCGGAATGTGATCGAGCATTTTCAGCAACAGCAACAAGGCATCCATGTCGCCTGCTCCAAATCAGTCGATAGATTTTATTCAATTTTTATTTAACTAAAATTAAATGGATAGGCTTGATTATCATTAAGAATAATATAAACTAGCTATCTCTTAAGCGATCTCGGGTTAACCCTATTATTCTTTGTTTTATAGCTTCAATCGCAGGGTCCCATTTACCAAATTCAGGTTGGTTAAAAATTTCCATTGAAGGGTACCAAGGGGATCGCTCTTGATTACATAACCAACGCCATTCTCCATCATAGCGATTTAGTAAATAAACCGGTTTGTTTAGGGCGCCTGCTAGGTGTGCCACCGCTGAATCGACTGTCACTACCAAATCTAAATTATCAATAAGTGCCGCAGTATCTGCAAAATCATTGAGCTCTGCGGTCCAATCAAACCAGTTATTGGGATTAACAAGGGTTAAATCAATATCCTGATCCCATTTTTGCAGGCAAATCCAATCTACGCCGTCGATCCCTAACAAGGAAGCAAACTGTGTAAAAGCAATACTTCTACGAGCATCGTATTGCAGTGATTTTCTACCTGACCACGCAACCCCGATTTTCAAACGGCCTACCCCTTTTTGTAATAAACGCCGCTCCCAAAACTCTCTAAATATTCCAGGCACTTGTAAATAGGGCAATGTCGATGGAATCTGGTCGAGCGTTGTATGAAGGACCCGCGGTAAGGAAAGTAATGGGATATGAGAAGTCCACGCTTCAAAACGATTGGGCAAGGAAGATATGATTTCCACATCTTTCTCAAAAGACCATTCCATGAGACGTCGCAAAGGATCTGGTACATACAAACTTACTTTTTCAAAGCGATCCTTGAGTAAATCCATATATCGACAAAACTGAATAGTGTCGCCAAATCCTTGCTCTGCTAAAACCAAAATTGATTTATTCCCAGAACTTCTTATACCGTTCCAAAGGATGAGTGGGACATCAGGTTTTAGTTGTGCTTGATTAATTGTCTCAGCAGAACCTGTCCAGCGATACTCATAATTACTCCAGCCCTCTTCCCACAAACCAAGTTTTAATTGTATGAGTCCTAAATTAAGTCTTGCCATATCAAAATTAGGATCTAGCTGGATCGCATCTTCAAATGCCAACTTCGCATCTGTATACAGTCGCATGTCTTGCAATAAAAAACCTAAACTATTTAGTGCTCCAGCAAAACGAGGCGCCATGGCAATTGTGGTTTGGTAACATTCATAGGCATCGGCAAATTGGTTTAATCTGTAGTATGAAATCCCAAGTAAATGCCATAGGTGGGACATCTCCGGTGAACTCTTTTCTTGCCCAACTTCAGTTTGCAGTAACTCAATCACAGCCTGATGCTGTTGCTGATTCTGAAAATCCAGGGCTAAATTGGCTAATGCCTCTAAAAATAAAGACCCTCCCATTGGATCGATGATATGTTTGAGATTATTTTTAGCCTCCAAAAAACTAGGGCGGGATTGCAACGCTAACTCCATACAGATGCGGGCTGCCTGATAATTTTGGCGTTGGAACAAAACAAATCCCTTATTACATTGCGCCTCAGCATGTCTTGGATTAATTTGTACTGCCATTGAGTAAGCTTCATACGCTAAATCCAATAAACCACGCTGTTGATATACAGAGCCTAAATTGTTCCACGAAAGGCCATGATTGGGTTGGAGCCGAATGGCTTCAGAAAACGCGTCTTGTGCGCTTAGATAATCCTGAAAATCCAAATAAACGCTACCTAAGTTGTAATAAGTCGTTGCATCTTGTGGAGAGTTTTTTACAGCACGCTGCACCCAGATCAAGGCATTACTCAAATCGCCCATACGGCGATTAAGCTCACCTAAATTGAGAATGTAATTTAGGTTATTAATATCGACTTTTTGAGCCTGACTAGCGTATGAAAGCGCAGCGTCCATGTCCCCTTCCGTTAGCGCAATTAAGCTGAGATAGTGACATGTCTCGGCATGAGCATCCTGATGCTCTATAAGCTCTTTGTAAATCGCCTTAGCTTCGGAGTAGCGCCCGCTCTCATAAAAAAGATTAGCCTCTTGTTGACGCTTTGCTATCACATCTTTAGATTTTAGATTAGCCATTAGATCTAATTTATCAATATCGTGAATTTAAGCGCGCTAGACAAGAGTGTGCACCATCAATAGTAATTACATTGTATGTTTTAATCTGATCTCCAAAGTATTGATCTGCAAAATCAGGGTCATAACTTGGCATCCAAATAATGTTTCGTAATTCACAGCGGGCGCGAACATATTGCGACTGTCCACCACCTACGGCTATGATTAAATCATAATTACCAAGTGTAAATTTATGCCGCCATCTATCTATAGTTGCAATAATTTCTTCGGCATTGGCAATGCGAGAGCGAGATTGGGTGCGAACCCGCATGAGTGGTGATAAAACGTAATCACTGAATAATAATGACTCAACGCTTTGAGGTAAAGAAAGTCGGTTTGGGTGATGGCGCTTTAGATACTGAATACCCAAAACCAAAACATCTACACAATGGTATTTTCTTGCAAGCTCGAGCATACGTTGCCAATCAATGTGAATGGAGTATTTCTCAATGATTAGAAGGGCATCGCACACCCAGCGTACGGGCGCTAAATGGTTCCAAGCAACACCATGCAAAATTGTAGTTAATAGATTAAGAGTAGGATTTAGCACTGGGAATGGGATACCCTGTACATGAACTTGGAAAAACGGGCCTAAGTCACTAGGATCATAATCATCACCGACAAAGTCTTCACAGGGTCGCCAATGAATATCAACCATTCCACCTCCGGCATGACGATACGTACTCGCATACTGAAACCGTATACGCGGCGGTACTGGTGGATCATCACTAGACCACGCCAATTCAGTGAGTAATTGATGAACCCGTGGCATGTCTTGCGGATGAAATAATAAATCAAGATCAGCCATGGGCCGAGAACCTAGATCACCATAGAGATCAAGCGCATTGGCAATGCCTTTTAATAAAACAAAATCAAGGCCCCTATTTTGAAATTGTTCTTTTAACTCTATTAGAGTCGAAAGACGTACCGCATTTTCAAAGAAACTTTTCTTCCAAATGCCTTTTAAGACCTCACGGGATTTCCAATTAATAGAACCCAATTGAGCATCTAAGCGTTTGTGTAAAAAAGGTAATAACCGATTGGCTCCAGCATCTAAACCCGCTAGCGAATGATCCCTTATAAATTGCTCCCAAGCATCGGATAACTCCTTTACTGGCTTATCAAAGATTAATTGCAGGAGCTTTTCTTGAGTGGGGTTAGGCCACGCAGTCCCTTCATGATTTTTGGGAATAAAAATACCCATCCATTCCATCGCGTGATAGCTATTTTCTTGTTGCGCTTGCCAGCGATGACTGTCTGGGTGATAGGGGTTGAGGTCGATGGCAGCAACTCCCATTGCTTGAGCTGCATCAGGATCTTCATCGGCCAGGAGTTTTGCGGTGAAGTAATACGCGCAGGCATTTGTGCGCCAATCCTCCTGTTGTAAAGTTACTAGCACTTCTTTAGTACTTAGGTATTTTGCTTGTTCAGCTTGACGCAACTGAAAATACGCTAAGGTTGATTGTAATAATGAATGGTTGGCAAACTGTGATTTGAAGCGTCCAAGAATCTCGCTATATTGGGTCTCATCCTCTTCAGTTAATAAATAATCTATATAACTGACAAACTCAAAAAATGGCAATGCCTTTTGAGCTAGCAAGGCTTCGGCCATAATCGTTACATCCCCATAACGCGCTTGCTTCATAAAGATCCGATAGCGATATAAATTCACCATATCCATATCGCTTGCTTTACGAAACTCGGCTTCATGCAAATACCGATCAGCGTTCTCATCAAAGCCATTGACTAGTTCGGCCATCCCGAGCGCAGCGAAAGTATTGGCGTCATTAGGCGCAAGGCAGGCTGCTAAGCGGGCTATCAAGATTGCTAATAAATAGTCCTTTTGCGTAATTAGTATTTGCACAGTTTGGTAGACAAGTAGACCAAACTGCGCCTCAAAGGCTAAGGCTGAAATTGATAAATCAAACGAGTAAAGATATTGAAAGCAAGGTAAGTGCGTAGAGGCAGCAGTAAATGGATGCTCCTTAAGCCTTCTTAGTGAATGCTCTAGCTCCTCATCGGTAGTTAACACATTCACAACTTGAGCTAATAACTGAACGGGGTGATATGGTGAGGCTTCGTTTAGGATCTGCGGATTTAACTGTTGCAAGAGCTTTTCATAATCACCCTGAATGAAGGTATATAAAAGTTCTTCAGCATAAACACTCGATTGGACTGAATCCTTGGCAAGCGCTCCTTCAATAAACCACTTTGCCTTAGAGAAGTGGGCATTTCGTAAAGCCCAGTGAGCAGCCATAACCATCGGTAACACTGTCCCATCGGTACGCTTTAAATCCTGTTCTACACGAGCTCCAGCCTCATTCATTTGACCATGATGGCACTCTTTTAAAAACGCGAAGTAATTAGAATCCAACTTCACCGAACGCGCTTTCGCTGAATAGCCAGTGCTACAACTTTGAGATAGTCATTGACATTCTTATGGCTTGTCAGGGAAGAGTTTGATCGATGAATACGGCGTTTTAAAACAACGTCATCAATCAAAGCGGGGTTAGGGTCAATAGCGCGGGCACGATCAAACCAGTCGATAAACTCACCAACTCGTAATTGCGGATTAAATAGGCCTACTTGCCGAAAAAAAGTTTTGCGAACTAGCATTGAGCTTGCAAAATAGCCTGTCTGAACCGATGGCAATGGCTTGGTTGGCTTCGGTACCAATTCAGGTGAATAAAAATGTTGAATCTTACCAAAACACCATTGATGTTGGGTGAGCCTCTGATGCATCAAAGCCAAACACTCAGCTGACCAGACATCATCGGCATCCAAAAAAGCCAATACCTCACCTGAGCTGGCTTCAATTCCTTGATTACGTGTCAGAGCAATACCACCATTGTGGCTTCGCTTAAGAAGCTTGATTTTAGGATGCGCAATTTGCTCAACGAGCGAAACGCTTTGATCGGTACTTGCATCGTCAATTACGATAAGTTCAGTCACGCAATCGCCTTGCTCAAACACTGAGGCTATTGCCTCTTTTAGATAGGCTACTGCGTTGTAGCAAGGCATGATCACTGAGATGGACATGACTGACTTTATCCTTTTTTCTGGCGGGCAATACTTTCAGCCACAACACGTAACAGTTCGCGTTGGTGATTATTAACTTGTTGACTTAAGTTATTACCATGTACGCGTTTGTATAGCAGATCATAAGGAAGTACCATACTCTTTAAACCCCGATCCTTGGCTCGAAAAAACCAATCGACATCATCTGTGCCGGATCGAAGGTGTTCATCAAAAAAGCCATTTAGCTCAAAACTTTTTTTACGCACCATGAGCGTTCCTGGCAAATACCCAGGTAAGCTCTTTTGCAGAAAATTCTCCCGCAGCCACGGTGGTGCTTGCTCTTGTTCGTCTGATAAAAAATAGACCTGCTGACCGATTACAAAATCGATAATGGGATGCACATCTAAATAGATAGCCTGAGTCTCTAATTTATTGGGAGGCCACAAGTCATCTTGATCAATAAAGCTCAAATAATCCCCTTTGGCATCCCGTACACCGCAATTGCGCGCATGAGCTACCCCTCGATTATCACCTGAGGTAATAACCCGAATGCTTGGACTAACCCACATGCGCATCATTGATGCGAGGGCATTATTGGTGGAGCCATCATCGACAATAATCACTTCAAAATTTTCGCAGCTCTGATGAAGCACACTATCAACGCAAGCCAATAAATGTGACGTTGGATTAAACACAGGAATAATTACGCTGATGTGATTCATTAAATTAATGCCTCACCAATGCGAATAGGGCTTTAATTCTTGCGACATTTTTTGGGGGTTGATTCGATAAGGCAAGTGAATAGCACGAGAGTGTTTTCATCATACGCTTAGTAGCACTTAAATATCGTTTAGCTAGATATGGGTGCTGCAAGACAGCACCCACTGCACCTTTTAAGCCTGGTTGTTTAGCATCACTAACTTGATCGTGCTGAGACTGCCAATACGGCTCAATAAAGGCTGCAAGCTGTGCCGGGCCTGATTGCCAAATAGGATCGCTGCGCTTAGGAAAATAAATAGTTTTTTGTCCATTAGCATAGGCATACTGGGCCCAAGACTCAAGACACTTAAATGGCATGATTAGGGCATTCCCTTTTTTCGTTTTTAAGGAGGTAAATACTGGATAAACCAGAATTTTTTCCTCAGCTACACAAAGCATATTAAAGTCATCCCCTGTGGTTTTCATCCCAAATTCGAGGCAAGAGAGCGTTGTGGTGGATTTACCCGCCCCGCCAGGGCCCAATATCACTAGTGCCTGATTATTTTGACAAACCACGCCTGAATGCACTAATAGCGCATCATGAAACAAGGCCCAATAATGCCAAAATTCTTTAAAGGGGTTAAAAATTTCCCACTCAGCAAAAGAATGGCTTGGGGTTAATAAAAAAAATGCTATCTGTCTAGAAAAATCATAAGCACGTAAACCTCCTGACTTGGAATCATAAAAAGCAAACTGTTCTAACTCACACAGATCAGTTTGTAATTCTCTAGGTCCAATCAATTGTCCAAAACGGTTACGGTTATAGGGTTTAATGAGTTGCGCCATGTACTTTTCAGAAAGCGTCCATCCATATATATGCCACTTACTAATATCGTCCGAAACACTTGTAGTTTCCTCATCAAAAAGAGATTGGCGCATCATTTGGTGGGGCCACTGTGGACTCATATGAAAACAAAAATGCTGATTACCAAATAAGCTAACCGAAAACTCGACCTGATCCTCTATTAGTAGAGGATTAATAGTTTGCTGCAGTTGTAAAAAAAGAGAGTCCAAGCTAATTAGGTCTAATGCTTATGAGGCCAACCAGCTTGAGGATCTGCCTCGTGAATCGGATCAAGACCCAGCAAATCTTGCATATCATTGTAGTTATCGCATACCAGTTGTAAATCCTCAAGCGACATTTTCGTAATGTTTTCTGAGTGAGACTTCGTAGTAGATAGCCGAACTAAACCTTGCGCTAATAGAACTCCCAAGAAATCTTCGAGCGCCTTGGCAATAGCAGATTGATCGACAACCTCTTTAACAGTCATCATTTCTAAGAGTAAATTAGTCGCAATGGGCTTACGTAAATTCTGCCAAATCAGCGCTGCATTGCGATTTAAGCTATGGTACGTCCCCGTTTCTAAATTAATAATCACGGTTTCGTCACCAAGCGACTCTGAGATCACATGGGGAGTATTAATTTCATAGATAGTGCTCATTTGGGCCTTGAAGATTTCTTATGAAGACTTAAGAATAGCAAAGATTTTGGCTAGGCTTTCTAAACGTTCCTCCAGTGAAAATAGCCTTGCTACGTGATTCGCGATTACCCTAGAATGCTTCTGATTCTCGTCCTGAGAAGAGGCCAGACGCTCTATCATCGCCTGAGCAAATTTATTGCCATCCACATCACTACTCAGATACGATTTTTCTACTTCACTCAAGTCAATACCCTCAACTCCGGCGGGGGTGGTTAAAAGTGGTCGTTCAAGCAACAGCGCTTCGATAACCTTACGTTTAAGCCCCGCACCAAAACGCAGCGGCGCAATTACCAAATCAGCATCGGCATAATGCTGTAACAATACTTCAGGCACTACAGACCCGCACATCTTGATACTGCTTATGGCTCCTAGATACTTATTAGCAGCATCCTGTAAGCGCAACTGCGCCTCTTCATGCCATTTCCCTACAACATTTAACTCAATATCCACTGTAAGTCTTGGGATTACGACCTCGAGAAACCATAAAAGTCCATCTAAATTAGGTAAGTGATTCGACCCGCCGACAAACAACAACCGGCTAACTTGCTGATGATTTGGTAGCAATGGCTTTGTACAATGTGGTAACTCGCTTTTTAAACGACAAATGGCCTCAACATCGTAGATGGGCATCCACACCACATGCTTACGCCCACTTAGATTCTGAGCATAATCACACTCCCAGCGAGTTGGATATACCACCACATCAACCATATTCCACAGATAGATTTCGATCGATTTATGAATCAAATAGGATTGCAAAGAGCCGGTCGGGTTTAGCACATGCGCACGCATTAAGCGCTCATGATGAACATCGTGACCAAAGTAGGCAGTTGGTATACCGCATGCACGCAAAATTTCGATCCACTGGAGCGCAGGTCCCGGTCTTGAGAGAATGGCAAAGTGAGTAGCGTGTGTCTTTAAAACTACCTCTTGCTGCGCTCGAGTCATTGCCGAACCATTAATCAACACACATTCTGCTTTGATCAAAGCATCCTGGGAGCCTAAAGGGTTATGCCCGGTATATAGGTAATAAACCTGGTTACCAAGCGATTTCAAAAGCATAATCAGTTCAAGATTAGCTAAGGACCCTGCATCCACATGAGGGCTTGGCAAGCCGCCCTCTACAAAAAGAATATTCTGTGCAGTAGGTAAAGAATTATGCAAATTTAATCCACGCCTTTACTGGGCATTAAACCTACAGTCTAAACGTGAAACGGGAGGATATAAAGTAAAAAGAGTCTGAATAACGGATCAATCTAAACTAAAAAGCAAGTAAGCTGATCAAATTTTTAGTACCACTCCAAAAGAGAGGATTTTTGATAATCTTTATCTTAAAGTGTGTGATTTGCTATTTTAGGATCAGTATCTAGAAACAGGACGCTTGGTTTAGGCAAAAATATGTATCTTTGCATGATTGTTCAAGATTGCGCTTGGCTTGCCAGCCAAGATCTTTAAGCGCCTTGTTTGCATCAGAATAGTAAGAAGGTAGGTCGCCGTCTCTTCTGCCTGAGAATTTATAAGGTATTTCAATCTTATTAATTTTTTCAAATGCTTTAATTAGCTCTAAAACAGTAGTGCCATGTCCTGTGCCAAGATTGTGTATGTGAACGCCAGCATTGGTTTTTAGATAATGAAGCGCTGCTAGGTGTCCTTCAGCCAAATCCATTACATGAATATAGTCGCGCTCTCCGGTTCCATCTCTGGTGTCGTAATCGTTGCCGTAGATATTTAAATACTGCAAGGAACCACCAATAACTTTGGTGATGTAGGGCATTAGGTTATTGGGGGCTTGGTTTGGATTCTCACCAATTAACCCAGATTCATGAGCCCCTACTGGATTGAAATATCTAAGAATTGATGCTTTAACTTCAGTATCGGATTTAGCCCAGTCACTCAAGATTATCTCGACTTGTAACTTAGAGTGCCCATACGGATTAATTGGGTTTGTTGGGTGCTTTTCGTCATAAGGTAGATAAACGGGCTTACCATAGACGGTTGCACTGGAGCTAAAAACAAAAGTTTTGATTTGGTTTTGCTGCATTGCTTCTATTAAAGAAATGCTGCCTTGAACATTGTTTGAGTAATATAGCAATGGATTGGCTGCCGACTCAGCAACTGACTTCATGCCAGCAAAATGGATGACGCCATCTATTTCATTTTCTTGGAGGACTTTACTAACCAAGGGGGTGTTTCGAACATCTCCGTTAATAAAATTTACTGGAAATCCTAGAATTTTAGTTAGCTGGTCAATTACTGCGATTTTACTATTACATAAATTATCAAAAATGTTGATTTTATGCCCAGTATTGGCAAGCGCAATTGCAGTATGGCTTCCTATATATCCAGCGCCCCCAGTAATAAGAATATTCATAAAATATTTTTATTAGATTTAGCCAATATTCTTGCTCTAACCTTTTTCATTTTCTTCAGAGTTTTCTTTGTTGCTCATTCGCTGATAAAGATGCAAGACTTCCATTGCCCAAGATCCTGATTTGTGGGTAACGCCGTTTTCAAACAATGAAAATACAAAATCTGCGTCTTCATGCCAACGTCCAGTGATGGCTTAATCAAGCCCCGATAGCATTGGTATCATTTTACCAGCAGACAAGATTGAACTGCTGTCAAATTAGCACCACTGCCAAATCCAGTTTATCCATAATAAATTATTGTAGCAACATGGGTTGATTTTGGATCATTACGGATACCTGGATTTGGGGTGCTGGTGACCTATAACCTAATGTGCTATGGGGCCTGACTTGGTTATCTGTATAGATAGTGGAAGTTGGTGTTATACAAAAACTCCAACAGGCAACCGAAATTTAGACACTGATTTCGAAAAATAAATTACTGATAATTGAGTTGTCCCAAAGTATTGGGGATGTGATTAGTAAAGGTGTAAACCATGCGGTCGGTACCGGACGTAAAGCATGTGTCCGGTACGTACCTTTTCATTTCTGGTGGGCCCACCAGGACTTGAACCTGGGACCAAAGGATTCCGGTTTGTGTAGCTTTCACTACTCCCTGGACTATGCCTTCATCATATCGATTGCTCAACTTAGATGGGTGCCGTCTAGTCTCTACACCTTCAACAGCACTTTCACGCTGAAGCTTGGCTCGGCGTTAGCTTGTGCAGCTTTTGGCTGCATTTAGCTTTCTCCGAATTTGACACCATCCCTTATGCAGTTTCCACGCATAAGGCACAACTTTCGCTATGAGTCCTCTGCTCTAACCAACTGAGCTATGGGCCCTAAAACTCGTACATCTATCTTATT
>Ga0194056_10000997_pt1 | contig 15515 bp, 15 predicted proteins | sample SepL4413m_MetaG_FD_155458 | JGI IMG/M metagenome (GOLD analysis project Ga0194056, IMG submission 155458) | Anoxic zone freshwater microbial communities from boreal shield lake in IISD Experimental Lakes Area, Ontario, Canada - Sep2016-L442-13m | ecosystem: Environmental > Aquatic > Freshwater... | reverse complement strand
ATTCTTGTTCGCCATATTGTTTTTTTTGGCTTTCGCCCTTAAGAATTCTGATAATTAACCTTTGTCACCCCAATCCTATCAGAATGTCACCTCATATGGTTAACTGTACAAGTAGTTGCATTTATTTAAAAATCGTGTAATATACACCCTATGGAATTTGCCGTGATAAAAACAGGAGGAAAGCAATACAAAGTCGCTGTGGGCGATCTTGTTAAAATTGAGAAAATCACCGGTGAATACAAGGAAGGCGATAAGCTTACTTTTGATCAGGTTTTGCTAGTAGATAATGGTAAAGATACTACTATCGGCACCCCTACTATTAAAGGCGCTGAAGTCAAAGCTACTCTAGAAAAGATCGGCCGAGCCCAGAAAGTCACCGTTATTCACTTCAAACAAAAGAGCCGATACTTCAAGAAAAACGGACACCGCCAGCCATACTTTCAAGTCAAAATAGACGCCATCAAGTAAAACCGCCCCCAAAAGGCGGTTTTATCTTTATTAAATTTTATTAATATAATCAAGATGCAAAAGAATAATCATAAATACATCTTTGTTGTTGGTGGAGTTATGTCTGGAGTAGGAAAGGGAATTACTACTTCATCTATTGGAGCCCTTCTGCAGTCGAAGGGCTTTTTGGTGAATCTTTTAAAGGTTGATCCATATTTAAATGTGGATGCTGGTACTATGAATCCAACCGAGCACGGTGAAGTCTTTGTCCTTGATTCAGGTCTCGAGACTGATCAAGATATGGGAAATTATGAAAGATTTTTAAACCGATCTCTTACTGGTGATGACTATATTACTTCGGGTATGGTTTATAAACACGTTATCGAAGCAGAGAGGGCTCTCAAATATGGCGGACATTGTGTGGAAGCTATTCCACATATTCGTGACGAGATAATTCAGCGTTTTGAAAAATCAGCCAAAGTAAATAAATCAAATATCACGGTTATAGAAATTGGTGGGACGATTGGTGACTATCAAAACATTATTTTTATCGAGGCCGCGCGAGTGATGAAAGTCCGGTATCCAAATGATGTGGCTTTTGTGATGGTGAGCTATATGCCGGTTCCTCATATGCTGGGTGAGATGAAGTCAAAACCAACGCAAAATGCCCTACGTCAGTTAAATTCTTATGGTGTAAATGCGGATATGATTATTGCTAGAAGTGAGGTACCGATGGATCATAAAAGAAAAGAAAAAATTGCGGTTTCTTGTAGCTTGCCGGTAGAGCATATTATTTCTGCGCCGGATATTGAGAGTGTTTTTGATGTGCCAATTAATTTTGAGAAAGATAATATAAGCAAAATCCTGTTAAAAATTTTACATTTGAAAGAAAAGAAAAATTCTCCCGGCATAGGTGAGTGGATCAATTTTGCTAAGAGTGTAAAAAATACCAAGGATACTGTTGATATTGCCATTGTCGGTAAATACTTTAATACGGGTGATTTTGTGCTGACTGACGCCTATGTCTCGGTCCTTGAAGCTATAAAATACTCAGCTTATAAACTGGGTAGGAAGGCAAAAATTCATACTATAAATTCCCGTGATTATGAAGGTGAAGCATTAAAAACTGCTGACTTTAAAGCTCTTGAAAAATTTGATGGCATAATTGTGCCGGGTGGTTTTGGAGAATCTGGAATAGAAGGAAAATTGGCGGTTATTAAATATGTTCGTGAAAAAAGGATTCCATATTTTGGACTCTGTTATGGTATGCAACTTATGGTTATAGAATATGCCAGAAATGTTTTAGGATTAAAAGATGCGAATACTGCTGAGATAAATAAGAATTCAAAAAATCTAGTTATAGATATAATGCCAGACCAGAAAAAGAAAATGGCAGAGTGTAATTATGGTGGCAGTATGAGGTTGGGGGCTTATGATGCTTATATTAAAAAGGGAACTATTGCCTATGGTGCTTACAAAAAAGATGTGATACAAGAAAGACATCGTCACCGTTATGAAGTAAATCCGGATTATGTTGCGAAAATTACGGGTGCGGGTTTGGTTTTCTCTGGTAAATCTCCGGATGGTACTTTGATGGAAATTGGCGAACTGCCTAAAAAGGTTCATCCATTTTTCCTTGGCACCCAGTTTCACCCTGAATTTTTAGCTCGTCCGCTTGCTCCGCACCCACTTTTCACGGCTTTCATAAAAGAAGCAATTAAGAGGAGAAAATAACAAAAATTAGCTTCTATTTCTTAACGCACTTTTAATAGTCTCCGCATCAGAATATTCAAGCTCGGTACCGGTAGAAAGACCACGGCCGAGATGAGAGATTTTTAAATTATATTTAGTGACGAGAGGATTGAGGGCTTGGATAATAAAATCCGCGGTATATTCGCTTTCGGGGTTTATACTAAAACCAAGAATAATTTCTTTTAGATTTTCTTTAGCTTTATTTTCTACGGTATTTAGTAATTCTCTTAGATGAACTTTGGTCTCCGGATTTTTATCAAGTATCGGTACTGTACCACCTAGCACAAAATATTTGCCATTAAAAGAATGGCTTTTTTCAATATTTTCCAAATCAATATCACGCGCTACAATCATCAAGGAATCTAAATCTCGATTTTTACCACTGCAAATATTACAGAGTGATACAGTTTGCTTACCTTTGGTAAAATAGCGGTAGCATTCTTGGCAAATCTGAATTTCTTTTTGTAGTTCTTCTACTAGTACAGTGAACTCTTTGATATAACTTTTGTTGCGAGTTAGTAAAAAGTAGACAAAGCGCTTGGCTTGTCTTGGTCCAATGCCTGGGAAACTTTTAAATATTTCAGTCAATTTTTCTATCGTATCCATAAATTAGGAATTAAAAGGCGGGATTATTTTTGTCGGCATTATCAAAATCTTTGAAATCAGAATTTTTATCGACATCGAGGAAGGTTGACTTGTGTGGATCAAACATCAAGTCTACTTTACCGGTCGGTCCATTTCGGTGTTTTTCAATCAATATTTCAGTTTGTTCTTTTCTACCACCGCCCTCGTCATTGTTTTCGCGGTGAATAAACATAACTACATCAGCATCTTGCTCAATAGCACCAGAATCTCTCAAATCTGAAAGCTTTGGTCGTCCACCACGTTGTTCCACCGCACGAGAAAGCTGAGAAAGGGCGAGTACGGGTACATCAAACTCTCTAGCTAGCTGTTTAAGAGATCGAGAAATCTCGGTAATCTGTTGAACCACATTGTCATTACCTTTGCTGTGTATTGGTGTCATGAGCTGTAAGTAGTCCACTATTACAAGGCCAATTCCTTTGTCATTTTTAAGTCGTCTGACCACACCGCGCATTTTAAGGATATTGTTATCTGATTTTGAGTCGATATATATAGGCGCTTTAGAAATCGGCTCTAGAGCGTCCCTGATTCTATCAAACTCGGCATTGACCCAGCCTTTACCGGTTCGTAATTTCCAAGCATCCACTTTTGATTGGGCCGAGACCATTCTGTCTACTAACTGTTGGGTGGACATTTCCAGAGAGAAGATAGCCACAGGGATATTATGTTTAACAGCTGCTTGGCGGGCAATATCCAAAGCGAGAGAAGTTTTACCCATGGAAGGTCGAGCGGCGAGGATGATAAGGTCAGATTTTTGTAAGCCAGATAAATAATTATCTAAATCTCGGAAGCCAGTGGGGACTCCGCGTAATTCATGATCAGACTTTTGTAATTTTTCCCATCGCTCCAAAGCTTCCGGTAAGACATCTCGTATTTCTTCAAATTTGTTTGAGGTGGTACCTTGAGTGACATCGTAAATTTTCTTTTCAGCTAAATCAAGAAGAGTGCTGAGTTCTTCGGCTTCTTCATAACCCAAAAGAGAAATATGCTCGGAGGCTTCTATAAGTTTCCTCATTATAAATTTCTTCTGGACAATTTCGGCATAGTGCTCGGCATTGGCAGAAGAAGGAACGATATTTACTAATTCGGTCAAATAGCTAGCACCACCAGTTCGCTCGGCGTGATTTTTTTCGGTTAATCTGGCAGAAAGGGTAAGTAAATCAATTGGTTCATTTTTACTAAAAAGTTCACTCATCGATTCAAAGATGATTCGGTGCTTTTCAGAATAAAAAGCTTCTGGTTTTATGATGTCCATTATTTCATGAATAGCTTCTGGCCTTAGCATTATGGATCCGAGAAGAGCGCGCTCGGAATCAATATTGTTTGGGGGAATTCGGGTGACTGTTTTTTTAATATTTTGAACCATGGGGCTATTCTAACATGACTAAAATTAAAACCACAAACCGGAAAGGGGTACATTCTGTGAATACCCTGTGGACAGAAAAAATGCTATAATCTATGGATGAAAAACTTCATAAATAAGTTGCATATTGTATTTGCAAAATATCATGTCTTTATAACGATGGGAGTGGTTTTTTTAGTTGTTATTATTATTGGTTATGGTGAGTATCGTCGGTTTGATTTGGTAAAAAAAATTAATCTACAAAACCAGAAAACAGCTTCTACCACTACTCTTTTTTCTAGTGAAATTAAAAATTTACAAGATCAGATCGTTAGTATCGTGGCGCAGAATAATCTTTTAAATAGTACGGTTCAAAGTCAGATTGATCAGACAAGCGCTCTGGTAGATCAAGTATCTCAAGTAAATGATACTGCTATTGCTTTGGATAAATTAAGCAAAGTAGATACCCAGTTATTGCAAAAATATTCAAAAGTTTATTTCTTAAATGAAAATTATACACCACCAGCATTGTCCAACGTCCCTGGCGAATATGGTTATAGTAATGCTGCTAACTATAAGGTTCTTGATGGGGTTAAAACATTTCTAGACAAAATGTTTAGAAAGGCTTCAAGCGATGGAATAGATTTGAAAGTTATTTCTGCTTACCGGTCATTTGATGATCAGTCCATTTTGAAATCTGCTTACAAGGTGACTTATGGTGCTGGTACCGCTAATCAATTTTCCGCTGATCAGGGTTATTCGGAACATCAGCTAGGGACAACTGTTGATATCACTACTCCAAATACCGGAGAAAATTTTGATCTCTTTGACGGTACTGATGCCTACAAATGGCTTGTAGACAATGCTTATAAATACGGTTTTATCTTATCTTATCCAAAAGATAATAATTATTATACTTATGAGCCTTGGCACTGGCGTTTTGTCGGTGTGGATTTGGCCACCAGGCTTCATCGGGAGAATAAATATTTTTATAGCTTAGATCAGAGAGTTATAAATAATTATTTAGGCATACTTTTTGATTGATAATTTTATTATGTTATACTGTATATTATTAATAGACGCGATACCCAGTACGATTCTGGTGAATCGCATAATTTCGTTAAATTAAATATTTTATGGAAACAGAGACAAACTCAAACTCAGCCTCCAAAGTAAATTATTCGACCCCGGTTGCTATCGTTTTGGCTGGATTGATAATTGCCGGAGCCATGTTCCTTACTGACAGTAAAAAGGCTGTGGTCCCAGAAAAAGTGGATCTAATAAAACAGGTTAATATTGAGGGTAGTCCTTTTATTGGTAATCCAAACGCTAAAGTAGTGATTGTAGAGTGGTCAGATTATCAGTGCCCAGCCTGCCAGTATGCTGATCAAAATTTTGTTACTCCACTTGTCGCTGATTATATTAATGCTGGCAAAGTAAAGCTTGTCTTTAAAGATTTTGCTTTCCTTGGGCCAGATTCGCAGGCTATTGCCTTGACCGCCAGAGCTGTTTGGGAGGCATATCCAGATAAATTCTATCAATGGCACAAGATATTCTTTGATAATCAAGGTAAAGAAAATTCTGGTTGGGCAACCAAAGCTAAAATCGCTAGCTTAAACGCAAAAGTGGCCGGTCTTGATCAGAAGGTTATTGATAATTTGATTGCTAAAAATTCTGCTATCTATCAGGTGGCAATAGATGCTGATAGGGCCGAAGGGGCAAATTTGGGTGTTAATGCCACCCCGTCGTTTATTATGGGAGATAAACTTCAAGTTGGTGTTCCACAATATAGTGTGTTCAAGTCAGCAATTGATCTTTTATTAAAATAATCTTTAATTAAAAAAGACTATGAGAATAAATGAAAAAGGGGTAAATATGCAAATCACTGGTGATATCAAGGACTATCTTTATAAAAAACTAGCTCATTTAGAGAAATTTATAAATCAAAATGATGGTAGTGTTTTGTGTGAGGTGGAGCTTGGTAAGGTTTCTAATCATCATAAAAATGGTGATGTTTTCAAGACTGAGATAAATCTACATATTGCTGGTAAAAATCTGCGTGCGGTATCAGAGATGGATGAGCTGTTTGCTTCTATCGATGTGGCTAAAGATGAGATGGTGAGGGAACTTCAAGCCAATAAAGATAAAAAAGTTAGTTTGATAAAAAGAGGTGGAGCTCAGATTAAAAATTTTATTAAAGGAACTTTTGGTAAATAATAGTCTTATTATGAATAAAATTATAAATTCGTCGGCTATTTTGTATGTGGTGATGATTGTGGTGATAGTTTTACTTATTGGCTATGCTTCTTCCGGTAGTAAAAATAATTCAAAAATAACTATTGTTGATCAGAATAATGTTTCAGATAGTGTCAGCACAAAAAATAGTCCAGAAGCCACTAGTACTGTAAAAATTATAAATAAAAATATTATGAATAATATAAAAACTAAAGTAGTGACAATGGAAACCAGTTTGGGAAACATCGAGATAGAGCTTTATTCAGACAAGGCGCCAAAGACGGTAGATAATTTTGTAAAGTTGGCTAATCAAGGTTTTTACGAAAATACCAAATTTCACCGTGTGATAAAAGGTTTTATGATTCAAGGCGGAGATCCTTATACTAAAGGTGAAGACACTAGCGTTTATGGTACTGGCGGACCAGGTTATAAGTTTGAAGATGAAGCAAATGATTTACCGATGGTGGCCGGCATGCTGGCTATGGCCAATAGTGGTCCAGATACTAACGGTAGTCAATTTTTCATTATTACCGCTCCAGAGACCCCTTGGTTAGTAGGTAAGCATACGGTTTTTGGTAAAGTTATTTCTGGTATGGACGCAGTAACCAAAATTGAAAATACTAGAACCGGCACAGATGATTTGCCAGTAACTCCCGTGGTTGTGATTAAGGTGACAGTGAAATAAATTAAAGCCTAAGAAAATAAAAAGTCTCAAGAAAATCCTCTCCGTTTAACGCGGACTAATCACTACGAGGAAATTCTTGAGGCTTTTTATTTTAAACCTCTTAAAAAATCTTCATAACTCATCTCTTTTTTCCCTTCAGGAATAACTTTTAGAATATGAAAAGCGCCGTCTTTATATTCTGATTCTTTGATTATCACTCTGATTTTTTGGTCGTCTTTAGCTATAAAGAAGAAAGTACCAGGCCATGGGTAATAGGCTTTGGTTTTTAAATAGTTTTCAAACGGTTTGCTCATTTCTAAATCTAGCAGGCCGTCATTCTTTTCTACTTTTTTGGTGAAAGTAGCCTGATCATGATTTTGCTCTTTAGCTTCTATTTTTTTATTGATCCAACCATCTAAATTATCTACAAGTAATTTTACCCCAGTTTTAGCAGTAATTGTTTTTAACTCAATTAGATTGACTGGCCAGTTAGGAATTTCTATTTTTGACTGAGCGATTATTGGTCCATGGTCTATTTGCTCATCCATTTTCATAACGGTCACCCCTATATTTTTTTCATCATTTAAAATTTGTTCCTGAAGGGGGGACGGTCCGCGATATTTTGGTAAAAGAGAAGGGTGAATATTTAAAACACCATATTTAGGCATATCTAAAATCACTTTTGGGACTATTTTTCCGTAGGAAGCCACGATAAATAAATCATATTCTTTTAGTTTCTCTAGGAAACTTTCATCTTTCAGTTTTTCTTGTTCTATAAAAGAAACATTATTTTCCTCCGCCCAAACCTTAGTTTCAGATTTGGTTAATTGCATTTTTCTACCGCTCGGTCTATCTGGGGTAGTAATAACAATATCCGGAGTTTGCCCCAGATTTTTCATTTCTTCCAGACAAAAAACCGAGAATTTAGAATTTCCAAAGAAAGCAATTTTAGTATTATTCATTATTTTGAGGTGGTAAAACTTCCACTAAATCAGTGGCTTTATCAATAAATAAAATACCATTTAAATGGTCTATTTCATGCTGAAATATTTGGGCAAGGAGACCGCTTCCACCACGGGTAAACTTTTTGCCATTTTCATCGTAAGCAGTAACGGTGGCTTTTTCCGCTCGTTCTACTTTACCAAAAATTGGACGAACAGATAGACAGCCTTCATCTAATACTTGTTTTGTTTTAGAGAGTTTTTTAATTTCGGGATTAATATAAATAGCATCTTTGATCTTTTCTTTTTCTACTTCCGGTGCTTCTTCTAAACCCTTAAGCATTATTTCTACTTTTTTAGAGACGACAAATATTCGTAAGGGGATAGCAACCTGCGGGGCAGCAATGGCCACACCATCATCTTGTAATTCTAAAGCCAAACTCATATCTTTAAGAATTCTTTGAATTTTTTCAGTTTTAATATCAGCCACGGATACTTTCTCCGCAATCTTTCTTAAAACCGGTTCACCCTTCTGAACGATATCTATTGTTTTATCCTTTCCTTTCTTCATTTTTATAAATATATTACAAAAGACTCTCGGGGTCAACGTTTATAGTAAACTGAGGGGAAAGGGAATTAAGCTTATTTAATAAAGCCTGATCTACCCATTCACCACGTTTGATCTTTATTAGGCCGTGCATACTGAACTTGCCTTTTTGGATAGGTATAAAAGCGGGGAAAATATCTACTTCATATGGCGCCATATCTTTTTGTAGTTGTTCCATACCAGCAAGAACAGCTTTTTTGTCTCCTTGTAGGGTGATTTTTATTGGTATAGAAAAAGGTGGATAAGAAAGAGCTTCTCTCTCTTTTATTTCATCTCGATAAAAGTCTGCCAAATTTCCAGCTAGAGCATATTTTAATATTTTTTGATCAATATCTCTGGTTTGGACGAGGAAATTTCTAGAAGTACAGGCACGGATTTTTAATAAAATATTCATTACTTTTTCATTGACTCTGAAGTCGGGAATAGAGAAGAAAGAATCAATGGAAACTACCGCAGAGTTGGCTACCGGATCTTTTAAATATAATAAGGCCATTTCTGTGCCAAGGAGAATACTGCCCGGTGAGGTATAAAACTTATTCATAATTTCCATGGCTTTTTTGTGGGTACTAGCGCTGTCAGAATCTATTTTAAATATCTTTACATTGGGGAATTTATTCTTAATTTCTTCTTCCACGCCCTCAATACCAATACCAAAAGTAGATAATCTCCAGCTCTGGCAATCGTTACACTTTTCCATGGCGCTACGGTGTTCTCCACAACGGTGACAGAGAAAGAAATTCTCACTTCCGGCTTTATGAAGAACGGTGGGTGCGCCACAAGTGTTACATTTTACCAGGCTTCCACAGTCAGCACAGATAGTAGAAGGGAATAATCCACGTCTGGCTACGAAGATAAAAAGATTTTCATCATTTAACTGATTGTTAGAAATTAATTCTAAAAGTTCGTCGCTAAATAATTTAAATTTTGGCTCTTTACCCTCCTTGCCTTTTTCTACGTCTTCGGGCAAAGATTCTTTCATATTTATTAATTTTGTAGCGGCGGTTGTGAGAGAACGAAATTTTAACGAAGCCACCTCAAATACTTCTCCTTCATTGTGACGCCAGACGGTCTCTGTGCGAAGAAGTAAATCACCAAAGACTATCTTAGCTTTTATTTTTTTAGCAAAAATTTCCGCAAAGATACGGATATCGACAAAAGGTCGACTTTGATTTTTATATGCCCTGGCATTTTCTTTGTCTACGATAATTGTGCCAATATCATTTCGGGCTATACCTAAAAATGAACCGGTGGCGATAATAAGTGACGGATGTTCTTCATTGGAAGCTTTATTCCAAATCTCCACTTGTTCTTTTTTGCTTAAAAGTCCGTGTAAAACAAAGGTATACTGTTCTATTCCTTTGGAGAGTCTTTCGTGGGCCTTTTTAATATCTTGGATGGTTGGTAGGCAGAAGAAAACAGAATGACCTTTGGCAAATTCTTCTCGAATCAGGCTTTTATAAGTAGCGTATCTTTCTTCGTCGTTACTTTGAATTACTAATTTTTCGTGGATTCTTTGTCCTTTAAGTTCTTTGATCGTTACTGCTATTTTTTCGGCTTCTTCAATAATGGTTTTGGGAATTACAGAATGTAAGACACTACCAGAAGTAGACGCAAAAAATAAAGCGGATTCGGTGACCGCAGACATAAATTCTGGAGTAAGTAGGGAAGAGGATTTTATTTTCTCTACCTTTCTGGTTTCAAAGGAGGCATTTTTAATTTCTGATTTTACATCAGTTACGTTTTCAGCTGAAATTACAATTGCCGGAATGACTTTTTTACGGATTGGAACTTTTACTACGGAGCCAATGGCAATATCCGAGCCGGTAAAATAAGACAGGCTTTCCCTGTTAATTCCTCGGACTATGGGGATAACACTGAGCAATTTCATTTGACCTATATAGTGGCACAAAATAGTTAATCTTTCAAGATTTTTCTTGGTTTAATCTTAATTATGTTGTATACTAGGAAAGCTATATTTTTGTAAGTTATAGATATGAAATTTCATGAATTAAAACAAAAACTGGCGGGTCTGCCTAAATATCCAGGGACAGTGGTTGTTCCACCGGGACCAATGATAAATGAGGGTTATCCAAGTAATTTTAACTTAAGTTTTGCTTATTACGAATGGACAAAAGAGGAGGGACAGACAGGTCCATCTAAACAATATATTTCTTTTGCGGGAGAAATGTTTTATACAAAATGTCAGCCATGTATAAGACCTCAAGACTGGAGAACGATAATTGAAAATGGAGAGAGTAAATATAGATATTTGTCATACTTCCATATGGCCGACATAAGCGGTCTTATTGCCAGAATAAATCCTGAGTGTCGTAAAGAAATTGGAACTTTTGCAATTAATTCTCTGGCGGATTTTTTTAAGGAACTTAAACTTGATTTGAATAATATTTTTATTGCCTATTGCGCTGGTGGAAAAGTTGTTGATTTGACTGGTGGTAAATATACTTTTGATAAAGATGTGGCTAGAGACCCATTTTTTGACGAATGGCTAAAAGCTGGAATACCAGAGGTTAATATGGTTCCTGATAAAACCAGAGATACGCTTTTGTCATTGAGAAATTATTCTCGCCCATCTCCTTGGGGTTACCGAAATGAAATTTTCTATAAACATCAAGGAAAATTATTAGACATTGCTACGATAGAACATCTTTGTTTTGAACCTGTTTTTGACGAAAAAATGAACACAATAGATATTAATGATTACCGTCATGTTTTTTCAATTTCAGCGACAGGGGTAGAAAGACTCTTAATGGTTTTAAATAATTTTGATGATGTTAGAAAAGTAGATATTGTTGCTCCACTTTACGAATTAGCAAATTTCAAAATAAGCGGAATTGACCCAGTAGACGCCGATATTTTAATCCAAACTATTAGACCAATTCAGGCGATAATTACTGATGGTGGATTGTGGAAAACATTAAATAGTCGTAGAAAAGAAATTGCTAGAGCTTTTTATATGGAGTTTGCTAGTGTCTTAAATAAGTATAATTTAAAAATCGATGACAAAATTATTGTTGATCTATTTTCATTAAATGCTGATTTACTAAAAGAGGAAAGATATAAAAATGCTATTCCAGTAATTATTTCTGAATTAAAAGAAAGAGTTATGTCGTTGAGTGGTAACAAAGATTTACCAATAGAAATACGAGAAAATTATAAGAAAATATTGGGAAATAAAGATGGTTTTTGATAATTAAATATTGGGGTGTAGCTTAATAGAAAAGCATTCGCCTTATACGCGAAAGATTGGTGGTGCAAGTCCATCCATCCCAACAAAATATAGAAAATATCTTTCTTAATTTTAATCCTTAAGTATTTCTATCTTAGTGATGATGATATTTAGACGTTAGATTTTTTATTATATGTGAATCTATGTTAGACTAGTTTTAGATGAAAAAGGATTTTGATGTTTGGAATAAACTGAAGAAAGAAATTGATAACAGTAAGGTGGATTTTTATGTGCAAACCAGGCAAATCTGGTGGTGCTCGCTTGGCGTGAATATTGGTAGCGAACAGAATGGTCATGGCGAATGTTTTGAAAGGCCGGTTATTGTAATTAGAAAATATACTTCTGATACTTTTCTTTGTATTCCACTGACTACCAAAGAGAAAAGCGGTAACTATTATTATAAAATGGGGGATAATTTAGAAATTACTTCTTACGCTATTTTGTCTCAAGCTAAAGTTTTAGATAGAAAAAGACTTAGAAGATTAATAGGTATGGTTCCGCATAAAGAATTTCATGAGATTATAGATAGATATAAGAACCTCATATAAATCGAAAACCCGCCGTAAAGCGGGCTTTCTCGGAGGCGCTGTTCGCTTGCGCGAATGGCCAATGTGTATTAGAAGTATAACAAATAGTAAGAGGCTGTCAAGTTTGATTTAATCCTTAAGTATCTCTATCTTAGCACCAAGAGAGTTTAATCTTTCAGCTATTTCTTCATAACCACGATTAATACTATAAACATTTCTTAAAATTGATTTACCTTTTGCTCCAAGCATGGCAATTAGGATAATAGCGGCTGGGCGGAGAGCGGGTGGGCAAATAATTTCTGTCGCTTTTAATTCGGTCTTACCATTTACATAAAAACGGTGTGGATCGGCAAGAATGGTGTCAGCACCAAGTTTATCTAACTCTTTATAGTGTATAGCTCTTTTTTCATAAATCCAGTCATGAATCAAGGTCTGGCCTTTCGCCTGGGTAGCAATCACAGCAAAGAAAGGCAGATTATCAATATTTAGACCAGGATAAGGGTGCGCTTCGATTTTGTCATGCAAAGCAACTAATTTTGAAGGAAAAGTTTTTATATTTACTAGATTTACTCTTTCGTTTAGTCCCTTGTAAACTTTAGAAAGTTTGAATTTAAAATTCATTTTCTTGAGTTTTAATAATTCTATTTCTAAGAAATCAATTGGACATCTTTTTATTTCAATAGATGAATTGGTTATGACGGCAGTAGCCAAGAAAAACATGGAATCTATAGGATCCTCTCCTAGGAAATAGGTAATGTTTTTATTTATTTCTTTTACGCCGTGGACAATAAGGGTGCTGGTACCTACGCCTTCAATTTTTATCCCCAAATCTTGAAGGAAGAAGCATAAATCTTGGACCATATAGTTTGCGGAAGCAAATTTAATTTTTGTTTGTCCGGGTATTAGGGCGGCGGCTATCAAGGCATTTTCCGTAACGGTATCGCCACTTTCATAAAGAGCAAATTCAGCCGGTTTTAATTTTAAGGCAGTTACTTTATAATTTTTACTTTGAGAAATAATATTAACGCCAAAATTTTCTAAAGCAAAAAGATGTGGGGTGACGGTGCGAGCACCAAGTTTACAACCACCGCTTTGAGGAAGAGAAAATCTTTTCATCAAGTGAATGAGTGGACCAATAAGCATAATAATACTTCTGGTTTTTTCAGCAGATTCTTTATTAATATTTTTTAAATCTATTTTTTCAACTTTAATTTCTAGATCATTTTCAACCCATTCAATATTTACCCCAATACTCTTAAGGACTTCTACCATGCGGTAAACTTCCTCTATCTTAGGCACATTTTTAATGGTGGTCTTGCCTTTATTTAAAAGGGAAGCACAAATAATGCCCATAGCCCCATTTTTAGAGGTTTTGGTCGTTACAATACCGCTCAATTTCTGTCCTCCTTCCACTTGAAAATTCATGTGATGGAGTATAGCATAAGATTGTAAAAAAAATAAGAAGTGTTATATTGAAGTAAAGATTATGTCATTTTTCACTAAAAAGATTGGTATAGACCTCGGAACGGCCAATACTCTGGTTTTTTTGCCAGGTAAGGGTGTCGTCCTTTTTGAACCATCCGTAGTTGCTGTATCTGAACAGGATAATAAGATTCTGGCGGTGGGTGTAGAAGCTAAAAAAATGCTGGGTAAAACTCCAGACAGTATTATTGCTTATCGACCAATGAAAGACGGGGTGATTGCTGATTATCGCGTGACCGAAGCCATGCTTCGTTATTTTATTGATAAAGCACTTGGTAAGTGGAATCTTTTTAAACCAGAAGTGATGGTAAGTGTGCCAGCGGGAGTGACTTCCACAGAACGCCGAGCGGTGATTGAGGCAGCGATGAAAGCGGGTGCTAAAAATGCTTATGTGGTCAAGGAGCCGATTTTGGCGGCTATTGGTGCCGGAATTCCAATTCAAGAACCAATGGGTCACATGGTAGTAGATATTGGTGGTGGAACTACAGACGTGGCGGTGATTTCTCTTGGTGGAATTGTATCTTCTACTTCTGTAAAATGTGCGGGGAATAAAATTGATTATGCGATTACTGATTATATTAAAAAGACTTTTAACTTGGCAATTGGTGACAAGACAGCTGAAGAAATAAAAATAAATGTTGGCTCCGCGGTACCAATGGAAGAAGAATTAGTTATGACTATTAAAGGTAGAGATTTCCTTTCCGGTTTACCAAGAACAGCTGAGATTAAAACTAACGAGATAGTTAAAGCAATTTCCAAAGAGCTTCGCGATATGATAAAAGCCATCAAAGATGTTTTGCAGGAAACTCCACCAGAATTAGCGGCAGATATTATTGATCAAGGTATTATTATGACTGGCGGTTCTTCACAGCTTAGAAATTTGGCCGAACTTGTTTTCCGCCGAACTGGTGTAAAGGCCGTTGTTGCGAAAGACCCTATGTATTGTGTGGCCAAGGGAACTGGTATCGCTCTTGAACACTTAGACGTCTATAAAAAGTCTATTATTGCGAAACGTTAGGATTGTCATGGTCTGTGTTATAATAGCCTTATGAAGCAAATTAGAGATACCTATAAAAAAACGGGTAAAATGCACCATGCCTATGGTATTTTTGGTGATAGAGAAAAGGTGAAGAGTGAGCTGACTGTTTTTTTAGAGAAAGATTTAAGATTTCCGATTATTGGTAACTCAGATTTTTGGCAAGGAGATTTTAATGTTTTTAAAATTGCCGATAGTCGAGCGTTAAATGAAGCGCATTTAAATAAACCAGTTAAATATGATAGAAAAGTGTTTGTGGTTTTTGCTAATTTTATAACTAAAGATGCTCAAAATTCTTTGCTAAAGATTTTTGAAGAACCACGAGCGGACACCACTTTCTTTTTGGTTTTACCAGAAGCTACAGATCTTTTAGCTACTTTTAAATCTAGGTTGATTATTAGTCAATTGTCAGAAAAAAAGACCGATTTACTTCAATCGGCCGAAGAATTTTTAAAAGCTAAAGTTGGGAAAAGGTTGGAAATAATAAACAAAATTACTAAAGACATAAAAGACGAGAAGAAAACAAAGTCTGACGCCATTACTTTTATTAAAAATATTGAAAAGGTTATAAAAGGAAATCGTAAATTAAATAA
>Ga0194056_10000996_pt1 | contig 15528 bp, 14 predicted proteins | sample SepL4413m_MetaG_FD_155458 | JGI IMG/M metagenome (GOLD analysis project Ga0194056, IMG submission 155458) | Anoxic zone freshwater microbial communities from boreal shield lake in IISD Experimental Lakes Area, Ontario, Canada - Sep2016-L442-13m | ecosystem: Environmental > Aquatic > Freshwater... | reverse complement strand
CACAGCATTCCATGGAAGACTTTGTTCCTGCCACTCACGATATCGCTGCCAGTAACGCCTATTGATCTTGCGCTCAGCAGTAAGCCAAGGTTCATGACCTATATTATTGACTAGAGATGTATTATGACCCATCCAGACACTGAAGCGACGCACTAATTCTTCTATTACATAATTTCTATCTAGATCAATACCCCATTCCTTATCTAGCATTAAAACACGATCTATCATTTCATCAATAACAGAAGGTGTGATTTCTGTTTCTTCACCTATACCAATGAGTAGCTCTTGAACAAATTTTATTACTGTCCATTTGTTTTTCTCAATCACATTTAAAGTACTCATTTTTTTTCATCTTCATATAAATGATCCGGCAAGCCTGCAACTAAGTCCGGGTAATTATGAAAAGGCTCACAGCCAAGCAGTTGTTTTCTTGCGTTTTCTGGAGAAGAACCTTTGCGCAAAACAAGATTTCGATACATCACCTCCAAAATTTTAATCACCTCGGCAGATGGTTCCCCTAAGAAGTCAGTGCGAGGCGTTTCTTTATTTTCTGCTGTATCGATCCATATACGCTGTACAGGTATTGTCTCTTCAATAATCCGAAACATAGCATTTATTTGAGGAAGTAGATTGCCGGCATCTTCAATCACAGATTTGACTGCGGGATGTTCTAAATCTATACGATAACGAACACCACCAGAATAGTTTTCGGTTTTCCATACAGCAAGCACAGGATCTCCTCGCGGACCTGTCGAAAGCTTTCCTCTGTGAGCGAAAACTCTACGAGCCTTACGGCGAGTATCTTCGGCATACTTGGTAAGCCAAGAGCGAATATTGATTGGGGGGCGTGCAACCGATTTTCGTATGTCAATTTTCCAGTCAACATCTGCTGAATTTGAAATATCCAGACGAATTCTTGCAAGTCGATGGGCTTCATCTCGAAGCCATGCTCGTCCCTGTCCTAAACCTAACCATGTGCCAGCAATCAACAGTCGTTTATTTCGATAAACATAGAACCCCTGTTGCGCAGTCCAACCCCCTGGACCAGCGGCAGATTGAAACTCAGCATCTGTTAGCCTATCTTTGTGTGGCAATACATGACATTCAATTACTACGCCATTGACAGATGAAAAACGTACTTCTGGTGAATTCCAAGGTTTAGAAGGATGACCAATAAGAAATGGATCCCATGGATTTACTGCTTTATTGTTGATGAATATTTTTAATCCAGTTCTTTTGTTGTCTTCAAGAAGACGGTGAAAAACCATTGCCAAATGTTGCTCAACTTTATCAATCAAATCCAGAAAATCTTGTTCGCCGAATCCTGGTGTAATTATTCGATCAAGTATTTCCCAAAGAACAAGACTTCCAGAGTCATAACTATTAAGAGATGTTAATAGATTCTCAGACTCTTTATGAGCACCTTCAAGAAGATACCAGCCATCATCACTGCTGGTAGCTATAAAATCCAGATCCCATCGTAAGCAATTCATATCACCATTCTTTCGACTGGCTACTGTTAGTCGCCGACATTGGGAGAAGGAAGCTGTTTTAAGTCCAAGACCAAAACGACCAAGATCTGTAGGCTCTCGATTCTCTAAAGGGTTTATTTCTCCAAGGCGCATTCCTTTATCTAACTCGCGTTCGGTCATACCATTACCATTATCAAGTATGGAAATAATACTTTTGGTGCCAAGCCATATAAAGGTTATATCAACTTTGTTGGCATTCGCTGTGATGCAGTTATCAATAATGTCGGCAAGAGCTGTTGCCGTTGTATAACCAAGTCCACGTAAGGATTCAATCATCGCACTGGCTTTGGGTGGGGCATGCCTTGATAAGTTAGTAGTCATTGCTGGATTCCTAGTCTTTATTCAATTTACTTGTTACAGTAAATTACTTCAGTTGATCTGCTCTACTGGGGAGACGTAATTTGTCTAAGGCTTTTGCTTCAATCTGTCTAATTCGCTCCCGCGTAAGTTTGAATCGACTCCCAATCTCATCAAGCGTAAGCTCTTCAGATTTGGCATTCAATCCAAATCTCAGCCTAATAACGTTAGCTTCTTTGGATTTTAATGTTTCTAATACATTATCTAGCGCTTTCCGTACTGAATCCTGTATTAAAATCTCTTCTGGATTTAATGAAGGATCAATTAATTCATCTATTAAATTAGCGCTACTTTGTTCGTAATATTGCTCGAATGACAAAATTTCAACAGTGGCTTTAATTGCTTTTTTCACTGTGTCTTCTGATATTTGAGATTCAAAAGCAATCTCTGCAATTTTCGCAATTTGTCCTGATTTTAATTCCAGTTCGTTTCGGATTCTGTCTACTTTATTGATGGTTTCTACCATATGTACTGGAACTCGAATAAGGCGCACTTGATCTGCAATAGCTCTTGTAATAGATTGTTTTATCCACCAAGTTGCATAAGTAGAAAATTTATATCCTAAGCGGTAATCGAATTTTTCAACTGCTTTTATTAAGCCGATATTTCCTTCCTGAATAAGATCAGAAAGTGGAAGTTCTGATCGAACATATTTGATTGCGATGGAATATACCAGTCTCAAATTTGCTTTAATCATTCGAGATCTTATCTTAATTATTGTTGATGAGGCAGATGTGATTTTCACTTGAGAGTCTGTATCAGCATTATTAAGAGACATTTTTCTTAGTAGCTCATCAATAAAAGGCTGAGACAAAGAAAGAGTATTCAAATTCTCAAGAATTGAGGCGTTAAGACCTGAAGATAGTCGCTGGATATTTTTCCGCAAGTTACTGATTTGTAAATGTAACTGTGCTGGCAATTCTTGGTTAGTAGGTTCTTCATCATTTACATTTACACTTTCAGTTTCATCGTCAAATAGTTCTATCTCTTGGCTATCAGTATTTTCATGATTATTTTTTTCGAAATTAGATATTCCTTCCTTGGTAATTAGAGCGCTTATTGGTAACTCCCCATTCTCAATAGCACATGCCGTCAAAAATAATTCATTAATAGCAAATGGAGACTGTGCAATGGCTTGATTAATCTCAAAGCGAGCTTCAGCCATATTTTTGCCAAGAAAAACCTCATCTTCTTTCGACAACAAATTTTCGGCACCCATTTCTTTCATGTATGGAATCAAGGAATTATCATTTTGTCTCAACTGTTGATACAAAAATAAATTAGCTTCCTCAATTGAAGGTTCGTCTGTATCCAAAGAAAGTAAATTTGTACTAAAATTTGGGTCATTTTCTTGATCGTCATCAACGACAACACCGATATCACGCAAGATGCACAAGAAATGTCTTAAGAATTCGCCATCGTATTCTGTATCACTACCCAGAACAATCTCATTTAACTTATCATATTTAATTAAATTTGGCTTGCTCTTACGCCCTGATTTTCCAAGATATCGCAGATGTTCTGTAACATTATCTTCCAATGCATGAAGCAAATCATATTCTGCGCTAATATTTAGAACTATATCAAATGGTACGAAGCCGTTACTTTCTATATAGGCAAGTATGGAGTATATGGATAAGCCCAGATTGTCGTTCAATACATCTGTACGACGATATCTTTTATGCGCATCAGGTAAATTAAAATCGGCATCCAACCAGTCACTATCGTTATCAATAGGCTTGTGTTTCGAGATTACATCCTGTATCTGAGAAAGAATTCTTAAACACCCTTTATCTTGCGGAGGAGGTGGTGAATCTATCTCTTCTTCCCAAATCGATAAGTCCATTTTCATATAGTCGTCCTCAAAACTATTTGATAGTTCATCTTTTTTTTGATCAGTTGAATTAATTAATTGGATCGGGAACCACTTTACTAAATAGGCAATAACATCATAATGATCATATTCATTGGCTATGTCAAAAGCACTTTTGCCTTCATTATCTTGTATTAAAGGATCAGCACCCGAATTAATAAGTTTTTCACAGATATCGATATAACCTTTTAATGCGGCGAGCATAAGTAATGTTCGCCCCTTTTCATCTCGCGTATTTAAATCATAGCCTCTTTCTATATATGATTGAACTGCCTCGGTAGATCCTTGTAAAACTGCAACTCTAAGCAGATTATTTATTGGACGCCTTAACAATTGGTTAACATTACGCTCATTCAAACTTTTAACTCCTTGACTATTTGCGAGCATAAAGATGGACTAGGAAAAATTCTCATGACGACCAAATGAGGCTTTTTTAGGATTAAAATATTTAAGTGAATTTTCCATGCCGCAAAAAATAATTTATGTAAGTTATGCAATAATTGCCCGATTATAACCAAGCATGTATGAGCCAATTTTGTTGGATTCTACCATCAATCCCATACAAATTTCCTGATAAATTCATATTTGCCATTTTTTTAAAAAAAATAGCAAAGTTTTGCCCTCATTAGGCAGTGTAAATAAATAACTGATACATCTTTTATTGGCTCGATTTGATGGCATAGTTCCAGTCTTTGCCATGGAACTTGGCTCAGCTAATATCGATATACAAGTATCTGAGGTCATATTGCCAATCAAAGTCACAATTACTTCGTGACAGCCCAAAGGGCTTCCTCACATTTATAAAGATGTATCAGTTATTTATTTACAGTGACTTAGCTGACCGTTAGCAAATTAAACGTAGCTTTTTACTCTTTCAGGCAAACAGGCAATCCATAAGTAAGTAATCGTTCAAAAGTCTTTTAACAATGACCATCTGTTTTTGCTGGGCTGTAGCGATAAAAATGTTAAAAGACTTATGACTAACTACTTAACGGGTCAAATTCTGTACTATGGGCATCAAATAACTGGGGTTGCGTAAAGTTAAATACCTAATGCTCCAGTATTTTAGAGTCATGCTTAAATAAGCCAAGGTAGGATTAGCGACAGCTTAACCCGATCTACGATACTTCCTTGGAATCGGTACCTTCACTTGCATAGGGAATTGCAGAAGGAAGCAATACGGCTTCGATTTGTTGAAAAAAATGACTCATTATCAATATTCCTTGCTGGTTTAAGACCTCGGCCTTTAGGCCGAAAGGAGCGCCCCGCAATAATACGCGCAAGCGATTATTGCTTTATCGGGCGCGGATTGGGGAGAGGATGCAGACCCCTTCCCAATCTTTGGCTTCATCCCAACGGGATGTTTCCTTATTGCTTATCCGTTGATTGTGTAATGCGTCTGGCTGCTGCCAGATAAGGCAGAAGCGTTTGCAGGAATTTGTAACTTTATTGGTACTGCGAAAAGGTTTGGTTTTTAAAGCCGTCCGGCCGTTGTCTTACGCCATGCAATAGCGTCACACGCTGGTATGGGTTGTTCTTTTGTGCGATCATGATGATTTTTTTTCAGGCTCATGTGCAGGGAACGATTCCTTGATTAATTGCCCGTTGCGTACTACTACGATGGCCGTGTGCGTTTGTGCAGCATAAGCACGCGCTTGTTTTGCTGCACGCAGCAGTGCGGCTTCTACTCCGTGAACATCAACGTCTTTTGCCCGATCTAGCGGTTTTGTGTTCATGATTCGCTCCAGTCTATAAGGGTCGGCGTGTCGCCTGCATTGTCAAAATGCAGCCAAACATCCACTAGCGGTTGATAGATATGTTTGAAATTTTTCAGGCCTGCGTCAAATCTGCGCCGAATAGTTGCCTCGGGGATATTATGACCGCCTTGACGTACCCGTTCAGATACTCGGGCAATGGCGGTATCAGCGTTAGGTAACTGTAAAAAAATGAGTTTGACATGGTAGCCCTTGGCTCGCCATTGCGGGATGGCGCGAGCATAGCCCAAGCCGCTTAATGTGGTTTCAAAAGCAAAACTGTTATCTTTGCCGACATGCCCGGTAATTTCGGACAACATGATGCGTGCTGCTTTAATAGAAACCTGTTCGGGCATAAATGGCGCAATACCTGCGGCAATCAAATCAGCATTAATAAAGATTGGGCAATGAGCTTCGTTGGGCAAGAATTCGCGAGCGAAGGTGGTTTTTCCTGCACCATTAGGCCCTGCGATAATAACGATTTTTTTATTCATTCTTCCATTTATTAAGCAACAAAATGCGTGTGTACTCTTGACTTAATGCCGTCAATATCCAAAGGGGTTACTTCGCCGCTGTTTATCCCTTGTTGAATTTCACTTCTTAATTTTTCAAGGCGCAGATCACGCAACTGATCACGTTCCAAGAGGCGTAAAACTGAAAGACCGTTGTTTTTTGCATATCAGTTTTTCATTATCTGGAGTAAATCAAGCCTTGGTAACACCCGCTTTTTTACGCCTAAAATTTTGGCTAGCCAACAATTTTTTTGCTTATTTTATTTATTTTTCGGCAGAGGTTGCCGGATGTATAAAGTGAATGATAATCGGCAAGCATTGATATTTGTTATCACGAGTGGTACCCCGAAACCGCTGTTTGCTGATTTTACCAAAAACCGAATTTTTCAACTCATTGTTTCAATTGGTCGGGACGAAAGGATTTGAACCTTCGACCCCTTGTCCCCCAGACAAGTGCGCTACCAAGCTGCGCTACGCCCCGACATTGAAATAATTGTTTAATACTGAAAGGATTGTGAACACAACCCCTAACAACCAAGCGCAGATTATACTACACAAACCCGCTATGTGTAAGAGTCTATTTGAGTAATTGTAAAATATCTTCCAGCTCAACAATCATTTGGTGTATTAATTGCTTTGAGCTGTCTACATCTTCTTTGATATTATCACTCGTTAAATGGGCTCTTGCACCACTGATCGTGTAGCCTTGCTCATATAATAACGCTCTTATTTGTCGTATCATCAGCACTTCGTGGCGCTGATAATAACGACGATTACCCCGTCTTTTTACCGGACTGAGGTCAGTAAATTCTTGCTCCCAATAGCGAAGCACATGCGGTTTAACGCCACACAATTCACTGACTTCACCTATGGTGAAATAACGTTTTTCCGGTATGACCGGAAGTTCATTGTTGTTGCTCGGCTCCAACATAAGCTTCTACCCGGGCTTTAAGTTTTTGTCCAGAGCGAAATGTTACCACACGTCTGGCAGTGATGGGAATTTCCTCGCCGGTTTTAGGGTTTCTACCCGGACGACTGGTTTTATCACGTAGTTCAAATTTTCCAAAACCGGAAAGTTTTACCTGCTTGCCTTGCTCCAAAGAACTTTTTATTTCTTCAAAAAAAAGTTCTACCATTTCTTTTGCTTCGCGCTTGTTTAAGCCTAGCTCGTCAAACAGCCTTTCGGCAAAATCTGCTTTTGTTAATGCCATCAATCAATCCCTCAGCTTTGCATTTTTTTCATTGTTCAATAGTGCCAACAGTCTGCCAACGATAGCGTCTATTTCAGAATCTGTTAGTGTTTGTGTATCATCCTGCATAATTAAACTCAAGGCAATACTTTTACTGCCCTCTTCGACACCTTTACCACGGTAAATATCAAAGATAATGACCTCTTGCAAGACTGTCTCTGCACTGCTTTTAATGCAGTTGATTATTTCACTTGCAGTGACGTCTTCTTTAACGATCAAGGCTAAATCACGCCGTACTGACGGGTATTTTGACAGGGCTTTAAAAACCGGAATATGTTTATTAAGCACTAAGTTTTGATCCAGTTCAAATAGAAAAACCGGGGTATCAAACCCTAATTGTTTTTCCAGATTTGGATGCAACATACCCAGCCAGCCTATTTTTTTACCATCCGCCGCGATAATTTCCGCAGTTTGTCCAGGATGCAACGCTGATTGCTGAGCGGATAGATACTGAACTTCGCAACCGGTCAAAGAAAATAGCGCTTGTATATCGGCTTTAATATCAAAAAAATCAACTTTGCGGGATGTATCGCCCCATTGCTCGCTGTAAGCGTCGCCTAAAACCAGACCCGCCAGCATTTTTTGTTGCTGCGTTTCACCGTCTATTTTATTAAAACACAGACCCGATTCAAATAACCGAACTCTGTTTTGTTGACGGTTGGTATTATAAAGCGCCGCTTTCAACAAGCCACACCATAAGGTAGTACGCATGACCGCCAGTTCCGAAGAAATCGGATTTTTTAAGCGGATAACGTCCGTTTCCGGAGCGACTGCTTTTTGAATATCTTCGTCAACAAAGCTGTAAGTAATGGCTTCTTGATAACCCCGATCCACCAGCAAATCTTTAACACGATCAATGTCCAGTACGGCTTCAGTTGCCGTGCTTAATTCTGAACGCATTAACAAGCTGCTGCTGGGCAAGTTGTTATAACCATAAATACGCGCTATTTCTTCAATTAAATCGGCTTCAATAGCAATATCAAAACGAAAACCCGGCGGACTGATTTTCCAGCCGTCGGCTTGTGTTTGGACCGCCATTCCCAAGCGCTGAAAAATATCAATAACGACCTCGTCTGCCAACGCAATACCCAGCGTTTTTTCTATGCGCAGGCGTCTTAACAAGACGGGTTCGCGTTGCGGCAAAGCGGCGGTTGTGGTGACTTCAGTAATGGGGCCTGCACCGCCGCCGGCAATGTCAATAAGCAATTGTGTCGCGCGTTCAATCGCTCTTGTTTGCAGCGTTGCATCAACACCACGCTCAAAACGATGGGATGAATCGGTATGCAATCCAAAGCGGCGTGCTTTGCCCGCTATCGCTTGTGGTGCAAAATAGGCACATTCCAAAAATACCGAGCGGGTTTCATCATTAATGGCAGAATCACTGCCACCCATAATACCGGCAAGCGCCAAGGCTTGTTTATCATCGGCAATAACCAAGGCTTCATTATCAAGCTTAATCACCTGATTATTTAATAAGGCCACACTTTCATCCGCGTTAGCCCGGCGCACGGTGATACCGCCCACAAGCTTTTCCGCATCAAAGACATGCAAGGGCTGCCCAAGCTCCAACATGACGTAATTAGTCACGTCAACCAAAGGCCCCAAGCTTTTTAAGCCTGAACGACGCAAGCGTTCCTGCATCCATAAAGGCGTCACTGCCTTGGCATTGACCTCTTTAATCAAGCGCCCCAAATAACGCGGGCAGGCATCTGTCGCTTCTACCGATACGGTTAAAACGTCTTGATGACTAATGGCTGCGTTGATGACTTGGGTAGGTAACCAGTCCATTTTATTGAGCACAGCAACTTCACGCGCCAAGCCTTCAACACACAAACAATCCGCTCTGTTGGGCGTTAAATCAACTTCTATAATGGCATCATTCAGTGCCAAATAGTCTCGAATATCAACACCTACCGGTGCGTCATCCGCTAATTCCATTAAGCCGTTGGCATCCGTCGCCAGACCCAGTTCTTTTTCTGAACACAACATGCCAAAAGATTCTTCGCCACGCAGTTTTGATTTTTTTATTTTAAACTCACCGGGCAAAACTGCGCCGCACAAAGCCGCCGGGATTTTTAAGCCAACCCTGACATTACTTGCGCCACAAACAATTTGTAAAGGCTCTGCCTCACCGACAGCAACCATACAAACGCGCAGACGATCGGCGTCGGGATGTTGGTGCATGGATATAACTTGACCCACAACAACGCCGCTAAACTTTGCAGCCGCAGGGTTTACAGAATCGATTTCCAGACCTGCCATCGTTAATTGTTCAACCAGTATTTCTGTACTTATTTCCGGATTGACATACGACCTTAACCAGGCTTCACTAATTTGCATGATTCAAATTTTCCTGTGTAACGGCAACTTAATTAAATTGCTCTAAAAATTTAAGATCATTTTCAAAAAACAACCGTAAATCATTAATACCATATCGCAACATTGCGAGGCGCTCTACGCCCATACCAAAAGCAAAACCACTGTAGTGCTCACTATCGATATTAACTGCTTTAAAAACTTCGGGATGAATCATCCCGCAGCCCATAACTTCCAGCCATCCGGTCTGACTACAGACGCGACAGCCTTTGCCGTCACACATAACGCATTCAATATCAACTTCTGCGGAAGGTTCGGTAAAAGGAAAGTATGAGGGTCTAAAACGTACCTGAATGTCTTTTTCAAAAAAAGCACGCAGAAATTCGTAAACCACACCTTTTAAGTCAGCAAAACTAACATCGGTATCGACCAAAAAGCCTTCGACCTGATGAAACATGGGGGTATGCGTAATATCCGAATCACAACGGTAAACACGACCCGGCGCAATAACTTTTAATGGCGGCTTTTCAGATTCCATCGTTCTAATTTGAACGGGGGAGGTATGCGTTCTTAAGACGGTATGCGCGTCAAAATAAAACGTATCGTGCATCGCTCTGGCCGGGTGGGATTCCGGAATATTGAGCGCTTCAAAGTTATGATAATCATCTTCGATTTCAGGCCCTTCTACCACTTTAAAGCCGACACTGGCAAATATTTTGGTAATGCGGCGCAGCGTGGTGGTGACCGGATGCAATCCTGCCACTGATTGGCCACGTCCCGGCAAGCTAACGTCAATACGTTCACTGGCTAAGCGTTGGGATAATGCGATATCTTCCAACTGTGCTTTGCAGGCTTCCAGTTGTTGCTGAAATTGATCTTTGGCTTGATTGATTATTTGGCCGGCAGATCGTCGTTGATCGGGATCAAGACTGCCAAGCTCTTTCATCTGGAGGGTAAATAAGCCCTTTTTGCCAAGGTATTGAACACGAACTTTATCGAGTTCGTTAAGGTCATGTACTGCCGCAAGCTCTTGTAATGCCTGCGCGAGAATCTCTTCAAGGATAGCCGACACTGCACTGCTCGCTTTATAGGTGGGAAAATTTTTAATGGGGTTTCAGGATAAAAATCCTGAACTACCCGTCTCTTAACAAGAAACGGGCAGCATCATAAGATGCCTCAGTAAAGACAGACTGCGTCTTTCTTAAGGCTGACTTTGATTGGCTTTAGCAATTTCTGCTATTTTGCCAAATGATTCAATGTCACGTACTGCGAGGTCGGCTAGAATTTTACGATCTATACCAACGTTGGCTTTTGTCAGGCCATTGATCAAGCGACTGTAAGATATTCCGTACATGCGTGCAGCAGCATTAATACGGACGATCCACAAGGCGCGAAATTGACGTTTTCTTTGTTTGCGATCGCGGTACGCATATTGACCCGCTTTGATTACCGCTTGTTTGGCAACACGATAAACCCGACTCCGGGCACCGTAGTAACCTTTTGCTTGTTTTAAAACTTTCTTGTGTCTTGCTCTGGCTGTTACGCCGCGTTTAACTCTAGGCATTCCTATTCTCCTCTATTAACTGTAAGGCATCATACGTGCAGCCATGCGCACATCTGACGGATGAATAGTTGCGGGCGAGCGTAACTGTCTTTTTCTCTTGGTCGATTTCTTCGTCAAAATATGACGACGATGTGACTGTCCACACTTAAAACCGCCGTTGCCTGTGCGTCTAAAACGCTTGGCAGCACCACGGTTAGTTTTTATCTTTGGCATTTGTTTGCTCCAATAATATAAAATAAAAATCCCTGAGACATAACCCAGCAAGGCAAAATGCATGGCCCTGAAGAATTACCGGCACCATAAAAGATGCCTTTAAGTAGCTTATCCTGTGCTACCAGCGGATGAATCGTTGCAAGGCAACGTTTCACCCATTTTTGTCATTACTCACACGGTGTCGATTGAGAATTTATCGTCTAAATAGATACAAGGTGCCGGTAATGCAGCCGTAAGTATTCAGTCCCCCTCTTTGAAAAAGAGGGGTTAGGGGAGATTTTATTAGATAAATCCCCCTCAATCCCCCTTTTTCAAAGGGGGAGGTGAATACTTACGTTTATTTTTTCTTTTTGGGCGACATAACCATAATCATTTGACGACCTTCCATTTTTGGAAATTGTTCAACGATGGCTATTTCTTCCAAATCTTTTTCGATACGTTTTAACAAGTCCATACCGATTTCCCGATGCGCCATTTCACGCCCACGGTAACGTACGGTAACTTTGGTTTTATCACCGTCATTAAGAAATTTAACCAAACTTCTTAATTTAACCTGGTAATCACCTTCGTCGGTACCGGGTCTGAATTTAATTTCTTTGACCTGGATTTGCTTTTGTTTCTTTTTGGCAATTTGCAGTTTTTTATTAAGCTCAAACTGGTATTTGCCGTAGTTCATTATCTTGCAAACGGGTGGATCCGCGTTTGGCGATATTTCTACTAAATCCAAGTCTGCCGCATAAGCAATCTGTTTGGCCTCATCCAGCGAGATAATACCTAATGCTTCACCCTCAGCACCTGTCACCCTCACCCGTCTTGCAGTGATTGCGTCGTTCAGGCGCGTTTCATCTTTTTTAGCAGCGATACCCTAATCCTCCAAAAATACTATTATTTTCTGTCCGCAATCTCTTGTTTTAACCGTTCGGCAAACTCACTGATTGACAGACTACCTAAATCTTCACCTTTTTGCGTACGTACCGTAATATTTTGATCTTGTAGTTCTTTATCACCAATAATTACAAGATACGGTACCCGTTGCATTGAATGCTCACGAATTTTAAACCCGATCTTCTCATTTCTCAAGTCTATTTTTATTCTAACGCCTTCTTGCTCTAAATATCTCATGATTTGAGACGCATATTCAGCATGACGTTCAGCAATATCCAGCACAACAACTTGGACGGGAGCCAGCCAAACAGGGAAGGTTCCGGCGTATTGCTCGATTAAAATTCCGATAAACCGTTCCAGTGAACCGAGTATGGCTCTATGGAGCATAACAGGGACTTGTTTTGAACCGTCTTCGGCAATATAGGTTGCGCCCAACCGCCCCGGCATGGAAAAATCGACCTGAATGGTGCCGCATTGCCAGACGCGACCAATACAATCTTTTAGCGAAAATTCAATCTTGGGGCCATAAAAGGCACCCTCACCCGGCTGTAAATCCCATTTCAAGCCTTTGTTGTTAAGCGCCAATTCCAGTGCATTCTCGGCTTTGTCCCAGACCGCATCATCACCTACCCTGTTTTCAGGGCGTGTTGATAATTTCATAATGACTTCTTCAAAGCCAAAGTCTTTATAAACCGAAAACAGCATATCAATAAAAGTCGATACTTCATCCTGAATTTGACTTTCCGTACAAAAGATATGCGCATCATCCTGTACAAAATTTCTGACTCGCATCAAGCCATGTAGCGTACCTGATGGCTCGTTACGGTGACAAGAACCAAATTCTGCGATGCGAATTGGCAAATCGCGATAACTTTTAATGCCCTGATTGTAAATTTGAACATGACAGGGACAATTCATTGGCTTAATCGCGTAATCACGATTTTCCGAATGCGTGGTAAAAATCATGGCACCAAATTTATCCCAATGACCTGATTTTTCCCAAAGCGATTTATCTACCAGTTGTGGCGTTTTAACTTCAGCGTAACCATTGACACGTAGCTTTTCACGGATAAACTGTTCGATTTGTTGATAAATAACCCAGCCTTTCTCATGCCAAAACACCATGCCCGGCGCTTCTTCCTGGGTATGAAAAAAATCCAGTGTCTTGGCCAGCTTACGGTGATCACGCTTTTCAGCTTCTTCCAAACGATGCAAGTAAGCTTGTAATTCTTTTTTATCAGCCCATGCCGTTCCGTATATACGCTGCAACATTTCATTGTCAGAGTTGCCACGCCAATAAGCGCCTGCAATCTTCATCAATTTAAAGCTGCTTAATTTGCCGGTACTGGGCACATGCGGGCCACGACAAAGATCAGTAAAGCCGCCTTGCTGATAAAGAGATAAGTCCTGATCCGCCGGTATGGATTCGATAAGCTCTGCCTTATAGCTTTCGCCCTGCTCCTTGAAAAACTTTATTGCTTCATCCCGGCTTAATACGGTACGGCTAATCGCATGATCTTCAGCGACCAACTGCTGCATTTTTGCTTCAATCGCCGTCAGATCATCCGGTGTAAAGGCTCTTTGGTAAGCAAAATCATAAAAAAAGCCATTTTCGATAACCGGACCAATAGTTACTTGTGCATCGGGAAATAACTGTTTAACAGCCTGCGCCAATAGATGCGCGGTTGAATGACGAATGACGTCAACACCGGCGTCATCTTTTGCGGTTATAATTTGTAAAGTAGCATCTTGATCAATTAAGGTACTGGCATCAACCAAAACCTCATTAACCCGTCCCGCCAAAGTTGCCTTGGCTAATCCTGATCCTATGGATTTAGCAACATCCATCACTGTAACAGCGTGGTCAAACTCACGACTAGAACCATCAGGAAGTGTAATTACGGGCATCTTTATTATTTCTTTAGTTGCTACAATAAAAAAAGCACCGCTATTGCAGTGCTTTAATGTCTGGTAGGCGCGATTGGACTCGAACCAACGACCCCCACCATGTCAAGGTGGTGCTCTAACCAACTGAGCTACGCGCCTGAAGTTTAGGTAACTTCAAGAGTCGACTATTATACCAACAGATTTTAGTTACGCAACCCTTAGCCGCTTACAATATCAAATTAGCTTAAAAAACTTCATGTAGATTGATGGCATGAAATAACGCGCAGCATTATTTATAAATACTTTCTTTTAATTTCAGCATACCTAAAACAATCGGTTGTGTGGTCATTTACCATGCCGGTCGCCTGCATAAACGCATAACAAATAGTACCGCCGACAAATTTAAAACCACGTTTTTTTAAATCTTTACTCATTATTTCAGAGACGCGGGTAGAAACCGGAATGTCAGCAGCCGTCTTAAAGGCATTATGAAAAGGCCGGCCATCTACAAACAGCCAAATATACTCGTCAAAACTGCCAAAGCTTTCTTGAACCGTCAAAAAGGCTTTGGCATTAGTGATAACGGAATTGATTTTTAGCTTATGCCTTACAATACCTGGATTAGCCAATAGCGAGTTGATTTTGCTATCATCATAGGTCGCGATGATACCCGCTTCAAAATTATCGAAGACTTTTCGGTATTCTTCGCGTTTTTTTAAGATAGTGATCCAACTTAAACCGGCCTGAGCGCCTTCGAGTGTAAGCAGTTCAAATAAAAGCCGATCATCATGAACAGGCACACCCCATTCAACATCATGATAATGTTCTTGAAGCGGCTCTGACAGAGCCCAGTTACATTTTTTTTTCATCCTTACATACACGCCCAAAATTAATTAACACTTTTCTCACAGAAAAATGATAATAATCTATCTGGCCGTAACCACACAAGCACTTCGATAATGGAGCAACCAATAGATAATCGGATTTGGCTAATCTAATGGTTATTACTACCGGAACTGGTTTGACTCAAGATAACACAGAAATGGATTTTTGAACTGTAAACGAAGCGAATGTCTGCCGGGAGGATAGTGATTTTTTTGTTCGGCGTAAAAAAAGTGCTTGTATAGATGTCCATGCCGTTAAAGCCTATCTATCTATACAAGTGGTGCCTTTATACTCTTGAGAGAGATTAAAGCGAGTATGCCTGGCTAGGATGAGGGAATTTTAGTATTTTTATTTTATTCTCCTCAGCACACCGTTATGCTGCTCCTATATTGCTCTACCTCCTGCCTTCATGCAGTCATTATCACAACCCTCTATAAAGGAGAGCGGGCTTGTTGCTACTGCAACTTATTATTTTTATTATATGAAATCTTATAGATACC
>Ga0194056_10000991_pt1 | contig 15563 bp, 13 predicted proteins | sample SepL4413m_MetaG_FD_155458 | JGI IMG/M metagenome (GOLD analysis project Ga0194056, IMG submission 155458) | Anoxic zone freshwater microbial communities from boreal shield lake in IISD Experimental Lakes Area, Ontario, Canada - Sep2016-L442-13m | ecosystem: Environmental > Aquatic > Freshwater... | reverse complement strand
GAACACTATGAACTGGCCGTCGTGCGGCACGAGTTGACCGAGTCCAGTTCGGGCCGCAGACTTCCCTGCCGCGTGCTCTTCGAGTTCAGTACGTCCGACCAATGGTCGTCTGGAATAATCGGATATTTTCCAAAACCGGTTTTGACATTATCGTTCCCAAGTTGGCCCGGCGTGCATGGGGCACCCGTGCCAAGGTTGAAATCGCGGGACGGCAAGCCGCTCTCCGAGTTTGAGGTCACCGGTGCGGACAGCAAATTCGTCGCGGCCGAGGCTGCGATCGACGGCGACACGGTTGTTGTCCAGGCCAAGGAGGTCGAATCGCCTGCCCAGGTAAGGTTTGGCTGGAGCAACACGGCAAATCCAAATCTGATCAACAAAGAGGGCCTGCCCGCTTCGCCGTTCCAAAGCAACTGCTGGCAGGGCGGTACGGGCGAGTGAACGGCAGGTGATGCCGTTACAACGGAACCTTGATGACAATCTTGTGAATCTCGCCCGTGCCGATCAGAGGTGCGTGGGCGTCATCCGGGAAGAAAACTGCAAATTCACTCGGATGCACGGTGACGTAGGTATCGGGCGTGTCGCCAAAGAACTCGATGTCCTGTTCGGCATCGTACTGATCGTGTGGCCGTTGGCAGCGGCTGCGCGGACTCCAGCCCATCTCCTCGACTCCTGAGATCACGAATTGGATGTCGATGTACCTGCGATGGGCCTCCAGGCGGGCCTCGGATCAGTCCACAGAGCCAAGTCTCTAAATCGCGTTCGGGTCTCGCCGAACCATGAGTACCGAAACGCACACGACATCCTTGTAGTCGATGACGGGCAGCACTGGATCTAGTTCGTAGTCGCACACTGGGACTTTTATCTTTTTGCCGGTTTTCAGCGACGTTTCCCAGCGATAGAAAGACTCAAACCTGCGGATGCTTCCTCGAAATTCTCGGTATGCCACATCACACTTGATGTCGGAGGGGTTGACGCCGAGGTCGAAGGTGTCCACTTCAATATGTGCGGGCCCGCTATCCTTGTCGGCTGGGATATAGTTCACCAGGCCGAGCTTCAGCCTGGATTGGCCTTCGACTTCGATCCTGACACCGCACAAAAGATAGACCAGTCGGTCGGCTGTCGGGAATACGTTCCGATCCGTTTCCAGCAGCAGCAAGTCACGGACGTTAAGCGACCGCCTCGAACGGAGTACGGGGTCGCTTGCCTGGATTTCAAGCCAGTATCGGCTTGGGCGGCAGAAACTGCTCGACACAGAATAGAATTCTCCTGACAGCAAATCTTGATGGTTATCTGGCTGGCCAGGAAAGATCGCCTTGGCGACCGGCATTACTTGTCCGCCGGCACCCGTCAGATTCCCCTCCCCGCGGAATAGCCAGGCGAGACTCACTCGTGGATCGCGGGCTAAGTTCTCGATTAGCTTACCTGGGGGCGTCTGCTTTCCCTGCATGACTCGCCAAGCGACTGGCTGGGAGACTTGCAGATCCCGAGCCATTTTAGCCTCATTACCCCCCCCATAATTGGTGGCAGATTTCCACGATACGGGATGACAAGTCCTTCGATCCACCTGATTCTTGACGCCCGACAATTTTCATTTCTGGTCCTCTTGACATTCTGTTTAGAATGATTATAATCCATAAAGAATAAGTCGACAAGGGGTAGCTTTTGATTTTCTGCTGTGGTTTGTGCTGCATGGCGGATGCAAAGGGTGCCCCGAGTTGCCTGATTTTAACAAACCCCAGCCTCACGGACGGACTGGCAAGCAATGCCCACGATGGGTGAACATCAAGTGAGGAGGAGTTTCTGTGAGTAAATCGGAATACGACCAGCGTTGCCTGGCGGAATTTGAGTAAAAAATACCAACTCATTCGCGACCGCGTTGGCGGCGTTGCCACTGGCCGCCACACCGGCTTTTTCCTGGGCGGTCGGGGCGGCATCGGCAAGAGTACAATCATCGAGAATGAATTGCGGCAACGGGAAATCCCGTTCATCCTGACCAATTCTCATCTTACAGGCCGTGGCCTGGTCGATCGGCTCTACGATTATCCCGATTCGATCCACGTCATTGAGGACGTGGAAGAGGCCGTGCGAGACCCACAGGCCATGGGCGTTCTCAAGAGCGCGCTTTGGGGCACCCGACGGAACCGTGAAGGACGATTGGAACGCTGGGTCACTTGGAACGCCCACGGGGTCGCCATCGAGTTCTTGTTCTGTGGCGGCATCTGCATGACATCCAACCTCGACTTGAGGAGCCTGCCGAGGCTGGCAGCACTCAAGACAAGGATCTCCTGGATGGATTTGCGAGTTACCGACGCCGAGGTGGCTGCAAAGATGCGGGAGATCTCGCTGCGGGGCTACCCGACGAACGACAACCTACTGGAGCTGTCGCAGTGCCTGGAGGTGGTCGAGTTCATCATCGACGAGTCTGCAAAAATCAATCGCAATCTGGACTTGCGACTCATGGTCAACTCGTTGGAGGACCGCCTCCAGGCCGAGGATTTCGAGGCCGGTTGTAGCTGGCGGGATCTCGTCGCTTCACGCATTCGCGAGCGTCCGTCATTTGCTGACCAGCCCCAATCTCTTGACATGCGAGCCAAGAAAAAGCAGGAGGAATTGGTGATCGCCCGGGAAATCGTCGGGCTGGCTCCCGATGATCGCCTGAAGGCTTGGAATGAGAAAGTGCCGCCGCCTGGCAACAGCCGTGCGACGCTGTATCGGCGACTACGCGAACTTGCCGAGACGGATGCCCTGGGCATTGGCAATTGAGACGATTGAGACATTGAGACAATCGAGAATTTGGATGGACTCCAGCTAGGAGTTGACGCTGGTGTCGCCCTGTAGTGTACCGAGTAAGATGGAGTCAGATATGGTTTGCCCAACGCAAAACGAACTAGTTTCCCCACGGATCAGGCCGGGCCCGCATTGCACACTAGATTCAAACGAACTTGCGCGGATTTCCTCTGATGTAGCCTCTCGGGAGATCCTGCAACGACTGGATCGCATCGAAAAAGCCCTTTCCACCCTCATGCAACTTCGCACGGTGAAGGACTATTACTCAACCGACGAAGTGGCCGGAATTGTAGGAAAGGCCGAGTTTACTGTCCGCGAGTGGGCAAGGCACGGTCGAATAAATGCTCAGAAACGTCGCAGCGGCAGAGGAAAGCACCAGTCGTGGGTCATCTCGAATGAAGAGTTGCAACGCATCCAGTGTGAGGGATTACTCCCCGAAAACCGATAGAATCGCCGCCTGCTGTGTAGAGGGATAAAGATGCCGATACCGCTTGCGTTGTTCCTCCGTGGCATGGCCTGTCCATTCGTCGATCAGGCGTTGGTCGATTCCCTTGCTGGCACATGCGGAAATGAAACTGTGTCGCAAAACATGATAGCCTCGCATGACATCCCACTTCGACTTTCGGACGACCCTCCTGAAGTGATCGTGAGCCTCGTCATGCTTGATCGGGGTGGACGATACCCTTTTGGTTTTGCTCCGTACCACGGTTGGAGATTGGCAGAACAGGTATTGCCCGCCAGGATGGACAGAGAGCCATTCCTTCAGCACATCCACGAAGAACGGTGTGAGCGGTATTCGTCGAGTTGTAGTTTTTCCCTTGGCCCGCTTCTTCTCTTGGATCAAGACCGTCTGCCCTTGGAAGTCCACGTCGGCGACGAGTACCCGAAGCATTTCCGCCCGCCTAGCACCCGTGTACGCCGCGAAGCAAAGAAGTGGGTAGACCCAGGGCTGAAGAGCCTTGGCCTTCACGTGGACCAGAAGCTCCGCGATCTCTGCGGATTGCAGATAAAGGCAATCCCACAAATCCCGCTTTTCCAAGTCGTTCAATTCTCCCTGCTTGATCCGTCGTTCAATTTCCTGCCAGCTCTGGAATGGGGGCTTTTCGGCAAACTTAGGGTAACACAGCCCTTTGTTCGGGAACTTGCCCGTAACCAGTCCCATGTTCACTCCCCAGTTCCAGGCGGTGCGCAGCGTTACAATTTCCTTCCGAATTGTCGCTGGAGAGAGTTTACCTCGTTGCCCCTTTTTCTTTGCTCGTCGGTCAATGTGCTTCTGAAGGTCGGCCATGGAAAGATCGACGATCGGGAATCCCTCCCCAAGCGTCCCAGCCAGATGCTTGAAATGCGTCTGAATCCCATCCAAAGTAGATTGTTCAAGGTTACCATTGCGGTGGGTTTCCAGGTAGCGATCTCGCAATCCGACAAGGGCAAGACAATCTTTCTCCGCAGTTTGGTGGGGTGGCTTGCCGTCGAACTCAATAAATGTAACAATATCCATTCCAGGTGGCAGGTGCAGAAGATTTTGCTTCAACCGCATCAGGAGGTAATCCGCTTGATTTGCCTTGGCTTCGGCCTCGTCCTCGGATACTTTCCCGATCGTAAACGTTTGGCGTTTCCCATGATAGAGAAATTGGCAGTACCAGCTTTCGCCCTTAAATTGAAGAGAAGCCATTTTCTGCAATCTTTCTGCACTTGTTGGCAACTTGATTCCTACGTGACCCAAACGTCAGTACAAGGTAATTTTATCCGAAGTCCAATGGGTGTCAAGGGTTGCAACGCGAACGCAACGTGATTGAAATGCAAGCCGGAGTGGCGGAATGGCAGACGCGCTGGACTCAAAATCCAGTACTCGCAAGGGTGTGAGGGTTCAAGTCCCTCCTCCGGTACTCTAAACAGGATAAGGACTTACGACAAATGGTCGTGAGTCCTTTTTCTTTGGAAATCAGTCTCACCCGGTATTTTCCCAACATGGCCGTTACGCCTTCCTTTCGTCCGGAGCCTGACCTTGCTCCTTCTTTGGCAGCGTCGGGACGAACAGGTTGGCAACCGTGGGGTTGAGCTGCCGTGCCATATTGATATACCGCTGGGTGGTGGAATAGTCCTTGTGACCCATCAGAGCCTGCAAAGCATCCGCCGTCATCCGGTCAGCGTTATAGGTGGCAAATCCCCGCCGGACATCGTGGAATCCGTACCACTCCTTCTTGGTGGGTTTCACGTTTGCGGCCTTTTGTAGCCGCTGGAACTGCTTCCAGAGCATTGCTCGGGCAAGGCTCCACGGAAACACTTGTTTGGTGAAGGCCACCTTCAACGCCTTCAAGTGCTCAATGACAATCGGATGCAGCGGGATGAACTGGTCGCGGTCGCCCTTGTTGTCGGCGGCAGCGGACAGGGCGGTTCCCGCCTCCAGATCAACGTCGTCCCAGGTCAGGGCCATCAGCGAGCTGATCCGCCAGCCCGTCATAAAGGCCGTTGTCAGCAGTCCTTGCCACCACGCGCAAGCCGTGACGCCATTGGGCAGGTCGCTGGGATGCTTCGCAACCTCGCACTGGGCATAGATCGCCAGGAAATGAGCGTCCGACATGTAGGACGGCAACTTCTTCGGCTCCTTCTCGAAGCTGAACTTGGGCACCTTGGACAGGTAACCCAGGTCGTGAGCCTTCCGTAGCGCAGCCCGCAGGTGGCGCAGCTCCTTGTTGATCGTCGCCTTACCCACCAGCGTGCCCTTCCGCATGCCCGGCTCCGTCCGGCGAGCGGCCACGAAGTCGTTGACAGTCTTCGTGGTGATGGCCTGCAATCGCACCGGCTTGATGATCCGCTCGAAGTTGTCGAGGCAGTACATGTAGGCCCGCTGCGTAGTGATCCGCTTGCCGGGGAGCACCTTCGTATCGAACTCCGTGCGGAACTCTTTCCAGGTCTTGCGGACGTTCATCTGGTAGGTTCCGGCGGCCAACTCGCCTTCGATGCGCCGCTGGAGTTTCTCCGCGTTCCTCTGGCCCTTTTCCCCGGAGCCGCAGCTTCTGCATCGCTGCTTCCCCTCGGGGTCGTACCAGCCGACGAACCAAGAGGCATCGTCGGCTCCCTTCTTCTTCACCTGCTTGCTGTCCTGGTAGATCCAAGCTCGCATAGCATATCTCCATTTATCGGGGCTCCGGGTCGAAAAAAGCCCTGCCCCGGCCAGACCCGGTAGCGGCCAGAGCAGGGCTTAGATGCGGGCCGTCGCCCGCTTACTTGAACTTCTTTCAGCGGCTTGGTGACGTTGTCGCCCTAACGGCGCGACAACATGTATTCGATCAAGTCACTCTTGAGATAGCGAATCCGGCGGCCGACGATGGACGACGCCTTGATGCGTCCTCGCCGTCGTTCATCGGCCAGCTGACGCTCGTTCAATCCGATGAGCTGGGCCGCCTCGTACTCTGAGTAGGCCAGCTTGCCGTTCAATGCTTCGCGCTGGACTTCTAGCTTGGCGATCGTCTCGGCGACCACAGCTTCAATGACGGGACGGAGTTCGTCCGGCACAATTTCGAGTTTCACCTAGCGGGCTTCCTTGTCGTGCTCGGTCCCGCCATGGGCCTGACACCCGACCGTCGTCTTGGGTCTGGTTCTTACTGGTCGAAACACTTGAAGTTAGATTATGACAAGCCTCACGGTCGAATCGTGCAGAGCGGCGACATTCCGTCGCGTTTCCGAAAGCGTTTCAACGAGTATTGACATTCCAGCCTCGGTACTATAGAATTGTATTCGTTACCATAGTTTTGTCAAGATACCCCCTGGAGAATTTACCGTGAAAAGCAAACCCCAGAAGTCCACGCCGACCGCCGACGTGCCGATCCAATACCGTCCTGGTCCCATACTAGCTGACCTGCTCGACAGCCTTGCAGGCGAATGGGAGGTGTCTCGCAATGAGGTTGCCAAGCGGCTTGCGGCGTTAGCTGCGTGTCAGCTCGATTGCCGCCACGCGGACCTTGTGCAGCAGTTCGCGGGAACCTTGCCGGGTGAGCCCGACTTCGTCACCGCCTGCGAGCGTCTTCTCGCTGAGCATCTGGTTACCGAGCGCACCCGCAAGTCTCTCAAGCAGCCCGCAATCAATGAAGAAGCTCGCCAAGAACAACTGCGGCAAATCGTCAACTTCTACGTACAGCAGCGTCAGTACGTCGATGTCGAGGAACCGGAAAAGGCACCTCGTTTGCGCGAAGTCCGCAAGTAGGTTATCACTTTGGGATTGCGCTCAGGTGGGGTACGAGTTAACGTAATGAAAGTGCCCCGCGCAGTGACAAGCTGCCGGGGCGTGACCGTCACAGTATTCCCATTTGTCCACCCGCGTGACGATGAAAGTATTCTACTGCGTTTTTCAGCTTTCAACAAGCTCAGGATGCTAAGAATCTTTCCGTCGGTACGCGGCTCCAAAAAGGAGCTTACGCGATGTCTACCGCCCCCAACACCGTCACCGGCTTCTATACCGATGACCTTCCTGCCGTCGCCAACAACATCACGGATGTTGGCGAGCCCGGGATCACCTCCGAAATGATCGCTCAGATGTTCGCCTGCATCCTCGGCGACGACACGCTCTTTCAAAGCAGCGTCCGGCAGATTCAACCCCTTCATTTCCGAGCAGATGAGCCCGACCTGGGTGCCGTGCTGCAAGCCATGGTCGATGCGCACGGTCGGTCCGATGTCCGGCCATCGTTTGCGGACCTCCAGACTGCGATTATTGGGCGTATCCACGAGGAACAGAGGCTGAACGCTGGATTGGTATCGTCCGGTCTGAATGTGGCCATTGGAGAAGGCGGCATCCTCAGCCGAATCGCCCACCATCAGCAAAACGGTTGCTCCCCCGAACTCGGCCGGTCACTGGTACGACGATTCCTTCTGGAGCGCGATGTCTTTGATCCGATCTCCACCATTGTTCTATCGTCGCGGACATCCGCTTTCGGCCCCGGGAATCAGATCCCGACGAACATGACAGGACTGCTCCACCGAGCCAGCGAACGATCGGATGAAATCGACCGCGACTGGGGCGATGGCGAACCTTGGGGCGAACCAGAACCACTCGATGGCCCCGAATTGCCACCGTTTCCCGTGCAAGCCCTGCCCCCGACGTTGCGGCGTTGGGTTGAGGCGGAGGCAACGGCAACCCAGACTCCCGCGGATCTGGCCGCGATGCTGAGCTTGAGCGTCTGTGCTGCGGCCGGGGCGAAGCTCATTGAAGTCCAAGTAAGGCCAGGCTTTTGCGAGCCGATCTCGATCTACTCGGCGTCTATTATGGACCCAGGCAACCGCAAGTCTGCGGTTGTTTCTGACGCAATCGCTCCCTCGCGGCAGCACGAACGCGACGCGGTTGAGGGGATGGCCCAGCAGTTGCGAGCCTACGAGGGCCAACTGAGCGTTCTAACTGCCCGCCAAAAGCATCTGGAAAGTCGTGCTGCGAAGGCTCAGCAAGAGGACGACCGAAGGAGTCTCATGGCAGACGCAGCTTCAGTGCGCAACGAGATTGCCCGTCTCCCACGCGTTGTTGAGCCAAAGTCGCTTATTGACGATTGCACGGTTGAGAAGGTCGAGCAGATCCTTTCTGAACAAGGCGGCCGGATTGCAGTGATGAGCGCCGAGGGAGGCGTATTCGGACTCATGACCGGTCGATACTCGAACTCTTGCAACTTCGACGTCTACCTAAAGGGCCACTCCGGCGATGAGATCCGCACCGACCGGCTGGGCCGCAGCCCTGTGTTCGTCCAGCGACCTGCGATCACCCTGGCCTTGGCGGTACAGCCCGACGTTATCCGCGGACTGGGAGAGAAGGCCGAACTGCGAGGCAAGGGGTTGCTCGCCCGAATCCTTTACTCTTTGCCCCGGAGTCTGCTCGGCCAACGGATCTCGAATGCCCCGCCCGTTCCGGCGGAAGTGACCGTGGAATACCGCCGTCTAGTCCTGACGATATGCGGTATTGCCCGTCCCGGCATTCCTCCACAAACCCAACACTTGCGACTCTCCGACGAGGCCGCAACATGCTTCCAACAGTTTGAGCGGGACGTTGAACCGCGACTCGGCCGACTCGGCGATCTCGCCGACATCCAGGATTGGGCTGGAAAGTTGGCCGGTGCCGTGATTCGCTTGGCCGGTATCCTACACCTGGTCGAGCAGGCGGAGCGGCGGCTTCACGAACCGGCCGAGCAGCAGGAACGGATCGCACACCGGGAGCGGATGCCGCCGTTTACCCCGTGGGAAACGCCGATCTCCGGCACAACGCTCGCCGCGGCCGTGACCATCGCCCAATACTTGATCCCCCACGCACAGGCGGCATTCGCCATGATGGGCATGGCAGCGGGCACGTCGGCCAGCGTGATGGCCAACGCTTGGTGTGCCCTGGAGTGGATTCGCAGGAACCATCGGACGCGGTTCACGAGACGGGACTTGCATCAGGAGAACCGTGCCCGCTTCCGCAAGGCCGCCGACATCGAACCGGTGCTGGAGTTGTTGGAGGCCCGCAACGTCGTTCGCCCCGTCACGCACCAAGCAGCCGTCGGCGGAAAGGCCGGGCGGAAACCCTCGCCGCGTTACGAGGTGAACCCGGACGTTTTCGAGCGGAGGTGCGGCACTGGGCCAACGTAGGTACAAAACTGGACAGATCGCGGCTGAGGTGTATTTTGGTAATTTCGGCAAGATGCAGTGACTTTAAGCATGGTGATTCGCGATTGTGAGTATTCTGAGGTGGTTTTGAGTAATGTGAGAACCTCTCTACATAAACAGCTTAAATAAGTTATCTACCCCTATTAGTACTAGATATACACAGAGCGATACAGATTTCTATTTGACGAAAAACCACCTCAGAATACTCAGAATTACCCAGCGACACCCAATATCCTAGACCAACCACTTCGGCACGACCAACCTGCGACATTTCTATTCCCCCCACGGAGCACTTTTATGCCATTGAATCCCTTATTATACGACCGGCTTCGCCAGCTTTTCGGCCGCGTCGAAATCTTTGACCCCGGCTCGCGGTTCGTGGCGAGGCCCAACCATGATATAACCGCCGGTCGAGCCCAGCTCAGCATCGCCAATTCCGGCGAATACTATATTGTCTCGTGCCCATTTTGTAACGACACGCGGAAACGCCTTTGGGTCAACCACCGCTTCGGCACTCCCGATCCGGTTTCGGGGCGGCCGATGCTCTTCTTAGCGATCTGCTACAACGAGTCGTGTCTAACGGACTACGCTAACCGTCGGCAGTTGGACGAATGGGTCTACGGCTTCCAGAACCGGAACGCCCGGGATTCGATCCGCATCTTGCCGGGTCATTACGAAGAAGCCTGTTTAGGACCGGCGTCCCTGCCCGGCGAGTGCATCCCGGTCGAGCAGTTGCCGCCCGACCATCACGCCCTCCAGTACATGTGCGGTGCGCGGGGCTATCCGCTGGACCTGCTAGTCCGCTTGGGGTGCAGCTTCTGCGTGCAAGCCCAACCGCGATTCTTCCCGGCCCAGGAGCGGATCATCATCCCGATCTATATGGACGGCATCTTGGTCGGCTGGCAAGCCCGTTACGTCGGTGACATCGACTTCAAGGCCCGCAGCATCCCGAAATACTATTCGATGCCTAACATGGCCAAGCGGCAGATCCTCTACAACTTCGACGTTGCCAAGACCTATCCCTTCGTGACCCTGGTCGAGGGCGTGACCGACGTTTGGGCTACGGGGCCGTGGTCAGTTGCCCTGCTGGGCAAGACGCTTTCCCGGCAGCAAGAGTGTCTATTGCGGTGCCAGTGGCAGGGCAAACCGATCATCGTCATGCTCGACGGCGGCGAAGCGGAACTGAGCGGCATGCAGCACATCGTGGAGCAACTTCTGCCCCAGACCCGTAGCCCGGTATTGTACGTCCGACTTCCCGCAGGCCGGGACCCAGGAAGCTATCAGGGACAGCAGGAAACCCTGATGAACATCGTGTTTATTCAGGCCCGTCAAGCAGGCGTGACATTGCCCATATTTCAACCCCCTACAGTAACTCAAGGACACTTATGAAACGTCGCAAAAAGACAAACCGCCCCGCCCGACGCCCCGAGGACGCTCATCTGGCCTTCGGTCCCATGAAAGACCCGGCCGCCTGGACTGCGTCGATCGCCATCGACGCGGCCGATGATCGCCGCTGGCTCGCAGCGAATCCGACCGCAAGATGCCGCAAGCGTCTGATCAGCCGTCTTGAAATACAGGCCACGGGCAATCCGCCGGACACCATCGTGATCGTCTATCGCGGGGAGCAAGGGTCGCAGATTCGCACGTTTCATCCGCCCGAGGATGCAATCCCGCTTATGAACCCCAAGTTCTCGCGGAATTGATTCGGCGGCCGAGGCGGGGAGAGCCGCGTTGGTGCAAGGCCGTGATAACTCAGGTTCTGCTTGGGGGTAGCCACGCCAACCCTTGGAACCCAGGTGTTAGCGGGCCGCCAAAATCGCATCTGCGGTAGTGCTGCGCACGGCGATCAGCGTGTGGTTAGGTACTGAAAGCCCCTTCAGGCCATGCTAGACGCCGCCATATTGCTAGACGTTGGCCACGTTTCATGGGTCTGCGTCTGGGACCATGCTCAGGTACCGTGCCCAGGGACCAGCTTGTGAGACCGTGCCCAGGGACCGGGCTCAGGGACCAGGCTGTGAGACCGTCGTACATGCTACACCGTGCCCATAACGCTCCGGTCGTCAAGTACGTCCGCCCGCCAATCCGCTGGGGCGCGACCTTGAACGCGGAGCTTCACTCCCTCCTGGGGCTTATTGAATGAACTCCCATGAGAATCAGCATGTCCACCTTCTTCACGCCCTTACCCCCATTCCTGACCAGTTGCAACGGGTTTTCAGGCGAAGAATCCACTCAGAAATGCGCGATTAAGTAGACAGATTGGCCGATTTGGAGGACTGCAAGGTCTAGGGGAATTCAGCGTTGCCCAAACCACCACGAATTCACGCCCGAGCTGGCATCCCCAAACTGCGTCATGTGGCACACAGCAAATCGTCGTCTATCGTTCCGACATCCGTACGCCCAGAGCTTCGGTTAGGGCATCATGTTAAGGGGGCTAGTTAAGAGACCGCACACGCCTCTAACCAGCGACAACGTGCGATCGGTGAGCCTCTCGCCAAGCAATCGTCCCGGTCAGTGAGCAAGAGCAATCCACTTGGCGCGGAGCAGTCCTGCCTGAATTGAGCCTATGCGCTGGTACCCTGGGCAGGCAATGTGTCGCCGTGAGGTACGCCTTTCATCACGTTTCGAGGTCCTTGGAGCGAAAAATTCGTACGGAATCGGGCAAGAGTTGGCTGTTCGGATAAACAGCGTAGTTTCGGACCAATTTGGCCTTTCCCATGTTCTCAAACTGCACCTCACGGGCTCGCGCACACCAGTGGGCGTAACACGGTGGGCCTCAAAGGGCCGTTTTCAACGCCACGTCCCTCAAGAAACAGCAACGATATTGTGCGTACCCGCCAGTCTTGCATTCGCCTAACCGTTGATTATCGAGACAACGGAATATCTAGTAAATGCCCGGGTGCAGCATCGCCCAGCGTGTTTCCCAGTCAGACGCGACGCTAGTCTGGCCGGGGCGTTTTGTGGCCACCCGGCTCCACACCTCACGCCAGGGTGAATTTTTTAGTGAATTTTTTCAAAATGCTTGACAAAACTGAAAAGGCATGCTAGGATGTCATCTTGTACTGGTTGTAGGGATTTCACGAATACGTTGGTTTTCCTACCTCCGAGCGGGTTGCAATCGGTTTTGCGACCCTTACGCGTAAACAAATATATAGTAGGCAGCGTTACAGCCTGAGCCTTACGTCCGTGGCAGCGCAACTCGAAGCGGGAGTTGTTTTTTCGTCTGCGTGCGTCCGCTGGCTCAATACGGTGACTCCACAAGAGAGCCTCGTGCTGCGCGCCCTTCTTGGCCTGGTACGTCTCTCTTTGTACTCGTCACGCTCCGTAAAAGTTGTGATTACGCCGCATCTTGTTGATGCGGTTAGGAGAAGTTCAGATTTACTTTACTCGGGAGATGCAGAAGATGTTTTGCAAGACGATGATTCGAGGATTTTTGGCGGTGGCCCTGGTGGCCTCTGCCGTGACGGTGCGGGCGGGCACGATTACCATTGACATGGTGCCCGTGGGCAACGTAAACAACACAGCCGATACGCGAGTCATGAACGACTCTACCACCGGATACGGATCGGTTTCCTACAACTACAGCATTGGCAAGTACGAAGTGACCAACGCCCAGTACACGGCATTTCTCAATGCGGCGGATCCAACCGGTGCGAATGCCAATGGCATCTACAATTCCAGCATGGGTACCGACCCGCGGAGTGGGATCACCTACTCCAGCGGGGAGGCCCCCGGGGCGAAATACACGACCCGTGCCAACATGGACAACAAGCCGGTGAATTGGGTGAGCTGGTATAACGCGGCACGTTTCACCAACTGGTTGAGCAATGGGCAGGGCACGGGCAGCACCGAAACGGGTTCCTACACGCTCAGCGGCAACACGGGAATCATCACCAAGAATGTAGGGGCCAAGGTTTATATCCCAAGTGAGGACGAATGGTATAAGGCGGCATATTTCAACCCTGCGAATTCCAGTTACTCGCTCTATCCGACGCGGAGCAACACGGAACCGATATTGGCTACTGCCGATACGTTGGGCAATATCTCGAATTCAGGGACCAACGTGGCCAATTACGGCTACGGGGCGGATTGGAATGGTCAGTATGGCAACGTGACGACGGTGGGGAGTGCTGGAGCCGATAGTGCGAGCTACTACGGCACTTTTGATCAGGGCGGCAATGTTTGGGAGTGGAATGACTCTATTTTCTCTGGTTCTGGGCGTGGTGTGCGTGGCGGGTCGTTCTACAACAACACGTACCGCTTGGCCTCGTCCTACCGCGACATCAGCAGCCCCGCGTACGAGACCACGCCGTATCGGTTTCCGTGTTGCAAGTGTACCTGAGCCCGGCAGTTTGGCTCTGCTACTATCCTGCGCCGTAGCGTTTGGAATCTGGTTGCGGGTAAAACGCATAACCCTTTTCCCTTTCTCCCTTTTACCCTTAAAACTTAGGCACGAGGTTGGCCCTGCTGAATAGGCAGCCAACCCAAGCCGAGCTTGCTCGGCGCGCGATATAGAATTTTGGAGCACTACCCCCTATGGTGGGTGGTATGGGTGGTGTTAGGCCGTAAGTTAGGGTGGGCTTTGGGAGTGCGGTGACGTTGTGCCCCTCTACGCCAACGGCGTTTCTTTCCTATTTTTCTGCCCCTCATATCTCTGTCGAAAGATTTTATTAGTATTCACCGCGAGAGAACACAAAGGGCGCAAAAGAATGATTCTATTCTTTGCGTTCTCTGCGCACTTTTGCGGTGAATCCTCTTGGATATTATGGCCGCTGAATCGCCCGTCGTCTTGGTGAAGTGGTACGATCTGGTAAAATGGTTTTTGGAGCGGGTGGACAGCTTCCCGAAAAACCAGCGGTTTGTCTTTGGGCAACGGCTGGCGGATCGTGCCATCGACGTTCTGGAACTGCTGGTCGAGTCGGCCTACAGCCCGCGCAAGGCAGACCTGCTCAGCCGTGCCAACCGCGATATCGAGGTCTTGCGTTGGCTGGTGCGACTAGCCAAAGACCGCGACCTGTTCACGATGCGGCAGTACGGATTCGCCTGCAAGGGATTGACGGAGTGCGGGCGGATGGTCGGCGGCTGGCTCAAGCAGTCGGCCGGAAAAGAAAGTAGGTCAGGCTTTCCAGCCTGACAGTGAGAAAGAAAGTAGGTCAGGCTTTCCAGCCTGACAGTGAGCCGGACAAAGTCAGGCTCGGGCACCATGTACGCATGGTCGGCCTGACCTACAGGAAAGCACTTCCCATGCACAGCCACCACCACCTTTTTGAGAAGATCGCCACACTGGAAAACCTGATCGCGGCGGCGCATGCCGCGTTGCGCGGCAAGCGGATGCGGATGCCGGGCGCGGCGTTCCTGGCGGACTTTGAGAAGGAAGTTGTTTTGCTGCACGAAGAGCTTTGGGCAGGAAGCTACCGACATGGCGGCTATACCTACTTCACGATCCACGAACCGAAGGAGCGGCTGGTGGCCGCCGCCCCCTTCCGCGATCGGGTGGTACATCATGCCATCGTGCGGGTCATCGAGCCTATCTTTGAAAACCGATTCATTGAGGATTCCTTCGCCTGCCGCCGCGGCAAAGGCACCCATGCGGCGATGCGCCGTGCGGCCGAGTTCGCTCGGCGGTTCCGCTACGCCTTGAAATGCGACGTGCGGAAGTATTTCCCCTCGATTGACCACGGGGTGCTTGTGGGACTATTGCAGAGGGTGATTGCCGATAAGCGGCTGATGGCCTTGATCCAGGCTATCCTTGAAACTCATGCCGACGGCCAGCGGCAGGAGTGGCCCGTCGGCGGCGACCTGCTGGACGTGCGAATCCAGAAACGCGGCCTGCCCATCGGCAACCTCACGAGCCAGTTCTTCGCCAACGTCTATTTGAACCCGCTGGACCATTTCGTCAAACACGAACTTCAGGTGAAAGGCTACGTGCGCTACATGGACGATTTCCTGCTGTTTGGCGACGATCGCGGAACCTTGCGACGGCAGGGACGTGAGGTGTACGGCAAGTTGGCCGAGCTACAGTTGGAGATGCACCCCGACAAATACCGCCTATTGCCGACATCGTGCGGCGTGGATTTTGCGGGCTACGTTGTATTCACGGACGGGCGCATACGGATTCGCTCATCCAGCGTGCGGCGATTTGATCGACGTTACAAGAA
>Ga0194056_10000988_pt1 | contig 15597 bp, 17 predicted proteins | sample SepL4413m_MetaG_FD_155458 | JGI IMG/M metagenome (GOLD analysis project Ga0194056, IMG submission 155458) | Anoxic zone freshwater microbial communities from boreal shield lake in IISD Experimental Lakes Area, Ontario, Canada - Sep2016-L442-13m | ecosystem: Environmental > Aquatic > Freshwater... | reverse complement strand
TGGGTATAAATTTATTGCTCATGACAGGAATCTCCTGACGGGGAAATGTAAAAATCTATTTTATCAGATTTGCGCTGGGGAAGTCGGACAGACTCCTAGCGACATCAATCAGGGCTGTTTCAAATGCTTTGATAAGCTCTGGAAATAACACTTGATTATCTGAGTTGCCTGCCACCAGAATAGTTAAGGGCAGTTGCATAGATTTTTCGTTCATAGATTGATTAATGATGTATTAAAAAGTGTGTGATTAAATTCAAGCCTTAATTTTTCCCGCTTTTCTTAAATTCTCGACAGCATTACGACGAGCATACTCTTCTATATCTCCCAAAATAAGGAGCACATTTTTCAGAACAATTAGAAGTAATATTGTACGCAAGAATTTTTATCAATGACTCCCGATAGTTGCTGGTTTTTTTACATAATGGAAAATGCCTCAGCAACCGTTAAATCGGATTTAATTTTGTCAGATTTTTATAAGGATGCAATTGAATCACTACGATTAGAAATACCCAACCCAGCCAAAATAAACACTAAATCCTCGCTGCCTAAAATCACCTAATGATGGCTCTATTGAGCAGGTAAATTATGCAAAATCTCTTCAATCTTTTTTGATTCCTCGTGGTCTATGCCTAATGTTTTTTGATATATCGATAATAAGCGTTCGTAACTGGCTCGTGCAGCCGTGTAATCGCCCATAGATTCAAAACATTTGGATAAATTAAAAAGAACTATGAGTGTATTTTTATGATTTTCCCCCTGCGCCTTTTCATATATTGCTAACGCGCGTTCGTACAAGGGTAAAGCCGCGCCAGCGTTGCCTTGGCTGTTGAATAAATAAGCCAGATTGTTCAGCGCAGCCGCAGTGTCCGGATGCTCCGGCCCGAGCACTTTTTCCCGTATCGCCAACGCGCGTTCGTACAAGGGTAAAGCCGTGGCATAGTCACCGATTTCTTGTGATATTTTAGCTAAATTGTTCAATGAATTTACGATGTATGGATGCTCCGGCCCGAGCACTTTTTCATATATCGCCAACGCGCGTTCGTACAAGGGTAAAGCCGCGCCACCGTTGCCTTGGCTTTTGAATAATCCAGCCAGATTGTTCAGTGAGATTACGGTGTCTGGATGTTCAGACCCCAGCACTTTTTCATTGATTGCCAAAGCTCGTTTATATAAGGGTAAAGCCGTAGCATAGTCACCGATTTCTTGTGATATTTCAGCTAAATGGTTCAATGAATTTACGATGTATGGATGCTCCGGCCCGAGCACTTTTTCATTTATCGCCAACGCGCGTTCGTACAAGGGTAAAGCCGCGCTATGGTCGCCTTGTCTACTGAATAATACAGCCAGATTGTTCAGCGAATCTGCGGTGTCCGCATGCTCTGGCCCGAGCTCTTTTTCATTTATCGCCAACGCGCGTTTGTATAAGGGGAAAGCCTCGCCATAGTTCTCCATCTTTTCGAATAATTCAGCTAAATTATTTAGTGAAGTTGCAGTGTCTGGATGCGCCGGCCCGAGCACTTTTTCATTTATCGCCAACGCGCGTTCGTACAAGGGTAAAGCCGCGCTAAAGTTATCTTGATTTTGTAATGCTAAAGCCAGATAGTTCAGCGAACGCGCAGTGGATTGATGATCGACTCCCAATAACTCATCATTTAATTGCACTTCAATCGCAGACCAAGATTGCGCAAGTTTCCATAGAATATTTTCGTTCGCTTTAAGGTAAACCTTGGCTATTAATTTTTCATTCGCTGTAAGGTAAACTTTTTTGACTAATTGACTATGAGCGTGCCAGCCTTCAACCCCTCCAACTATGCCAGAACGTTCTTCTTGGCTGACTTTCGCCATTTGAAAAGGTAATTCATACAGCAGATAATCTGGTAGCTTATCCGCATTTCCATCCGCTTTAATAAACGCTGACCACAAGACCTGTGCCAGTTGTAAATGACCTTGCTCACTATCTACGTAAAACACACCTGATCGTTGTGGATTGGTTAAAAAATCAGTAATGCTTTTGTGATAGGCTGAAATACTGTTTTGTTCACGCTTGAATAAGCTACCCAAGGGTCGAAGAACCTCAATTTCCAGTGTTTCTTTATCCCACTTCAATATTTGCTTTAACCATACGTCGGGTAAAGCCTGACGAGAAGCCACGAGCAAACGTAGCATGGGTTTCTGGTAGTCTTGATAATGTTTTTTTTGCGTTTTATCAATATTTAAATCGCCAAAAAGGCGCACGAAAAACGCGTAATACAGTGCGGTCAATCCTCGTGGGTAGGCTTCTGGGTCATCCAATAACTTTGGGTTTTTTTTGACTTCTACTCGAAAAATGCTTAACCATAAAAAACTTCCGGCACTGGTGATTAACAAGGCTTTCGTTAATTCATTTTTTCGCTCGGGGGATAGTGTAGGGACGACCAAGCCCAGCCATTGTTTGATATATTTCCGTGCATCCTGAATATTTTCTTCTCCGTCAGCTTGTACCTCTACAGGATAAAGACCTTCAAGAAAGGGTTGTATGGTGGGTTCATTAGGGCGCGACGTAACGACTACGCCCAACCAAGCAGGTAATTGATCTTTCTTTTGCGTCAGAATTCTGACCAAATCCGGCCCGGATTCATCCAGCGCATCCAGTAACAATAAATAGCGCTCCCGGCCCCCATCTATAACATGAACAGCCGGGCCGCTGATGAGACGGTCAAACAACTCATCGGGGGTTAGCTTATCCAGATCCATATCTATTTTTTCTAATTCAACCAATAAAAAGCGGCGAAAATCCGGCAAGCGGGTTGCCATTTGACAGGCTAGAGAACGTATCACAGAAGCTGGCGAGGAATCATTGGGTTTATTGACTTCGCAAAAATGTACACCGACGACTTCGGCTTTACTCACGGTAGACAGATTTGCCATAAAGGCACTTTTGCCAATGCCTGGGTCGCCGGTGATACAAAATACCTTGCTCTCACGACTGTTTGTGCGCCAGTTGTCAATTTGATCTTTTAACCACTCCCGGCCAATAAAACCTTGCTTAAGCAATTGCCCAACTCTGGGCGCATAAGGTACGGGTTTAAGTTTTTCCTTGAGAATTTCTATTTCCCCGGCAAACTTCTGGCTATCGGGATGGGTAATTACGCGCAGAATTTCTTTTAGTTTCTCTTGATACCATACATCCCACTGCTGAGTACCCGCATCATAATGCTGGGGCCACTCACTCATATCCAAATATTGAATATGGCTCACTGATAAGGGCGATTTTACATGGTCTGGCGATTCAAGCAGCACGGTCTTAATCGCACCGGACTTCATACCCAATGCAATGGTTAACTCGTCCCGACAGACGCCGGGGTCACGCACCGAATGCGCAGATAAAAAAGCCAGTACGCCTTCGCTGTTTGAAATACCATCGGTAATGGAATGTCGCCAGTCGTCACCCGCCTTGATGTCGGTAGTATCAATCCAGACCTCATGACCTTGTGCGGCAAGATCGTCTTTAATGCGATTAACCAGTAGTTCGTTGATATCGTGGCCGTAAGATAAAAAGATTTTCATGTTCTTCCGTGTAAGTTGAGAAAGGTACTGGCTAAACACTCATACTCTGAGTGGCAAATGTTAGGGTTTTAAAAGGCTCTAAATCCCTTGCAATAGCCAGGAATGGTAAGTTAAGTACACCATATAGTCTCCATACACTTCGGACACAGCTTTGTAAGAGCGGACCATGCTCGCGAAGGCTTCGTTATAGCGCAGGCATGGCCGCCCCCTACAGAAATCACTAAGGTGGTGGCGTTTTAGAATCAGGCAACGATTGGGGTATTTATTACGAGTTACTCAATACGGCGATTAGAATATCATACACAATTAATAAGTTATATTTTTTATATCTATAATAACGATTTTGTTGCTTATGATTTTTTTATCACAAATTAGTGTGTGATTAATGGCAAGCCTCCGGTAGTCATAAACAGCATAAGAATCACGAAAATAAAAAATAAATATTCGCGGTTCCAAGTGGTTTACAGCGGGTAAGGCAGCCCGCGCAGGATAACGAAATCGATTCGGCGCTATAAAGTCCAATTAACTAAATTACATGACAACCCATGAAATAGATCCGTTATTAATAACCGTTAAGGGCAGCCACTATTCCTAAAATGTTTCCGGTGAGCTATCTAAAACGACTGCCTGCTTTCAGAAGGGAACCGGACGGTCAGTTATAGAATACCGTTGAACGGTGTAGATCGTTGCAGCACGTCACGAATGTCAGGTTTAGGGAAGCGTAAAATCATAGTCGACCGGCAGTTGTGGGTCGTAAGCTGGCATTCAGCTCCAACTAAAAACCAACACATTCTCAGAGGGGCTTGCCCCTAACCCCTCTTTTTCAAAGAGGGGGGGGCTAAATAGTTACCGTTTAAACTGTCAGCCAGAAAATGTCCAACATACCGCTAAACAAAAGCTTTCGGCATTTTCTCTCTAAGCTTTAAAAATCGTTCATAGCGTGTTTTGGAAATTCCCCCATTTTCCAAGGCCATTAATACCGCACAACCTTTGTCTTTTAAATGCCGGCAATCATTAAACTGACACTTGTCTATGAAGGGTTGAAACTCCCGGTAACCGTAAGCCAAACGTTGTTCTGTCAAGCCGGCCAAGCCAAAAATGGCGACACCGGGGCTGTCGATTAAATCACCGCCGTCATTTAAATGATACAGCGTTGCCGCTGTGGTGGTGTGGCGACCGTGTTTGGTGGTTGCCGAGACGGTATTGGTTTTTAGTCCGTAGGCCGGAGTAAGACCACCCAAGCGTAGCGCGTGGTGGCGTTTCCGGCACATTCGTACTGGATGCCGGAAACGCTTATTCTCGCTTGCGCTCGAAAAGTCTTATTCCGGCCTACGCCATTTCTGATATCCAACCTCCTATCGTTCCTTCGCACCGGCGTCACTGCCCATAGTTAAGCATCATAATAATATAATAATACTGCGGCTCGTGCGCCAACACCATCATTATTGATCGGGCGGATAAATTGGGACTGGCGCAATTGCACCAATTACGCGGCTGGGTAGGGCGCTATCATCATCGGGCTTACGCTTATTTTATCGTACCGCCAAAATCGGCAATGAGCAAAGATGCCATGAAACGGCTGCAAGCGGTTGAAGCATCCGGTGATTTAGGAGCCGGTTTTATGTTGTCATCAAACGATTTGGAAATTCGAGGTGCCGGTGAATTGCTGGGTGATGATCAAAGCGGACAAATTCAGGAAATCGGTTTTAGTTTGTACACCGAATTATTGGAACGGGCTGTCAATGCCTTAAAATCAGGCAAACAACCTGAACTCGACACACCCATGGATAGAGGTGCTGAAGTCGATTTACAAACAGCGGCGCTTATTCCGGAAGATTACCTGCCGGATATTCATGCGTGATTAGTGTTGTAAGTAATCGTTCAAAAGCCTTTTAACATTTTTTAATATGACAAAGTGCTTGCAGCAAGCAGATTATATAAAGTTAACGGTAATTTATTTTGTTAAAAGACTTTTGATCACCTACTTATTTCGCCCCTGTGTCCCCAGAGAATTACCAATAGCGGTACTGAAGACCTGATTTTTTTAGCCATTTGTACACCTAAGATTTACAGAAAAAGTGTACGAAAATATAGATTAGGTTTGGGGGTAATTATTCAGTCCCCGGCTTTGAAAAAGAGGAGTTAGGGGCAAGCCACGCCGAGAGTGTGTTGATTTTTGGTTGGAACTGACTGGTAGCTCACGGTCAGACGGTTACTGTCAATCAACGTCTGCGATATGAGCTATTACTGCCGTTCACGAACCACCAACCACCAACCAATTATCTCTCAACCCTATGAATAGTTTTGTAATATAAAACCAAGATTGGTGTTTTTCCAAATTAACTATTAAAGTATAGTCCCTAGCGACTTTGTAGCAAGGTGGCATCGAGGATTTACAGTACTCCGACTTCCTCGATTCCCCTGCGTTTCATCGAGGCTACTTACCATTACCGGTTTTAGAAAGAAAATCCCAACTTTAACAAAATCAATACACAGCCATTAGTGCCCATCAAAAATCAAGGGCTTCTGTTGGATTAATCAAAGCCGGTAGGAAAATTCACTTGTGATTTATATAATTATGGTATATTTTTTATACCATGATAATATTTGAGTTTGATGAAAATAAGAGCCAGACTAACATGGAAAAGCATGGAATAGATTTCACGATTGCCCAGCAATTATGGAATGATCCTGATCTTCTTGAGATACCGGCAAAAGCAGTCGATGAACCTCGATCTTTATGCATAGGCAGGATTGCCGATAAACACTGGTCAGGCGTTATTACCTACCGAGGCGCTAATATTAGAATTATTTCTGTGCGCCGCTCACGAGAAGAAGAGATTAACCTGTATGAAAGCTAAAGATTTTGATGAAAAATTTGATAATGATGAGGATATACTGGACTACCTGGATTTATCGAAAGCTAAAAGAGTTCTGCAAGATCAAAAAAGGGTCAATGTTGATTTCCCGGTTTGGATGCTTGAATCACTGGATAAAGAAGCAAGTCGCGTAGGTGTAACCCGTCAATCCATCATAAAAGTCTGGTTGGCAGAGCGCCTTGAGCAATTGGCTGTTAACAAGAATTTACAGCGGGTAAGCCATTAATTTATCTAATATATATTGAACTTGCGTCGAATATGTCGGCTTGTTGAAATCGATCTGCAGCTATGTGTGAAGGTGCAGTCATTTGAGAATTAGGCTTCAATGGCCGCAAGGGGTCGTTAGCTGGCGTTTCTGGCACATTCGTACTGGATGCCGGAAACGCTTATTCTCGCTTGCGCTCGAAAAGCCTTATTCCGGCCTACGCCGCTTCTAATATCCAATCTCCTATCGTTCCTTTGCACCGGCGTCACTGCCCACAGTTAAGCATCATGATAATATAATACTGCGACTGGAGTAAAACAGCTTTAGCTGTTTTTACAGGCAATAGCTGAAGCGATTGCACTCCGTTTTTTAAACAACTTTCGCTTAATTGTGGGCAGTCTGGATGCCGGAAACGCTTATTCCGACCTACGCCGCTTCTAATATCCAATCTCCTATCATTCCCTCGCTCCGGCGTCACTGCCCACAGTTAAGCATCGTAATAATATAATACTGCGACTGGAGTAAAACAGCTTTAGCTGTTTTTACAGGCAATAGCTGAAGCGATTGCACTCCGTTTTTTAAAGGTCTAAAAAAATATCCGCAGTAAGTCACTAATCTTTTCACCTAAATTGCCATGCAAGCTATAATGGAATTGGTTCAATTTAATTATAACTAGAGAGACTGAGATGGATAAAATGACTGAAGAAGATCGCAAGCGTATTCTCGAAAGCCCGCCGGTAGGCACTTTTGCACTGATGTCAGTAGTTATCGGCGGTATGGTCGTTGCCTGGCTATTTCTTTATTACGGCGTTTTTCTGCCACGCGGCTAGGGGTGAATTATGCAAACAGAACCATCAAAACAAAAATATGAACAGTGCTTGCGGGATTTTTTCACGCAACTTCGAGCGATTCATATTGATCAACTGGAACGAAAATGGATCACACTCTCACTGCTGGTGGTCGGTCTTTTTGTCGGCATCATTACAATTGATGCTTTTTTTCACGGTGTTAATCCACCCAGTAAAGTTGAAACCATTGATTCCGCCAGTCTGCATTTAAATAAAGAATTTGCAGAAGATAATCTGGGCGTACAAGTCGATGACAAGGGCGCTATCATTATTAGAATGGTCGCCGGGCGTTATTCTTTTTTTCCAAAACACATTGATGTCCCTGCCGAAACGCCGTTAACCTTTCGCTGGGTAAGTATGGACGTTTTGCATGGCGTGCATATTCCCATGACCAACATGAGCACCATGATTGTGCCGGGTTATGTCGCAGAAATAACCACCACTTTTCCAAAACCAGGCGAATATCCTGTGCTGTGTAACGAGTTCTGTGGCTTGGGCCATAATCACATGTGGAGCAATATTTCCGTTATTGCCAAAGAAGACTGGACTGCTCCGGTAAAATCGCCCGTTAAAGGAGGATCAAACAATGAATGATGCAGCGACAAGAAAACTGGTCTTAAGTAATTTTTGGGTGGCTTTTATCGCCTTTATCGTGGCTTGTTTTATGGGGGAATATCAAGTCCTGGAACGTAGCGGCTTTATTCCTGCACTGGATTCGCCCAGTGTTTATTTTGCCTCGGTCAGTACCCACGGGGTCTTGATGGCGTTTGTACTCACGACTTTTTTTATTATGGGTTTTGGTTATACCATTGCCACCACCACCTTAAAGCAACCTATCTGGAATAAGCCGCTGGCCTGGGGTGGCTTCTGGGTCACTTTAGTCGGTGTTGTGCTGGCCGCCATTCCTTTGCTGACCGGCAAGGCTTCGGTACTCTACACGTTTTACCCGCCCATGGTGGCACCTGCCGTATTTTATATCGGCGCGACCTTACTGGTCGTGGGTTCTTGGGTTTGGTGTGCCATCATGCTGGTTATGTTTGTGCAATGGAAAAAAGCCAATCCCGGACAACCGGTGCCCTTGGCCATGTTTGCCACCACCATGAATGCGTTGTTGTGGTTATGGACCAGTGCCGGTGTTGCTTTGGAAGTGCTTTTTCAGTTGATTCCGCTGTCGTTGGGCTGGATTGATACGATTGATCCGGGTCTGTCCAGAACCTTGTTTGCCTGGACGCTGCACCCCATCGTTTATTTTTGGCTGATTCCGGCTTATATCGCTTTTTATGTATTTGTACCCAAACAGGCGGGCGGCTTTTTGTTTAGTGATGAAATGGCCCGATTGGCTTTTATCGTGTTGGCTGTATTTGCCTTGCCGATTGGTTTTCATCATCTTTACATGGACCCTGAACAGGCCAAGGGTTGGAAATTATTGCACGGCATCGGCACCTTCGTGGTCGCTCTACCGACACTGGTGACCGGTTTTACCGTTATTGCCTCGTTGGAAATTGCCGGACGCCTGCGTGGCGGTAAAGGCTTGTTTGGCTGGATACTCAGCTTGCCTTGGACTAATACCATGGTGTTGTCAGTTATATTGTCGTTACTGATGCTGATTTTCGGCGGCTTTGGCGGCATCGTCAACGCCAGTTATGCCATGAATGCCATGATCCATAATACCGCTTGGGTGCCGGGTCATTTTCATCTGATTTTTGCCGGCACCACCGTTATCATGTATTTTGCCATTGCCTATTATTTGTGGCCGATGCTGGTTAAGAAACCGTTATTTTCGCATTCAATGGCTTTGGTGCAGTTATGGACCTGGTTTATCGGTATGAGTGTTTTAACGACGCCTTGGCATGTATTGGGATTGTTAGGTGAGCCGCGCCGTATTTCTAGTGTTGTTTATAATAATTTACTGACACTGGCCTGGAAACCGTATGAGTTCATGATGATATTTGGCGGTTTAATACTGCTGGGGTCGGCGTGTTTGTTTGTCTATAACTTGGCAAAAACGCAATTAAATCCATCAGCAGACGTTTTTGAAGGGGAAATTGAATTTGCCGAGCCTATTCATGCGGTCGCGTCTCTTCCTGAATGGTTGAATGATTTTAAACTCTGGAACAAAGTCATTGCCGTATTAATGGCCATCAGCTTTGGCTATCCCATCTTACAGTTCTTTTTTATGGACACTTCAGGATCATCGCCATGGGGATTATAAACATGAAACGAATGCTACTCTTACTCGCGTTTATTGCACCGGTTGTGGTGTGTGCGGAACCTTCCTCTCAAATTGCCTGGACGCCCGAGCTTTTAAATCTGGTTAAAAAAGGTAATGCCGATAAGGGTAAAGCACTGGCGGAATCCTGCAAAAGTTGTCATGGCGATAAAGGCCAGGGCATGAAAGAAGAAACTCAGGATGATGAAACACTACCGGCAATTCCGGCACTGGCAGGACAGGTCGCCACTTATACTTACAAACAGTTGCGCGATTATTTGAGTGGCAGTCGCAGCCATGTTCAAATGACCGGCGTGGCTAAATTACTGACTGAACAGGATGCCGCTGATCTGGCAGTCTGGTTTGCCTCTTTACCCCGAGCAGAAAACACATCGGGCAACGAGAAGCTGGCCAGAGCCGAAAAAATGGTTGAACAGGGTGATGGTAAACGCATCCTGCCGCCCTGTTTTGTGTGTCACGGCTCAAAAGGGCAGGGCGAAAAACAGGATATTCCGGCACTGGCAGGTCAACAGGCCAACTATTTCACCAGAACCTTGCTGGAATATAAAAGCGGCCAACGGCACAACGATGTTTACAGCCGTATGCGCCTGATTGCACAACAACTGAGTGAAGAGGAAATAAAAGAACTGGCGTTGTATTATCAACAACTTAAATAACTTCTTGCCTTGGTTCCCAAGCTGGAGCTTGGGAACCAGGGCAAGAATTCACCACGAAGACACGAAGAAAAGCAAAAACGGTTAACTTCTTCTGGCTCCCAAGCTCCAGCTTGGGAGCGAGTACAACATCCCAATCCCTGCCTCTCGATTGCCATTTGTCTCCTCAAGAATGCGAACTCTTTCAACCCGAATCGGAATCGGGAGCATCCAAATGCGAAGTGAAGGCGACGAGTATCTATACTTAGCCCTCACAATTGCGAATCCTGGCCGTTAATACGGGCATCTATTGAGACCTAATCGCAATTAAATCATTTTTTTGGGCGATTCCCGTTCAAACAAATGGGAATCTGGCGGCTTAAGTTCCGAAAAGATCGGGCTAAGTTCGCATTCCCTTGCGATAAAATGCCAATCGAATCGCAAAAAATTGACTTATTTATTAATAAAGTTGTGGTTTTTACTTGACTTTTGCCTGGATTGTATTAAAGTTCGCCCATCATCCATGAGATATTCGCAGTTGCTCGCTGACATGCGTCAAGCTTAACCGTTCACCTCCAGTCATTGCACAAGGGTTCATCACCAGCGGTTGCACCTAACTATCCTCTAAGTTGATAGTGTCGTTCGTCTTGAAAGCCAACCTTATCGAGTGGAGTATCCCCATGCAAGCCAAGCTTATTACTACGTTTGATTCCCTGAGTGAACCCAATTATCTGGCCAAAGCAGGCTCTATCGTCACCGCCTTAACCGCCAACGCCTATTATCCCGAACCGTGGGTCGCGCAAGTTCCCACATTGGCTCAACTCAACGCCGCCTACACGGCTTACTTGGACGGTTATCATGCCGCCCTCAGCCACGACAGCCTTAAAATAGCCCAGCGCAATACTGCCCGGCAAGCACTAACCGAACTCTTCAAGCGCCTCGTACCTTATCTGGAATTGGTGGCGCAAGGCGACGTACAGGTTCTTGCCACCACTGGCTACGACCTGCGCAAAGACATCGTACACGGCGGTGGCGGTAACATCTTACCTGCACCCGCTAATTTTCGGGTCGAGCATGGGGCAAAAAGCGGCAGCTTTTATATTCATGTTGCTAAGTTGACCGGTGCCGGTAGCTATGAAGTGCAAACCGCGCAAGGCGATCCAGCTATCGAAGCTAATTGGCATCATGCGCTGTCGTCATTAACGTCCGCGCATATTTTATTGGAAGGCTTGATACCGGGGCAAGCTTATTGGGTACGGATAAGAGGTATTGGCAGTGCCGGTGCGGGCGTGTGGACTGATCCTGTTAGTTTGATTGTTGATTGAGTCATATTGGGCAACCTCTTTTCATTGCCCAACATTCAACGGTCAAAATCAGAATATCGAGAGATTTCTTTAATGCCATTTGTGCGTTTTAACGCAAAAATATCGGGCACGAAAAGTTAACAAAGTTCGTCGGGTTAGCGATAGCGTAACCCGACACATCGAAGCCGCAAATGTCGGGTTACGTTATCTCGCTACGCTCAATAAGCTAACCCGACATGGCTTATTCCGGCCTACTTGGCTCTTGCCTGTATAAGCCAATCCCTACAAACTTGACCGAAACGTTTAAAGACTTCAATAGTTTTTAAAGCGTGATTGACGGGCTTGCAAACCCCGTCACGCTTCAGTTATTCCATTTTCATAGATTTTAAGTAAACGGTATCCGGACAAAAATCCACCTCAGTCGACCAAACTAACGTGCCATGATCAACTCGGACGGATTTAAAATAAGCAGGATTCCTTAATACTTGAAAGACAGGGAAATCTAAATAGTCCGAAACATCAAAAATACGCTGCTCCTGATTATCAAAAGTAACGATTAATTGATGATTATTAAGCACTTTAACTGCAATGACACGAGGATTCATGACTTGCTCTTTAGCGTAATGGATCAATTTTAAAGACGGGTTCGCCACGAACCGCTAATGTCCAATCAGCCATCAACTCATCTTCATGGATAGCAATCCATGCTTGCACCATTCTAAGTTTCTTTGAAGGAAAATCTCCGCTCAGTAACTCGCCGTCCGGGATTTTTAATACCGCCGTAAAGTCTTGGTATTCAACGTGAATATGCGGTGACTTATGATTATCAATATCTCTAAAATACATCATCACTAATATTCCGTAAAACATACTAATCGTTGGCATGGAAGGTCTCTAATAAAAATAAAATGAGAAATTATAATATAAATCAGACACGCAGGTTGGACAACCTCTTTTCGTTACCCAACATTTAATAGTCAACATCAGAACATTGAGAATTTCTTCTATGCCATTCGTGCGTTCTAACGCGAAAATGTCGGGCACGAAAAGCATGTGATTGACCTATATCTATTTGGCTATTAATTCCTCATTGGATTTTAGCCGAGTAGGCCGGAATAAGGCTTTTCGAGCTTTAGCCAAGAACAAGCGTTTCCGGCAAATTGCCGGAAACGCCACCACGCGCTACGCTTGGGTGGTCTTATTCCGGCCTACTCGGCTACATGGCTTTTCTCTTGCCGGTATAAGCCCATCCCAACAAACCTGACATAAACAACCAGACACCGGAAGGTAAAGGCACTGCTGAAACTTCTGAAACAGTAATATGGCCAGTGTAAGAATTACCAGGAAAAAAAGAAAATCCACTCACCGTTAGAATATGAGGAAAGAAAGGAATAGGAGGCGTTAACGGGACTACACCAAACAAAGTTCCAAAACTTGGATTACCTGAAAACGTTAAAGCAACTCCATCCAGTGAAGCAGATAAGTCAAATATAGGAAATCCACTATGAGTAACATCAACGGCGACTTGTCTATCGAAAGGGAAAAAAAGCCTAAATGTATAGGTATCACTAAATGAAAAGAATAAAGGTCCAGAAGAGAATGATTGAGTGAAATCTGGTGGCATGAATCCGTAATCTGTAGCAGAAGCTTCACTGACCACAGGTGCCGCCAATAAAGACATTAAAGTCAAAGTTTTTAAAATTTTCATACAATAAATACCTATTAAGAGTGAGTGGAAATGTGGAAAAGGAAAGCAATGGGGACGACTAAATTGATTTTAAAATCTAGGTTACCCGGTTCTTACACCTAATTTTAGGTACGCAGTCAGTAGCTTAAACACAATGCTTTGACTCGACACTTACAGAGCAAAAGTATTCGGCAATCTCTTTTCGTTGCCCAACATTCAACGGTCAACATCAGAACATCGAGAGATTTCTTTAATACCATTCGTGCGTTTTAACGCAAAAATGTCGGGCACGAAAAGCGTGTGCCCGGCCTTGGCTACCCCAGTTGAAGTTGATAGCCAAGAGTAGGATGGGTAGAGCAGCGCGAAACCCATCACATAAGGAATCAATTATGATGGGTTTCGGCTATCGCCTCTACCCATCCTACGTGCTGAGACTTAGGCGATAGCCGTAACCCGACACATTCGCTACGGGACTGATGATATTGACTATGAATAATCAAAATGTCGGGTTACGCTATCGCTAACCTCTACTCAGCAAAGTCGGTAAAACGGTTTATATTCGGATGTTCAGCATGTTGAAGTTTGCCTATTAAACCAGAAACGATGATGCAGCCACACAATAAGGCCTCCTAGTATAGCGATTTCGATCCCGATGTAGGCGAAGTGCACACCCCCAACAAATAAACATGCGATGCCGACAGATACCATTAAAGCGTAGGACAACACAGGCCAACGCAGATTACGAACGACCGTGAAGTAGAGAGCAGCGATCATAATTGCTGCGATAAAGAGAGTCGTCAAAAGCATCATATTCTTATCTCCAAGAAAGTTGTCGCCAACCGGACAGGATAATGGTCGCCGAACATTTAAACTTAATCTGTGAAAACCGAAGGGGCAAGTCTTGTAATAAAAAATACCTAGCCAGATTTAGAAGGTTAATGAAAGCCCATAAAACCGTCACTTACAAGTCATACTTCAGTTTCTTTACTTTCACAACAATATTTTTATTACAGAAATATTAAAACTATAGTCGCGTAGTCAACTATCGTACAGACTAGCAAAGAAAAGCTGGAGCCCTCAAAATATAGCACTACGCGGGACGGGTTATGCATCCCGTCGCAACGTTTCAAAGTTACCAATTTACCGGCATCGAATCACATTTAGGTAGTCTTATCTTTTGTCATGTTATACTCAAAAACATTGGTTAATGGCGATGAAAAATGAGGATAGCAACCCAATGAAAAGCACAGTCTATATCGAATCTTCAGTAATCAGTTATTTAACATCCAGACCTAATCGAGATGTTGTCATTGCGGGCAGACAAGCGATAACGATTGATTGGTGGGAAAACCACCGACACCGGTTTGAGCTTCGCATATCTATTCTGGTAGAGGAAGAAATTGGTAGGGGCGATTTGTCAGCGGCACAACAGCGTCTTGAAAGAGTTGCTGAAATTCCTAGCCTGTCTATCTCAGATGAGGCAACCAGAATCGCTGATTTACTATTAGCCAAAAGTGCAGTACCACCAGGAAGCGAAGAAGACGCATTGCATATTGGTATCGCCGCTGCACAAGGCGCGGATTTCTTGCTTACCTGGAATTTTAAGCATATAAACAACGCTGAAACAAAGGCGGCTATTATTCGGCTTGTAGAATCTTGTGGTTATGTTTGTCCACAATTATGTTCACCTGAAGAGTTAGGAGGTATATCAGATGATTAACGACCCAATTGTTGAAGAAGTTCGTCGTTACCGAAAAGAACATTCTGAACGGTATGGTAACGATTTAAACCAAATTGTCGAGGCACTGAGGAAAAAAGAAAACGAGTCAACTCGTACTAAATTAAATCCTGGACCTAAATTTCTTTTGGAAAAAGGGCTATCCGTTTAAACGCGATAAGATGCGAGTGAGCAATTAAATTATAAATTCGTCCAACTCAACGCTCAAGCGGAGCTTCGCTTAACTTTTTTCTGGTTCCCAAGCTCCAGCTTGGGAACCGATAAGCCGAAGCTCCAGCTTCGCGACACTGGAAGCTGGAGCTTCCAAGTCTGCATTCCCAAGCTGGAGCTTGGGAACGAGTACAATATTCCAGCCCATCTACTTAAACAAATTGCCGAGGAACTGCTTGCAGCCATTCGGGATGTTAAATCAGGCCGCCAGGGTGCAACTTATGCCATTGAACCTAATGAAATAGTTACCACGCGAGTAAAATGCGGCTTGTCCCAAACTCAGTTTGCAAAAGCATTACACATTTCATCCCGTACTTT
>Ga0194056_10000987_pt1 | contig 15602 bp, 13 predicted proteins | sample SepL4413m_MetaG_FD_155458 | JGI IMG/M metagenome (GOLD analysis project Ga0194056, IMG submission 155458) | Anoxic zone freshwater microbial communities from boreal shield lake in IISD Experimental Lakes Area, Ontario, Canada - Sep2016-L442-13m | ecosystem: Environmental > Aquatic > Freshwater... | reverse complement strand
TGCCGGACAAAATTTGCCGGAAGCGCTTGTAAAACTTGCACTTGGTGAAAACGTAAGACCTTTTGATAAATACGAAGTGGGAAAACTTTTTATAAGGTATTCATACGACTTAATAACAGACATAAACGAATTTGAGAAACTATCTCTTTACGCAGAACTTTAAAACACAATAATAATATGGTAAAAGAAAATTTTGAAAGACCTATAATAAAGAAGCTGAACATCGGAATTTCGTCCAAGTTTGGCATGAAGACAGAGTTTGAACCAATTACACATCTTGACGGCGTAGCAGTTAAAGACCTTGTAAAAGAACACGGGTCGCCACTGTACGTGATTTCGGAAAAGACAATACGCAAAACATACGCAGAAGCGAAACGTGCTTTTGAGACAAGGTATCCTAAGGTACAATTTGCGTGGTCATATAAAACGAATTACATAGATGCAGTGTGTAATGTTTTCCATCAGGAAGGTTCGTGGGCAGAAGTAGTTTCCAGGTTTGAATACGATAAGGCAATTTCAAACGGTGTGCCGGGAAATAAGATTATATTCAATGGTCCGGATAAAACGGAAGATGATTTACATACAGCAATTGATAACAATTCTTACATTCACATAGACCACTTTGATGAATTATATATGCTGATTGACATTGCCGATAAGCACAAGAATAAACCGAAGGTTGCAATAAGAGTGAATATGGATACGGGAATATATCCGATGTGGGACAGGTTTGGATTCAACTATGAAAACGGAGAAGCGTGGGAAGCTCTGAACAGAATAATGTTAAGTAAGAAATTTGATTTAGCAGGAATACATTGCCACATAGGAACATTTATGCTGACAGCAAGTGCTTATGCTATTGCGGCAACGAAACTTGCAGACCTTGCAATAAATCTGAAGAGAAAATTTAATCATAATATTTCTTATCTTGATTTAGGCGGTGGATTTGCTTCGAAGAATACTTTGAAGGGCTCATATTTACTGGGCATTGACACATCACCATCATTTGACGATTATGCAGAAGCAATTACAACAACTTTAATAAACTCACAGATAGAGCCTGAAAATCTGCCTGTATTGATTCTTGAAACAGGAAGGGCTTTAATTGATGACGCAGGAAGTTTAATTGGTTCGGTGATTGCGAACAAAAAACTTTCAGACGGACGACGTACAACGATACTTGATATCGGTGTTAACTTGCTCTTCACAGCATTCTGGTATGAGCACAAGATAACTCCGGCGCAGGATTTTTCTCAGCATACTGAAGTAACGAGTGTTTACGGCCCTTTGTGTATGAACATTGACCAGATAAGAGAATCTGTAAGTTTACCTCCTATGAAGAGAGGAGACAATGTTGTAATCAGCAGAATCGGTGCGTACAATATGACTCAATGGATGCAGTTTATAACATTAAGGCCAAGGGTAGTGATGATTGACACAAAGGAAAAGGCTCACGTAATAAGAGACCACGAAACGAATGCTGCAATTACATCACTTGAAAGAATGCCGGAACACCTTAAACTTAAGAAATAAGATTAATTGAAATCAAAAGGATTAATATCGAGTACGCTTAACAGTTATTCCGTAATTTTCTTTTCGGATAAGATTATATTTGCACTAATACTTCTGCTGGTATCGTTCTTTGATATTTTCTCAGGACTATGTGGACTGGTTGCCGTGATTACAACAAACCTTGCGGCAGAATTTCTCGGGTTTGACAAGTATAAAGTTCAAAAAGGTTTTTACGGATTTAATTCGTTGTTGCTTGGCGTTGGCATCGGCCTGCATATGGAAATGAGCTGGATAGTTGTACTGCTTATTATGATAGCGTCGGTGATGACGCTGTTCGTATTAGTAACAATAGAAAGAGTACTCGACAAATATTACGTCCCATACTTAAGCTTACCGCTCCTGATATCTTTCTGGATAATAACGCTTGCCTCAAGAGAAATTCCATTGCTTGCTATAAGCACCCGTGATATATACTTTGTTAATTATGTTTATGGTTTGGGAGGCGAAAGGGTTCTTGATGTATACAGATGGTGGAATACACTGGGAATATCTGCTTCACTAAGAATTTATTTCCTTTCTTTAGGCGGAATATTTTTTCAACAGAAACTATTGTCCGGAATTGTTCTTGCAATAGGGTTGTTTTATTATTCAAGAATCGGGTTTAGTTTGTCATTAATAGGATTCTATGCCGCTTATTTCTTTTATCAGTTAATCGGAATAAACGTAACCCACCTGCCGTTTGCAGACATAGGAATTAATTTTATTTTAACTTCCATAGCCATAGGTGGATATTTTCTAATACCTTCCAGGGCATCGTACACCTGGGCAGTAGTATTAATACCTATTACTACTTTGATAACTTACTCTGTTCACCAGATACTTGCTCCATGGGGGCTGGTTGTTTATTCTTTACCATTTAACATAATAGTAATTTCGTTTCTTATTGTAATAAAAGCAAGAATTTATAAAACAGGTACACTTACTGAGGTTTCGGTTCAGTCGGCATCACCCGAAATAAATCTGTACAATTTTGTTAATAACAACCACAGATACAGAGACAAAGTATATTTTTCGATGCGATTGCCATTTTTCGGAGAATGGAGTGTTTCGCAGGCACATAACGGAGAAATAACACATCAGGATAAATGGCGGTATGCCTGGGATTTTGTGATAAGAGATTTTGACCATAATACTTACAGTAGAGAAGGCGTGGCTTTAGAGGACTACCATTGTTACAACAAGGCAGTACTTTCTCCGTCTGACGGAATCGTTGAAGAAATTGTTGACGGAATCCCAGATAACCCTATTGGTGATATTAATTTAGAATCAAACTGGGGAAACAGTATTATTATAAAACACAGTGACGGGTTTTATTCACAGATAAGCCACCTGAAACCATATTCTTTTAAAGTTTCAAAAGGAGAATGGATTAAAGCAGGACAGATGATTGCTGCCTGTGGTAATTCAGGGCGCTCACCTGAGCCACATATGCACTTCCAATTACAGGCGGTACCTGTGGTGGGGGCAGAAACAGTTGATTACCCTCTGGGTTATTACCTGAGAAAAGAGATTAATACTCTCTCATTCAAGTCATACTCAAAGCCAGAACTTCACGACATAGTGAGTAATCTTGAAGTTAATTCACTTATGAAGAATGCGTTTCATTTTCTTCCCGGGCAGAAGATTAAGTTTGAGGTCGATATAAGAGGTAAACGGACAGTGATAGAGTGGGAATCGGTAACAGATATTTACAACGTCTCTTACCTTTACTGCAAACATACAAATTCTTATGCATATTATGCAAATGACGATAGAGTGTTTTATTTTTATAATTTTGTCGGGAGCAAGCACTCACTACTATATTATTTCTTCCTGGCAACATACAAGGCGCCGCTGGGATTTTACAAGGACCTGAACGTTGAAGACACAATCGCAATAAACCATGTTTATACTAAGCCGGGTTTATTAATTCAGGATTTCATAGCGCCGTTTTATGTTTTCCTTAAGGCAGATTTTAATCTTGTCTATAAGGAAAAAGACGACGAGATTAATCCGTCTTTACTAACATTCAATTCAAGTGTAACAAAATCATTCCTCGAGCTAAAAACAGAAGGGGTTAAATTTGAAATCAAAGTTTCAAAGAAAGGGATAAACGAAATATCAGTATTTTTGAAAAACAAAACATTAAGGGCAAAATGCATAGAATAGCAATAGCGGTATTCTTTTTGTTACTTGCGTTGACGGTAACCGCACAGGAGAAATACAATGCTTCGGTTGACAAGAAAACTTATGACTTATACATGAAGTCAAACTGGGAAGGACTCAGAGATGCCGGGTCGGCAGCAATTGACAGTGGTATTGATTTTTATTTCCTGAGACTGAGACTTGGCATTTCTTATTATCAAGAAGGGAATTATATGTCCGCGCTTCCTCATTTTGAAAGAGCCGTTTCGTTTAGTCCAAAGGATTCTATCGGCTTGGAATATTTATATTATTCATATCGGTTTTCGGGGCAGGAATCAGAGGCAAATATACTGGCTAAAAGACTACCCGCACAACTAAAAAGGAAGGCGCAATATAAAGAGCCTGAATTTTTCAAAGGTGCCTATTCCGAGGCGGGATATTCGTTTAATCAGGAATATAAAAGCAAAACAAATATGAGTATATTCGGAAGTCAGGATATATCCGGAACTCAAAACGTATTTAAGAGCGAAACATACATAAACCTAAGTTTGTTTCATTCAATAGGAGAGAGGGTTTCGGCGTTTCAGGGCTATAACAATATTGTAGTAAATTCAATAAAACAGTTTGAGGATGGAATTAACGGAACTATGGGATTCCCGGCGACAGTTAAGCAGAATGAATACTATCTGAATCTGGGTTTTTATCTGGGCAAAGGGGCTAATCTTACTACAGCATTTCATTACCTGAACGTTAAGACCGAAGAGTCGGAGCCGTTATTACTTACAACGCTGACGTCTACATCAAATGATTTTGTCGGTAATTTATCCTTGTCAAAAAGACTTGGACATACAGAGCTGGGATTAACAACCGTCTTTGCTAACTTAAACGGTGGAAAGCAAAACCAGAATTCATTTACGTTTATCTGGTATCCGCTTGGAAACTTAAACTTTTACAACGTTACGAATTTCACTTTGCATAATAATAAAAGTAATGATTCAAGTGGTGCAGTCACAAGTTTTATTTTTGATGAAAAACTTGGTTTCAAAGTTGCCGATAAACTCTGGCTGGAGGCGGTTTTTACATCAGGTCCGATTCTCAATTACAGCGAAAGCAATGCTTTCATAATATATAATAATGTTGATAAGATTAAATATAAGGCCGGATTTAACATTATTTCACCAATCTCAGAGAATGTTGAACTTTCGTTCAGATACTTACTTTTATCACAGGAATACGATATTACCAAAACAAATACTACCGGTATTACAACAATTACAACTAATAATTTATTAATTCATAAACTCATTGGAGGTATCAAATGGACATTCTAAAAAAATCGAAACAGTTATTTCTGTTTGTGTTTGTTCTGCTCATTGTGTCACAAATATATGCACAAAAGAGCGGAACATTTTCAAACGACGACTTGCAAAACGCTTTTAAGCTAAGCTATAAATATGAAGCAAGCGGACAGTACAAAGAAGCAATCGATGCGTTGACGCCTGTTTACAGCGGCAGTAATTACGAGGTCAACTTACGCCTGGGATGGTTAAACTATCTGAACTTACAACATAAAGAGGCAATGCAATATTACCAGACAGCGACGAAAATAATGCCTTATTCTATTGAAGCAAGGCTGGGATATGTCAACCCTGCGGCAGCTTTAGAAGATTGGACAAAGGTAGCTGATATGTACAACGAAATTCTGAATATCGACCCAAACAATACATCTGTCCTTTATAAACTCGGAACAATATATTATTACAGACCGGATTATCAGAAGGCATATAACTGCTTTGAAAAAATTGTAAACCTGTATCCGACAGATTATTCTTCAGTACTTATGTTCGGTTGGGCTAACTTCCAGCTGGGAAGAGGTAGCGATGCAGAAGTTTTATTTAATAAAGTGTTGTTGTTGAGTCCTAATGATGCATCAGCACTTGAAGGTCTTGGTCTTTTGAAAAAGAAGTAGGCTTAGTTTATAAATATTAATTAAAACAAAGCCCTTCTTTGTCTCAACAAGAAGGGCCTTTATTTTATACGTGTTCCTCTTTGTGGATTCGAACCACAACCGTAACTTTCAGAGAGTTATGTGCTAACCGTTACACTAAAGAGGAATATTTTGAATCTGTGTTAAAATTATTAAGGTTTCTAAAACTTTTCAAGCCATTTCGTTATTCCTTGAAATTAAAGAAACAAAAAACCCGGCTGATAACCGGGCTTTTATATAATCAAAATTCCTGAGGCAGTGCTTTCATTTGCGTATAATTAAAAACAGGTCCGTCTTTGCATACATAAACATTGCCTATGTTACACCTTCCGCATTTTCCGAGACCGCATTTCATTCTGTTTTCGAGTGTCGTGAAAATGTTTTCTTCTTTGAATCCGAGTTTCTCAAGAACCGGCATAGTAAACTTAATCATAACAGGAGGTCCGCAGATTACTGCAAATGTATTTTCTGCTTTTGGTGCTAATTTTTCAACTATAGTAGGAACAAACCCGACCTCACCATCCCATCCATCTGTTTCGCCACCAGGGTCAACCGTAACAACCGTTTTAACATCAGGGCGTGCTTTCCATTCGGCAACCTCCTGTTTGTATACTATATCACCTACAGACCTTGCTCCATATATAATTGTAACATCTTTATAATCATCTCTCCAATCCAGAACATTATCTATTACGCAGCGAACAGGTGCAAGACCAATACCACCTGCGATAAAGACAACATTCTTTCCTTTAAGTTCTTCAAGCGGAAAGTGATTTCCGTAAGGTCCGCGAAAACCAATTGTGTCTCCCTGGTTCAGACGGTTTAAAGCCTGAGTAACTTTTCCGTAAACTTTAAATGAACACTCAAGAAAATCTGTGCGTGTTGGTGATGATGCAATACAGAATGTTGATTCACCTTCGCCGAACACTGAATATTCTGCAAATTGTCCTGCTTTAAAACTGAAGTTCTTCGCAACCTCTGGATCTTTAAGCTTTAATTTGAAAGTCCTTGTATCAGGAGTTTCATCTATTATTTCTGCTATTTCAGCTAAGTATGGTTTATATATATTATCCATAAAATTATTTAGTCTTTACAGTTAGAAACTATTTCTTTAATGTCTATGCTTACGGCACAGCCGCGTGAACATCTTCCGCATCCCGTGCATAATATTTCTCCGAATTTATCTACATAATATTTAAACTTGTGATTAACTCTTTGTCTGTATCGTTTTCCCTGAATATCCCGCGGGTTGTGCCCTGATGCGTGCAGCGTAAAATGCCCGAACTGACATCCGTCCCAGTTTTTCATTCTGCGGCCTTCGGTATAATTATAATCTTCATCCACTATATCGAAACAATGGCATACTGGGCAAACAAACGCACACTGTGCACATGACAAACATAAATCACCAACACCATCCCACTTTGGATTCTCGAAGTTTGTCCCAAGCCACTCGTGAACCTGCTTGCTATCAAAGGCTATTTCCGGATGTTTCACAGTATCGGTTACAGCCTTTGTTTTTACTTCGTCTCCTGCCTTCAGATACTTACTATAATCTTTTATAAACTCACCGCCTTTTTCTGTTACAACTCTTAGCGTATAATTATTTTCATCAAGCGGTACAAGAAATATATCGGCACCTTTATCAGAAACTGGTGATGAACCGACAGATGTGCAGAAGCAGAAGTCGTCCGAAAAATTACACATCAAACCGATTACTATGAATTGCTTTTCTCTTACGTTATAAAACTCATCTTTGTAATCCCAGTTGAAAAGATGACGAAGAATATTAAATGAATTAGTGTCGCATGGCTTTGCTCCAAGAATTACCGTTTTCTTCTGTTCAACGTCAACGTCAAGAAGTTGCACGTCATTCTTTCCGCGCTTGTAATATATAACAGGCTCGGCTTTTGGAAACACAAAGGTTTTGTATGATGCCTTAGTCGGTTTAGCGGTTGCATCGAGTACAATTTCTGATGAATCCTTTACAGCTGTATATTCCGTCTTTCCGGGCGTTATTAATGTATGTCCGTTTCCAATCACATCCTTACAAAGGTTCAGTAAATCCTCTTTCGAAATAATTTTTTCTTCCATAAAATTTTTGAGTTTAAAAGCCGCCGCTCCTAATACGGCGGCTAATTAGTATATTCCTCCCGAACAAAGAGTCCGGTCTAACATTTATTACATAAATAATTCGTCACTGTCTTTTACGTCAAAACTACCTACCAATGTCGGCGTTTCAAGACTGCGGCCCGAAACATACGAGTACGCTTCTTTCGCTTCAATCACCATCTTACTGTTTAAAAGTGAAAGCGGTATATCCATCGGACAGGCACGTTCACACTCGCCACAGCCAATACATCTGCCGCTGAGATGAAATGCGCGTACAACATTCCACGAAAAATTCCCGCGGCTGTGAGCACTCGACTCAACCCAGCGCGGAATCGTTTTATCGGTTATGCACCTCTGGCAATAACACAAAGGACAAGCCGCGCGACAGGCATAACACTTTATACATTTATCAAACTCTGCTTTAAAATATTCAAACCTCTCAGCAGCGCTCATCTTTTCAATCGCTTCTATTTTAGCAAGTACTTCATCGCTTACCTTTGGCGTCTCTTTCTCTTCACCAAAAACCATATCTGAATAAAGCGGTTTGTGTGTGTCGCAAGGAACGCATTTTGTTGCAAGTGTTTCGCCGTTGAAATCCATTCCAAAGTCCTTTACAACTCCCGCACAATTAAAACTGATGATTGTTACATCTTCGCGCTTCAACTGACTTTCCTGAATCAGCGCAACAATGCCGTGCACGTCGCAAGGCTTTGCAGTTATTGCAAGTTTGAGAACTGCACCATTCACACGGCGAAGTTCTTTCACCCTTGCCTTGGTTAAATAAACCGCAAGGTTGTTCAGACAGTATTCGTTGAAAACAAGTTTGGCACAATCTTCCGCCGTCTTTGCAATTATCGGCTTTGTACGTTTTTCAGATACCTGCTGATAACCAATCACTGCTGCTACTTCGCCTTTTTCTAAAAGTTCTGCCGCATATTTTCTAAGTTCATCCATTATTTTGCATCCTCCTCGCTCATAATAATTTCTTTCTCGTTCAAAACAGGCTCGGGAAACTTTGCAGTAAACTCATCGTTCAAATCTTTGTACGCTTTAAACTGTCCCATTGCCTTCACATCGTTAGTAACTTTTGTAACCACATCAACAAACTTTTTTCCTTCCGAAGCCGACACCCACGAAAACTGCAAACGCCCTTCTTCAATCCCAAGAAACTTAAGCAGCTCATCAAAAAACTCCCAGCGTCTGCGAGCGTGAAAATTTCCCGCGTTGTAATGACAGTCGTTAGGATGACAACCCGAAACCAGAATTCCATCCGCACCACGTTCAAACGCTTTTAAAATAAAGACAGGGTCAATACCGCCGGAACACATCACGCGAATCAGCTTTACATTCGTCGGATATTTCAACCGCGAAGTACCTGCTAAATCCGCACCTGTGTATGTGCACCAGTTGCAAACAAATGCAACTATCTTCGGTTCCCATTTTTCTTCTGACATAATCTTATAATTAAATAATCTGTTTTAAAATCTTATAATGCCGCTATCTGCGCAAAAATCTCTTCGTTGTTAAAACCCGCAAGTTCAACTGATTTTGACGGACAACTTGCCGTACAGGTTCCACATCCCTGACAAAGTCCTTCGTTCACATAAGCAATTTCTTTAATAACTACACCGTCTCTTGTTTTAACTTCACGAACTTCAACCGCGCCATATGGACAAACTTTTTTGCATAGGAAACAACCTGCACATAAATCTGCACTCACTTTTGCAACTACAGGTTCGCGTTCAAGTTTATCCGAACCAAAAAGTACCATTGCCTTTGCCGCTGCGGCCGATGCCATTGCGACTGACTCAGGAATATCTTTCGGGGACTGACAAGCGCCTGCGAGAAATACTCCGCCTGTTGTACTTTCAATCGGACGAAGTTTTGGATGCGCTTCGTTAAAGAAGCCGTGCTTGTCATATGGGATCCCAACTGTTTGTGCAAGTGTTGATGCATCGGGTTGTGCAATCATTGCTGTTGCAAGCACAACCATATCAGCCTCAATAGTGATAGGCATTCCGGCAAGTGTATCTTCACCTTTAACAATATACTTTCCGTCTTCTTCTGTAATTTTTGAAACACGTCCGCGAATGTATTTCACGCCGTCTTCTTCAATCGCGCGGCGAACAAACTCGTCGTACATTTTCCCGCCAGAACGAATGTCCATATAGAATACGTATGCTTCGCCGTCGTGAACTTTGTGTTTATAAAGCATTGCGTGCTTTGCAGTGTACATACAGCAAATTTTGCTGCAGTATGAAAATCCTTTTGACTCATCGCGTGAACCTACGCACTGAATGAAGACAATTTTCTTTGGTTCTTTGCCGTCTGAAGGACGTTTGAATTCACCTTCAGTTGGTCCGGATGCAGAAGCGATTCTTTCAAACTGCAAACCATCGACAACGTCTTTATATTTTCCGTAACCGTATTCGCCGTAACCTTTATAAATAGAGTCATCCGGTTTTTTATCAATGTTATAAAGCTTGTAACCTGTTGCCATAATTATTGCGCCGACTTCTTCGGTTACTAACTTATCCTGCTGGTCGAAATTAATTGCTTCTCGGCCGCAAACTGTTACGCAGATTCCGCACTTGCCGTTTTTGTAGTGCGTGCAAACTGTTTCATCAATCACAGGAATGTTTGGAACTGCTTGCGGGAATGGTACGTACACCGCCGGTCTGTGTGCAAGGTTTTCTTCGAAAGAGTTGTATGCTTTCTTTCTGATAGGACATTTTGTAATGCACAATCCGCAACCCGTACATTTATCTTCGTCAATATGACGTGCTTTATTTCTGATAGTAACGGTGAAGTTACCGATAAAGCCATCTACTTTTTCAACTTCGGAAAAGGTCATTAACTTTATCTTCGGGTGCTGATACACTTCAACCATACGGGGAGTTAAGATACACTGAGAGCAATCGAGTGTCGGGAATGTTTCCGACAACTGACTCATATGTCCGCCGATGGAAGGTTCTTTTTCAACGAGCACAACTTCGTAGCCTGCGTTTGCCACATCAAGTGCTGCCTGAATACCTGCAATACCGCCGCCGATAACGAGAGTTCTTTTTGTAACAGGAACTTCGATGGTTGTAAGCGGTTGATTGCGTTTCACTTTTTCAACAGACATACGCACCATTTCAATTGCTTTCTCTGTTGCCGCTTCAATGTCATCGTGCACCCACGAACAGTGCTCGCGAAGGTTTGTGATTTCAACGAGGAAAGGATTTATGCCTGCGGCAACTGCTGCTTTACGAAAAGTTTTCTCGTGCATATGCGGAGAGCAGGAACCAACAACTATTGCATCAAGTTTCTTATCAATAATTTCTTTCTTAATCATATTCTGTCCCGGGTCGGAACACATATACTTGTAATCAATCGAAACTTTAACACCGGGAAGCCATTCACATGCTTTAGCAACACGCGGACAATCAACTGTTCTGCCTATGTTTTCACCGCAGTGACAAATAAATACTCCAATTTTCATAATCTAAAACTCCGAATTATTTTATACTGTTGCTTTTTCAGCGGCAAGTTCATTATAGTTAAATTTAACTGTGTGTAAATCTATACCAAGTTCTTTTTCATCCATTCCCAGTGCAAGTCCAAGAAGTTCTGTTAAATAAAGCACAGGAAACTCTTTATATTCCGGGAAAACGCGCTTCATAATAGTCTGGCGCATATCAAGATTTGTATGGCACATCGGACAGGCAACAACCATTACGTTTGCACCGTGTCTTTTTGCGTCGTCAATAATCTTCTTTGAAAGCTCGACGACTATATCACGTCTTGCGATAGAATGCGCCGCTCCGCAGCACTCAACCTTGGAATTCCAGTCAACTGTTTTAGCACCTGTAAGTTCAACAAGTTTTTCCATAGAAGTTGGCTGTTCTGCATCATCGAACTTTGTAATTTCAGCAGGGCGGACAAGAAGACAGCCGTAGTAACATGCAACATTTAAACTCTTAAGTTCTTCTTTTCTGTTCTCCGTAATCTTTTCTAATCCTATTTTCATAAAGAGTTCGATAAGGTTCATAACCTTAAGGTCCTTTTGAAATTTAGTTTCAAGAACAGATTCAACTTCCTGTTTAACTTCCGGATGCTTTTTCATTTCATACTGTGACGACACAAGTCTGTTATAACAGGCAGCACAAGGTGCAACCATATCATCGAGTCCCTGCTGTTCGGCAAGCATAACGTTTCGCATAGCAAGAGCGCTTGCGAGTTTGTGGTTTGTAACGTGGGCAGAAGTCGCACCGCAGCACGACCAGTCTTTGACTTCATCGAAAGAAGCGCCGAGATTTTCTACAACTTTTCTAAGAGAGATATCGTACTCTCTTGCTGTTCCGGTTTGTGAGCAACCGGGGAAATATCCTACTTTCAAAATTGCCTCCATTGAGGGTTTAGAATTATTTTTTAGCCGTCTTCTTAAATATTTTCTTAACGGACTCTTTATCTTTAATATTATGAGGTAAAACTTTTAACTTTCCTTTTAATAACATACCCGGTGAAGAATCCACATCGTCAAATAAGTGCATCGTTTTAAGTTTATATTCTGCTACCAAACCAACCTCATAGGCACGTCCGAAACTCTTTATCTGATTTAAGAATGCCTTATGGAATGTGATTATATCCTTATCCTTTACCTTAACGCCCTTTTCAATCGCAGTTTCACGAACGGCATCCATAAACTTTGCAAGATCGAATTCCTGGGGGCATCGTGACGAACAGGTCATACATCCGGCACAAAGCCATGGAGTTGTTGATTTTAATGCTTCTTCATAAAAGCCAAGTTGAATCAAGCGCACAACTTTATTGGGCGCAACATCCATGTAATACCTTACGGGACAACCCGCAGAACATTTACCGCACTGATAACAAAGGCTAACATCCTGAAAAGTTTTATCTTTAATATCATCAGCAATAGTATGAACATGGTTATGGGTATGTGAGCTCATATAGATAAAATTTTTGAAATTGACAAAAGGAGGTTATGAAAAGCTGGTTTGGACTTTTTTTGTTTCTTAATAGCATATACGAACATAAATATATCCGCCTTGGGTTCTAATATTTTCGGTATCTTATTTGTGTCCTCGGATGAGTGTTGGGGAAACGCAAACAAAGAACCTTAAAAACAAACTATACAAAATTAGATAAGTTAAACGTATAGTTCAATGGAAATATTATTACAATATTTACAAGAAATAATTTAAGGTATAATGAATTTAAGAATGATAGTTTTAATAATTAATTATTTGTCACCGGTTTTGGTAACGGTATTTATTTTAAACGGATAATACAGTCCGCATCTGCCGAAAACGGCGGTAAGGACTGGTACGATTCCGATTAATCCCAGCCAGCTGTGGAAAACATAACCAAGTCCGAGTATCGTCACGCCTATTATTACACGAATGATTTTATCTGTTTTTCCTACGTTGCATGCTAACATTTTAAAACCCTTTCTAATTAGTTGTTAATAAACAGTATTTCATACATTCTTTAACACAAATAAAACGCAGATAGTTCTTTTAAAATACAAAAGGGTTAATGGCAGACAACCATTAACCCTTGAGAATGTTTTGCGCGTTTCTAATCTATATTCTTTTTCCTTAACGGAATCCTGACAAGAAACACACCTATTAAAAATATTGCGACCAGGCTTCCAATAAAGGAAGGTTCGCTGAACATATGAAAGAGTTTAATGTCTGCAAAAGCAAGCCCCGCAAAGAGAAGCCCGATAAGTGCTTCACCTGCTATAAGCCCTGACGACAAAAGAATACCTGTGTTGTTTATTTTCTCCTTTTGTTCGGGTGTATACTTTCCTTTTTCAACCCGCTTATCAATTATACCCTTCATCAGGCCTCCGAGAAAGATAGCAAAGGATGTATCGATCGGAAGATACATACCAACACTTATCAGCATCGGACTTTTAACCTGCATAAGGATAAATCCGATACCCATAAACATTCCTATGATTATAAGAATCATTTCTGTTTTGCCTTCAACGATACCTTTCGCCATTATAGCCATTAAACTTGCCTGAGGTGCCGGGAGTTTCTCTCCGCCGAAACCTGCGTTTGTACCAAGAATATCATTTTGGATTTCGGGAGCGAGTTGTTTAACGTCTGTAAGCTGATATGTCTTTCCTATAAATTCCGGGTTCTTGCCTTTATATGTTATTGTGCTTGTTCCAGCGGTTTGCAGTTTAATTAATTCATCTGAAGTTGCCTGCTTGATATCGCCAAGGTGCAATAATGATAAAACAAGAAACATTACAAGCGACGATGATACAACGCCAAAAATATCACCTACCTGCATCTTCCAGGGTGTACAGCCAAGAATATGTCCGGCTTTTAAGTCCTGCATCATTTCTCCAGCAACTGAAACGGACACACAGGTAAACGCTGCTACCCCCAGTACCGCGGCTACTCCCGCGTTGCCTGACATTCCAAGAGCAACCATTAAAAATGCAACAACAATTAATACCGACACCGTGAGTCCGCTTGTTGGGTTATTGCTCACTCCGATAATTCCGACAAGGTAACCCGACACTGCCGCAAACACGAAGCCAAGAAATATCATAACGATGGTTGCTATTAAGGCTGGTAAAACCGATCCAGTGAAATAATTAAATATGAAAAACATAACTATGGCAACTACGCCTAATATAGGAAGGGCTATTTTCATGTTCAGGTCTTTATCTGTTCTTTGAACTTCGCTTGCACCTGAAGCCGCACGCTTTAAATTTGCGAAGGAACGGGAGATGCCTTCGAACAAACTCTTATGCATTTTATAAAGCGTATAAAAAGCGCCAACGAGCATTCCGCCGATTGCAATGTAACGGACATATGCTTTCCAGACACGCGCGATTTCAAGTCCCCAATCCTGAACGCCTGCGGGGTTATTATAATTAATAAAGTATGCGATTGCAGGAGCAAGCAAGCCCCACGCAAGAACTCCGCCGCTAAAGTTTATTGCACCGAGGCGTGGTCCGATAATGTATCCGACGCCGAAGTACGCGGGTGCCATTCCCGGTGAACGAAGCAAAAGCGAGCCTTTGCCAAACGATACAACTTTCTGCCACGATCCTGCGATAAATTTAAAATCAACTAACGCAGTAAGTATTGCACCGACGCCCATACCCGAGAGCAGGAACTTTGAACCACCTGTTCCTTTTTGTCCCGACTTATGAATTTCTGCAGCGGCAATTGATTCAGGAAACGGTAAATCTTTGTCTTCGATTAAAACTCTTCTTAATAATGTAACAAACATTATTCCAAGTATTCCCGCAAAGATTAAAAGTATTGTAGAGATGATGTAGTTTGTTACCGAATAAAACGGATTCCATATGTTTGCGATGAAGAAAGCAGGCAGGACAAATATCGCGCCCGCAGCAATGTTTCCTCCGATTGAGCCGATTGTTCTCGCGGCATTTTCTTCAAGGATGGTTCCCTTCAATGCTTTTAAAACTGCCATTGCAAGCACAGCCGTCGTGTAAGTTGCGGCGATGGTCATTCCGGCTTTAAGTCCGAGGTAAGCATTTGCGGCGCCCATAAGCATTGCCATAAACACACCAAGTATAACTGCGCGGAAAGAAAATTCTTTCATGTTGGTATCGGCAGAGACAAAGGGAATAAAGTTTTTTTCACTACTCATTATTAATCAATTTAATTTTTGACAAATACTTTTACAAAAATCAGAAATGTAAAGTGAAAATGAAATGTTTTAATGAATACACATTTAAAAACGGATGTTTTATATTAATACAAAAATAAACGAAAGAAATGTATGGCTTGGATATATTTAATAG
>Ga0194056_10000985_pt1 | contig 15624 bp, 16 predicted proteins | sample SepL4413m_MetaG_FD_155458 | JGI IMG/M metagenome (GOLD analysis project Ga0194056, IMG submission 155458) | Anoxic zone freshwater microbial communities from boreal shield lake in IISD Experimental Lakes Area, Ontario, Canada - Sep2016-L442-13m | ecosystem: Environmental > Aquatic > Freshwater... | reverse complement strand
CGAAATTTATTCTGTCTGCCGGAAAATGACTTCATCCTCCAATCCCCGTCTTCGTGCAGCCTGCTGTTTCAGTCGGTCATCGAGTAGATCGTGCGATATCCAAAAATCGGTTTTTTCACGCGAGCGAAAGCGTCTTGCAGGTCCAGCAGCCCTTTGTCGGCAGCCAACTCAAGCACGCCGATTGTTCCCGCAAACGGAATATGGCGGTCGGCAGCCGCTTTGCGCCCGCACGCCTCGTCAATGAGCAGCAGATCGGCCTTCAGCTCTTGGGCAAGGCTGATTGCGGCGAGCTCTCCGGCATGGAGGGATGGAATCGATTCGACGGTGGCAGGCACCCGTTCCAGTAGCCACGCGGGGCGAGAAGCAACGAAGCTCCGCACACCAGCCGGTCGGTTTGACTGTTTGAGTTCCGAGAGAACCTCCAGGGGAATAACGACTTGCCCAAAGAGCTTCGGCAGAACGTCGATTTGCTCGATGTTGATCAGCACGATGAGAGGCGAACTGTCAGCGACGACGAGCATCATCGGGTCTTTTTCATGAGGCTGGCAAGCGTGCGCCGATCAGCTTCAATGTCCGCCATCGTCAGAGAGCCTTTGAAGACGTTGTGCCGCTGGAGATAGGCACCGGTCTCGAATCGATCGAGTTCAAGGACGCGGGAGAGTTCATAATAACTGAGCTTTCCGCGTCGGAACAGTTCCAAAGCGTAGGTCTCCTTAACATCGGCGTCAAGATTCGGGACTTCTTGACGCAACTTCTCCTCCACGTCAGCGGGCAAATCGAGTGTGACCTTTAGTGGCATAAAGCACCTTCCGGTAGGAACCAATCCATACTCTACATGGATTGTGTCCTCGTGGCAAGCCACTGTCGGGAGATTCCTCCTACTCCAGCGGCCGAATCGATCCCAAGGCACTCATCACCCACGAGCCTACGTCTTCTTTGTCCTGATCTCGGAACTCAGCCACCGCACTCACGGTATACTTCTTCCCCGAAAGTACGAAAATCATGCAGGTTCGCGCCACCGCTTCGGAATCGTTGTAGTTGATTTTCAGCCACCTGCCGTCGGAGGGGCCGAATTTCTGGACTTTGGGTATTGTCGGCTTCAGATCGGTCGCCTTACGGTCCGTGAATCGCTTGACCGCATCCTCGGCAAGCGTTTTCAGCAATTTATCCTGCTGCTCCGCATCCAGAACATTGCCCAGATCCATGATTGTAAAGCTAAACCCAAGTTCGTGATCGATTTGTGCAATTCGCAATTCCTTACGCTTGTTGTCCGTGACCTTGGCCCACATGCCATATTCCATTTGCACGGAATTGAGCCGCAGGGGCTGAGTCATCGCCACGCGCAAGGCCAACGTGTAGGTCGTGCCCTTCTTTCGCTTGCTTTCGACCTTGATAGGCCGCTGGCTCCCCTCGACCTGAAAGCTCTCGCCATCGATTTGAACTTCATAGGTCACCGGGGGGGCATCAGGGCTGGGCTGTGCGGAAACTGGACACGAAACAATCGCCACCAAGAGTGCAAAAAAGACAGGAATCCATGTTCGGCGCGTGGGACGCAATGAGGTACACATTGGTTTGAATCTCCAGAGATTCTCGGGGGTTGTCATCCTACACCTTACCAAGAGCGTGGGAAAAAGGCAAAGGAATTCTCTCGGAGTACCGAAAAGCCCTTCGTAGAACGGAATTTATTCCGTTGCTTGTGTTTTTCGTAAACGGGAATGAATTCCGTTCTACGTAGGGTTGATGCCAAAGCTGCGATAGGTTCTAATCTTAGTCTGCTGCTAAGGGAAATACTTGGGAATTTGATTGAATTCTTCCCGTGGCAAGAAATGGACGTCGTGTTGCTGGAGCGTGATGGCGGGCGATGTTGCTTCGAGTTGTTTTTCATATTCCACGAGCCTGGACCGCCAAGGTTTGAAAAATGGATGATTTGAAGATATTTACCGGCCGAGCCCACCCCGAACTGGCCAAAAAGGTCTGCGATTACCTCGGACTTCCCGTAGGACGAGCCATTATTGGCAATTATCCCGACGGGGAAATTTCCTGCAAAATCGACGAGGATATCCGCGGCCGCGATGTGTTCATCCTCCAGCCGACCTGCCCGCCAGTGAACGATAATCTCATTGAGCTCCTGGTCATGGTTGACAGTTGCATGCGGGCAAGTGCCGATCGTATCACGGCGGTCATGCCCTATTTTGGTTATGCCCGCCAGGATCGCAAGGACGAAGGCCGCGTGCCCATCACGGCCAAACTGGTGGCAAACATGATCACCCGGGCAGGTACCAGCCGTGTCTTGGCCATGGATCTGCACGCTGCCCAAATTCAGGGCTTTTTCGACATTCCGGTAGACCATCTTTACGCAGCCCCGGTCATCGACGACCATATCAGGACGCTGAATTTCAGCGACGATGAGTTGGTCGTCGTCAGTCCGGACGAAGGGAGCATCAAACGGGCGGTGGCCCACATGGTTCGGCTCGGCGGCACCCTGGCCATCATCGACAAGCGTCGCAGCAGTGCGGAAAAGACAAAACAGGCCCACGTCATCGGCGGCAAAATCGAGGGGCGCATTGCCCTGATCTTTGACGATATGATCAGTACCGGGGGCTCCATTTGTGGGGCCGCGAGCATGATGCGAAGCGCAGGTGCTCGTAAAGTCTATCTGGCGGCCACGCACGGCTTGCTGGTTGGGGGGGCCATCGAACGCTTGCAAAATGCCCAAATCGATGGCATATTTCTCACGGACACCGTCCCGATTGGCGAAGAAAAGAGGATTCCCCAGCTTACCGTGCTTTCGGTAGCCCCTCTGCTGGGTGAGGCAATCAAGCGAATTCATCGCAATGAATCGGTGAGTCGGCTGTTTGGGTAGATTTTTCCAGGCGTTTAGCGGCCGACAAATTTTTTTGTCCGCCTGGGCTTGAAATTTTTCGCGAATCGAAGATAATGATTGGTTTCCTCTGTTGTGCAGCCAGTTTGCATGAACAGCGAGAATTAAAATACACCGAGGATTCCCATGGCAGAACAGATTTCCACCGTCGCTCGCCAGAAGGGCGGCAAGCACTCGAATCGGCGCCTACGTTATTCGGGCCAAACCCCGGCCATATTGTATGGTCACGGAGAAGCGAATGTCTGCCTGTCGGTTCCGTCCGAAGCGATCGCGGCGGCACTTCGCCACGGCAGCCGCATGGTCGGTCTCACGGGCGTGGTCAACGAATCGGCCTTCATCCGTGACTTGCAGTGGGATACCTACGGCACGCACGTCATGCACGTCGATTTTACTCGCATCTCGGTCGATGAGTTGGTCAAGGTGCATCTGACGGTAGAACTTCGCGGCCAGTCCCCCGGACTCAATGACGGCGGCGTGGTTGAGCAGTTGATTCACGACGTTCAGATCGAATGTCCGGCCGGTTCGATTCCAGAAAAGTTGTTGGTCAGTATCAATCACTTGAAACTCGACGATACAATCACCTTGGCGCAGCTCGAGCTCCCCGCCAAGTCGAAGGTTTTCGGAGATCCCGAAGCGATCGTGGTGCAGTGTGTCATCCCGGTCGAAAAACCGGATCTCGAGTCCGGCGAGACCGGTCTGGGTGAGCCCGAGGTGATCGGTGCGAAGGAGGGCGAGGAAGAAGAGGAGTAGTAGTAATATCGCGTCAACTCATCGCCAACTCATGGAGTGCCCCACATGAAACTTGTAGTAGGGCTGGGCAATCCTGGGCGACGATACGAGGGAACCCGGCACAACGTCGGATTTATTGTCGTCGGCGAATTGGCCAAGAAGTATTCCGCCGGCGGGCTAAAAAACCGCTTCCAAGGCGAAACGGCCGAGATTGTTGTCGATGGGGAAAAGATACTGCTGCTGACTCCCACGACGTACATGAATCTCAGTGGTGCCAGCGTGCTGGCGGCGCGAGATTTTTATAAAATTCCCCAGGAAAACCTGCTCGTCGTTTGCGACGACCTCAATCTGCCGTTGGCGAAGCTGCGAATGAGAGCAACCGGGTCGGCCGGGGGACAGAAAGGACTTGAGGACATTATTCGCCGCTTGGGCACGGATGTATTCGCCCGGCTGCGGATTGGAATTGGTGCCCCACCCGACGGACGGAGTTGGCCCGATTTTGTCCTCAGTAAGTTTACGAAAGAAGAAATCCCGGCCATGGAGCAGGCAGTCGCCCGAACCATCGAGGCGATCGAGGGCTGGGCTCGTGAAGGTGTTCAGTCCTGCATGAATCGATACAATGGATAAGAAGTAGGATGGCCATCAGGCCGTCCATGTTGAGGACTGGCCGACCTCGGGTAGGTAATGATGCCCAGGCCAGTCCTGCAAGTTCACCGTTAATACATTCACACGCGGCCCCCCCTAATACTGTTTGAGGAGTTTTGTTTTGGCCCGCAACGTCTACGAAGCGATGTTTATCCTGGACTCGAACCGATTCGGCCGTGATCCGGACGGTATATCGGGCCAGTTGGCCGATTTGATCCAGAAAGCCGGCGGCGAGATCCTCGTCAGCCGTCTCTGGGAAGAGCGCCGTCTGGCCTATCCCGTCAAGGGACAGCGCAAGGGCACGTATTGGTTGATCTATCTGAAACTCGACAGCCTGCAACTGGCCGGGCTGCGTCGTCAGTTTGACATCACCGAAACGATCCTGCGATTTCTCTTCCTGAAAATCGATCCGCAGATTGTCGACGCCCTGGTCGCCCACGCCCAGTCGGCACCGATACCTTCGGTTGCGCCACCGGTAGAGGCACCCGTGGCGGTTGCAGCGGAGGTCGGCCAAGTTGCCGAGAAACTTGGCGCGGAAGTTATCCAGTAGCCCCGTTGTCCCGATAGCATCGTCCCGGCAGTGCTTGTAGCAAGCCGAGATTGGACCTTGATGCTTCAAAGCATTTTGGGAACCCCCTGGCCTTCAGTCGCAGGAGTCTCTTATTGTGGCGAGTTTTAATCGCGTGATTCTGTTAGGAAACCTCACCCGAGATCCTGAACTGCGTCATATCCAGTCAGGCACGGCAGTGACCGACCTTGGGTTGGCCGTGAACGAAAAGCGGAAAGGGCCTAATGGTGATTGGATCGAGGAAGTGACCTTTGTCGATGTTACGGCCTGGGCACGTAACGCGGAGATCGCAAGCGAATACCTTACCAAGGGTTCGCCCGTGCTGATCGAAGGTCGCCTGAAACTCGACACTTGGGAAAAGGATGGTCAAAAACACTCCAAGCTTAAAGTCGTTTGTGATCAGTTGCGATTGGTAGGCACCCGTGGTGGTTCGGGTGGCGATCGGTCACAAAGTGGTTCGCGCCCTGCCCAGCGAAGCAGTGGCACTTCACAACAATACAATCAGTCCGGTCCGCCGGAATACGTCGATGACGTGCCTCCCCGGGAGATGTCTGGCGGCGGCGGCGGCGGCGGTGGCGGTGACAATGGCGGTGACGATATACCCTTCTAATAGCAAACCGTGCTAACAGCAAACAGTGGAAAATATCATGGCGAAAGCAAGCCTCAAGAAGACTCGGATCAAGCGATTGCCCAAGGGGCCTAACGGCGGCATTGAGTTGCTGTTGGTTCAGGCCGTCGATTACTTAGGCAAGCAAGGGGACGTAGTGTCGGTCAAGGCCGGCTATGCGTTGAACTACTTATTGCCGCAAGGCCTGGCGACTTATGCATCCGACCACCACAGGCGGATGGTCGATAAGCATCGTGCCCAGCTCGAGCAGATTGAAAAGGCCCGCCTAGCCGGCCTTCGCGTCCAGGCCGAAGAGTTGGGTCGCCAGAGCGTGACGATCGAGGCCAACGCCAACGACGAAGGCCATCTCTACGGCTCGGTTGGCCCGCAGGATATCGTCAACGCCATGAAACGCAACAAGGTCACCATCACGCAGGATCAGGTCCGGCTGAAGGGACCGCTCAAGGAGCTTGGCCTCTACACGGTCAAGATCCATCTCGCCCACGAGATCGAGGCCGACGTGAAGGTCTGGGTTGTGCCGACGGTGGGCGGGGAAGATGCGGCTTCGTAGCCAAGGGGAATGACGAAGCTCGAATTAGGAACCACTCGTCCATGTTCGACCCCGTCGTAAGCTCGGTTTCCCTGCCCAAGCAGGAAGAAAAGATCGTCCGTTTTTGGAAAGAACGGCAAATCTATGAAAAAACGCTGGCCTTTCGGGCTGGCGCGCCGTCGTTCGTATTCTACGAAGGTCCGCCAACGGCCAACGGCTTGCCGCACCCAGGCCATTGCCTCACCCGGGCGATCAAGGATCTTTTTCCGCGGTACAAGACCATGCGGGGGTTCCGTTGCGAACGCAAGGCCGGCTGGGATACCCACGGGCTGCCGGTCGAAGTGGAGGTATGCAAGGAACTGGGCATTCACGCCAAGGCGGAAATTGAGGCTTATGGCATTGAGCCGTTCATCCATAAGTGTATCGAGAGTGTTTTCCGCTATATGCAGCAGTGGGAAGAGCTGACCGAGCGGCTCGGCTTCTGGATCCATCTCGAGGATGCCTACGTTACCTTCCATCAGAGCTACGTCGAGAGTGTCTGGTGGGCACTCAAGACCTTCTTCGAACGCGGCCTGCTCTATCAGGGGCACAAGATCGTCTGGTGGTGGGCGCAAGGCGGCACGGCCCTTTCCAGTGGCGAGGTCGGGCAAGGCTACCGCGAAGTGGCTGACCCAAGCGTTTTCGTGCGTTTTCCAATTCTCCCCTCGCCCGTACTCGGGAGAGGGGCCGGGGGTGAGGGCAATTCCGATGCCGATCTACTCGTCTGGACCACAACACCTTGGACACTCCCCAGCAACCAGTTTGTCGCGGTCAAGTCGGACCTAGAATACTCGGTCGTCCGCTTTGCCGATGAGCCGCGAAAGCTGATCATGGCCTCGGCATTGGTGGAAACAATCGCCAAGAAGATCGGCCAGGAGCCGCAGGTTGAGGCGAGGCTTACTGGCGCGGACCTCATCGGGCTTCGCTATCTGCCGCCGTTTGACTATTACTATAAGACGACGGGAGAACTAAGCGGTTCTCTCAAGGACGGAGGGGAAGAACACGTTTATTGGCGGGTTGTCGCGGCGGATTTCGTCACCACAGACACGGGAACAGGTATCGTTCACCAATCGCCTGCTTTCGGCGAAGTGGATTTCGATATCCTGACAAAAGAACGGGCGCGATTTATCGAGGGTCAAGAACCATCTCTCTTCTGCCCCGTTGCCCCCGATGGCACCTTCACGACCGAGGCCCCCGATTACCAAGGCCGCTGGGTCAAAGAGGCCGATCGCGATATCATCCGCGAGTTGAAGCGTCGCGGCCTGCTTTTGCATCAAGAACAATACCTGCACGACTATCCGTTCTGCTGGCGGGCTGATGAAGATCCGCTTATCCAATATCCGCGGAGAAGCTGGTTCATCCGCACGACGAAATTCCGCGATGAGCTGCTCGCGAACAACCAGCTCATCCATTGGCTGCCGGAGCACATCCGCGACGGCCGTTTTGGCAACTTCCTGGAATCGAACGTCGATTGGGCACTTTCCCGCGAACGCTACTGGGGAACGCCGCTGCCAATCTGGGTTTGCGAAGCCACCGGCCACATGGAAGCCATCGGCTCGTACGAAGAACTACAGCAAAAGCCGGGGGTAACCGGTTTTGATGTCTGGGAAAATGCCAAGGCGGCCAACCCGTCGCTGGCCGATCACTTGCGAATTCACAAGCCGTATATCGACGCGGTCACCTACGATTCGCCCAAAACACCCGGCAAGCGGATGCGACGTGTGCCCGACGTGATCGACTGCTGGTTTGATAGCGGCGCGATGCCGTTCGCCCAATGGGGCTACCCGCACAAGGAAGGGTCGAAGGAGCGATTCCAGGGGCAGTTTCCCGCCGATTTTATCAGCGAGGCCCTCGACCAGACGCGCGGCTGGTTCTACAGCCAGTTGGCAATCAGCACGCTGTTGTTCGGAAAAAATCCGACCGGAGAGCCGCGAGCGGCTTTGCAATCCAGTGTGAAGCCGCAAGCGGAAGCGACCTCCGAAGTTCCCTATCCGCATCCTTTTCGCAACTGCATCGTTTTAGGTCTGATGCTCGGCGAAGACGGCCAAAAAATGGCGAAGAGCAAGCGGAACTACCGCGAACCGCGGGAGATCTTCGACCGTTACGGGGCCGATGCCCTGCGTTGGTATTTCTTTGCCAATCAGCCGCCATGGACCTCGATCCGCTACAGCGAACAGGCCATCAAGGAAACGATCCCCGAGTTCCTCCTGCGGCTTTGGAACGTCTATAGCTTCTTCGTGATCTACGCCAATATCGATGGTTTTGACCCCGCGTCGGAAATCACCGGCAATGCTGGTCAACTGACTTCGGACGTCTTGGCCAAGGGCCACGGCTACCGCCCGCCGTGCCAGCGGGGTGAATTGGACCGCTGGATCCTCAGCGAGCTGAACCGAACGGCGGCCGCAGTCGTCCAGCGGATGGACCAGTACAACAATTTCAATGCCTGCGAGCGGTTGGTCGAATTCGTCGACGCCTTGAGCAACTGGTACGTCCGCAGCAGCCGGGATCGCTTCTGGAGCAGCGAACACAATGCCGACAAGAGCGATGCCTATTGGACGCTCTATGAAACCCTATTGACCACTGCCAAGCTGATCGCTCCCATGGTTCCATTTCTGGCCGAGGAGCTTTGGCAGAACCTAGCCGTCACCGCCTTTTGTGGCGCAGGCGTCCCGCATGCCAATGCAGCCGAGACGGCCGCACCACAAGACATTGCCGGGCAACCTGTCGAAAGCGTTCACCTCTGCGACTACCCAACCGGCGACGCAGCCCTGATCGACGAGGCCCTCTCCGTCCAAATGAGTCTGGTTCGCGAGATCGTCTCGCTGGGCCTTTCGGCCCGTATGGGTGCGAAGCTCAAAGTCCGCCAACCGCTGGCGGGGGTTGAGGTCATTCTGGCCGACCGCACCCATCTGGATTGGCTGCAAGAACACGCTGAACTGATCTGCGGCGAATTGAACGTGAAGAAGGTCGATTTCGCCGATCGGGCCGATCACTACATCAACTATACGGTACTGCCCGACTTAAAGCGGCTTGGCCCACGATTGGGCAAGCGGTTGCCGACCGTCAAGAAGCTGCTTGCCGAAACCGACGGCGGTGCTTTACTGGCCGAATTGAAAAGCCAAGGCAAGGTTACTTTTCAGTTGCCCGATGGGCCGGTAGACCTTGACTCCGACGACATTCAGGTTCGACTCCAGGCCAAGGAAGGGTGGGCGGCGGCACAAGGCAAGGCCTGCGTGGTCGTGCTTTCCACCGAATTGAACGAAGACCTGCTTCGCGAAGGACTCGCGCGCGAGGTTGCCCGAACAGTCAATGATCGTCGTAAGGAGACGAACTGCCAGTTCACCGACCGCGTCACGATTGCAATCGTTACCGAATCTACGGAATTGCGTGCGGCGGTCGAGCAGTTCCGCGATTACATCATGACCGAGACACTGGCCGTATCGATCACGTTCGAGCCGATGGATGGCGCGGAACCGGTGGATGTCGAGATCGGCGATTATCGGGCGCAGCTCGATATTCGAGTCGTGCCCGGGAAAAAAAGCAAGTAGGGTGGGCCGAGCTTGCGAGTCCCACTAATTTGCTTAACCTGTTTCTTGCGCCCGTCCAGCGAGAGAAGCACGTTCCAACCTCTGGGTTGGATTTCGAGGTTCGTAGCAGTATAATTGTATGGAAAGACAAAGCGATTTGGAAAGTTCTTCTGGGTATTCAGCGTTGATTGCAAAATCGGGAGTTTATAAGTGTAAATGACTCGCGTTTATGTTGACACTTCTGTCTTCGGCGGTACTCAAGACGTGGAGTTCTCAGATGAGAGCTGTCGTTTTCTTGAAGAAGTGCGAAAAGGTGTTTTTGTTGTATTAATCTCGCCACTGACCGTGGGTGAACTGGCGGACGCGCCCGAAAGCGTGAGCCGCACGCTGTTCGATTTGCCGCCAAGTCAGATCGAGTCCGTGCCCCTGAATACGGAAGTAATCGAGTTGGCGGAAGAATACGTTCAAACCGGCGTTCTCGGCCAAGGCTCGGCGGATGACGCCGTGCATGTCGCTGCCGCAACCGTAGCGAGAGCCGACTTGATCATCAGTTGGAATTTTCGCCACATCGTAAACTACAGACGGATTCAAGGATTCAATTCGGTAAACGTGCGAATGGGCTACCAACCGATTACAATTCTTAGTCCTCGGGAGGTCATCAATGTCGATGAAGGATAAGTCATTTGATTGCGTGGAGATGAAACTGGCAGCGCAACAAAGACTGCATGTCGAATATGAGTTGCGCAAGGTCGAGTTCTCATCGTATTTTGCATTTGTCGAAGCCAAAGCGAATGAGTCTTCCCAACAGCAGGATTTTTGGGCGAATGTTGCCGCGGCCAAGAAGGAATCCGTTCAATTGTGACGATGCCGTCCATTTCGCCTTTTCGCATCGCCGTGCTCATTTCCGGCGGTGGCACGACGTTGAAGAACCTGATCCATAAGATCCAGGCTGGGCGATTGCGCGTGCAGATTGCCCTGGTCATTTCGAGCAGTCCCACCGCCCGGGGGCTGCAATTCGCCCAGGACGCCGGCATCCCCACGGCGGTCGTGCCGTCGAATCACTTTGCGTCGCAAGAAGAATTCAGTCGGGCGATTCTCGATCCTTGCCGCGCCGCCAAGATCGATCTGGTCGTCATGGCCGGATTTCTCAAGCGGGTGACCATTGCCGACGACTTTGCCAGTCGCGTGACGAACATCCATCCGGGGCTGATTCCGGCCTTTTGCGGCCAAGGCTTCTACGGCCATCATGTGCATCAGGCCGTTATCGACTACGGCGCAAAACTCAGCGGCTGTACAATCCACTTCGCCGACAACCAATACGACCACGGCCCGGTGATCCTCCAGCGGGCCGTCCCCGTGCTAGACGACGATACGCCCGACACGCTCGCCGCGCGAATATTTGAGGCCGAATGCGAGGCATATCCCGAGGCGATTCAGCTCATTGCCGACAGGCGAGTTCGGGTCGAGGGACGCAAAGTTCGTATTCTGGCGCGCGAGCGTCAAGATTGTGGGTAGGAACATGCCCGTCATGTTCGAGGGGTGATAGCGTCCTAAGTTCAGGTTGGCGGCGAGACGAACCATCATTTTCCTGTCGCGACAACCCTACTCCTGAAAATACCTATGCTCTACCGACGATTTGGCCGAACCGGACTTTCGATGCCCGTCCTTACGTGCGGCAGCATGCGATACCAATACCGGTGGCAGGACACGCCTCTCGGCGATATCCCGGCCGACCAGCAGGCGAATCTCGAAGCCACGGTACGGCGTGCCCTGGACTTGGGCATTCACCATATTGAGACCGCACGCGGCTACGGGTCGTCGGAACGTCAACTCGGCCATGCGCTTCGTGGACTGCCGCGCGAACAGATCATCGTGCAGACCAAGATCATGCCGCTGGCCGATTCCCGGCAGTTTCTGGCCGATTTCCACGATTCGCTGGAGCGTCTGGGTCTCTCGTATGTCGATCTACTCGGCATCCATGGCATCAACAACCACGAGACGTTGTGGTGGGCGACCCGCCCGGGTGGATGCCTGGAAGCGGCCCGGGAATTGGTTGCCGAGGGCAAGGTCCGGCACGTTGGGTTCTCGACGCACGGTCCTCTCGATGTTATTCAGGCGGCGATCGCCCACGAGCGCAACGGGGGTTTCGACTACGTCAACTTACACTGGTATTACATCTTCCAGCAAAACTGGCCCGCCATTGAGGCCGCCACGCGTGCGGACATGGGCGTGTTTATCATCAGTCCATCGGACAAGGGGGGCATGCTTTACAAGCCACCCGCCCGACTTCTGGAGCTTTGTCAGCCGTTGCACCCGTTGGTCTTCAACATCCTGTTCTGTCTTGCCCATCCGCAAGTCCACACACTAAGCATCGGTGCCGCATGCCCCGGCGATTTCGACCTGCCCGCCAGCACCTTGCCGCTTCTGGATCGGAAAGACGAACTGTTGCCGCCCGTTCAGAAGCGGCTGCGCCAGGCTTTGGTGGACGCGGTGGGCGAGAATCTGGCAGATAGTTATGCCGCGGGGCTTCCCACATGGCAGGATAGCCCCGGCTACATGAACATGCCCGTCATGCTCTGGCTGCGGAATCTAGTCCTGGCCTATGACATGCTGGAGTATGGCAAGATGCGCTACAACCTGATAGGTAACGGCGGGCATTGGTTCCCCGGCCTCAACGCGGCCCACGTCGATGAACTGGATCTCGATAAGGCACTGGCGGAATCGCCTTTCAAGGAGACGATTCCGCAGTGGTTGCGAGAAACGCACGCCCTACTTTTCGAGGCCCCCAAACAACGGCTCAGCCAAAGCTAATTTTTAGCGAGATTACTTTCCTTCTGTCACGGTCGCTGGTTTCTCCGCCAGTTTTTTTGGCGAGTTGTCCTTGAATAGCGTCGCAAAGACCAACGTGCCGACCAGGGTGATGACCAGCGGGAATGCCCAAATCTTCGGCCACTGGAATTTGCCGTTGACCGAGTACTTGTCCATGGCAAAACCAGCCAATTGCGTGCCAAGGAAAAGCCCAACGCCCGTGGTGGCGGCGAAGATCAGCCCTTGCATGGAACCACCGAGACCGTCGGGCGCAATCTTTCCAGCATAGATCTGGGTCGTAATCATGAACAGGACGTAGGCTAATCCATGAAGGGCCTGAGAAATAACCAGGATCGGCCGAGGCGCGGTCGCCGCATAGATCATATAGAGCAGCATCCAGGATCCCGATCCGATCGCTAGCGTCCATTGAAAGCCGAGATGTTCAACCGCCCAATCCAAGGCATACCATGTGGCGATTGCCTGCGCGGCCTGGGCCATCGCCATGGCACCGGGAATGGCCTTGCCCGAGATTCCGCGGTTCATCATGTACTGCCCGGAGCCGAGAAAATAGAACTGCATCGTACCTGCAACGCAAAGCGATGTGACAATGAACAGCAGGAAGTCCGGCTGCTTGAGCATGCCGAATGCCTGTTGGATTGCATCACCGCCGGTGTTAGCCGGGGGCGTTGATGGCAGAAAGAGACAACACCCAGCAGCGACGAGTCCGAGGACGGCAGCGAGCATCATGGCATCGGTGCCGTCGCTTTCGGCCTTGCGGAGCATGCGCCAGCCGCTAAGGCTATAGCCGACGAGAGCCCAGGCGACTGGAGCCCAGATAAAAACCTTGCCGCTAGCTGCCGGAGCGTGTGTGAACAAAGCGGCATTCACCAACGGCATCGTTGCAGCATAGCAAAACGACCAGCCCAGCATCGCCAGGAATAAAGTACCAAAAGTCTTCTGCCGCACTGCCACAAACATCAAGATCGCCGCAATCAGATGGGCCCCGGCGAGGATCCATTCGAGATTCAGGTAGCGGTCGGCCAACTGCCCCGCCAGCAGCGGCGAGACGATGCAAGCCAGCGGCAAGGTCGTATAGATCCAGCCGGTCTGCTTGCCGCTCATCTTCAGCGGCCCCAGCAAGCGGGCGGCCAACACCGGTGCCCAGGCACCCCATACCGCATACTCGAAGAACATCACCAAACTGAGACGGATGTAAATATCCAGGGAAACACTCATCGTACAATCCTCGCCAAGTAGGCTGGGTTTTGGGCCAGCAGGAAATTCCGGTCGCTCCGAAGGAAGCAACCCATGGCCGAGTATACTTTCCGCACGAACGCTCGCCAAGGCCCCCGGACAAATCTCTCATTTTCTTTCTTTTATATTCCATTGTGGGGGTTGTTGGAATCGTTAAATCCGATAGACTTTATGTGGGATTCGTTCCCAATCCTTTCCATTGTTGTTGGCTACTTGTGGGAAACCAACCCAAAGCGTATATTAGAAGGATTCCGCGTGATTCGCGCACCTTTACTTCCACCGCTTTCCGCCTCATCGTGCAGGGCCGAAGATGCCAGACCCCAGGCAACTTATCCTAGGCGAATTTCCCTGCACGTTGGACGAGCGGTTTCGGCTTTCCATTCCACAGAGCTTGGTCGATCTCCTGACCAACGAGAAGCCTCGTTGCATTCTGGCCAAAGAACGATCCGGATGCCTGAGCCTATGGAGTGCGGAAGCCTGGGAAGCGAAACTCAACGCCCGAATCAAGCTTGTCGAACAGAAATTGCAGGCCGACAGTTTCGGCGACGACCGCATTGCCCAAGTGCAGTTGCTGGGGCGGCTCCTCTCCACACGACATCGGCCGGTGGAATTGGGGGGCCGTGGTCGCCTGCTGATTCCCGAGGGATTCCGAGCGTTCCTAGGCGTCGAGCGCGACCCGCCGGAGAACGAAGTGCTCGTGGTGGGAGCGGCCGTGTGTGTCGAAATTTGGAAGCCGGCCGCTTGGCTGGCTTACCTCGAACAGCGGATGCCGAGATTCCGCCGCGTGTTCCATCGGCTCTCGAGCTAATCCGCATTGTCACGATACCCCGCGCAGCCACCCTGTTGGGACGGAATCCAACCTACGAAGGCGGCAGAACGGAGTTTCCTGCGCAAACGCAACCATGTCTGGCCCGGTGGAGGTTCCTTTGATCCCGGCGCGTCACTCGGTAGGGATTGCAAGTCATTGAGGATGGGTTTTTTGGCGTATGAAACGCCGCCCATTTCCTCCCCGGGCCGGACATGGACGTTTTAAAAGAAATATGGCTCTCCGCCAAGCTTGTGGTGCGTGCGTCTCGCCTGCCTGGTTCAACCACAACATCTCGGGCAGGCGGGACGCCCGCACCACAATTATCCGCAAACCCGGTGGAGAGCCAGAAATATTTATTCTTAGGGGATCGTTGGTTCGTTGACTTTGGCGATTTGCTCGTAAATTTCGCGTTCGGGAGCGGAGAGCATGGAATCGGCAAGGCCGGCTTCTCGGGCGGCATGCAAGACTTCTTTGGCCTTATCGGAATTTCCGTCTTCGCGGTAGGCCCAGGCCTTGTGGAAGAGCCGTACGGGCGTTGACTTTTCGGCCAAAGCCAATTCGAGGTCATCCAATGCCCGCCGGGGTTCATGTCGAGCGATGAAAACGACCGCGCGGGTGTCCAGGAACGATCCTTGGGGCCCCACCCTGGCGATGGCCTTGTTGATTAGTCCGAGGGCTTCGTCCAGTTTGGTTTTTTGGAGGGCAAGGATCATGCTGAGGTTATTGCAGACCATATCGTCGCTGGGATCTTTGGCGAGAACCTCACGATAGATTTTTTCCGCATCCTGATACCGGTCCTTGGCCAAGTGGATCTTTGCGAGGGCGACGAGCAGGGGCGTTGGGCGGTGGGTTTTGTCCAGCAGGGCAACGACGAGCGATTCGAGCGATTTGAGTTGCTTCGGGGTGGTCACCTCGCGAGAGACGATCGCGCTGACGACCTCGAAGAGTTCTAGGGGCGTTGATTTTTCGCCGGAATGTTCGACTTGCTGGAGGGCCTCCTGCACCTTGCCGTGGCGAGCATGAAAGCCAGCGAGGAGCATTTCCTGGGCAGGTCGCTGCTGGACGTACGATTCGTACCATTTGCGGGCCTGTTCAAAGTAGTTCTGGGCCAGTTCTCGCTGCGTGGGCGCGGTCAACCGGCCCCCCAGATGCTCGAGGAGGCGGGCGGCGAAGAGGAGGCGGTTGGCCCTCACCCCCTGCCCCTCTCC
>Ga0194056_10000974_pt1 | contig 15701 bp, 12 predicted proteins | sample SepL4413m_MetaG_FD_155458 | JGI IMG/M metagenome (GOLD analysis project Ga0194056, IMG submission 155458) | Anoxic zone freshwater microbial communities from boreal shield lake in IISD Experimental Lakes Area, Ontario, Canada - Sep2016-L442-13m | ecosystem: Environmental > Aquatic > Freshwater... | reverse complement strand
GTTCTAACTTCTAACTTCTAACTTCTAACTCTTTATACTCCGCCACAACCGTTGCCCCGGCTTTCACTTTCTGCCCTATGCGGACCTTCACTTCCAGTCCGCCCTCCGCGGGCAGAATCAGTTCCGTCCGCGAGCCGAGCTTGATCATGCCGAAAACATGCCCCCGCGGGATCACTTCGCTAGGCCGCAAGTCGCAAACGATCCGCCGGGCAATCGCACCGGAAATTTGCCGCACGACAAATCGCCGGTGTGGCGGCAAGTCTTCCTCCAGGGCGATCCACATATTCTCGTTTCGCAAGGCACTTTCCGACCGCAAGGCGTTGAGGAACTCGCCCGGCAAATACCGCAGGGCAATCACCCGTGCGGCTACCGGTGACCGGTTCAAATGTACGTTAAAAATTGAAAGAAAGATACCGATCCGGACGGCCGGGCCCCCCACAAAATCGTCGTGCGCCAACTGGGTAATTTCGGCAATCGTGCCGTCCGCCGGAGAAACCCATAGGCCTGGCTCCTGCGGCACGCGGCGGGGTGGATTACGGAAGAAATAAACGATAAACCCCAGCATCACTGCCGGTGGCAAGGCGAGATACCACCACGGCCACGGCGACAAGGCGGCCAGGATGGTCAAAACCAAGAGCGGACCGCCCATAAGGAGCAATTCGGCCGTTCCCCAAGGTGCCAAGGGAATCAACCTCCGCCAACGAAACCGATCGTCGGCCTCCGCCCAGGAGCAACCGCAAACATTGCGGCAATATTTCAAATCCCGCGAATCGATGACCTCGTGCGGCGCGCCGTGGCAATCGCCCTGCCGAAGCTCGGCCATCCTCTTCACATAGCCGGGCCGAAAATGAGTTAACCACCACCGCCGCCATCGTCCCCAAGCAAGTTCGATCCGATAACAGGTCCCCCCCCCCGGTTGCACACTGCGAATATTTTCCGGCAGCGGCCGAGGCTCGGCTCTGGTTGACATATTCTGTCCAATTTGGCTGTCATTCATAAAACAAATCCCTGCATTCCCTCCATAATACCCCAGCCAAGCCGAATACGGAAGGAGGAAGGCGGAGGAAAGCCTTTTCGGGCCTTAAGCTGAGTTTGTGGTGCGGGCTCCTCGCCTGCCTAGTTTTTCACAATATCTTGGGCAGTCGGGGATGCCCGCACCACAATCGTCAGCAAACCCGGAGGAAAGCCCTTTCGTCATTCGGATTTCGGATTTCGGATTTTCCTCCCTCCCCCGCTAGTCAATCGTCGGCGGATCGAGGAAAATATACGGCTTTCGTCCCCTGTTTCGTTTGAGGAGAGTGCCATCATGAATGCAGAAATTCTCGATATCCATGCCCGACAGATCCTTGATAGCCGTGGAAACCCCACCATTGAGGTTGACGTAGAGTTAGCCGATGGTTCCGTTGGCCGGGCGGCGGTTCCCAGCGGCGCGAGTACAGGCGTTCACGAGGCATTAGAACTTCGCGACGGTGACAAGTCGCTCTATCTGGGCAAGGGCGTAATGAAAGCGGTCGATAACGTCAACGACATTCTGGCCGACGAACTGGCCGGCATGGACGCCCTGGATCAGGCCGCGTTGGATCGGCGGATGATCGATTTGGACGGCACCGAGAACAAAAGCAAGCTGGGTGCCAACGCCATTCTCGGCGTTTCGCTCGCCACGGCCCATGCCGCGGCAATCCACACCGGCCAACCGCTGTTCCGCTATCTCGGCGGCGTCGGCGCTCGTTTGCTGCCGGCCCCCATGATGAACATTATCAATGGCGGTTCGCACGCCGATAACGACGTCGACGTCCAGGAGTTCATGGTCATGCCCTTGGGCTTCAGCTCCTTCACCGACGCCATCCGCTGTGGCTGCGAGATTTTCCATAATCTCAAGAAAGTGCTACACGACAAGAATCTCTCAACGAACGTCGGCGACGAAGGCGGGTTGGCCCCGAACCTGAAGAGCAACCAGGAAGCTCTGGACGTGATTGTCGAGGCCGTTGCCAAGGCTGGCTATGAATTGGGTAAACAGGTTTACATCGCCCTCGATGTGGCCGCATCGGAGTTCTACGACGCCGCCAGCAAGACCTACACGATCGACGGCAAGAAGATCTCGGCCGCTGACATGGTCAATCTCTTGGCAACCTGGAGCGAAAAGTATCCCATCTGTTCGATCGAAGACGGCTGCGCCGAGGACGACTGGGAGGGTTGGAAGCTCCTGACCGACCGCATTGGCAAGAATATTCAGCTCGTCGGCGACGACCTGTTTGTGACGAACACGAAGCGTCTGCAACGAGGCATCGACGAAGGCATTGCCAACAGCATTCTGATCAAGGTCAATCAGATCGGCACCTTAACCGAGACGATCGAGGCCATCGAGCTGGCCCATCGCAACGGGTATTCGTCGATCTCCAGCCATCGCAGCGGCGAGACCGAGGATTCGACGATTGCCGACTTGGCCGTGGCCATGCGGACTGGCCAAATCAAGACCGGCTCGGCCTCGCGGACCGACCGGATGGCCAAGTACAATCAATTGCTGCGGATCGAGGAGATGCTCGGCGACACGGCCGTGTATGGCGGGCCGTTGTTCAGAAAGAAGTAATTCGTCACTCGGCAAACTCCACAAGGGGCCGTGTCGGTCCCACGAACAAAGCCGGCAAGTTTTCGGGTCATAACCCGTTAGCTGCATGGTAGATGCCGTTGGACTCGCTATAATACGGTTGTAGAGACCCTCCACCGCTTTTCAGGAGGTCGACGATGACCAGATACCGTATCGAGCAGACGTTGGTTTCGGCGTTCGGGGTTTTATTGGGTCTGGCACTCGCCATGCTAATCGCTCCCGGCGATGTCGGCCTGTGGGTGGTGATCGCAATTCTCCTGGCAGTTTTTTGCCGTGCGTTCTTCATTCGTGGGCTGTACGGCGAACTGCTCTGGCCTGTCGCGCACCACCCTGTGAAAAAAGCAGATCCGCCTGTAATGCAGCGGTAGGGCGTTCGTTTCGGCGGGGTCAGGAGACCCGCGCCGAACCCGGTTGTTGTGGCCGGTCTCCTGTCCGAGCCACGCCGTCGACCGGAGGCCTCCCCTTTGCTGGGAGTACAGCATTGCTCTTTGGTGGGGCCATGAGGCCCTCATCGAGCTTGCGCCGAAGAAAATTTTTATTTGCCCCTTGGGACGCTTGCCATTACCCCCGAGAGCTGCGCATAATAGTAGCTTTGGTGTTCCGTACCATCCCCACATCTCCCTCGTTTTTCAGGATTCCACACATGCCCACCGAAGCCAAAATTCGACTCCTTGTTGCCGACGATCAAGATATGGTCCGCCTGGGGGTAAAAGCCCTGCTTTCAGGCACGGAAATTAAAGTGGTTGTCGAGGTCGCCAGCGGTCAGGCAGCCGTAAAGCACGCCCTGGAAGCAGAATTCGACGTTGTTCTGCTGGATGTCCGCATGCCCGACGGCGACGGGCTAACCGCCTTGGGCCGCATCAAGCTCGACAAGCCCAACCTGCCGATACTGCTCTTTTCGGCGTTCGACAACCCCGCCTCCACCGCCAGGGCACTGGCCCTCGGGGCCAGCGGTTTCTTATTGAAATGCTGTACCCGTGATGAGCTATTAGTCGCGATCCGTACTGCGGCCAGGGGCGAGAATGTGTGGACTCGTGAAAAGCTCCGCAGCGTGAGTGGTGCCTTGCGAACGCCTCGGATAGCCAACAATCTGGAAGCCTCCTTGAGCGAGCGCGAGGGGGAGGTTCTGCGGCAGATGACCCTCGGACTCACCAACAAGCAGATCGCCGAAACGATGAAGATTAGCTACGAGACCGTCAAGGAGCACGTGCAGCATGTTTTAAGGAAGATCGGGCTGACCGATCGCACCCAGGCAGCAGTCTGGGCTGTGAGAAATAATTTGGCGTGAAAGGCAAAAGGAGTGGGAAGAGTGGGAAGAGTGGGAAGAGTGGAAAGAGTGAGAAAGGTGAGAAAGGTGAGAAAGGTGTGAAAGGTGTGAAAGGTGTGAAAATGGCAGGAAGGGTGGGAAGGGTGTGAAGAGATGTTCAATTGTTTTTTCGATGGTCATCGTCCTGGCTCTGGTAGCCGGAGCCGGCTACTTTGGACTGGGCTGGGGGCAGCCCGCCCACTCGACGATTAGCGAAACCGCCACCGGGTACGACGCCGTGAGCGAATCGACCACGCTGGAAGAGGTCTTGGTCGGCGCGCATCAGTCGCTGGACGAGATCGAGCGCAAGGTACGCGACTGCTCGGCGGTCATCGTCAAGCGGGAGCGAATCGGCAATAAGCTCATCGAGACTGCGATGTTTGCCAAGATTCGCGAAAAACCATCCAGCGTTTATCTCCACTTCCTGGCTCGGAGTATTGATGGAAAGGACGACAAGAGTACGAATGGCCGCGAGGTGATCTATGTCCCAGGCAAAAATGACGACAAGTTGATCGTCCACACGCCGGGAATCTTAGACATGACCTGGGGCAAAATGACCCTGGCACCCAAGGGTGTCTTGGCCATGCAGGGCGAGCGCTACCCAATCACCGAGATCGGCCTGGCCAACCTCTGCAAGCAATTGATCAAACGTGGCGAGTCGGCGGTCGATGCCAGCCAGGTCACGGTCAAACGGTATCTTCGTGCCCGGATCAACACGCGGGCGTGTACCCTGCTGGAAATCATCTACCCGGTCCATGAGCCGAAAACCTGGGGTTATCTGGCCCGAGTGTTCATGGACAACGAATTGAATTTCCCTATCCGCGTCGAAGTCCATGAATTGCCGCTGGACCGCAGCCAAAGGCCACAGCTTGTGGAGGAATACACGTATCTCGACTTGAAACTCAACAACGGCTACAGCGACGCCGATTTTGATCCGAAGAATCCGCAGTATAAGTTTCCGTGAAAGAAGGACTTAGAGCTTAGGACTTAGTTCCAAGCCCCAATCTCCAAGCCCTAAGCCCTAAGTCCTAAGCTCTAAGCTCTAAGCTCTAGGCTCTAAGCTCTAGGCTCTAAGCTCTAGGCTCTAAGCTCTAAGCCCTAGGCTCTAAGCTCTAAGCTCTAAGCCCTAAGCTCTAAGCTCTAAGCCCTAAGCCCGTGAAAAAACTCTGGAATTGGCTCCGCCCGCGCCGCGAACGCTTTGCCGCACCTAATAATGCGCGGATCGGCCTATTGGAATTGGAGCAGGCTTTAGAGTCGGTCGAACCGGCGGCACGGTTCGTGCTGCCGCGGCTTCTGCGGCGAGTTGTGCGGTTGCACACATCGTTGCCGGGCATGGGTTTTCGCGTGCCCCATGGCAAAACCTACGTCATCCCATCGAAGGCTTTGTGGGAAATTGCCGAGCAGAGCGAGATCGGATTCAGCCCGTCGGGGAACCTCCCAGAAGACGTTATCCTGCTGGAGCGCCCCGGTAGCGAAATTCTCGAAGAATGGCCGCGCGGCGAGGTCCTGCTCTATTGTTGGGAGTTGCTCTTTCACTCGCGGATACACAAAGAGTTTCATCGTCTGGCAAAGCAACAATGTTTCGGTGCTGCGGAATTTGAGGAGCGGTTGGCGGCCTTGGGTAGCCTGGAATTCGACGAGATCCGCAACGTGCTGCGGAACGAGCGATTCCTGCTGCCGCCCTACGACGCCCCGTCGGCCTATGTTGAGTTTGCGGCCGTATACCTGGGCATTCGCTACTTCAAGCCCTACCTCATCGCCAGTTTTTTTCCCGCCCTTGAGTCGCTTGCGAAGATCGACGAGGTGATTGCCCAAGACATTGATGCGAGCAATCTGCTCGAGGCGACCCGTCTGCCCGGTACGCCCGATCCAGAGGAACTGCGAGAAGCGGCACGAGCGGCGGCCGAGGCTTTCGACACTGATCCGCTGGGAATGGTCTCCGACTTTCGCGAAGACGTCGGATCGCGTGGGCAGGATGCCCATTGGACGCGCGGCCGGCAGCGATCGGAGAAGAATTATCTACTTTGGTCGCAGCGTGCCGAACGTCAGACCGCCCGCGGCAATCTGGCGGGGGCCGCCATTCGCCGCGCCCGAGCCGAGTTTTGGGCACCGCGCGAGCGAGCTGCCGAAGCAGCGACCGCTTTACGGGAAGAAGTGCATGGGCTGGTCGATCGGCTGCTGACCGCCCTAAGAATCGAGGACGACGAGCCGCGGCCCTGGCGCGAGGCATTGCTGGCCCTGGCCCATCAGACACCGCGTGGTTTGTGGACCGTCGAAGCACGACTGCTGTACGACTTGCAGAAGGTCTGCGTCGACCAGGAGCGGACGATATTCACGATCGACGTGATGCACTGGATTCTGTCGTTAGGCCGCCGGCCAATCCGTCGGGAACTGCCCAACCAGCGCGAGGTGCTCGTATCGCGGTATCTTCGCAGTGCCCAGCGGCGACTTTCCCGCGTGCGGATTTCCGATCGGCAGCGGCGGCAGTTGACGGACGTGCTGGGCAGGGCAACCGAGGACGCCGAAACCCGATTACGAGACAATCTTCGTCTCAAGATCGTTGCCACGCTCGATGGCATCGGCTTAGTGCCGCGGAACCTGCCGGAAAGGATTTCCCGCACGAAGCTGGTCGAAGAGCTATTGGATCGGATCGTCGATCGCGGATTTCTCACGCTCAGTGAAGTGCGAGATGCCCTCTCACGAAACCAACTCAAGGAGCCTGATTGTTCCGGCCCGAGGAGTTTCCGCCGCGGCGATGCCGCATTGCGGGTGAATCGCCGCTTGGCGGAAACCTTGGACGGCGTCTACGAGCCGGGCGACTTCTATTTGCGTTGGATTTTGCGATTTAGCCATCTCATGTTCGGTACGGTGATCGGGCGGTTTCTCACGCTCTACTTGGTCATTCCCTTTGGCGGTGCCTACGTGGCCCTCAAGGGATCGGACCATCTCATCGAGCTTATCGCCGGCATCAACTCGCAACTCGCGCCCAGCCAATGGGATTGGGACGACTTCGTACCCAATTTGCTGCTGGGCGTCTTCCTGGCGATGGTGATTCATATTCCCAGCTTTCGCGGTATTGTATGGCGGGGTTTGAAGACACTGGGCCGCGCGATCAAGTGGCTGCTGATCGATTCTCTGCAAGCATTCTTCGCATTGCCCTGGGTCCATTGGATTGTCCATAGCGCGGCGGCGCGGCTGGCGATCAACTATGGCGTCAAGCCGCTCGCGCCGACACTGCTCCTTGCGGTGTTCATACGGTCGGAAACGAACCCCTGGCAAAAAATAATCGGCTTGACGAGCATGTTTTTCACGCTGACTCTGATCGTCAATTCCCGTGCCGGGCGGAATGTGGAGGAGATATTCTTCGACGCCATCGGCGAGGGCTGGCAGCGATTCGGCGTGCGGCCGATCGTGGGACTGTTCTGGTTCATCGTTGATTTATTTCGCCGCCTCATGCAACTCTTCGAGCGGCTGCTCTATGCCGTGGACGAATGGCTGCGGTTCCGCAGCGGGCAGGGCCGCACGATACTGCTGGCCAAGGCGGGACTGGGCGTCGTCTGGTTCTTCGTGGCCTATGTCATTCGCTTCTGCGTGAACCTGCTGATCGAGCCTCAGTTGAATCCGCTCAAACACATCCCCTGGGTCTCCGTATCGCACAAGATGCTAGCCCCGCTCTGGCCAACCACGGGCTTGCACGGCTTCCTCAGGTATCACATGAACGCCCCGCTGGCCAACCTCACCATGGCCGCAATCGTTACGCTGACGCCCGGCATCTTCGGCTTCCTGATCTGGGAACTGAAAGAGAACTGGCGGCTTTTCGCGGCCAATCGGTCGAAGAACTTACAGCCCGTCCTCGTCGGCTCGCACGGCGAGACCCTCTTGCGGCTGCTGCGGCCCGGCTTCCATTCGGGCACGATTCCCAAGCGGTTTGCCAAGCTTCGCCGAGCCGAGCGCAAGTCGCTCCGTGGCGGCGATTCCGGCGTGGTCCGCAAACACCGCGAAGTGTTGCATCATATCGAAGTCGATCTGCACCGCTACATCGAGCGGGAGTTCATCGCCTGGTTCCGTGAAAGCCGCGGCTGGACGCTTCCACGCCCGCATGTGGATGAGATCCATCTGGCCACCAACTCTGCGACTATTGAAATCATGATGCCCCCCGCAGTCGAAGGCCCGCTCGTCATGGCATTCCAAGTCGTCGATGGCCGGCTGCAACTCGAACTTTCCGGAAAGGTCTGCAACGAACGCTTGTCGGCGGTGGCCCATCATGTCTTTCGCACGGCGATCATCAACGTGTTGAAAACGGGTGGCGTCGAGAGGTTCTGCCACTCCCAGTGCGCCAGGCTTTCCAGCCTGATCCATTCAAGCGACGAGGCAATGTCGGCGGACGATGCCGTGCCGCCCTTGGAAATTGGTTCCTTGGCCATGCCTTGGCCCGAATGGGTCGCAATGTGGGAAACTGACCGCGATGCGCCGGAGTTGACAGGCTGGGGCCGGGTTTCAGTGATGTGAAGCGGAATTCATGCGGTCATAATTTGTGACCGCATCCAAACGAAAAATATATCGCGCGCCGCTGCGCGGCAGGGGTAAAAGGGAAAAGGGGAAAACGGAAAAGGGTAAAACTGCCAGAGGCCATAGTGTTACTGAGTCCTGGAAACGCGGAACCCCGCGCTGCCGTCCCGGTTGTCCGGCGTGAGCCCGGTCGCGAAAGGCGGAACGGGTGCTGTTCGGCCCGTTGAACCAGGAACCGCCACGAAGGACACGGCCATCTCCGGGATCAGGGCCGTTTGGGTCGTCTACGGGAGACTTGGCATAGTATTCCGCCCCGTACCAATCCGCGCACCACTGCCAGGCATTGCCGTGCATGTCGTATAGACCGAAGGCATTCGGTTGAAATGAACCCACCGGCGACGTAAACACGTAGCCGTCGCTGGCTTTGAGCGTGTATTTCCAATCAGGGAACTTCGCCTTGGCCGTCGCGTCGGCCACGTTGCCGACCTTTGCCAGCGTCTCAGGGTCATCGCCGCTGGAATACCGTGTGGTCGTCCCGGCACGGCAGGCGTATTCCCACTCGGCCTCCGTCGGCAGTCGGTAAGTCTTCTTCTCCTTCTTGCTCAGCCACTCGCAGAATGTCTTCGCGTCGTTCCAGCTTACGTTGACCACCGGATGTTCGTCGGTCTGCTCAAAACCCGCGTTTCGCCACGAATATTTCGCATTGAAGCCGAACTTCTTCATGTCAGGGTTCCAGCCATAGGCCCCCGGCTTCTCGCCCTTTTCCGCGTCGGTTTTGTACCCCGTGTCGGTGACAAACTGCCGGAACTGGCCCCGCGTGACGTGGTAGGTGCCCAGGTAGAACGGTTTGGTGATCTGAACCCGATGCTGCGGGTGTTCGTCCTCGAAAAAGTCCGCAGTTAGGAAATCCTCGCCGTAGGTCTTGTTGAAGAACGCCGCCGTGGCCTCTGCTGACTCTCCGCTCCCCATCTTGAACTCGCCCGCCGGGATGAGCGTCAGCGTCAACTTCACCCCGCCGCCGAGATCGACGGCGATCTGCTTGTTGCCGCCCGCCTCCTTGGGTTTTTGTGGTGCGGCCGTCTCGGCTGCACATGCAGGCGAGACGCCTGCACCACAAGTTGTGAGTGCCGCAAGGGCCACCAACGTGACTGTCGATACTTTTCGGAACATGGGCCATACCTCCTCTTGCCAATACGGTTCCCCGAAGCCGCCGTGACGCACAATGCCAGCGGCCAGAATTGTCTCGCGGAACTACAGCCAGTCTATAGCCGGTTCCTGCTGGGTGTCAATTACCACCATTTTCCTAAATGGCTTTGCATGATTCCAGGAGGCACCCGAAGTGTCCCCCTACGCCAACAGCGTTGTGTCCTCCCCGTGCCCATCCATTCCCGCAACACCAACGGCATTGCGTCCCCCTTACGCCAACGGCGCAGGCGAACTTATGGGCCTTTGGCCCGAACATTAAGGACCGGAGCACCAATAACTGTCGTGTTTTGCGAATTCGCCGAGCGGGGGCAGACGGCACACGGAGTGTGCCTGCTACTTTTCTTGCGACACTTATTGATGCGCCGGTCCTAATGTCGCGTTACTTCGCCAGCCGTCAAAACTACGTGCGGCCGTTGCGAGACTCCGTTGGGCTGCACGGCAACCTGTACCCCATAGACGCGCCGGATCGCCTCTTCGGTAATGACTTCCGCGGGCGTGCCCATCTCCGCCACGCGACCGCTTTCCAAGAGTACAAGCCGACCGCAATACTCGGCGGCCAGATTCAGATCGTGAAACACGGCAATGACGGACAGGCCGCTGACGCGATTCAGCTTGGCAATCAGGTCGAGAATCGACAACTGGTGCGAAAGATCGAGATGATTGGTCGGCTCGTCGAGCAGAAGGATTTTTGGCTGCTGGGCCAGGCACATGGCGATCAACGTCCGCTGCCGTTCGCCGCCGCTGAGGGCCGTGACCGGCCGGTCGGCAAGGTGCAACACGTCGGCCAATTGCATCGCCTGCTCGGCCACGCGGCGGTCCTCATCCGATTCCCGCACGAAACGTGAAAGGTGCGGGCTGCGGCCCAGCAAGGCCAGTTCGCGGACGGTGAAGTCCAACTCGATCACCAGGTCCTGCGGCAGATAGGCCATCGTCCGGGCAAGACTCCGTTTGTCGATTGCATGAAGGTCGCAACCGTCCAGCCGAACGCGTCCCTGACGAGGCTTGAGCGTGCCACATAAGGCTCGCAACAATGTCGTCTTGCCGCAGCCGTTGGGGCCTAGCACGCCCAGGAATTCGCCGGGCGCGACCGTGAGCGAAACGTCTTGCAAGGCGAGCTTGTTGCCATAGCCGGCATGTAGGCTTTCGACGGTCAGCATATCAACTCCCGGTGACCGCCTTGTGTCTGCGCAAGAGCATAAGGAACAACGGCCCGCCCGCCAAGGCCGTGACCACGCCGATGGGGATTTCACCTTGCGAGAGCAGGGTCCGGGCGAGGCAGTCGGCCAGCACCAGAAACGCAGCACCGGCCAGCGCGGCCGCCGGCACCAGGCGGCGATGGTCCGGCCCGACGATCAATCGCATGGCATGTGGCACGATCAACCCCACGAAGCCGATGATTCCGCAGGCCGCGACCGTGGCCCCGGTGACGAGTGAGGCCACAACGAAGAACGTATTGCGGCTGCGAGTGACGTTCAGTCCCAAGTGGGCGGCCGGTTCATCGCCCAGGGCCATGAGGTTCAAGTCCCGTGCCCAAAGGATAGCGACCGCCAACCCCGCAGCCACAACGATAGCGACGATTTCCAGCAGTCGCCAATCGTTGACTTGCAGATTGCCCAAGAGCCACCACACCACGCCACGCACTTTTTCGGGAGGAGTCACCGAGACGACAAACATCAACAGGCTATTGAGCACCGCGCTGACCGTCACGCCGGCCAACAGCATCGTTTCGACCGGCACGGCACCGGACGGCGAGCGGGCCAGGGCCTGCACCAAAAGAATCGTGCCCAAGGCACCCACAAAGGCCATGCCGGGCACGGTCCAGAGTCCAAACGCGGTGATGCCGATAACGATCGCCAAAGCAGCACCTAACCCTGCCCCGGCCGTCACGCCAAGTACGTAGGGTTCAGCCAGCGGGTTGCGCAAGAGTGACTGGAAAACGACGCCGGCCACGGAGAGCCCGGCCCCGGCGACGGATGCCATCAAGGTCCGCGCGGCGCGAAGCCCAAAAATGCCTTTGTTCCACATCTCGCTCCAGGCAAGCTGCGCCGGTCCCGTCAGGAGCGACACGACGCACGCCCCCGCCAGCAGCAGCGCAAGAAGGCCGAAGACAACCGGACTCGATTTGTGGCGGAGGAAGGACATTTTTTTAGTAGGGTGGGCTTTAGCCCGCCTTTACAGGTTTTTTTGGAGGGGCGGGCTAAAGCCCGCCCTACAAAAATCAATTCGCACTGAACCAGGGCCAAACTGTTGTTCAATCTCTTTTAACAGGGCACGACGCGCCCCCGTAGGATGGACTTCCAAGTCCGTCCACGAAAAACCAAGGACGGACTTGGAAGTCCATCCTACAAAAGCCTGCAAAGGCGGGCTAAAGCCCGCCCTACTACCGCACCTAGAACCGGAAGAGCCTTTTTTCTTATTTGGAATACAATCGCGCGGCCAGGGCCTTGACTCCTTCAACTAGCCGCGGGCCGGGGCGAAACAATAAGTCGGGATCAATGTCGTCGATGACCCGCCGCTCTCGCACGGCCGCTACGTCCGACCAGCCGATGTGCCGCGCCAGCCGCTCGGCTGCCTGCCCGGGACCGTTGCTGTGGGCCACGAGAATCACTTCCGGATTCCAGGCGATCACTTTCTCCGGATCGATACGCGGATAGGCCGTGGAGATTTCATGGGCAACATTCCGACCTCCGGCCCTGCGGATGAGATCGTCGATGAACGAGCCGGCCCCGGCTGTCATCAGCGGACTTTCCTCAATCTCGACGAAAACCCGGGGACGCTGAGTATCTTCGATCCGGTCAACCCGTGCGGCCACGGCATCCAGTTCGGCTTGCATGTTGGCGACGAGCTTTTTTGCCTCCGCTGAGTGGCCGGTAGCCTCGCCGATTTGGCCAACGGCGTCGAACAGTTCTGGAAAGCTTGCCATGAAGCCGATTGGTTGCACATTCACCACGAGGATTCCCGCCTGCCGCAAGACTTGGGTGAACTCCGGTTTCTCCAGCCCACAGGCGATGACCCTGTCTGGGCCAAGCACCAATAGTTTTTCAACATTCGGCGTGCCGAAACCGCTGATGCGTTTGATCTCCGTGGCCGCGGGCGGATAGTTACAACGGTCGGTCACACCGACAATCTGGTCGCCCAGGCCCAGCGCGAAGAGGATCTCCGTGACGTTGGGAGCCAGCGAGACAATCCGCAACTTGCCCGGTGCCTGCTGCTGCGATTCATGCTTGGTGCATGACAGGCCGAACGCGGCGGCTGTGCTTGCAGCGATGATGACGAGCAGGATGCGGAGTTTTGTCATTTTGGAGTGCGGCGGCTTGCCGCCGCTTTTCTTGGGCCTGTTGACTTGCCCGTAGTACCGGCAAAGCCCAAATGGCCTATTCTACACGTTTACGCCGCAAGGAGCGTGCGGCAACAAAACAGACTGCGCCTGCCGCCAACAGCCCTAGCGTCCCCGGTTCCGGCACGACAGCAACGCTAAGCGAGTCCATCGCCACATACGTCGGAGTATTGATGCCGAATGACCCCGTATCGGTCGAGGCAAAAGCGAAATCCATTGTTTTGACATCCGTCCCAAGCCTGGAAAGATCGACCCAAGTCCACTGTTTGACGATGTCTCGCCCTTGTGCCAGGGGGAAAACCACCGGGATTCCGGTGGACTGGCCGTTGGCGTCCAATCCGCTAATCGTAACGGTAAACGAACTGGTATCGGTGAACGCCGTGGCAAATCCGTTGCCATACAACATGGAGAAGTACGCATAAGTCGTGTTGGTCAGATAAGCACCGTGGACCGTCGTTGCTTCGGGTAGCGAGATGGTCAGCGGAATGTTGAAGCCAAGATAGCCGATGCCGTAATTGGCCGAGCCATTGACTCCGCCACCCGTTACTGCGCTGTACTGATTCTCATAGCCGCGCGTGGTGGTGTCTTTCATGTTGGAATAGGCCCAGCCTTCCCAGTAGGGCGTAACTTTGCCATTAGCGTCGGTATAGGGAGCATAGCGATTTGGGAACGACATTCCACTACTGGAAAACTTACCTGAGTAATCCGAACCGTTCCAGTAACTATCCTGCGACAGGGAAAGATCGTCGAATGTAGCGGTCTGAGCTGCTGCGGTCCGCGTTAGGCTTGACGCGACCACCAAGGCGGTAAAGAGTTTGGTCCAAGGGGAAAGGCTTAAACGAGGCATGGCAGAAGTTCTTTCGGTAAAAAGGAAATTGAATTTGCGTGGTAAGGGGAAGATCAATAATCACCCACGGTTTCGCCGCCGTTGCGGGTTACCAGGGCTGCGAGGACTTTCACGTCCAGGCGTTCGCTCAAATAATGCACCGAGCCGTCGGCAAACAGCGTGTTTGCCCCGCCCGGGTGCTTGCTGACGATGTCGTTCTCGATGGGTGGCGCACTGTTGATGGCACAAGAGACGTCGAAAATGTTTAGGGCGTTAATCCATTGCATGTCCGTGTGAGTGTCCTCGGCGACGATCATCGTGTGCGACGTGCCGTCGGGAATATCGAGGATGCGAATGGGCCGGTCGTAGAGCATGCAACCGTTGGGCGGATTGTTGGCGCAGGTGATCCGCTGGCCATAGATGCCGCCGTAGTCCGTGCGGCCCAGTCCGCCGACCAAGTTCGACGAATATCCATCGCTGGGACAGAGGTAAGCACGAATCACCCGCGCGCCGGCTTGGGCGTTCTCAGGGCTGTCGAATGCCTTGGTAAAGTCGAGTTGCCGGTCCAGTCCCTTCTCCTCCAGGTAAGGCAAGATATAGGCCGACCACGCCAGTTGCCTCCCGTTCGGATAGCGCAGCTTGCCGTTGAGTAACCGCAACAATCGCACCTCAATGCCGCCTTGCGGAAATGCCTGGTGATCGTCGTGAAAGGTCAATAGTGCCAGCCCGATCTGGTGCAGGTTGTTGCCGCAGGACATTCTTCGCCCGGCCTCTCGCGCAGCCTGCACGGCCGGCAAGAGCAGACCAATCAAGATGCCAAGAATGGCGATGACCACGAGCAACTCGACGAGCGTGAAGCCGCGGCAAGCAGCCCGGCGGCAAGCAGGCGTCTTCACGGCCAGCGTGGTGTTTTTGAGGTGATTCATAGGGCGCCATGCTCCCATCGGGCGCGCAGCCCGATTCGCATGAAATGCCTGACACAAACCGGCCAAGAGTACACACCACCGCAACCGACGAACATTGAGAAGCAGTAAACGGTTCCTCAACTACTGCGCATCAATGGAAGCGCAGCAAGCGACGTTCGCCGAAGTATAGGCAGTGGAAATCCTGAAGCGGTCACTTATACGGTTTTCGTCCCTCGCGAAAAACCGCCTGTTATGCGATGGTAGGTCTTCTGACTTCCGAGTTCGGTCCGTCCGGCCTTCTCGTCTTCATGCCGGCAGGAAGCCAACATGATGATTTCGACAATGGCCAGGAGACTGGAGAACCGTCTTTTACATCCTATAAAACACTCGGTTACAGCGGCGGGGCCGTCCCGGAATCGCACCGGGTTCCCTGTACGTCGGCCCTCCCACTGGAGCGGCCGACCACCAACGCCCAATCCAAACTTCCTGCATTCTATCGCACGCTACAGGGACTGTCAAGCGGCGGTCTTGCAAATCAAAACGGCTCTTCCGGTTTTAGGTGCAGAAGTAGGGTGGGGAGAGTGAAACGAGCCCCCATACGAACCAACTTAAGGAATTCACTCGTCCTATCCTATCCTATCCTATTGCAATGCGTCCGGTGACTCGGTCCGGTGACTCGGCCCACTCTGGGAACTCGTGTCCATTTCATTCCCTACGCCAACGGCGTTATGTCCCCTAGCCCAGGGTAGCCGCTGCGCGGCAACCCTGGGCTAGAGGACATAATCCCTCGGGATACCGGGATCTCATTTCCACCCTACGTTGTCATTGCCCCGGTAGACCGCTGTCCGCCAAGCAGGGGTATACTTCAGAGTATCAGGATGTGGTGTAGGCCGGGGAACTGCCCCCCGGCCCCAACCCCAAACCGGACGTGCAAGTTTCCAAGCATCCGGCTTTCCAGACAATTCTGTACTCATTGTTTCCTCGCGTGCTTGAGCTTGTGGCATCGT
>Ga0194056_10000972_pt1 | contig 15710 bp, 13 predicted proteins | sample SepL4413m_MetaG_FD_155458 | JGI IMG/M metagenome (GOLD analysis project Ga0194056, IMG submission 155458) | Anoxic zone freshwater microbial communities from boreal shield lake in IISD Experimental Lakes Area, Ontario, Canada - Sep2016-L442-13m | ecosystem: Environmental > Aquatic > Freshwater... | reverse complement strand
GCCTCTTCCCGCTGGTACATGCCCAACGTGTAGGCCTCGGCCGAAAGCACGTCGCCCAGGCGATCGATGACCAAGCCTGAAAGACCGTCAGCCTCGGCATGGATTAGGCGGTAGGCGTCGGTCACATCGTCCAGCCGAAGCATGTCGCGGCGGAGCGTCACGGCCTCGTCGAGCTTGTTCTGCCAGGCCGCGTTGTCGGGCAGTTCTTCTCCATAGAAGACCATGCGGACGGCGATCTCGCTCCGCGGATTATAGAGGCCATAGCCCAGCACGCGGTCGTTCGGTCCATAAACCGCCAGCAGATCGCCCGGCTTGGCCTTGTCGATGCGATCGATCCGCTTGCGATAAAGAAACGGGTGCCAGCTTGGCGAGCGAACGAACGCGGCCGGAATGGGCGCGGAAGGGTTCGGCGCGAGGGGACGCTGGCGAAAGATGTCACCAATGAACGATTCAGGCGGTAGTTTACTGGTTTCCTTACTCATTTGCCTTTGCTTGTTTCATACGATTGCCACGTTATGATCACCGAGAATTAGAGAACAAGACCTCCACTACCCATTCTACACTCGCTTGGTTAACCAATGCAACGCGGGGGGGATACCATTATTAGACTTGGCCACGGATGAAACACGGATGGAAGCACGGATAAGAGGGAAGGAGACAGGAAGATGGAAATAACCATTATCTTCCTCCATCCGTGTCATTCGCGGTTCATTGCTTTCTTCCTTATTTTTCTGTCCCTCATTTTTCTGTCGAAAGAATTGATTAGGATTCACCGCGAGAGAGTACAAAGAGCGCAAGAGAAAGATTTTGTTCTTTTGCGTTCTCTGTGTTCTTTTGCGGTGAATTTTTTTGAGGACGAAGGGAATTGACCGCAGGGGACGCAGAGGGGCGCGGTGGGGAGAGAAGAGAAGATGCTCGGCCGCGTTTTGAGACGCCGGAAACCCGGCCCCAAGAGGGAATCAAAACGCTAGTTGCGTGTGCTGGCCCCGGAATTGCCCAGGATGCAACTCCTTGCCAGCAATAGGGTTGCGAAATTCTCCAGGGAACCTTGCTAGCGAAGAAAACGTCGGGTAGGATTGGTGGATGTATCCGTTGTGCTCATTCGCCTGGTAAACTTATGAAAGTTCGCGACGTCATTAAACGCTTGGAGGCCGATGGCTGGTATCGTATTCAGTCGAAAAGCGGCCATCGTCAATTCAAGCACAACGCCAAAAAAGGGCGAGTTACGGTGGCGGGCCAGCTAGGTGTGGATGTACCGATTAAAACCCTTAAGAGTATCTGGAAACAGTCGCAATTTTCGGAGGAAGATTGATGCGTTATGCAATTGTCATCGAAAAAGGCCCAACGAGCTACGGAGCCTATGTCCCCGATCTGCCGGGTTGTGTGGCCGTGGGAAGATCCGCTGGAGAGGTCAAAAAATTGATCGCTGAGGCAGTCCCTTTGCACTTGGAGGGGCTACACGAGGACGGTTTACCCATTCCGGAACCTGCTACCGAATGCGAATACCTGGAAGTATGAGTTTATCGAACCAAAATGGGGGAGTTCCGAGAGCATGAGCGAACCGGGCGCGTGCTTGGCGACGACGATTTTCACCAGCGGTTGGAGAAGGTGCTCGGCCGCGTTTTGAGATGCCGGAAACCCGGCCCCAAGAGGGAATCAAAACGCTAGTTGCGTATGCTGTCCCCGGAACTCCCCCTGTCCCCTCACTCCCTCGTCCCCTCACTCCTTCGGTATATACAAGGTATAAATGGTCAGGACGACTTTTGCCGTTAATCGTTCTGACCCCTTTTCTGACTCTAAACCCTTTTCTGGCTCTTTTCTGACTCTTCTTCCCTTGGAGACCGACTCTTTCACGTTATCTGGATTTGCGAACAAGCACGCTTATTTCTTTTGCAGGGGCTTCCTGATTGTTAGCAGTCTTGCGGGCTTGTACTTCCGCAAATACTCACGAACTACGTCCTTATTGGCTAGCCCCCCTGTTTCGTAGTAGTCCTTACCAGTCTCAAGATGTTCCCACGCCGTCGCGGTATATGTGTGTAGGAAGTTGCTGTCTGTAGGGTCGAGGCGCCGAGTGCTCTCCAAATCACGATCCTCCGAGAACCACATGTTCTGAATCGCGATATCCTTTGGGTACTTACCACGATCAATTGGGACCATATGTTGACCGTCGGATTTGTAGTAACAGAAGCGGGGCTTACCTCGATCGGTTTCACGATCGAATACTATCATGAAAAGGGAAGCGTCTCGCTTCCGAAGGCTCAGGGGTATTTCAATGCCACTCCACTTGATTCCTTCATTGTTCCAGGGAATCTCCAGTTCGGTCCATTCGCGCGCGTTGGGAAGGGGATCGGGTGCAGGCGTAGCTTGAGGATCGTCTACCGTCTTATCCCGGCGTCGAATCGTAATGAATTCGCCAGGCGCGACTTCCACTTCGCGTTCCTCCCAATTCTGGTTACAATCATGCGATGTCGGACTGCTCGCATGCCCTCGACATCCATAACACGCGATTATTAGCATCGTAAATTTGACAAGTCGAATAACCTTCATGCCATGCCTCCAAGTTAATACAGCTTACCTAGACCCGTTTCGTGGCTCGTACGGCCCCGCCCCTCCACTCTTAGCGTCGTCATTGAGCGGATACAACTTATTTTTCTAATCGTCGCCTCCAAGTCGTTTCCAGTAATGAAATCCAGGGTAATGAAATCCAGGGACGCAGTACCAATTACCGGAGGTTCGGGGGCATCGACCGGCCGGGCACGTTGAATGTGTCGCAAGACGATGATTCTCAAGGATTCTCTTTGCGCTCACCGGTTTCCCACCGCAGCTTGTCAATGCCGGGCGGATGCTCCCCCATGATGGCCCACATGCGTCGCACACGGACCAACTGCGATCGATTCATATGCAAAGCGGCGATGGTGGCCCGACCGATCGCAGTCAGGCCAGCGATTTCACTCGCGCCTTTGGCCCAAACGAAGTGTTCAGCCCAAACGTCGCGTTGAGGATGAAACAGAGGAACGTCCTGCGCAGAGACCGGATCACGGACCATCGTGCGGTCTGCTTTGAATCGGTTACACGTAGGACAGGCCAGGCAGAGGTTATCGAGAACCGTCTCACCGCCTGAAGATCGCGGTGCGATATGCTCAAACTCGAAGGTGACAACCGTCAACTCCTCCGCAGTACAACAATACGCACAGCAATTCGCGAACTGAGCGCGTACTTCTCGCTGAAGATCAACCGGAACATAGGCACTCACGTGCCCGCTACTCCGGCCTGCTGGTGCCGCAGGGTGTACCTAGCCCGCGTCTTCACGAGGGTAAGCTGATCGGCCCGGGCCAAGAGTCGATCGACTTCCTCGGTTTCCGCGGACAAGAGTCGCCGCTGCTTGCCGTGGGCGATGAGTTCATCCAGCCGAGCCTGAATCGAAGGGGCCAACATGCCCTCGGCCAATGCCTCCAATTCGCCGCTGCTCAGACCGAGCAGAACCTCTGGATCATTATTACTCATGGTACCTACTTTAGTCGTGAAAAGGGAACCGCCAAAAACGGCCGACCACCGACCAAACCGCAGTTAATTTTAACGGAGTCAGGCAGCATTGTCCAGGCACAGCGGAGTTCCAGCGGAGTTCCTCTTATGTGTCGATTTTCATATTTATTTCTTTCCTAAGAATTGATTAGGATTCACCGCGAGAGGGTACAAAGAGCGCAAGAGAAAGATTTTGTTCTTTTGCGTTTTCTGTGTTCTTTTGCGGTGAATTTTTTTGAGGACGGGGGGGATTGACCGCAGAGGGGCGAGGTGGGGAGAGGGAACCACGAAAGAGACGAAAAACACGAAAAGGGAAGACAAAATTATGACAGAAAGATGGAGAGCAGGAAGATAAAGGGGGAGGGAATACCCTTGAGTTATGATCAAGGCCCCACCTCCCGTTGACCGCCCCGCCCGGACGAACCATAATATGTGGGTTCCGCGTCCATTCCTGAAAACCAATGATTTCTCTCCCCCCAAATGCCCATCATCGTTCAAAAGTTCGGCGGCTCCAGCGTGGCCGACAGTAAAAAAATTCTGGCCGCCGCCCGCAAGGCCATTCGTGCCCAGCAACAAGGTAACCAAGTCGTGGTCGTCGTTAGCGCAATGGGCGACAATACCGACTTGCTCATTGATCTGGCCCAGCAGATCACCGACCAGCCCCCTGCCCGCGAGATGGACATGCTGCTCTCCACGGGCGAGCAGGTTAGCGTGGCACTGATGGCCATGGCGATCCATTCGCTCGGCCACAAGGCGCTCAGCCTGACCGGTGCCCAAATCGGCATCGTGACCGACAGCACGCATACGAAGGCCCGCATCCAGTCGATCTCGACCGAGCGCATACGCAAGGCATTGGATGCCGGGAGCATCGTCATCGCCGCCGGGTTCCAGGGGATCGACGAAAGCCTCGACATCACGACCCTTGGCCGCGGCGGCAGCGACACCACGGCCGTCGCCCTGGCCGCGGTGCTGCATGCCGACGCCTGCGAAATCTATACCGACGTGGACGGCGTCTATACGACCGATCCCCGTGTCGTGCCCGAGGCCCGGCAGCTTCGCCAGATCAGCTACGACGAAATGCTCGAGTTGGCCACGGCCGGGGCCGGCGTGATGCACAACCGCTCGATCGAATTCGCCAAGAAGTTCAGCGTGCCGGTCCACGTCCGTAGCAGCTTCAGCGACAAGAATGGCACGATGATCGTCAGTGAGCCGGAAGTGGCCGGCCTGTCGGTCTGCGGTGCCGCGATGATCAAAAATGAGGCCCGCGTCACCGTGCTTGGTGTGCCCGACCGGCCGGGGGCAGCGATTACGATCTTTGCCAAGGTTACGGCCAAGAGCATCTCCATGGACATGATCGCCCAGAACGTCGCCGCGGACGGCAGAGCGGACATCTCTTTCTCGGTTTCTCGCGACGAACTGCCGCACACGATCCACGCAGTCGAAGAGGCCGTCCGGGAACTCGGTGCCGAAGGCCACGAAAGCGACGATGAGGTGTCGAAGATTTCGATTGTTGGGCTGGGTATGGCCACGCAACCTGGCGTGGCCGAGCGGATGTTCCGCGCCCTGGCGGAAAAGGGGATCAATATCCAGATGATCACGACGAGCGAGATCAAGATCTCGGTACTCGTAGCTCGCGAACACGCTCAAGAGGCCTTGCGGACGGTCCACGCCGAGTTTAATTTGGGCAAAGAGCCGGAGGGAACCGCCACGAAAGCGGTTGCGATGCCGAAAGTCAGCCGTACAAACGATGTCGTCGCCCGCATGGAGAAGATGGAACAGTTGATCATTGAGGACATCAGTCTCGACGAGTCGCAGGCCCTGGTGACCGTCAACGCCGTGCCCGATATTCCGGGTCTGGCGGCCCAGGTTTTCGACGAGGTAGCCCAGTCGGGCGTGGTTGTTGACATGATCGTGCAGAACGTGGGCCGTGAAGGCCGCACGAACATCTCCTTCACCATGCCGCAGCGGGATCTGGAAAAATCGCTCCGCGTAATTTGCGAGCAGGCCGAGGGCTTGGGCTGCCCTCCGCCGGATAGTTCACCGCGAGTGGCCAAGTTGTCGGTTTTTGGCGTCGGCATGAAGAGTCACACCAGCGTTGCCAGCCGCCTGTTTGCCGCATTGGCCAGCGAAGGAATCAATGTCGAGTTGATCAGCACGACCGAGGTCCGCGTGAACGTGATTGTGGCCGGCAACCACGGCGAGAGAGGTCGCGCAGCCCTGTTGAAGGAGTTCGCCGACGCGATGGGGTGACAGAATCCGGCTCTTCCGGTTTTAGGTGCAGAAGTAGGGTGGGGAGAGTGAAACGAGCCCCACCAAAAGCGGACCGCAACAGAATTGGTGGGGCTCGCTGCGCTCTCCCCACCCTACAATTATTCGCGTTCCGCACCTGGAACCGGAACAGCCTAGAATCATCACTCTCCCAGCACGTCGTTCAGCACGTCCTCATTGACATAGATCGGCAGGGGCGGATTGCAGGTCACCGCCACGGCAATGGCATCGGATGGCCGGGCGTCGACTTCGATCAATTCGCCCTGATGGCGGAGCCGCAACTGGGCGAAATAGGTGTGTTCCTTCAGTTCGCTGATCACCACATCCTGAAACTCAGCACCAAGATTTTCCGCCACCGCGACGATCAGGTCGTGCGTCAGTGGTCGGGGATATTCCTCGCCCTTCACGCGGCGGTTGATGCTCATCGCCTCAAAAAGCCCGATCAGGATCGGAAAGGTCCGCTCGCCTCCGATTTCCTTCAGATAAATGACCTGCTGGTCATTCACCTCACTGATGATAATCCGAGATAACTGCATCGGAATTGGCATAACGATATCCTTTCAAACCATCATTATAGCAAATCCGGGAGCGAAACGACTAGAGCCAATGGATTTGACATTTCCAGCCAATTCGCTACAATCATCCTGAATTGCCCGACTTGCGCGGTCCACGTGGCCCGCGAGCCCGACCTCTTTCCTTCATGGCTTGTATCGCAATGAATCCGTTGCCGACCCATACCGAGCACCCTGCCGATGGCCTGAGGGAGGCCTATTTTCGCCACACTCAAGCCCTGTTGGCAGCCAGCGACAGCCGCGACGACGTCTGGCTGGCTGCGCGAGGATGCCTGCATCAGCGTGGGTTCGACCTGCGGAAACTGGAACAACTGCCGCTTGGATACTTTCCTGCGGCCGAACCAATCTGGCACGGATTGCTCCGCGACGGCTTTTCGGCCGACGAGATTCGGGCATCGAATCTCCTGGCCGACTCTCGCCTCCCCGGCCGGCTGGTCGGGCCAATTCGCGATGCCGGCCGGCGGATCATCAGCTTTTGGGCAAAACTGCCGCAGCACCTCGATCGCATCCTTTACCTCAGCAGCGACTGGAAGGAGCAGGCGGGCGTATTCGGTCTGGACGAGGCCTATCCGGTCGTTGCCCATGGCCGACGCGATCTACTACTGGTCGAGGAGATTTGGGATGCCATTTTACTCCATACCCACGGGGTTCCAGGCGTTGGTGCGATAGGCAACAGCCCGGCCGACATCAGCTCCCGGCGGTGGGAGCGGCTCGATGAGTTGGGCATCCATCGCGTGACGCTGGTGGTTGACAGTTTTCACGATTCCCACGAAGCTTGCGTGGCGGCCATCCGCCAGGCGGCCTTCTCGCGGCGTGGGCCGGCCATCTATGTCTTGCCGCCGGCCGCCGTGCATGGCAGTTGGCAGTCATGGCAGCAGGGTCGCGCGGCCAACGCCGAGACCTTGGAAAAACTCCTTACCGCACACCGCATTCACGGCTTTCACTACCTGGCCCTAAGTCTGATCGCGCTACACAAGGGCGAAGGCCCGTGGACCGACGTCGCGCGCCATGCGGTCTTGGGCGAGTCGCAAAAATTCTATGCAACGGCCCATCAGCGCAATGTGCCCCAGTTGGACGCTTTCTTCCTGCCGCCGCTCTTGGATGCACTTGGCCTGAACTGGGGTGATCGCGCCGCATGGCATGATTCCTGGCTCGAAGACATGCCATCAAACGGTAGTGGCTGGGCCGATCCTGCTTCGGCACCGAATGAACCACAGAGCGATGAGCCCCCCGCACATTCTGCGGCCGAACCTGAATCGGTTCCGCAGGAAGAATCTACTCGCGATCTGCCGACGGACGAAGAAATCGCGGTCGAAGCGGCTGCGGTTGAGCCGATTCCCGTACGTCCTCTGCCCGTTGTCACGACTCCGCGCGTTCACCATCCCGGTTCATCGGACTACTGCGACTTCCACCAGTGCAACCGCATCGTGTGTCTGTGCTGGGATTAAGTGCTCGTCCAGAAACAACTTGTGGTGCGGGCGTCTCGCCTGCGCAGGCAGCCGGGACGGCCGCACCACAAAAACGCAGAGTTAATGTTGGACAGGTATTAACCGACTGCTTGAAGGAAATCTTTGATGCTCGATGTTCTTGTTGTCGCCCCCCATCCGGATGATGCGGAACTAGGGATGGCTGGCGCGATCATGAGGTTCAAGGATGATGGCTGGCGGGTAGGGATTCTCGACCTGACCAACGGCGAGCCTACGCCCTTCGGCACGCCGGAGACCCGGGCGCGAGAGACGGCCGCCGCATCGGCCATCTTGGGGCTTGACTGGCGTGAAAACCTCGGCCTACCCAATCGCAGCCTGGAGGCAACACTGGAAACCCGGGCGAAGTTGGCTGCCCTGTTTCGCTTGCAGCGGCCACGGTGGATTTTTGCCCCTTATTGGGTCGACGCACATCCCGATCACCTGGCGGCGACCGAATTGATCGAGGCGGCCCGCTTCTGGTCGAAACTCACCAAGACCGATATGCCGGGCGAGCCGTATTACCCACAACGGATCTTCTATTATTATTGCGTGCATCTGCGGATTATCCCGCAGCCGGCTTTCGTGCTGGACATCAGCCGGTACTGGGACCGAAAGCGGGCTGCGATCGAGTGTTATCAGAGTCAGTTCGTTGAAGGGAGGCCGCTAGATCCGCCGACGTTCATCGATCGGCTTCGCGACCAGGCATCTACGTGGGGATGGTCGATCGGTACGCAGTACGGCGAGGCGTTTGCTAGCCGTGAGCCGGTGGGCCTGACGACGATGACGGGATTAGTCTGAAAACTAAACGGTTACTCCTATTCTTCCCCTTCCCCCTCTTCCCTACGAAGTCCACCCGCTGCCGGAGGTAAGTCTTTCGTCCTTAGAACATCATGTCCAAAATACGCATCGCGGGATTCCGTGGCTGAATGACGAAATTCCGTGATCGCCCCACGGCACTCGATCTGAGGACGGTTTGGAAGTGAATACGTAACTTATTGCTATTCATTGAGTTGCGATTGTCTTGCCGATTCTGACTTGGGTTGGAATGTTTCTTGCTAGGGTACTCATCGTCCGATAAATAGAGAGGCGTTTGGCGTTTGCTGTTTGTATAACGTAGCCTTATACCGGGTCTTGAAACGGCATCTTCACTAAACGGTTGCAACAATAGGGAATCATCATGGCTTTGGAGGCAAAGTGTCTGGAGTGCCAGGAAGCTACCGAAGAGGAGCTTCTAGCCCGTCTCGATGAGGTTCTGGCACAGTACGTGGAGGTTCCCGGGGCACTGATTCCTGTGCTTCAGATCGCCCAAGCTATGTTCGGCTACCTGCCGGAGAGTGCCCTGCGAAAAATCAGCTTGGCCTTGGGCAAACCGTACAGCGAAGTGGCGGGGGTGGTTGGATTCTACTCGTTCTTTACGACCGTGCCGCGAGGCAAGCACCTGGTGCGGGTCTGTCTAGGGACGGCCTGCTATGTTCGCGGTGGCAAGCAGGTGTTGGCGGCGATCCGCGACCTGCTGCGGATTGAAGTCGGCGAGACCACGCCGGATCGGCAGTTTTCGCTCGACGTGGGCCGCTGCTTCGGGGCCTGCGGGCTGGCCCCGGTGATTATGGTCGATGACGACGTGCATCAGCGCGTCAAGCCGACTCGCCTGGGGCGAATCCTCGACAAATATCGCCAGACGGAGGGGGAAGCTTCCGGAAACGGAATAAATTCCGTTCTACGAGAGGGAGACAACTCATGAGCCAGATCATCGCCACACCGAAGCAACTGAGCGAACTTCGCGACCGCCTCCTCGCTGAGCAGGCTGCCAAGAAGGCTGCCGGCCACAAGCAGGTTCGCATCTGCATGGGGGCGGGCTGCATCGCCTCGGGTGCCGAGCAGATCAAGCAGTCGATCGAAGCGGAATTGGAACGTAGCGGCGTCCAGGACGGGGTGTCGATCATCGGCACCGGCTGCTTAGGCCCATGTTCCGCCGGCCCAACACTGATGATCGATGACGTCTTCTATGAGAACGTCAAGCCGCAAGACGGTAGTGCCCTGGTCAACGAGCACGTTCTCCGTGGGCAGATTGTTTCGCGGCTGACGCATCGCCGGCCCGATGGCCGCAAGGTGGCCAACGCGGCCGAGATGGATTTCTTCAAGCGGCAGACCAAAATCGTGCTGCGCAACTGTGGCGTCATCGACCCGCAGCGGATTGAGGACTACATCGCCCGCGACGGCTATCAGGCCCTGGCCAGAGTCGTCACGAACAATCTTCCCAACGAAGTCATCGAAACGATGCGGGTTTCCGGCCTCCGCGGCCGCGGGGGTGCCGGTTTTCCCACATGGCGGAAGTGGAAGCTGACACGCGAGTCGGCGGGGGACGCCAAGTTCGCCATCTGTAATGCCGACGAAGGCGATCCCGGGGCCTTCATGGATCGCAGCGTATTGGAAGGCGACCCGCACAGCGTACTCGAAGGCATGGCGATTGCCGCCCACACGATCGGTGCATCGCGCGGCTACATTTATGTGCGTGCGGAATACCCGCTGGCCGTCGAACGATTGAAGATTGCCATCGCTCAGGCCCAAGAGCGGGGCATTTTGGGCAAGAATATCTTGGGTTCCGGTTTCGATTTCGACCTGGAGATCCGCATGGGCTCCGGGGCGTTCGTCTGCGGTGAAGAAACGGCCCTGATGACCTCGATTGAAGGTAATCGCGGCGAACCGCGCCCGCGCCCGCCGTTTCCGGCCCAGCAGGGGCTGTGGGGCAAGCCGACGCTTCTGAACAATGTTGAGACCTATGCCAACGTGCCGGCAATCATCCTCAATGGCGGTGCGTGGTATGCCAGCTTTGGCACGGAAAAGAGCCGCGGCACCAAGGTTTTGGCACTGGCCGGCGCGATCAAAAATTCCGGCCTGGTGGAAGTGCCTGTCGGCATGCCGCTGGGCGATTTGATCTATGACGTGGGCGGCGGCACTTCGTCGGGCAAGGAGTTCAAGGCCGCGCAAATCGGCGGGCCTTCCGGTGGCTGCATTCCCAAGCAGCACTTGAATGTGCTGCTGGATTATGAGTCGCTTGCGGAACTCGGTGCGATCATGGGCTCCGGCGGCCTGATCGTCATGGACGAAGATAGCTGCATGGTCGATGTCGCCCGCTTCTTCATTGAATTCGTACAAGAAGAATCGTGCGGCAAGTGCGTTCCTTGTCGCGTCGGTACAAAGCGGATGCTGGAGATACTGAACCGTATTTGCGAAGGCCATGGCGAGGAGGCCGATGTTGAGCGGCTCATCGACTTGGGCGAGATGATCAAGGACACTTCGCTCTGCGGCCTTGGCCAAACCGCGCCCAACCCCGTGCTCTCGACCATTCGCCACTTCGGCCACGAATATATCGAGCACATCCGCGACAAGCATTGCCGAGCGGGCGTATGTTCCTCGCTGGTTTATGCCCCCTGTTCCAGTGCCTGTCCGGCGAATGTCGATATTCCCGGCTACGTGTCGCTAATTGGCGAGAAGCGTTACGCCGAGGCATTGCGGTTGCATCGTGAGAAGAACCCGCTGGCGGCGATTTGCTCGCGGGTCTGCTTCCACACCTGCGAAGACAAGTGCCGGCGGAGCACGCTCGATGCCCCCGTTTCGATCCGCGGCATCAAGCGATTCATGGTCGATCAGGAAGTGACGATCCAACTCCCCGAGGTCCGCGAGAACCCGGCCAATGCGAAGAGGAAAATCGCCATCGTCGGTGCTGGCCCGGCCGGTCTTTCGTGTGCCTACTTCCTCGCCCGACTGGGCTACCGGCCGATGGTTTTTGAGAGTGAACCGCGACCCGGCGGGATGCTCGTGCAGGCTATTCCGGCATATCGTTTACCCCGTGAAATCGTGGCCCGCGAGGTCCGCATGATCGAGCGGATGGGCGTGGACATCCAGACGAACATGTCGCTTGGGCGCGATTTTACGCTCAAGTCGCTCCGCGGCCAGGGTTATGAAGCCGTGTTTCTGGGTGTCGGCGCGCCGATCGGCGTCGGGTTGGGCATTCCGGGCGAGAACGCGGAAGGAATCACCGACGCGCTCTCCTTCCTGCGGACGTATAATCTCCGCGGCTCCGTGCCGGTGGGCAAGCATGTTGTCGTGATCGGCGGTGGCAATTCCGCCATCGACGCGGCCCGGACGGCCGTGCGGTTGGGGGCCGAGTCGGTCACCGTGGTCTATCGCCGCAGCCGCGATGTGATGCCAGCCTACAAAGAAGAGATCGAAGAGGCCGAACACGAAGGCGTGACGCTGAAACTGCTGACTGCCCCGGTGGAGGTCATTGTGGCGGGCCGCCGCGTGGCGGGCATCAAGTGCCAGCCGATGCGGCTCGGTGAGTTTGATCGTTCCGGCCGCCGTCGGCCTGAAGAAGGCGGCGATACGTTCGTCATTCCGGCCGACCATATTCTCGTAGCCATCGGACAGACGTTGGACCTCAAGGGTATTTCCGGCGGATTCTCACTGGAGACTCGGCAGCGCGATTTCGTGCAAGTGAACCCCGTCACCGGTCAGACCTCGGAGAAATGGATTTTTTCCGGCGGCGACGCCGTCAGCGGGCCGTCGTCGGTGGTCGAGGCCGTGGCTGCGGGCGAGCGGGCGGCCGTGGGGATCGATCAGTATCTGACCGGACGCATCCACGCATTTTGGCGTGAGACCCACGAGGTCGATACCTTCTTCAATCCCGACGCTGAACCGATCGATGCGCCGCGCGAGAAACTTGACCTAATTTCGGTCGAGCGGCGCCGAGAGAATTTCGACGAGGTTGAGCTTCCCTGGCGCGAATCCGTTGCCGTTTGCCAAGCCAAGCGTTGCCTGCGCTGCGACTACGGCCGCCGTGGAACGGAAGAACATGTACAATGATAATGGAGACACCGCGATGATCAAACTGACCATCAACAACATTCCCGTCGAAGTTCCCGAAGGCTCCATGCTCCTGACCGCCGCCAAACAAGCGGGCATCCGGATCCCCACGCTTTGCCACGTGGAAGGATTGCAGACGATCGGTGCTTGCCGCGTCTGCGTGGTCGAGGTCGAGGGGGCGCGGAACCTCTGTGCATCGTGTGCCATGCCGGCCACGGCGGGAATGAAGGTTTTTACGAACACCAGTCGTGTTCGCAACGCCCGGCGGACCGTGGTCGAACTCCTGCTCTCGGAGCATAACGGCGAGTGCCAAACCTGCGACCGCAGCGAAGACTGCGAGCTTCAGGCCCTGGCCTCCGAGCTAGGCATCCGCGAAATCGCCTACAGCGGCGAGCGGACCCGCAAGCGGATCGATACCTCAACGCCCGCCTTGCTCCGCGACACGGGGAAGTGCATTAAGTGCCGCCGCTGCGTCAGCGTTTGCGTTGAAATTCAGCATGTGGGCGCCCTTTTCCCGCAGAACCGCGGCTTTGAAACGGTCATTGGCCCGGCCTTCAGCCACGACCTGTCGAGCGTGACTTGCGTGCAGTGCGGGCAGTGCGCGGCCGTGTGTCCCGTGGGGGCAATCACCGAGCGCGATCAGATTGAAGAAGTTTGGACGGCCCTAGAAAACCCCGGCAAGCACGTCGTGGTACAGACCGCGCCAGCCATTCGCGCTGCCTTGGGCGAGTGCTTTGGTCATCAGCCGGGAACACTGGTCACCGGCAAGATGGTGGCAGCCCTGCGGCGACTGGGTTTCCACGCCGTATTCGATACCAACTTTGCCGCCGATGTCACGATCCTGGAAGAAGGCACGGAGTTGCTCACCCGCCTGAAAGCTGCGCTCTGTCCAGATCTCCCTGCTCCCTCCGGGAAAGAAGCAGGGGGTGAGGGCATTCCCCGCCCCGCCCTGCCGATGTTCACCAGTTGTTCGCCGGGCTGGATCAACTTCCTGGAACACTTCCATCCCGACATGCTACCGAACCTTTCCAGTTGCAAATCTCCGCAGCAAATGTTCGGTGCCCTGGCCAAGACTTATTACGCCAACAAGTTGGGCAAGCGGCCGGAGGATATTTTCGTCGTTTCGATCATGCCTTGCACCGCGAAGAAGTACGAATGCCAGCGGCCCGAAATGACCGCCAGTGGTGTCCGCGACGTCGATGTGGTACTCACCACGCGCGAGTTGGGCAAGATGATCCACGCCGCGGGCATCGATTTCAATAGCCTGCCTGACGAAGAGATGGATGCCCCCCTGGGTCTTTCGACCGGTGCGGCGGACATCTTCGCCAACACCGGTGGCGTAATGGAAGCGGCCTTGCGCACCGCCTACGAGATCGTCACCGGCCGGCCGCTGCCGGTGACCAATCTGCACGTCGTGGCGGTGGAGGGATTGAAGGGCGTGAAGGAGACTTCGCTCAAGATCGAGGGCGCACTGCCCGAGTGGAGTTTCCTGGAAGGCGTGACGATGAACGTGGCCGTGGCCCACGGACTGAGCAACGCCCAGCGGCTGATCGAGGCCGTGAAGCGTGGCGCGGCCAGTTATCACTTCATCGAGGTTATGACCTGTCCCGGCGGCTGCATCGGCGGCGGCGGTCAGCCACGGTTCACCGACAACCAGATCCGCGAGGCTCGCATCGCAGCCATCTATCGCGAGGACGAAGGCAAAAAGCTCCGCAAGTCGCACGAGAACCCCGACGTGCAGCGTCTCTACGCCGAGTTCCTCGGCCAGCCCCTGGGCGACCGCTCGCACCACCTGCTACACACGAAGTACACGCCGAAGGATAGGGTGTAAGTGCCTGTCGCTTAGGATCGGCGCAGAAATAAGTGTCGCAAGAAAAGTAGCAGGCACACTCCGTGTGCCGTCCGCCCCCGCTCGGCGAGTGAGCAAAACACGACAGTTATTGATTCGCCGGTCCTTAGTGCCTGTCCGCAAACAACTCCCCCTCTCCCGTACGCGGGAGAGGGGCAGCTTGGACCAAATCACGGAGTTGTTCTTGAACAGATACTTACGTTTCGTTTGAAGAATTGCTGATACACCGTTTGTATTCTTGCGCAGACTTTCGTATACTTCTGATAAATACCCGGTGTATCGATCCACCCTTAATTCGGGTGACGGGCATCAATGCGTTGTCCTTACCCACATCTTTCGGCCAGCCAAGCGTCTTCATGGCCATTTATGGGCATAAATGCCCCTCGCATGATCGACCAACTCCTGCCACGGAATTGTGGGTAAGGACAAGGCATCAATGCTTCTTACTCATCACCAAAGCATTGGTTTACGCACCACAGGAATTGCGTCTTCCTTGCGTGAGTTTACTGATTTTGCTCATCTTATTGGTGCCAACCCCATCACTAGTGGAGGGTTTGTGCCCGCTTAGGATCGGTGAATCAATGAGTGTCATGTTGTAGGGGTGACTTCAGTCGCCCTCGTCGGCAAAAGGGCGAAAAGTCACCCCTACAGTTTCCAATCGCGACAGTTATTGATTCGCCGGTCCTTACCACATCACTGAGCAAAACAAGAGTCTACCCTCAAAAGACTTGTGCTGCCAACTACCCTACCCCCTCCATATAGGGTGAATTGCTGGTTTGAGAAATGAGATCCCCCCACCAGTAGTTTTGTTTTCCCGCGATTGCTATACTGACGGGTGAAGGGTCGGGCTCCGTGGCCCACCCCAAAATTACGAACCGAACTCCGATTTGAGGAAAAAGACAAGGCCCGTGCCTGAGCCACGGCCATGAAAACAATTTGAACGACGCGTGAGCGTCAAGTAGTTGCTTCGCGGAAACCTACCACCCTGAGCCTTCTGGCTCTTGTACTACAGAAGCAGTGCTTGGACCCACGCCCCGAATGCAGCGATTTTTCTGGCCTGGTTGATTAGACTTCTCGCGGCGGCGGTCAGCGGAAGCGGAAGTCGAGCTTAAAGCCGTACAGCCAGGGGACATGCGGGTCGATGTGCTCGCTTTGCATGCGATCGGG
>Ga0194056_10000963_pt1 | contig 15770 bp, 14 predicted proteins | sample SepL4413m_MetaG_FD_155458 | JGI IMG/M metagenome (GOLD analysis project Ga0194056, IMG submission 155458) | Anoxic zone freshwater microbial communities from boreal shield lake in IISD Experimental Lakes Area, Ontario, Canada - Sep2016-L442-13m | ecosystem: Environmental > Aquatic > Freshwater... | reverse complement strand
TGGGTAGAGCGTGGGTAGAGCGTGGGTAGAGCGTGGGTAGCTGGGGTTCGGCCGGGGCGGTGGCGGGAGCGAAATGGTCGGCCTTTGCCGTCAGTCCTTGCCAAAAACGCCAAGAATGGTGCCGACCCGATGATGAAAATATAAATTATTGTGCTTGCGTTGATTGTGGATAGCCTGTGGCGGCGGTAGAATCGGAGTTTCCTCGAAGTTAATCCCCCGAAAGTAGCCCGTGGCCGAACTGATGGAATGTGCGGCCAAGCCAATCTCGATTGAGACCAGCGGCATGTTCACGGTGGTCCTCGGAGGTATTGGGCAAGAATTGACGCTGTTGGAGTACGGCATTGAAGATCAAACCGGCCATCCTGAGTATATTCAGTCGCAACGAGTTAAAGCGGCTCGTTGACGATTTGGAGATCGCCAACGTGGATCGCCGGAGCGTGGAGGGAATGCGAACTGCATTGTCCCTGTCCCGCAAGATCACGCCCGATGTTCTTCTCCCCTATATGGCGAAGGGGCAGTTGGTCGAAGCCTGCCAGTTGCTCGGTCATTCCGGCAAGGGTCGCCGGGAGGAACTGATCGGGCGGTTACAGAACAACGGTATATCGAACGCAACATTAGTACCGAGACGAAACATGAGTCAGGAAGTGCAGCAAGGTTTCGAGTTTAACGGCAGGGATGACCAGGAGAAGCCGAGGAAGAAGGCGAAAAAGCTCACCCTTCTCCGGCTGGAAAGCCTACTTTTCAGGGCGTGCGACATCCTGCGGGGCAACATGGATGCCTCGGAATTTAAGGAATACATCTTTGGGATGCTGTTCCTGAAGCGAATGAGCGACCAGTTCGACAAGGACCGTACCACGCTCGAAGCTGAGTATCAGGCCAAGGGCATGAAGCCCGACTTGATCGAGAAGCAGCTTGCCAATCCCGACAAGTACGATTTCTTTATCCCCGACAAAGGCCATTGGAGTACAATCCGGCATCTCAAGGAATCGGTTGGCTCGGGACTCAACAAGGCCCTCGCCGCAATCGAGGACGCCAACCCCAACACGCTTCAGGATGTTCTCAAGGGGATCAATTTCAATCGCAAGGTCGGTCAGCGGACGATGGACGACAGCACCCTCATCCAGTTCATCCAGCATTTCGATGAAATCCCCTTGAGCAACGACGATTTCGAGTTCCCCGACCTTTTGGGGGCAGCCTACCTGTATCTAATCAAGTATTTTGCCGACAGTGCCGGAAAGATGGGGGGAGAGTTTTACACGCCCACGGAAGTCGATAGTGTGATGGTCCTGATCCTTGACCCGCAGGAAGGCATGAGCGTTTACGACCCCTGCGCCGGATCGGGCGGGATGCTCATCGAGTCCAAGCAGCATGTCCAGGAAACGGGTGGCGAATCCCGCAACCTGGAACTGGCTGGACAGGACAGCAACGGCGGCACCTGGGCCATCTGCAAGATGAACATGATCCTCCACGGGATCAGGAGTGCCGATATTCGCCAGGGCGACACGATCAAAGAGCCGCAACACCTCGACCGCAATGGCGAGATTCGCCGCTTTGATCGGGTGATTGCCAATCCTCCATTCTCCCAAAACTATTCTCGCAACGGGATGAAGTTTCCCGAACGGTTCCACACCTTCATGCCGGAAAGCGGCAAGAAGGCCGACCTCATGTTCGTGCAGCACATGGTTGCCTCGCTCAAAAGCGATGGAAAACTGGCCGTCGTCATGCCGCACGGGGTTCTTTTCCGGGGCGGCGAAGAAAAAGCGTGCCGTCAGCGGTTCATCAAGGACGGCATTTTGGAAGCGGTCGTCGGGCTACCGGCTGGCCTGTTCTACGGCACGGGCATTCCGGCCTGCCTGTTGGTCATCAATAGGAAAGGGGCGAGCCAACGCAAGAGCGTCCTATTCATCAATGCCGACCGAGAATATAAGGAGGGCAAGAATCAGAACTCCCTTCGGCCCGAAGACATCGAGAAGATCACCACCGTTTATCGCAGTCACCTCACCGTCGAGAAGTATTCCCGAGAGGTTTCCTACGACGATTTGGCGAAGGAAGAATACAATCTCAACATTCGCCGCTACGTCGATAACTCGCCGCCGCCCGAGCCGCACGATGTTCGTGCGCACCTGCATGGCGGCATCCCCGTTGCCGAAATTACCCAGCTTGGCTGTTTCTTCGCCAACTACTCGGGCGTCGAGGAACTTCTTTTCAAGCATCGGGATGATTGGTACAGTGATTTCTCTGACGGCGTTTCTTCAAAGGACGACATAAAGAGAATTGTGGAATCAGCCCCCGGCGTTCGGGCGAAGCTCGATGCCTTCCATACGGCGTTGGAAGATTGGTGGAAGAAGAACGTCAAGCAGATTGAAGGTCTGCCGGAAAATCAGAATGTTTTTGACCTTCGCCGCCATTGCATCGACAGCTTGGCAAAACGGCTCGGCCCGCTGAATCTGCTGGGCACCCATCAGGTACGTGGTGCGGTCGCTTCCTACGTCAAACTGCTGGAAAGCGATTTGAAGTCGATTGCGGCCAGCGGTTGGGGGGCCGAATTGATCCCCGAAGAGGATATTTTGCAGTCGCAGTTCCCCGAGGTTTTGGAGCAAATCGAGAAGGATCAGGCCCGCATTGCCGAACTGGAAGGGCTTTTTGCTGCCTCCGCCTCCGCCGATGACGAGGAAGGGGAGGTCGAGGAAGGCGATTCTGAAACCGGCGTGCTGCCCAAGGCACTGGTCAAGACGCTCAAGGACGAGCGGAAGGTTTTGGCAGGAGAAATCAAGGAGGCAAAGAAGCAGGTCAAGGGAAAACGGGATGACGCCGACCGCATGGACCGTACAGGCGATTCGCAGAAGGACAGGAATCATCTGCGGGCTGATGCCAGCGATATTGAGGCCGAGGCCATCGACAAGAGCGAGCGGATTGAAGCAATCGACAACCAGTTGGCACGCCACACCACCCTGGATAACGAACTCAAGCAACTCAAGGCGAACATTCGGGAAGTGGAGCGGAAGAAGGATGACATGCTCGCTGCCGCCCGTGCGAAGATCAGCGAAGAGGAGGCAAAGGAGTTGATTCTCGGTCGATTCAAACGACTCTTGATTGAAGGTTTCGACGGCTACCTGCGGCAATACGAGCGATTGTTCGTTGCCGCCGTTGAGAACCTTTGGCAGAAGTACGCCGTGACGACTAAGCAGATTCTTGCCGAAAGGGATCATGAGGCGGGCCAACTCAATCAGTTCTTGAAGGAGTTGGGGTATGAGTGAGCATTCGTGCCCTACAGGCTGGCAGGTTGTGCGGCTTGGTGATGTTTGTGAAATCATAACCAAGGGAACAACTCCGAATCATCGAGGTTTTGAATACCAGTCTGAAGGGGTCACATTCGTCAAGATTGAGAGCATTGGGGATGACGGAAAGTTTATTCCAGAGAAATTGACGCACATAGACAAAAAATGTCACAATGCCCTAAAACGATCTCAAATTAGAGCAAATGACCTACTCTTGTCCATCGCTGGGGCATTGGGGCGGCGTGCAATTGCTAGTGCCGCATTGCTACCAGCAAACACGAACCAAGCGGTCGCCATTATCCGCTTGCGTCAAGATGCACCAATCGACCTGCGGTTTCTCAACTACTTCGTTGTTGGTCCACAAATCCGTCACTACATAGAACGGATCAATGTTCAATCTGCACAAGCAAACATTAGCCTTGCCAACGTAAACGACTTTCCGATTGCAATTCCCTCATTCAACCAGCAGCGCAAGATCGCCAAGATTCTGACGACCGTTGATAACCTGATTGAGAAGACGGAAGCCCTGATTGCCAAGTATCAGGCGATCAAGCAGGGCATGATGCACGACCTGTTCACCCGAGGCGTGGACGAGAACGGCCATCTTCGCCCCAGCTACGAAGAAGCCCCGGAGTTGTATAAACAGTCTGAATTGGGATGGATTCCGAGGGAGTGGAAATGCGATTCGCTTGGAAGCATATCGACTTCTATGACGAATGGGTTTGTTGGTGTGGCGACACCGTTCTATACCGATGATGGGACCGGCATCCCTTACCTTTACGGCAACAATGTCCGCATACACACGCTTGATCTTCCTACCAAAGTTCGAGTGACACGTCAGTTTCACGAATCGCAAAAGAAGTCGCAGTTACAACCGGGCGATATGCTCACGGTACAATCCGGCCATATCGGCACTTCGGCAATTGTTCCCGCCTCCTTGGGCGAAGCAAATTGTCATGCACTTATTATCACGAAATTGAGGCGAGAAAAGACTGATCCTGCATTTGTATCGTTGTATTGTAATTCGCCGCTCGGGATGCAGCGAATGTCATCTATTTTCGTTGGCTCGACGGTCAAGCATATAAATGTAAAAGAATTCAAAAACTTTTTTCTGCCTATGCCTACTTCTTGCTATGAGCAGACAGAGATGTGCGGTAGACTAGAGTCCGTCAGTCGGAGCATTGAAGGGGAGATTCATCAGGTAATAAAGCTACGTGAAATCAAATCCGGCCTCATGCAAGACCTTCTCATGGGCAAAATCCGAGTCAAGGTGGACGAATCCGAGGAGGTTGCCCATGACCCCTGCTGAGGTTCAATCCAAGTTGATGGAATTCCTGTCGCTCCCTGCCGAGACGGAATGGGTCGAGTTCAAGGAGGCGAAGAACAACTTCGACTTCGATGATCTGGGTAAATACTTTTCCGCCCTGAGCAACGAGGCCAACCTCAAAGGGCAAGCGTTTGGCTGGCTCGTTTTCGGTGTGAAAGACAAGCCGATTCCCCACCCTATCGTCGGCTCGAAGTTTCGTCAGTGGGGATTTCAAAAGCTCTAAGAAACTATCTCAAAACACTCTTGAAGAACCACGAAACACACAAATGACACGAAAGCGAACGAAATACAACTGTCTTTTTTCGTCTGTTTTGTGTCTTTCGTGGTTCTCTTTGAGTTCTGAGATAGATTCTAAGATTCTAAGTGAGTGCTTGCAAAACCGATTGGCGGACCAGCGGAGCAGAGTTGAAGTGGAACGGGTAAGGAACCATATCCTGGACAAAACTGACTTGAAATTACCTGAAAATTACCTGAAAATTATCCGAATCCTGGACGCAGTAGCGGGGCAAATGGATTGTAACCACATGACAATAAAGGGTTTATCGTTTTCGGATAAAACCTGACAATTCGCTGAGTTTCGTGCCGTTTTATCCAATAAAGTGGGTGGCCTGATGTCTGAATACCTCTTCGTTGAAAAGCCCTTCCTCGACCAACTGGCCGCATTGGACTGGAAGATCATTGACCAGGGACAGAGCATACCAACCGATCCCACGGTGAGTCTTCGCACCAGTTTTCGGGAAGTCATTCTCAAGGACGTTTTCCGCAAGAATGTTCGGGCCATCAACGTCCTCGAAGATGGCCGTCCCTGGCTGACCGACAAACAACTGGACGACCTTTACGACGAACTGCTTTCGCAACCCAGCCACAGCCTGGTCGAAGCCAACGAAGCGGTCCAAACACTCCTCTACCGCACGCAGGTCGATGTCAATGAACTGACCGGCGAGCAGTATCCCAACGTCAAACTGATCGACTTCCACCATCCCGAGCGAAATCATTTCCTGGCAATCAACCAGTTCCGCATCGACACGCCGGGTGCGGTGAAGGGATTCATCATCCCCGACATCGTGCTGTTCGTGAACGGCATCCCCCTGGTGGTCATCGAATGCAAGGATGATTCCACCTCGAACCCCATGTTCGAGGCATTCCAGCAGTTGATGCGCTATTCCGATCAGCGGGAGGAAACCAAGCTGGCCGGGATGCGGGAGGGCGAGCCACGGCTGTTTTATCCGAATCAGTTGTTGATCCGCACCTGTGGGGAAAAGGCCGATTTCGGCTCTGTCACCTCGACCAACGAAGAGTTCTTCTTTCCCTGGCGGGACATTTTCCCCGAGAAGTATCGCAACTACACCCCGCCGCTTGGCACAGTCCGCCCGCAAGAGGTTCTGATTCAAGGGATGTTGCCCAAGGAAACGCTGCTGGACATCATTCGCACCTGCACGGTGTTCAAAGATGTGGGTAAGAGTCGGGCAAAGATCGTTGGCCGTTATCAGCAATACCGGGCGGTGCAGAAGATTATTGCCCTGTTACACAGCGGTCAGACGCCCGATGATCGTTCGGGCGTCATTTGGCACACCCAAGGCTCGGGTAAATCGCTCACGATGGTCTTCCTCATTCGCAAGTTGCGGATGTGCGAAGATTTGAAGGATTACAAGGTTTGCCTCATCAATGACCGGAAGGATTTGGAAAAGCAGCTTGGCGAAACGGCAGTCCTGGCGGGGGAGAAAGTCACGTTCATCAGCAGTTCTGACGAGTTGAAAACCAAGCTGGCTACCGACTCCTCGAATCTGAACATGGTGATGATCCATAAATTTCAAGAGTATGCCAACGACTTGCCCGACTACCTTGATGAAGTGCTGGACATTCCGGTTTACCAGTCCTTCGGACTGGTAAACCGCAGTGAACGCATTTTACTGATGATTGACGAGGCCCATCGCACTCAATCCGGCGATCTGGGCGACAATTTGTTCGAGGCATTTCCCTCTGCCACCCGGCTGGCCTTTACCGGCACGCCGCTGATTCTGGTGAAGAACAAGAAGACCACCATTGAGCGGTTCGGCCAGTACATCGACAAGTACAAGCTGCAAGATGCCGTCGATGACGGGGCCACCGTGCAGATTCTTTATGAGGGCAAAACGGCGGATACCGCCATCAAGGATAAGACGAAGTTTGATGAGAAGGTGGATACGCTTGCCAAGGAGCATGTCGCCTCGCAGATTCGGAAGGACGAGAATCAGGAGCTTCTCAAGAAGATTGCCGAGAAGAAGAACCGGCCGTTCGAGGATCTGGTGAAGGAGCATACCGACGAGGAAATCCTGGCCCTAAAGAAGAAATGGGGAACCAGCGGCGATCTGTTTGAAGCCACGGAGCGGATCGAGGCCATTGCCGCCGACATGGTTGACCATTATGTGGAAAACATCCTGCCCAACGGGTTCAAGGCCCAGGTGGTTTGTAGCTCGAAGATGGCGGCTGTCCATTACAAGACCTATATCGAGAAGGCCGTGGCGGCACGTCTTGCCACCGAACAGGCCAAGCCGATCTGGACGGGCGATCCCCACGACCTAACGGAAGAGGATCGGCCCTGCTATCGGGATGACGAATTGTGCAAACAAATCTCCTTCCTCAAGTCGGCGGTTGTGGTTTCCTCGGAAGGTACGAACGAGCGGGCGGTGATTACCACAGCCCGAAAGCAAGCCCAGTCCGTCGATGCCGTGGAGAACTTCAAGCGGAAGTTCGATTACGATGACCCCGAAAAGGTAAACACCGGCGTAGCCTTCCTGATCGTCTGCGACATGCTGCTCACGGGCTTTGACGCCCCCATTGAGCAGGTCATGTATATCGACAAAAAGGTGAAGAACCACGACTTGCTTCAGACGATTGCGCGGGTGAACCGGGTTGCCAAGGGGAAAACTCGGGGTTACATCGTTGATTACATCGGGCTTACCGACCATCTGCGGGATGCCCTCTCCATTTATGCCGCCGACGATCAGAAGGATATTGAGAATGCCCTGAAGGACATCAGCAGTGAGGTTCCCGTCTTGGAAGCCCGTTACCAACGTCTGGTCAATCTGTTCAAGGAATTAGGCGTTGCCGAGATCGAGGGGTTTGCCCAGCAGACCATTGCCGATCCCCAGCACACCTATGAAGTGTTGGAGCAGGCCATTGAGGCGATGAAAGACCTGAAGCAACGGACCAACTTTGATGTCTACCTCAAAAAGTTCCTGCAAAGCATGGACATTATCCTGCCCAACGCAGCGGCCAACCCGTTCAAGATTCCGGTCAAGCGGTTCGGCTATTTGCTGGTGAAGGTCAAGGATCGGTACAAGGATGACTCGCTCAGTATCTCGGGCGCGGGTGAAAAGGTGCGGAAGCTCATCAACGAGCATCTCATCAGCCTGGGGATCAACCCCAAGATCAAGCCCGTGGAGTTGATGTCGCCCAAGTTCATTCAGGAATTGAATAAGCACAAGTCGCCCAAGGCCAAGGCCAGCGAGATGGAACATGCCATCCGCAAGCACTGCAAGGTCCACTTGGAGGAAGACCCGGTGCTTTATGCGAAGCTCAGTGAGAAACTGGAAGCCCTTATCAAGCAGTACGCCGACAACTGGGAGCAGCTTTTTGAGCATTTGAAGAATCTGCGCAACGAAGCCGAGGCTGGGCGACGGGGCGAAATCGAAGGGGTGAGCGAAAAGGCAGCGCCTTTCTACGACTTGATCGGGCTCATCGCCTTTGGCAATAGCGGCGTTCCCGCCAATCACGCCGCCGCCGTCAAGCAACTTGTGGCCGATGTATTGGAGAAATTGCAGCGAACCATTGGAATCGTCAACTTTTGGGGCAATCCACCCGAGGTAAGCGAACTCAAGGGGGAACTGGCCGACCTGATGCTCCTGTCGAATGTTGCCGAGATTGAGGAAAAGAGCGAGCGGATCGTGACCGAGATCACGGCATTGGCGAAGACACGCCACAAGGATATTTTGGGATGATACGGACGTACAAAGACATCCAGTACACGCTCACTCGCAGCAAGCGCAAGACCGCCAGCATCTATATCGAGCGGGATAGTCAGGTGACGTTGCTCGCGCCACAGCAGTTGACCGATGCCCAGGTCGAAGGGTTGCTGGAAGAAAAGCGGAAGTGGATTTACCTCCACCTGGCCGAGTGGCACGACCTGAACACTACGAGAGTTCAGCGGCAGTACGTCAACGGTGAGGGATTCCTGTACCTGGGGCGATCTTACCGGCTAAGGATCGTGAAGAATCAGGCCGAACCGCTCATGCTGAAAGACGGCTATTTCTGTCTTCGGTCGGCGGAAAGTTTGGCATCTGGCGGCGAAGCGGCATACAGGGCATTTTACCGGACCAAGGGGGCGGTGAAGATTCCCGAGCGAGTTGCCTATTTCCAAGCGAAGATGGGTGTCGAGCCAAAGGCCCTACGGGTCATTGACCTGAAGCACCATTGGGCATCCTGCACCCACGGCGGCAAGCTGAACTTTCATTGGAAGTGCATGATGGCCCCGGCCACGGTCCTTGACTACATCGTGGTTCACGAATTGGCCCATATCCGCTACCCGAACCACACGGCGGCCTTTTGGAACGAAGTGGACAAGGTGATGCCCGATTATCAGGAACGGAAGGAATGGCTCCGGGGGCACGGGGCAGGGATGGATTTGTGAAATGGTAGCGATCATCGGAGACTGAATTATGCCCAAGCACCCCCAGCCGTCCATGCCGCAACGCCGCCGCAAGAGACGACCCCACCGCGATCCGCAGTTGGTTCGGCAGTGGAAGCTGTTGGAGCGACTCAACCACGCGCCATCCTCCGTGAAGGAACTCATGGCTGTGTGTCGTGTCAGTGAAAAGACCGTCCGCAGGGATTTGGTCGTGCTTGAGAAGGTCGGTTTCCACTTGAAGGAGACGGTTGAAAAGCCGGTTGGGCGCAAGTATTGGCAATTGAATAAGCCGCTGCAATTACCAGAAACCGAGAGACAGCAGTATCGGTCGGTTGTCAGGCTGCTCGACGCCCTGGCCGAGAAGGTGGCACACCTGGAGGACAAACGACTAATGGCGGATCTTCAGATAATTCGGCGGCAGTTGGTAAAGAAGTGCGGGTGAGGGCACCTGCAAGACGACAATGAAGATCAGCCCTTCCCATCGACCAAATCTCGCCCTTGTCTCTCGCCCTATCTTGGGGGATAATTCGTCTATTGTTCCATTCCGTTACGGAGGGCGAAAGCAATGTCGAAACAGAGAATGAAACGGAGGCTTGAACCGCCAGCCCCCGCCAAGTTCAAGATCGGGGATCGTGTTCGCGTTAAACCGGGCATCCAAGATGAGGACCACCCAGATATTCCGCTCGGTGGCTGGGCTGGGACGATCTCCGAAGTCCACAAGCGAGGCATGTACAGCGTCCGTTGGAGCCAGGAGACGCTGGCAAGCATCCACCCGATCTACAAAAGGCGGTGCGCCATCGATGGGAATGTTCTGGAGGAGTATTGGCTGGGTGAGGAGGATATGGAACCCGATCTGGGGGGACCGCTCGCCATCGAGCAGCCGATCAAAATCACGCCTCGCCCTCTGTCGGCAGAAGACCAGAGCGACCGGGTGCGGATGGTGTTCGGGGTGACCAGCGATGATCTTCTGCCCGCCGTGGACGAGGATTCGCTGGAGACGTATTACGACCACCTTGTCAAGCAAATGAAACTGCCCGTGGATGCACGGCATTGCCCGCAGGAGGATTTCCTCAATCCGTCGCCTCTCCGCAGGATCAAGGTTGTTGCGTTGGATGGTGAGATTGGCTGGGATGAGGACGAGGGCATCCTGTGCAAGATACACACCGCTGAAGGGGAGGAAGTCGTGTCCCTGACGGACATTGAATTCCGTCGCTCCGACCCGAACTACCAACTTCTCGCTGATTTTTCGGCTTGGTTCTGTGGCCACTTGTTGAGCGAGGAGGACGAGGAGGACGAGGAGGAAAAGGACAACGAAATGGAGGATGATGGGGAGACGTCGGAAGTCCCAAAACCGGCGACTCGGCGCGATGTCGTATTGGTGCTTTTGGAAATCGTCGCCTTTGCCATGTCCTTCGGCGCGGTTGTCGGATCGGCGGTCGCGGTCATGCCGTGGGCAAGATGGGCGGCTTGCATTGGCGGCGGCGTGGGGGGCATGATCGTGGCAGTCGCCCATGTTCGGTATGCCCGAAAGAAAATGAGTTTCGTCGTGCCCCGGTTGCAAAAAGTCGCTGACGGCATCATCGGGGTGCTCACCGGCACTGTCCATGGGGTGCTATTCGGCATCATGGCGGTAGCGTTCATCGGCGCAGTGCTGGGCGGCATCTTGGGAGTCATGTTGCGGCGGCTTGTTCGGGGCAGAAAATGGATGGTCCTTCGTGTTTTCCCCAATGGCATATTGTTCCCCGCAGCGTGTGGCGTGATCGTTCAGGCGTTCTACATGGGCCGAGCGGCGGCGATTACCGGACTTGAATATGGGGCTTTGATTGGGCTGGGAAGCGGTCTGTTCCTGTGCCTGGTCGCATTGCCCTTTGCGACGATTGCGGTCAGGAGTACTTCACGGTGAGATTAGCGGATGACAAAATCGAGCAGGCGATCCTCCGGGCCGAAGCAGACTACCGCCATTCCGCCGCCAAATCAGAAATCTCGCACATTTCCACCTTTTCTGGAAAGAACAGCGCAACAGACGAATTTTTTGGGGGGGCTTGCAATCTAGCATCTTTCCTGTGTAAATTGATAGGTGTCTCAGCTTTCGGGCTGAGGCGAATGAATTCATGTAAAAAACCCGTGGAGACGATGAATTGGCCGCTTGACGGCCATGATTGATATATTTTGATCGACGCGCAAGCGTCAAGTTTCTGCTTTCAGGAAAACGACCAACCTGAGCCCTCGGGCTCTTGAACTACAGAAGCAGTGCTTGGACTGGCGCTCCGCAAGGAGTGTCGGGGCCAAGTGCTGTTCTGTAGTGCCCCTTGGTCGGGGTTCCTGGAGCGGCCTTGGTTTCCGACGCTCCTTTTTTTATTGATATTTGCGAAAGCGAAGACGGCACGGCAAATTGGCTTATCATCCCCTCTTATTGAAGTACGAACATGGCAAATGAAATGACGTGGGAAGAACTTGCGGCAATCTGCCCCAAAGAAACCGCTGCGATAGATGAGTTCCTGGACGAGTGGGACATCGAACTGAATCAATACTTGCACGGCATTGCAGGCAATGTGGATTGGTGCGAAGTCGTTAATATTCGCGGTTACAACCTGCCACTTGACGAGTTTGATGAGGCTCGGCGTGAAGAACAAATCATCGAGCAGGGTCAAATGCTCTGGGATATGTTGCGGGCCGCCTATGAAGAGGCAACGACGGATGGTCCCCTATGCCGTCGTATCGCGAGGATCGGCTTTGAAGATGAATATGATGTCTACGAAACGCCTTATTTTGTGACGGAGTTGATGCCAGCATTGAGTGCCGTTGACTTAGTCGCGCAGGGCGAGAGTCCTCGCTGTGAATTCAAGTCGACGCTTCACGTTAACCTGCATACGGGCATAGAAGACAGGAGTATGGAACACGCTTGTCTGAAAACGATTGCCGCGTTTTTGAATTCGCACGGGGGACATCTCCTCATCGGCGTCAACGACAATGGCGAGCCTATAGGAATTGAGCACGACAGATTTCCCAGCGAAGACAAGATGCACCTGCATCTGTTCAACCTTCTCAGGCAGCGAATAGGGGCCGAACACCTCGTCCATGTCGAGGCCCGGTTTGAGACATTGCGCGACAAACGCATTCTCCTGGTGCATTGCAAACGATCAAAGGTGCCCGTGTACCTGAAGAACGACAATTGGGAGCACTTCTTTATTCGGACGGGACCGGCCAGTGTCGAGTTGCAGCTCAGTCAGTTCCTGCGATACATCAAGCAAAGGTTCGACAAAACCGATTGAGGGAGATTCACCGTGGAAGGTCTTTTATGTACGTGGGTTGTAGTCGGCGTGGTGTGCGGTCTGCGTAACCGATTCTCTCATAGGTAAAACAAAAAAGGGGCGCATTGCGATGTTTCTTTTGCTTTTTATCTTCTTTGCGATTGTTGGCTACTACATTGGGGAGCAAAGAGAATGTGCCCTCACCGGAGCCATCTTGGGGTTCTTGCTTGGGCCTATCGGTTGGGCCGTTACTTATTTCATGTTCGATAATCGTCCGAAATGCGACCAATGCGGACAACGGGCCGAACGAGATGCCCGCCAGTGCCCATATTGTCATGCACGATTTGCAATAATGATTCAGCCCTCGCCAATGCGACTTTCCATCAGTAATGGAAATTCTGCGCCGCCTGCTCAGCAGAACACAAACAATCTCACCCCGTGTCCTGATTGTGATCGCCTAATCTCGAAACTAGCCGTGTCGTGCCCTCAATGTGGCCGACCGATGAATAGCGTGCAGATTACCCTTCCGCTGCCTTCGTCGCCACAACCTACGCCGACAATTCTAAAACCGCCCCCACCACCTACGCGGACGATTCTGAAGCCGCCGCCGCCACCCGCACTGAGGTAACCATGGCCCGCGTCAACTCGAATCCGCCGTCATCTTCCCGCTTCGACGTGCCTGCCATGGCTGGTGGCATGATGCCGCAAGATACGAGAACGGGCCACCGTAATTGCTGGCCCGCTTCGATTGTGGTGAGGTGGTGGGGGGATTAGGCTGGCTTACGGCGTCGCCAAAGGATGCCGGTTATATGCGTCTAAGCCCTGGGATAGCCGGATAAAGAGACCAGAGATAACGCTGATGAAAAGGCGACCTGGATTTTATTATCAGCTTCATTAAATGCAAGCTGTAGGGGTGCGTTGCATCAATAATTTTCTTACCAAGATAGCCTAGCTTCCACCAGCGATTCATGCGCCGGAACTCTTGCAAGGCTTTATCTCTGTCGTGTACCGCCATCGCGGCAATTTTCCCGGATACGAGTGCTCCATGAACGCCTATTACCCAGGAGGGATCCTGAAAGCCCGCTAGTGTTCCCGTGAGAATGAACCGATCATGAAAAAGCCGCGGGTTGAATAATGAACTGGTGGGCGTACCCACATAATCCTCGATTGTTCTCCAATCGGACAATTCCAATCCCTCATCCTCTTTCAGCCTCCTTGGGAACCACTCCTGGGCGGCTATGGAAATGCTCGCCCCCCGCTGAAATAGAATCGCGGATCCGATGCCGTTTATAATGGTGAAATAGCCATAATCTTTTGAATATTTATCCAAATAGACGATTGTTTCAGGCCCCTGATAGTTCTTGAATTCCTGTACAGCAAAAAACGCATAAGCCGGCACGAATGGCACATCAAGAGCGATAAAGGAATTCCGTAACATGCCGGTCGCGATAATGCTTCCCGAGGGGAGTTCGGAAAAATCCTTCTTGGACTCCACGGCTACATTGAATCGGAATTTTACTCCCGCATTGAGGGCAGTATGATACACATGAGAATCAAGCGAGGATGGCCGCGGACCGCGCTCGACGAGTTTCATGTGCAAATCCTCCGGATAATGCATGTCGCATTTTGTTCCCGCTATATAAAAGCGTGCGGAGGGCAGAGGGGTAAAATAGTCGATGTGGTTGCTTTTTTCCTTATTGGGCATGAGATCGAAACCTAGATACTGCGAAAGCCGCTCGATGTCGAATGGCGTCATGTCGCCAATAGCAATTGGTTTCTTTATTTTCATTTCCTGATCAAGGGCAACCCCGCCCAGAGCATTGCCCCTTTCCCAGATTTCAACTTCATAGCCGTTGCGGGCCAAACAGATTCCTGCGGTCATCCCCGAAAGACCGGCACCGACGACAACAACTTTACTCATAATTCTTCACCCATTAGGAATAGCCCACCGTAATTTGTGGACCGCTTCGATTGTGGCAGCGTGGCGTGAGGCTCACGGCTCGCCGGATTCCGATCCCCCCAGCATGTCAAATCCTTCGAGAGTGCCTTTCCGCAGCCCATTCTGTACGATCAGATCGAGGTCGGTCGCAATTGCCTGAAGAGTCGCTGCCACAGTGATCTTGTGGCATTTCTCGAACACTTGGCAGTCCAGGCACATTTTGGGAGACTCGCCACCGAGAATGACTCCACCTTGCTCCCCAAAGCAGTCTGGCAATTGGGCCATGATTCCACATCCGATTGACAAAAAAAGAATAGAAACTTTGATTCCTGAAGCTCTGAGTCTAGCCAGTGCATATTGGCAAGACAAGGGGTGGCTATGCGGCATACGGATAGGCTCGCTATGGCAGATCCATTGCAACCGCTCGACTGCATTGATAACTTAACATCATGCGAATTCAACATCACAGCCAATTTGAACACCTGATAGCTGACATCAGGAGATACGCCGCTGACCAAACCCTTGCCAATCGGGATATCGTGCTTGGCCAGTCCGCGTATCAGGTGTCGCTCTTCATCGCAGAACTGACGAATGATGTCACGAAGTTGACATTGCTGCTGGAGACGTTGCTCGTTCTACGTGAGTCCGCCGGTCCCGGCAAGTGCTCCGCTGAAGAGGAGATGCTTAAGGTACTTCAGCGAGTCGCGTGGGAATCCGTGGAATGTTTGCGGGAGGCTGGCATGACGCAGGAAGTTTGCCGGACCGCTGGACTTCAATCATCGGACCCGGACTTGCATCCACGATGCGCCGTTCTCTTGCTCCTAGTGACATTTGCGAGGGAGTGCTTTGGGTTCAGCCGCCCGCGCGAGAGTTTCGCCGGACAACGGCGATCCCTGGTCTTCGAGATCCTCGGTACGATCGGGCGAATCCTCGATCTTCCCGACGTCCTGGAATTGGCCAGGCAAACCGTCAAGAAGGGTCGCGCGGATGCCCTTGGGGCGTTGATCTTCCTGGAGGCGTACCTCGGTGCTCGCAAAAAGAGGCCCGATGAAAACTTGAAGGCCGAACTGTTAAGATTCGCCAAGCGGACCAAGAAACGCGGGTTGGCCGTCGGTGCATTGAACATTTTGGTCGAGTCGGGGAGCATCGACGAATGGGATGCGATCGAACGGATTGACGAATGGAAGACTGAGCACTGGGGCGGGGACTAACTGGCCGCCAGAAGCGAGCAGGTCAACGCTACTGAGCCGTTCTTAACTCGCTTGCTTTGACTCGCAAATTATGCTCGCGGACATCGGTGAGAATTAGA
>Ga0194056_10000962_pt1 | contig 15788 bp, 13 predicted proteins | sample SepL4413m_MetaG_FD_155458 | JGI IMG/M metagenome (GOLD analysis project Ga0194056, IMG submission 155458) | Anoxic zone freshwater microbial communities from boreal shield lake in IISD Experimental Lakes Area, Ontario, Canada - Sep2016-L442-13m | ecosystem: Environmental > Aquatic > Freshwater... | reverse complement strand
GGTCCTAAATTTCACTCAGGAATCTAGACAACCCCTTGTCAGCTTCCAGTATCCTTATGTCGTCAATGCACTTCCCTCCACTGATATTATGCCACAACAAGGCACTGACGAGCTGTTCATCAGTTCACCCCTGCGTACGCCCGTGTACATTCACATGCTTGGCGATCAACCCCCTCAGACCGGTCACGTGGGAAAATTCCACGTACACGGGGAGACCGGCAAGTGCCGTCATCCCGGTGGACTTGTTCTCAACTTCGTACTGGAAAGGCAGAGGACCTTGTGCCATAATCGCGTCACCTCGTTGGTGATAGGATTCGTAGCAAAATCTCTTCTATCTCCCTGATCTCTCAGGGTCAACGAGGTTTTTCATTTTTTTTGGTCGTGGATCAAGGGAATCTCATGACTAACCAGAAAGCGTGAAACAAAAGTCAACCCAAATCCAGCGACCGCGCCGTACATACCATCAGCGGTTGCAGCACATAGTCCTGAGAAAAGACCTGACATTCGGCCTCGAGTCAAAGTCCGCCGAATACATAACAGGCCTATCGGCCCTACCGGTATAGCAAGAGAAAGCCGGATGATCAGGCCTTTGAGAAAAAAGCCCAGCCCCATACCTTTTCCTTGTGCCTATGAAGCACCACTCATCACAATGGTCACTTCTGCTCGGATGCATTCTTCGCCTTGGGCATATAGTGAGCACGCTACCGTTCGGCTAGTTCTTCCTTTCTTTATCACCTTAGCTTTCAAAATGATTTCGGCATGCAAAGGAGTCGGCTTGAGGAATTCGACGTTCATGGCCCTGGTCCAGCCAGTGGGAAGTTCGGACTCTTCCTCCATTACTACTCCCAGCTCGTGACATTCCAAAGCAAAGGCCGTCCACGCAGAGTGACAATCTATCAAGGTACAGGCAACCCCACCATTGAGGAATCCTGGGTATGAGCAGTGATGTTCTTGGGCACGCCATGTGCAGATACCCTGGTCACCATCAAAAAAACTCTTGATTTTTAGACCGTTTGGATTGTCCGTTCCACATCCGTAGCAATGGCGTATGGCAGCCGCTGTATTGAGGCGGTCCTGCAAAGGGCTTCCGTCAGGTATTTCCATGTTCTTTCTTCTCTTTTTCCTCAAAATACCCGGATGCTTCGTGAGGAAAGATTGCATGAATGAGGATCTCTTCATCGGTAAGACCAGGGAACTTCTCTTCCAGTTCCGGCCACATGGGTGGTAGCAATTCAGCAGGTCGGACCGTAGTAGGCTTCTCCCCTTTCAACACTCGGGCCTGCAATTCTTTATTTACAGGAGCGGGTGTTGCTCCGTAAAGTCCTTTGAGGAGATTTGCCGTATGATTCGCGATAATCTTGTATCTTCCGAGCAGAACATTAAAAGTCGCTTGAGAGACAACTATCTGAGATGTTGGGGTTACAAGCGGGATGTATCCAAGATCTTCTCTTACCTTTGGAATTTCATCAATAATCTCGTTAAACCGATCTAAAGCATTTTGGAGTCTGAGTTGGCTGGCTAGGTTCGACATGACCCCACCAGGGATCTGGGTCACCAGCATCGTACAGTCCACACCGCTATAGGGCGCTTCAAATTCACTGTACAGCTTTCGAACTGATTTGGCCTCTTCCGCTGCCAGGGTAAGTTTCGCAAGGTCGCAGCCGGTTTGGTATCCGAAACGGTGGAGAGAGTAAACTATGGACTCGGTGCATGGATGGCCTGTTCCCCCTGAAAAAGGGCTAAGGACCGAATCGATCATGTCGCACCCAGCCTCTACGGCTTTGAGGACCGACATCATCCCAAGTCCGCAACTGTCATGGGTGTGGAGATGTATGGGAACATTCACTGCCTTCTTAAGACTGGAAACAAGTTCGAAGGTGGTATGTGGATCAATAAGACCAGCCATATCTTTGATAGCAATCTGATCCACTCCTTTGTCTTCCAACTCTCTCGCCTTTGAGACGAACTTTTCAATTGTATGAACAGGGCTTATGGTAAAACATACGGCACCTTCAGAAATTTTCCCGACTTCTCTGATCGCCTTGATCACTGTTTCTTGATTTCTAACGTCGTCCAGAGCATCAAAAATTCTGAAAACGTCTATTCCATTTCTGGCTGCGGCTTGCACAAATTTGATGACGACATCATCGGAAAAATTTGAATATGCTACCAAATTTTGCCCACGGATGAGCATCATATTCTTGACTTTCGGCATGGCTTCTTTGAGTTTCCTGGCCCTTTCCCAGGGGTCTTCCCTAAGGAAGCGAACACACACGTCAAAGGTAGCTCCTCCCCAAGTTTCTGCACCGTAAATACCTGTGTCGGCCAGTTTTCTCGCTACTTTGAGCAGGTCCTCCAGCCTGATACGTGTGGCTACCTTGCTCTGGGAACCATCCCGTAACGTTATGTCGAAAATCTTTACCTGCTTGGAACCTTCTGATTTCATTTAAACCTCCAAAATTTATTAGCTCTATAATATATCCTGATCAAAGACAATTGCACAATCTTTAAGATACTGTCAGGGTCCTTCAGGTCTCCGTGGGAAATAATTGATGAACCATGAGACGTTCGTCTTCGGCAGTTCTTACTAGGCCGTTCAACCTTGAGTCTCTCAAGGTTTTCAATATTACACTGAAAACAGGACCAGGCTCGTAACCCATTGCTTGAATGTCTTTACCGGTCAACACAGGTCTTACATGTTGCAGGTTGCTTATATAATCGGATATGGCCATCCTCGTCTCCTCCCGAGTAGTTTTTGCCATCATGAAAAGCAGGGCCTCCATGGAAAACCTTCTGAGAGATTCTGCTATTTCGCTGGGCCTGAGCACTGCTCCCCCGGCAAACAGACCAAGGCACCTGCGCAGTTCCATGCGCTCCTGGAGAAGATGATCTTTTTTGGACTGAGCCAAGGACAAGCGTTCCATAACACTAGCGAACTCATCGTTGGTTAGAGTATCCGTCAGAGTCATAAAATAGACTAACCAAGTTTGAAGTCTTTCTTTTATAAAGAGATATTTCCACCACGAGAGAACTCCAGCCGTGGATTCGAACTTTTCTCTAGTCCGGTCACTAAAGTTCAAACCAGCATGAATGGACTGCAAGACACCAAATCCAGCCATCAGTGTGAAAGAAGAAATGAGATTTTTTTCATCGAGGATATGGATGAACTCGTTTAGAATCCTTTTCCCTTCCACTTTGTCGAAGATTTTCATCTTCACTGCGCCCTTCATGAGGGTTATGGTATGCTTAGCTATTGTAAAACCGAAGCGGCTGCTGAAACGAACAGCACGCAAAATCCTGGTGGGATCCTCAACAAAAGCCAAGTTGTGAAGCACCCGTATTACCCGTTCCTTAATATCCCGAGCCCCTCCGAAAAAGTCCCTTACTTGCCCGAAAGTGTCAGGATTCAGGCTTACCGCCAAGGTGTTGATGGTGAAATCTCTGCGGTAAAGATCCCTCTTGATAGAACTGGTCTCCACTGTTGGGAGAGCCCCAGGACTAGAATAGTACTCGTAGCGAGCTGTCGCTACGTCAATTTTAAAACCATCGGGAAAAAGCAGTACGCCCGTGCCGAATTTGTCGTGGCTCCGGACCCTGCAACCGGGAAATTCCAACGCTAGGCTCCGTGCGAAAGGTATGCCCTTGCCCTCAATTACCAAGTCAATATCGAGGTTTCGATGCCTCAAGAGTATGTCCCTGACGGCGCCTCCCACCAAGAAGACATCTTCCCCCCCCCTGTCAGCCACTTCTCCGGCCCGCTTAAGAATGCTCAACACGCGCTCGGGGAGCCGTTCTTCCATAAGCCTGCGGACACTTCGGCTCCGCATGCGACCCACAGGGAATTCGTGAGGTCCGCTGGAATCACTCGTACGGGGGAGCTTCAAGTGTTCCAGTAGATCGCTCCGCGAGATAACTCCGACCATACGACCCTCATCCAGTACCGGCACAATCCTGTGTCGGCCTTCAACCGTCATTCGCAGCACTCTTTCGATCGGCTCGTCAGGTGTCACAAACACTGCGCCGGGGTTCATGTAATCATGGACGGGCTCATTTTTCAGGCCATGGTGAACGGCCTTCTCAACCGCGTTTCGGTGTAGGATGCCAAGGACGGACCCGCCACTTACAACCGGTAAGGAGCTTACCTGGTAACGGCTCAAAAACTCGGCAGCCTCACTTATGGATCGCTGGGGTTCGATCGTGATGACAGGACGACTCATAATTTCGCAGGCCTTCTGTTTAGGGTGAACTTTTTCACGGAGAAGACTAACCAGCTTCTCCCGAGCTTCATAGAGCGACATCTCCCGGATTGTAGCACTAGCGGCAGTAGGATGGCCTCCTCCTCCAAATTCGGCGACAATTTCTCCAGTGTTGACCTCCTCCACACTGCTGCGCCCGATGAGATGGATACGGTCCTCCATTCTTACTAGAGCAAAAATTGCGTCAATGTTCTCCATGTCCTTATATTTGTGAACCAGTACTGCTAGGTCGCCTACGTAATTCTCTGCTCCAGCCGTCGTAACAACTACGTCAACTCCTCCCAGAATAATAAGTTCGGATTCCTGGATGAGCTGGTGAAGAACCTCAATTTGATCCGTGCTGAGATCGCTTATCATCATGTTGGAAATGATGTTCAGATTTGCCCCTCGAGACAGGAGCCAGCCGGCTGCTTCCAAATCCTCACGAGTCGTGGATGGAAAAGTGAAGGAACCAGTGTCTTCATATATCCCGAGGGCGAGTATTGTTGCTTCCTCTGCATTTAGTTCGATCCCCCTGCCACGAATTTCTCGAATGAGAAGTGTAACAGTAGCCCCAACTTCCTCAATAAGTTCAGCATTTCCTTTAACGTCATCATCCGACGAGGGATGATGATCGTAAATGTGGACATCTACACTCTCAGAATCGGCTATCGCGGCAAACCTTCCTATTCGGCTTTTTTGTCTTGTGTCGACTAAGATCAACCGCTGGATCCTATCCAGGTCGATGTCTTTGGCCCTCTCAATGGACAAGATGTAGAGAGTGGATTCTATGAAAAAGTCTCGAACGTTTTTCCCTTGGGAACCTGAAAAAGCCACCAATGCCTCTGGAAAGAGCTTCTTGGCGGCCACCATGGAGGCGAATGCGTCGAAATCAGCGTTTAAGTGAGTAGTAATGACTTCCATCCATGCAACTCCATTGTCCAATCCCTCGAATAAAGAACGAAAATGTCAGATTCTAAAATGCCCGACATTGAGCTGTACGATCAGGGACTGAGGAAAAAGTTAGGGACACAAAGTTCAATCGGATGTTCTTATTGGTGACGTTTTCCTATTCCGTCACGTTGTACACCTTGATCATCACGGGTTGGCCTATTATAATATTACGCCATGTCAAAGAGTTTCTGCGTCCCAAGAATCTTCAGACTGCATGAATTTCAAAGCCTTTTGTTGCTTTTGGCTTTTCTTGTTCTTGAGATTTTCTTCTTTCGAAGCCTCGCCTTTTCAGAGTTTGATTCGAACGGATGGAACAGTTTCAGAAGTATCAAATTCCCTCCCCATCTTCCAAATGGGCTGGTGGGGATGGCTCTCTATTCGAACATCATCGAGAACTGTAGGCCCGATCTTAATGACATTCGCATCGTATCATCAAAAGGATCTCTTGTACCCCATGCCATCACCGAAGCAGTGAGCAGTCAAGACCCGGCGGCTTTGCCGGTCCGGATTGTTAGAGTGGCTATAATACCCGGAAAATGGACAGATGTCTGGATCGACAAGTCTGCCAAGAACCTTACCAGAGGTGTCAATATCAGGACGTCCTCAAAAAATTTTATCCGAAAGGTGGAGGTACGCGGGGCTAACAATGCCGGTGAGTCATACGTCATAAAGATGGACGGACTCGTTGCTGATTTTACCTCTCCTATGTCAGTGCGAAGCTTAAATGTGTTTTACGGTCTCAACAACTTTCAGTACATTCACCTTAGAATATTCGATGAAGACGATCCCCCGCTGAAGATCGACAGAGTGTCATGTTATCCCGCCATTTCTGAGACAGCATTGTTCAGACCTCTTGACGTTAGAATTATAGAAAACCGCCCGGAACCGTCCGGCAGTCCTACTGTAACTGTAGCTGATCTCGGTGAGAAGAGGTTTCCAATCACGAGTTTTGCCATCGCCAGTTCTTCCACGGAATTCGTGAAGAGAGTCAAACTCTCCTGTGCTTCATCTCCTTCTCCGGAAATGTGGCATCAGATATTCGAAGGCACCTTTTTCCGTATCCGGAAAGATACTTCGTTCGTGGAAAGGCTTGAAGCCCATGTTACCCCTCAAACCTATCGCTACATGAAACTGGAACTTTCCGGTGTAGGTCCTCCAGCGACTCTAGACAGGCTTGAGGCTACCGGAGCCATAAGACTGGTGGTCTTCGAATACAGTCAAACCTTAACCTATCACATCTATTACGATAATCCCAACGCAAAAGCGGTAGGTTTTGATCGAACTCTTTATCCTCAAAACCTCTCGCAATTGGCAAACTCATCCTCAGATATAAGCCTCAGTCCCGAACAGAAGAACTTAGCAAAAGGGCGTACGGTTGCTAAGCAGCCCATAACAAGCATCTCATTAACATTAGGCAGAGTAGTTGTGGGGGGCATATTATTGATTATTTTGGTATTATTTTTTAGCCTCATGCTCAGAGCACGCTCTTTTAGGCGAAGCCGAAAAAAAAGGAGTTCAACGAATCTCAGTGCAGGGATATAACGATTATTAGCCAGGCAGCAGACTTCATCTCTTGTTCGATAGAGGAATGCCGGCGATCTTTCATCAGCACCATATCTTATGATAAAAGAAGGCGAGAAGAAACAATATGTTTTTCTGGAGTAGAATTTGATGAACAGGAAGGGGAAGATCCAGGTTTTTACAGGGGAGGGTAAAGGTAAGACCACCGCCGCCATGGGATTAGCTCTTAAGGCAGTCTGTGAAAATCGTAAAGTCTTCGTGGTCCAGTTCCTGAAACCCCCGGACTCTTCTGGAGAACACTTCTCTGCAAAGGCATTCCCTTTCTTGCTGACGATTCTTCCTATGGGACGCAAGGGGTTTATTCGCAAGAGCAGGACCGATTCGTCCGATACTGCAAGAGCCAAACGAGCACTCGAGGAAGCAAGAAATGCAATGACCGGCGGTGGTTACGATGTAATCATCTTGGACGAGGTAAATGTCGCTGTTTACATGGGGCTTATCGACCCTTCAGAATTACTGGAATTCATGGATTCTCTACCGGATATTTTGGAATTGATCCTTACCGGGCGATACGCCCTTCCCGAAGTGATGATACGTGCCGATGAAGTGTACGAGGCAAAGAATATTAAGCACCCTTTTGACATAGGTGTGGCGGCTAAGGAAGGAATAGAGTATTGAGAGTTGAATACTGTTATGAAAGATTTATTGAAGAAATGAAAACAATTTTCAAAAGTGCAATTGTATTATTGATGGTAACCTTACCTCACACAAATTTCCAGGTTTCTGCACAAGAATCTCAGGTCAGGCGCGATCCTATAATCCAACCCAATCACTCCCAGTCAACTGAGGAAAAAGTCCCGAAAGGAAAACCCGATCAGCGTTCCAAAGACAAGACTGATGGTGATCTGAGCGGAAATGCTCATGGTAATTCTAAACAGCCCAGGCCCCGATCAAATTTCGGCATTCAACGGGAGCGACCTATGGGTTACGAGATAAAAAGCTTAGACAGAAGCAATCGCTCTTTTGAAAAGAGTATGAGAAGCCTCGATAACAGCTTGAGGCGAATGAACACGGACATCAATAAGATTAGAACTCTCGATAGACGGTTCTGAACGGAAGGAAGATTGTTTATGGATAAGACACTGGTAGTCGTCGAATCACCTGCCAAAGCAAAAACTATAAGGAAATATTTAGGACCTGGTTATGAAGTTATGGCCTCCATAGGGCATATTAAAGACCTGCCGAACAAAGAGGAGAAGTCGGATAAGGGGAAGAAAGTAACAAGATCCGGCTACAACACTGTTTTGGGCGTTGATGTCGAAAATTCCTTCCAGCCTCGTTACGAAGTAATTCCAGGCAAGGAGAAAATCATAAGGGAACTACGGGAAGCTGCAGGGCGAGCGCAAAAAGTCTTGCTTGCCACTGACCCTGACCGCGAAGGAGAAGCGATTGCTTGGCATCTGAACGAGGAGTTGAATAAGCCTGCTGCGGTTACCTACAGGGTGTTATTCAACGAATTGACTGAAAAGAGGATAAAAGAGGCGGTAGCTTCCCCATTGAGATTGGACGAAAACAAATATAATGCACAACAGGCTCGCCGAATATTGGATAGAATAGTTGGATACCAATTAAGCCCGCTTCTCTGGGACAAAGTTCAATATGGACTCAGTGCCGGGCGTGTCCAGTCTGTGGCTCTGAGGCTTATTGTTGATCGGCAAAACGCAGTCGACTCATTCGTTCCACAGGAGCACTGGTCGATTACGGCTACTCTGGACGCTGCTGAACCTCCATCTTTCGATGCCAAATTGATAGAGGATGACGGCAAGAAGATTGAAATCCCGGATGTCGGCATGGCTCGGGTATTGGTGCAAAGGGCCCAAAAACACTCCTTTGAGGTCGTTGAAGTTAAACGACGCGAGAGAAGCCGTAAACCCTTTCCTCCGTTTATTACCTCGACCCTCCAGCAAGAGGCTTCCAAGAAACTGAGGTTCTCCAGCACACGCACCATGAGGATTGCACAGCAACTTTATGAAGGGATCGAAATCGGCCCGGAGGGTTCGCTAGGCCTGATAACCTACATGAGAACGGACTCCCCTCGCGTAGCCCCCGAGGCCTTGGAATCTGTCCGAAGTTATATACAGCAACGATACGGGCCCAAATATCTGCCGGAAAAACCTCACGTCTACAAGGGACGCAAGATGGCTCAGGAAGCACATGAAGCCATTCGCCCGACTTCGATGGATCTTGCCCCGGAAAAAGTGTCGAAATACTTGGACAAAGCCCAAGGTGCTCTTTACACCCTCATATGGAACCGCTTCGTTGCTTCTCAAGCAGCTCCAACAATTTTCGACATAACGACAACCAACATAAGGTCGGGCCATCTTCTTTTCCGAGTCACAGGCTCCATCATGAAGTTCGACGGCTTCCTGAAGATTTACGGGGGTCTTAGGGATGACGATGTTGATCCTCAAAACGGTGACAAGGACGACCTGGGCCGGCAGCTCCCCCCCCTAAAAACTGGCGATATACTTAAGCTTAAAGGGATTTTCCCTCGCCAGCATTTTACCCAGCCTCCACCATTTTTTAACGAGGCATCGCTTATAAAAGAGCTGGAGGAACAAGGCATAGGACGCCCTTCAACTTACGCAGAGACTGTCTCAACCATACAGAGACGAAAATATGTCGAACTGCAGGACAAGAAGTTCAAGCCCACCTTACTGGGGCGCATAATCTCCAACTTGCTGGTTGACAGTTTTCCCAAGCTTCTCAACACCAAATTTACTGCGAACATGGAGTCTTCCCTGGACTTAATAGAGGATGGTAAGGCTTCTTGGACAGACACTCTCGAAAACTTCTACGGTCCTTTCCAGGTAGATCTGGAAGAGGCCAAGAAGACCATGAAGAGTGTCAAAAAGGATGGGATCGCAACACGCGAGACCTGTCTTCAATGCGGCAAAACCTTGCTGGTCCGGTCCGGAAGGTACGGTCTATTCATGGGCTGTTCAGCCTACCCTGAATGCGGTTATACTCGCAATATACCAACACAAGCTCCGCCTACCAAAGATCCTGTCCCCACCGACCAGATTTGCGAGTGCGGTGCGCAAATGGTTATCAGAGAAGGCAAGAACGGCCCTTTCTTGGCTTGCTCTCGTTACCCGGAATGCCGCGTGGCACGACCTTTGAGCACTGGTATTCAGTGTCCAAAATGCCATACGGGAGAACTCGTTCAGAGGCGAAGCCGGAAAGGTAGACATTTCTACTCCTGTAATCGATATCCCGACTGTGATTATTCTCAGTGGAACAAACCGGTAAGTATGGCTTGCCAAAATCCTGAATGCGATTCCTTAGTCATGGAAGAGCGCTTCAGTAAGAAAGACGGGGCTTTTCTACAGTGTCCGAAATGCAAGTATAAGTCGACGTAATAACCAGGCAGGATGAGGCAACAAAATAGGCTCAACGAAAATTTTCCCAACATAAAAGAAACTTAGCTTATAATAACGTTTTCGTAAAAATTATGGCGAGGGGGGGTAGAGATTATCAGCAATATAAGTGCTCTCGCTGCAGCACATGTTACCTTGGTTGAGCGGGAGGTGCTGGAGGTATTTCTCGCCAATTTACCTGTGTGAAAGGATTCGGTGCGTTTGCAGCGGAGGCCGGGGTAGCAACTGCATTACCCTGAGGCCGTCTTATCTTGCTCATGATGAAGGACTCAGTTTTATCAATGGGATAACTCAAAACCTTTCCCAGAATCCAGAAAATATACATTTGATCCCTAGGTGTAGGGGATGGAAAAATGCCTGAGTTTTCCGAATCGTCCGTGGATTGAGGTGTGTATGTTGCCTCGCTGTAACTCGGTTTCACAGGGATGAGATTCCCGTCCGCCGCCTTCGCCAACTCACAACAATACGGCGTAACCCAGAGAGTGAAAAGAATAAGCATCGCAATAATCTTGGTCATGAAAACCACCTCGGAAATAATCTCCAAGTCCCTGTATCACATCTTCTTCAAAAATCCAGTCTTTTGTAAAATAACTTGAGAAAATTTACCACGAATGTCGAGGGACTCCCTAGATTAAGGTCACCATAAAAATCACGTCCATTGGGCAGGCTTAGATTTTTTATTTTTGTCCTCTTGAGGGGTTTGCTCCGGACTTGGTTCTAATTTCTTAAGGGGACCTCGTACAGTTGTATCTATAACAGCAATTCCTAAAAATCCCGGTGCCACCCGGACAGAATACTCATAACCGTCCCGAACGAAAACCATAATAGGCTTGGTCCTTTCCTTTTTGGTCTTGGCTGTTAGTGCTATGAATTTTTCAGAATTAAAGTTCCGTGAGCCATTGTATTCGATAATTATGTCGCCTTTCGCCAGACCAATCTTTCTCGCGTCGGATTTTGGAGTTAAGTCCAAGACCATGACGCCTTTCAACAAAGGCACATCAACCGCTTTAGTCTTGGATGTGGGCTCGGATTGTGACGACAACTGCTTGCTCCTCCGGTCTTTCTCCTTCGCTACAGCCTCAGTTACGGCTCTCTGATCAGGACCTGGAACCCATTCTTTGGTCAAAAAATTGTCTGAGAAATCAAACATTCGTTGTGTGCCCGCGGTCTCTACGATCACTCTAAAACCGGTATTACTAAAAGCGAGGTCTTGTCTGGACCACCCCCGGAAGGCACAACGGAGACTTACCGCTCCAAAAGACCAATCCCCTCCCTTAGTGACCCTGTTTTCTCCGTGGCCAGGCCCTTCAGGATCAACCTCAGGGCTGAACCGGAAGTATTCCTCTCCGTAGTAGTCTCTAACCCATTCAATTACGTTGCCCGCCATATCGTACAAACCATACCCATTTGCTGGATAACTCCCGACAGGGGCCACGTACTTGTATCCATCGTCAGCATCCCTGTCTCGCCAATCAAAGTCGGTATTCTTATCAGCATAGTTTGCTTTCCGGCCATCAGGAACCGAATCACCCCAGGGAAACTGTGTTATGGGCAATCCACCGCGGGCCGCGTACTCCCATTGGGCCTCTGTAGGTAATTTATAAGGGAGCTTATCCTTGGCTGTGAGCCATTCCACGAATGCCTGGGCATCGTTATGGGAAACCATAGTAACCGGCTGGTCCTGTGAGACAGTCCATCCAGGATTCTTCCAGGAAGAGCCCTCCTTGGGATCAAAACGGTTGTTCTTCGTGTTGAACACTTGTCCTCCGCCTGCATCTTCAGCATCGGTGACATAACCCGTGGCGTCTACAAATAATTGGAACTGCCCTACAGTGACCTCCGTCGCGGACATGAAGAATGGCCTGGAAATACGGACCTTGTGGAAAGGGTGTTCATTTTCGAGAGTTACCGGTTGATTCTGGGCCAAGGTACTCATAGCCCACGCAATATCTGATTCTGAGCTACCCATTACGAAAGACCCCGCAGGTATTCGCACCATCTTCATACCGATGGAATTGGCGAAAAACTGGATCTTGGTGTCCTCTGTCAAATCAATCAGAGTATCGAGGACTTCTCTGACAACAACGTCAGGATGGTCCAAGCTTCCTTTCTTCAAGGAATCTGACCGGCCGAATCGTTCTACCAACTTGCGGGCCTCAAGGCGACGCCCATCAGACACAAGACTCTTGACGCGATCAAGTAATCCTTCGACATCTCCATCTTCAGATATTTTTCCAAACGAAGACCCCGGGCTCGATAATTCTTTAGCGTTTTCATCCGGACCAGCAACTGTAGTCACACGGAAACCAACCAAGTCTGTGCACAGGTCGGGTTCGATACCGAACCGAAACGCGTTTCTGGCAATACCGGCTCCGAAAGCCCAGTTGCCGCCTCTCACAACTCTTTTTTTACCCGTACGTGGGCCCCGAGGATCCGTAATTACTTTGGATGCCGTGCCCTCGTAAGCCTTAGGATCGTAATAGTCAGCACACAATTGCCAAACGTTTCCGAGCATGTCGTACAACCAAAATCCATTGGGATCAAAACAACCTACAGGTGCAGAACCGGCATAGTGATCATCAACGGTACGGTCGGCCCAAGGCACCGGCGACATCCTGTCCGCCATGTTGAGTTTTCTGCCGTCAGGGTATTCATCACCCCAGGAGTAACGCTGCCCTTCTTTACCCCCTCGGGCCGCATACTCCCATTGGGCCTCGGTTGGAAGTTCATATCTCCTGCCGTCCTTCTTGCTAAGCCAAGTGCAGAAAGCCTCTGCATCGGTGAAGCAGATAATGCTTACCGGATGGTCATCCCAGACCTCGTTCCCAGGATTTTTCCAGGACACGCCGGTTCTTTTTGTCCAGTGTTTTTTGTCCCCATCGTAGACCCAACCCCAGCCGTGAGCTTCTGCCACCGTTTGGTATCCGGTCTCTTGAACAAATATCTTGAATTGTCCGACAGTGACATTGTACTTTCCCATCAGAAAAGGCTTGCTTATCTGCACACTGTGAGCAGGAGACTCACGCTTGACGATGTCTTCCTCAACGTTCCATTCATTTCGTATTCTCCTGATCTCAGCGGTCGAACTCCCCATAGTGAAGGTCGCGGCCGGAATCACCACCAGTTTCATGCCGATTGAATTGGTTATCTCAGTCTTCAAGGTACCCGTGTCCTGAGGCAATTTTCTTGATTTCTGATTCACAACCTGCTGCATTTCTAGTATATTTTTTAATTCCTCCGCGTTATCGAGGCGGGAAGCCACTTTTGTAGCTCTTCGAAGGGATTCGAGAGCCAGATCCCATTCCTGTCGGTTGAGCCTTGTCTTCGCAACGGCCTTTTCTTTGTCCAAGACTTGTTTCAACTCCAGATCCTCATTTTCAAGAGGTTTCAAGATCGTTGCCTCCCGCCGCTGTCCTTTTGTCGGCCCCGACAATCCACTCCTTTGTGTCGCCCCCCCCTTACCATGTAAGCCGTCCAGATATGCGGAGATGGCTTCGTAGAGTTTTGATGAACTCACCTGTTGATCATGGCCCGAATTTGGATCTGAAATGGATCGGGGTTCAGGTACTTCATCTGAACCCAGAACAAGGTCTCTTGGACCTGAGTACAGGAGCAGAGATAAGCATGAGACGAGAACGATCAAAATTATCGGAAACTGTTTACCAATCCTTGCCATCATAGAGTGTCTCCAGAGAACATCGCTGAGCGGTTCACAAAAATACCTGAAAATTGGCGCACCAACGACTCGAATTCGAACCTTGAAAGAAGGAACAATTGACGAAAGCTGAAATACTTGCGAAGCTCATACCCTACGCCTTTTCCCATTCGCCCTATTCACTTGACAACTAAAGGAATTTTCTTCTTGGCTTCTTCGGTGAGTTGCTTGTGGGTTTGCGAGTTTTTTTGTTCTTGGAGGCGGTTCTTAATGAGACTTCTTACCTGTACAAATGAGGGCAGTTCAGGTTCCCGTCTATCTTCCACTTTTAAGATGTGCCAGCCGAACTGAGTCTTGATAGGGCCCCCCACTTGACCCTTAGGGATCTTGAAAAGAGCGTGTTCAAAAGATTTTTCAAAAGATCCCCTTGGCAACCATTCTCTGCCGTCAATGAGTTCGAGCTTGCCGCCTTTTTCTGCTGCGGGATCGATTGAGAACTTCTTGGCCAGTTCACCAAAATCACTGCCGGATTTTATTTGTTCCAAAATTTTGTTGGCCTGCGTCTCAGTTTTAACCAAAATATGCCTGGCCATTATCTCCTCAGGGGGCTTGAATTCAGAGGAGTGGTCCTTGTAAAAGGCCTTTAGCTCTTCTTCCGTAACCGGAGGAGTATCTGCTACTCGACGTCTGAAGTACTCTCTGGCAAGGTATTCCCTCTGTACGTAGTCCAAACGAGTCTTGACCGCGGGCTCTTTGTCCATACCGTCGGTCTTAGCTGCTTCTGAAAACAGCATGAAGGACACGACTTCATCGAGAATTTTCTTGCTTCCATCAGGAGTTAAGAAAGGAACCCGGTTCTCTTCAGGAATGGTAGCAATAATATTTTCCAGCATTTCCCTGGTAATTTCGCAATCACCGACTTTGGCAAGAACATCTCCCCCCTGCACTGCCGGTTGAGCATGGACCGACGCATTGCAAACTATTATAGCCACTACGATAAACAGAGATTTAACCAATCTCATTTTTGCAACCTCTCTTTTTTCCACTGAGGCCGTTCAATGAGTTCTCTAATTTGTAGAGAACCCGGCTGTTGCTGAATGAGCGGCCGGAACGCACTCGAATAATAAGATACGAAATTGGTAAAAGCAAGCAAGGGGTTAAATAGCACAGCGATGTGAAGATTTATGTTTAGTCGCAGCGCGGTGCTTCGCAGGATTTTGTAATCTAGCCTTTGCGGTAAGACGGGCAAACAATGACGCGCTACTTGTCCTCGTCTGGCGGGGTATCTCCACGGGTCTCTGAAGAAACAACTTGAAGTAATGGTCTACCGGTCGGCCGTCGAGGAGGATCAAAATTGCGTTGCGCTTCGGCCATCAATTCTGAAAACTTGAGAAAGTCTGAAGGAAGAAATTTCAGACTGCAATGAGCAAGATTTACATGAACCACTCCACCTGGGCAGACTGAAACAGTTCCGAAATCTTCTGAGGTAGCCAAGATTGTCTGATCGTCCAAGTACGGCTCCTTAAAGGCTGGTTTTGTCACATTGTAAAGTCCGTTACAGGTCTTTGCAACCTTATTTGAAAAATCCTCCAATCTGCGGTTATGGCGCGCGGCAAATGAGATTCCCCAAGCAATTCTTGACTTCATGTCCTGAGATTGAGTAAAATAATATGATTTCCTATAAATTCATTTTATTACCAATCCGGTGCGTCCACAATATTCTGGATTGTGAGTGGATTGTGAGGACCTGGTGAGGAACAAAGCGGCACTACCGATTCTTTTTATTTGCCTCCTGATAGTGGCAATGCCTGCGGGACTCCTCTACTCTCAGCAGCATTACGCACCGGGAGAAAACAGTGTGGGCGAATTTGAAATTACAGTGAAAAATGACACAAAAAAGACAATTAAGGTTGATGAGTTGATCCTGGACCGGGATATGGATAAGCAGCTTAATGAGCTTTACAAGCCGCAAAAGCCGAAGAA
>Ga0194056_10000960_pt1 | contig 15801 bp, 16 predicted proteins | sample SepL4413m_MetaG_FD_155458 | JGI IMG/M metagenome (GOLD analysis project Ga0194056, IMG submission 155458) | Anoxic zone freshwater microbial communities from boreal shield lake in IISD Experimental Lakes Area, Ontario, Canada - Sep2016-L442-13m | ecosystem: Environmental > Aquatic > Freshwater... | reverse complement strand
CATAAGAAGTATTCCTTTCGTCTTTAAGTTTTGTTTGCTACTTACTTATAACAAAGGAATACTTTATTTTTTCTCCATTATTTTACTGTCGTGTGCATAGATCTCTTTTAAACCCTTAATATTAGAGTTTTATGTTTTAAAAAATTGTTTTAAATTATGCCATTGTTAATATAAATAATAATTACGAAAAATTATTTACTATGTCTGACCTAACATCTACTAACACTTCGCTGGATAGATTCAGCTATGACAATACTATTGTCAGAAATTTTGCGTATGCTGTTATGTTATGGGGAGCAGTTGGAATGCTTGTCGGTTTGCTTATTGCCGCACAAATAATTATTCCAAGTCTCAACTTTAACCTGCAATACACAACGTTCGGAAGGATCAGACCCCTGCACACAAATGCGGTTATATTTGCGTTTGTTGGTAATGCTATTTTTATGGGTCTGTATTATTCATTACAAAGACTTTGTAAAGCAAGGATGTTCAGTGATCTGCTTTCAAAGGTTCATTTCTGGGGCTGGCAGACTATTATTGTCCTTGCCGCAGTTACTCTCCCGCTTGGTATTACTTCAAGCAAAGAGTATGCAGAACTTGAATGGCCTATTGATATTCTTATCGCACTTATATGGGTCGTCTTTGCAATCAATATGTTCGGAACAATTATCAAAAGACGCGAAAGGCATATGTACGTTGCTATATGGTTCTACATAGCAACAGTTATTACTGTTGCCGTACTTCACATTTTTAATTCTTTCGAGCTTCCGATAAGTTTAATAAAGAGTTACTCAATGTATGCCGGTGTTCAGGATGCATTAGTGCAATGGTGGTATGGTCATAATGCTGTGGCATTTTTCCTTACAACTCCCTATTTAGGTTTGATGTATTACTTCCTGCCAAAAGCAGCGGAAAGACCTGTCTATTCTTATAAACTGTCAATCATCCATTTCTGGACTTTGATATTTCTTTATATCTGGGCTGGTCCTCACCATTTATTGTACAGCGCACTTCCTGACTGGGCTCAGTCACTCGGTACTGTGTTTTCCATTATGCTTATTGCTCCTTCCTGGGGTGGTATGATAAACGGATTACTCACACTCAGGGGCTCATGGGATAAAGTCAGAGACAATGTTATATTGAAGTTTATGGTAGTTGCGGTTACCGCATATGGTATGGCAACATTCGAAGGCCCGATGCTTTCTCTGAAAAATGTTAATGCAATCGCACACTTTACGGACTGGATTGTAGCACACGTACATATCGGCGCACTTGGCTGGAACGGATTCCTGACTTTTGGAATTATGTACTGGCTTATTCCGAAAATGTTCAACACACAGTTATATTCTAAGAAAATCGCCAACTTCCATTTCTGGATTGGGTTTGTCGGAATTTTATTCTATGCAATTCCGATGTACTGGTCGGGTTTAACCCAGGCGTTAATGTGGAAACAGTTTACACCTGATGGCGTTCTTCAGTATCCTAATTTTCTTGAGACTCTGCTTCAGATTAAAACTATGCATATGATCAGGATTACGGGTGGTTTGTTCTATTATGCAGGGTTTATTGCAATGCTGTATAACTTAATAAAGACTATTAAACAGGGAAGCTTTATAGCAGAAGAATCTGCAGAGGCACCTGCTATCGACAAAACAGTTCAGTTCGAACCAATAAAAGGTTATTCATTATTTAAGAAACACAGATTGATTGAAAGACGTCCGGTACAGTTTATAATTCTCGCGGTTATTGCCGTTGCTATCGGAGGACTGATTGAAATTATTCCTACATATTTAATTAAATCCAACATACCTACCATTGCAAGCGTCAAGCCTTACACTCCGCTTGAATTGCAGGGAAGGGATTTATACATAAGAGAAGGATGCGTATCTTGTCACTCTCAAATGGTAAGACCTTTCCGTTCTGAAACGGAACGTTATGGTGAATATGCCAAAGCAGGTGAGTTTGTTTATGATCATCCGTTCCTCTGGGGTTCAAAAAGAACTGGTCCTGATTTATTAAGGGAAGGTTTGAAGTATCCAAACTTATGGCACTACCTGCATATGGATGACCCGACAAGTGTTTCTCCGGGTTCTCTTATGCCAAGATTCTCCTGGCTTAAGGAACAGGAATTAAATATTTCAAACACAGAAAGTAAGATTAATGCTATGAGAACACTCGGCGTTCCTTACGAAGCAGGGTTTGAAAAAACAGCGAATGTTGAATTGCAGAAGCAGGCTGATTTGCTGGCAAAGGATTTACAAAAACAGGGTATCGATATTACAGCCGATAAAGAGATAATTGCACTTATTGCTTATCTCCAAAGACTGGGTACTGATATTAAAAACATTGACCCTAAAACTCAAATAACAAAATAATATGTTTAGTAAATTTTTTGTAAATATTGAATGGCTTGAGATTTTTGCTATTGCCACTATGATTTTATTCTTTGTTTCGTTTGTAATTATGGTTATATGGGTTAACAGTATCGATAAGAACTTTATTGAAGAACAAAGAAATATACCGTTAAAAGATTAAATAATTTTAATATGAATAAAAAAGTTTTTACATTAATTTTATTGGCGTTAGCAACATACAGCGTACCTCTTTTTGCACAGACTGCAACTAAGGAGCCTCATAGCGATACTTATGTGTATCTGATTCTGTCAGCTCTTCTTTTCACTCTTGCGGTGCTGTTTGCTTCATTAATGATATTTGAAGCAGGAGAAAGAAAAGTTAAAACCGCAAAGGTTAAAGAATATGCCAGCGCACCCGTTATTGAAGATCATGAATATGACGGAATTCAGGAACTTGATAATCCTGCCCCTGCATGGTTTCAGTTCTTATTCTACATTACTATAGTCTTTGCAATAATTTATATGGTAAATTATCATTTGATAGGAAAACAAAATTCCTCATTAGATGAATATGTACAGGAAGTAACAATTGCACAACAGCAAAAAGACGAACTCATCAGAACCGGTGCATTAATAAATGAGAATAATGTTAAAGTACTTACCGATGCAGCAGATATTGAAAAAGGCAAAGAAGTCTTTACTGTTAACTGCGTTCAGTGCCACAATGCCGATGGTGGTGGTGGAGTAGGTCCAAACTTAACAGATAAATACTGGATTCACGGCGGCGGTATAAAAAATATCTTTACTACAATAAAATATGGTGTACCTGCAAAAGGTATGATAACCTGGCAGAATCAGTTAAGCCCGAAACAAATAAATCAGGTGGCAAGTTATATTTTAACTTTAGATGGCAAAACTCCTGCAGTACCTAAAGCTCCCGAAGGAAACATCTGGGTAGATTCTACTGCAAACAATAAGGATTCAGTCACAATTAAACAGGATACACTGAAGAAATAGACTTTATGATTGTTCATCCGCTGATTAATGAATGTTAATCAGCGGATTATGTAACAGTAATATTTTTGACCTAAAAGTTTCACTTTTATATAGAAATTATGGAACACGAATCGTTCAGAGACCATCTCTCAACCGTTACCCAGGAAGGTAAAAGAATCTGGGTTTATCCCAAAAGACAAAAAGGAAGATTTTATACAGCAAGAACTGTTTTTAGCTTTTTTCTGCTTGCATTTTTATTCCTGACCCCATGGATAAAAATAGATAGTCATCCGTTTATGCTTTTCAATGTATTTGAAAGAAAATTCATCGTCCTCGGACTTGCATTCGGGCCTCAGGATTTTTATATATTCGCACTTGGTTTTGTTACTCTCGTCGTTTTCGTTGTTCTGTTCACTGCTGTTTTCGGCAGAATATTCTGCGGTTGGGCTTGTCCTCAGACAGTGTTTATGGAAATGGTTTTCAGAAAAATAGAATACTTTATTGAAGGCGATGCTGCTCAGCAGAGATTCCTGGATAAAGCACCTTTCGATAGTTCCAAGTTATTAAAAAAAGGTTTAAAACACTTTATATTCTTTGGGATAGCCTTACTTATTGGTAACACTTTTATGGCTTATATTGTAGGAATAGATGAAACACTGCATATGGTTTCTTTCCCCCCTACAGATCATTTAACGGGATTTGTTTCAGTCATTGTATTTTCACTTATATTCTATTTTGTGTTTTCCAAGTTCAGGGAACAGGCCTGTACTATAGTCTGTCCGTACGGAAGGCTTCAGGGTGTATTGCTTGACCCTAATACCGTTGTTGTTGCTTATGATAATGTTCGCGGCGAACCAAGAGGCAGAACAGAAAAAGCCACACCGGAGAAAAACGGTGACTGTATTGATTGTCACCTTTGTGTAGCAGTATGTCCGACAGGTATCGATATCAGAAACGGCACGCAACTTGAATGTGTTAATTGTACTTCATGTATTGATGCCTGTGATTCAATAATGGATAAAGTTGAAAAACCAAGGGGACTTATTCGTTACGCCTCTATGAAGGGAATTAAGGATAAGGTTAAGTTTAAGGTCACTCCAAGAATTATTCTTTACAGTGTGCTTCTCGTAATTCTTCTGTCTATTTTTACCACTCTTCTTCTTTCAAGAGAGGACGTTAAAGTCAACGTACTCAGGGCCCCGGGAAAATTATTTCAGGAAATGCCCGAAGGCAAAATTAGCAACTTATACCATGTTAAACTTGTTAACAATACTTTCGGGGATATTCCTGTTGAAGTTAAAATAAACAATCCGGATGCTGAGTTTAAACTTATCGGAAAGGATATATCGCTTCCGTCTCTTGACGTTCGCGATGCTGAGTTTATGATATTGTTCAGTAAGGATAAAATAAAAAGTACCGTTATGCAGTTAAACATTCAGATTTACGCAAACGGAAAAATTGTTAACGATATTAAGACCACATTTATTGGTCCGCCAAAAAACTAAAGGAGTATAATGAACTGGGGATATAAAATAGCGGTTTTCTTTGGAACGTTTGTTCTTATAACAACGGGTGTAACTGTTTATCTGATGAATCAAAAAGTTGATATAGTTACCGAGAACTATTATGAAAAAGAATTAAAATACCAGGAACAGATTGATAAAGTTACAAGAACAAGGGCGCTGAAGGAATCTGTTGAAATTACAAACACAGGCAAAGAATTAATTATTAAATTCCCTAACTTACCCGATAAGAACCAGACCAAAGATTTTATTTCCCTTTACAGACCTTCTGATGACTCTAAGGATGTTAAGATTCCCATACTCACAGATACTTCTAAAACACAGTTGGTTAGTGTAGACCGTCTCGTAAAAGGATACTGGAAAGCGAAGATTAACTGGACCTCGGGTGGTTCGGAATATTATTACGAAAGTGTCTTCAACCTTTAATATACAGCCAACCTCAATTATTCATTTTTAATTCTTATACGATTGTTTATTTTAAATATCTTATAAGATTAAATTTGCCATATGAAAAAGTTTAAGATTCAGACTCACACAAAGATTTTAATCGGTTTGATTCTTGGGGCAATATTCGGTTCTGTGTTTCATATGAGCGCAAATGAAATAGAAGTGGTATCTAAGTCAGGTAAAGAAAAGATTACCGACTTCACAGAAGTAAAATTCTTCAAAGGCGACTCCACATTAATGTCTTATGATTCAAACGCCCAGCTTTCCATCATCAGATACCTGAAAACAATTACAGATAAAAAAACAAAAGACCTCGTAAAACTTAAGGTTACACTTAAGAACGGCGAAGAAAAATACATTACCAATCTTATTGAAATCACCAAGGTAAAATCAGTTGGGGCAATGATAAAACCCGTTGGGGATATCTTTATCAGACTCTTGAATATGATTGCTGTTCCCCTCGTCTTTGCTTCCTTGCTTGTAGGTGCAGCATCTCTTTCTGACTTAAGGCACGTTGCGAGAGTTGGCGGTAAAACGATTACTATCTTTATGTTTACAACTGTTATGGCAATCGTAATAGGTCTTGTGATGGCTAACTTAATCCAGCCCGGTCATTTCATGCCGCCTGAAACAAAGACTATGCTCCTGCAAACATACAGTGACGAAGCATCCTCTAAAATCCAGCAGGATGTTTCTATGAATATGGTTGACTTCTTCGTGAACCTGGTTCCGAAAAATCCTTTTAAGGCAATTGCAGACGGCGATTTTCTTCAGGTTGTATTTTTTGCAATTCTTACAGGTGTGTTTCTCACTCAGGTACCAAAAGATAAATCTAAAACTATAATAAATTTCTTTGATGGCCTTAGCAGTGCTATGATTTTACTGGTAGAAAAAGTCATGCTCCTCGCTCCGTATGCCGTATTTGCTTTAATTTCTGCCACAGTCGCTGAGTTTGGTTTTAATATACTGCAGACTCTTCTTATGTATGTGGTAACCGTTGTGTCTGGTCTTCTTATATTAATGGTTTTTATGTATCCGACTTTGTTGAAGGTTGTTGCACGGCAAAAAGTTATTCCTTTCTATAAAGCATTAAGACAGGTTATGATAGTTGCCTTCTCAACAAGTTCATCTGCTGCCACGCTTCCTCTTGAGATTGAAGTTGCAGAAAAGAAACTCGGTGTACCTAATAATATTGCAAGCTTTGTACTTCCTCTCGGCGCTACTGTTAATATGGATGGCACTGCTTTGTACCAGGCAGTTGCAGCAATGTTTATCGCTCAGGTCTATGGTATTGAAATGGATATAACGAAACAGATAACCATTGTTGTTACGTCTGTTCTTGCTTCAATTGGCACGGCACCTGTTCCGGGTGTCGGTTTAATTATGCTGATTATAGTACTTAGGTCTGTCGGCATACCCGAAGAGGGAATTGCCTTAATCCTCGGTGTTGACAGAGTTCTCGATATGGCGCGAACTGTACCGAATATTGTTTCTGACTCTTTCACTGCTGTTACTGTTGCAAAGAGCGAGGGTGTTCTCGGAGAAATGTATGCAGATTAAGTATATACTGACTTTTAAATATCCTTTTTAAAGAATATTAGTTCTGCTATTTTTGTGTACAATTTAATCCAATTTTATGATTACTATAAAAGATGTTAACCCGAACCTCATCGAAGCACAATATGCGGTAAGAGGGAAAATCGTTATCAGAGCTCAGGAACTCGAAGAACAGGGAAAGAAAATTATCTATTGCAACATCGGAAATCCTCAAGCGCTAAAACAAAAACCATTAACCTTCATAAGGCAAGTGCTTTCCCTTCTTGAATATCCCGATATGCTCGGCATGAAAGATGCAGAAAAGATATTTCCTGCTGATGTTATTGAAAGAGCTAAACTTATAATGGAGAAAAACCCTACGGGCACAGGCGCATACACTCAGAGTACAGGTGTTCCGTTTATCAGAGAAGCAGTTGCTGAGTTTATAAATAAACGCGACGGCATTCCTGCCGATAAAGACAAAATTATGTTAACCGATGGCGCAAGCAAAGGTGTTCAGGCAGCATTAACACTCGTACTGAAAAATTCAAACGACGGTATAATGATTCCAACACCGCAGTATCCCTTGTACAGCGCTACTATAGCTCTTTATGGTGCCAAACAAATCGGTTATTATCTTGATGAAAATAACGGCTGGCAGCTGAATGAAAGTGAGCTTACAAAGAGTTACGAGAAGGCAAAGAGCGAAGGTGTTAACACCGTTGCACTCGCAGTAATTAATCCTGGTAATCCGACTGGCGCTGTACTTTCGAAAGAAAACATAGAAATGATTATCCGTTTTGCAAAGAAACATAATCTGACACTGCTTGCTGATGAAGTTTATCAGGAAAACGTATACCTGAAAGGACTTAAGTTTTATTCCTTCGCCAAAGTATTACACGAGATGAACGAGAAAGATGTAACGCTGTTTAGTTTTCATTCTGTCTCAAAAGGGTTTCTTGGTGAATGCGGACATCGCGGCGGGTACTTTGAAGTCAGAAACATTCCGGAAGATGTCTACGCCCAGTTAGTAAAGCTTCAGTCAATAGGTTTGTGCTCAAACGTAGACGGACAAATCGTCACATATTTAATGGTTGCTCTGCCCTTCCCGGGAGATGCGAGTTATGATTTATACGTTAAGGAACGCGACGGAATATTGACCAACTTAAAAGAGAAAGCGGAAATACTCGGTAAAGGTCTGAATAAAATCGATGGAATGTCCTGTGAAATTCCGCAGGGTGCAATGTATGCATTCGTAAAATTTGAATTACCTCACAGTAAAGATATTGATGTTGCAAAGTTATCAGAATCCGAAAGATTTGCTTATGATTCAAAAAGAGACTCAGAATACTGCATGTCCCTTCTTGAAGAAACAGGCATCTGTGTTGTTCCCGGCTCTGGATTCGGCCAGCTTCCAAAGACAATGCATTTCAGAACAACCTTCCTGCCGTTAAAAGAAGATATTCTGACACTCGTAGATAAAATGGAAAAATTCCACATCTCTTACATTAAGAAAATCTCATAGTTTAAATTAAATTTAAAGATTATTCATAAAGCCGTAACTAAACAGGTTGCGGCGTTTTCTGTATATGGCATAAATATTTCTTGTTTTGTAAGTATCATATTCCCATATGCTTATATGATATATTGATAATTCAGTAAATTATATTTCAATTATAATGAAACTTTAATGGTGATTTTCGTGTATCTACATATAAATAAAGGAATTAACATTATGAGACTAGAAGAAGAAATAAAACAGAAAGCATTTGCAAACCCGTACCAGAAGTTAATGGTTAACATACTTTACACGGGCAGCTGGTTGAACTTAATTGAGTCCAACTATTTAAAGGCATACGGTTTAACGTTACCGCAATTTAACGTCTTAAGAATTTTACGCGGACAATTTCCAAACCCAACAACAATTAATGATATCATTGACAGGATGCTCGATAAATCTTCCAATGCTTCGCGCATTGTAGACAAACTTGTTCTTAAGAAATATGTAGACAGAAAAGTCTGTGAAAAAGACAAGAGAGCGGTTGATGTTGTTATTACTCAGAAGGGAAAAGATTTACTCGCGGAAATAGACAAGAAAACCCCCGAATGGGAAGAAAGGTTTAAAACTTTAACTCCGATACAGGCGGCAAAAGTAAGCGATCTGCTTGACAAATTAAGGGACAGCGATATTTACAGTTTTTAATATTAATTAAACAAACAGGATACAAAAATGAAAAGAGGTCTTTTCTCGAGGGCATTAATCGTATTAACTGCAACAGCATTTTTAGTCAGCGGTTGCGGAAAATCCGATAAAGAAGTTAAAGTCAGCGACAAACAAAATGCAGGAAACAAATCAGGCAAGCCGCTTACTGTAAGCGTTGCCGACAGTAAACTAAACTGGCTGGGCAAAAAAGTAACAGGACAGCATAACGGTTCTATCAAAGTATCAAACGGTGAAATACTTGTTGATAACGGCAAAGTAACGGGCGGCAAGGTTGAGATTGATATGAAAACAATTGTTAACGAAGACCAGAAAGATGAAGAGTCAAAGAAGAAACTTGAAGGTCATTTATATTCACCCGACTTTTTTGATGTTGCTAAATTTCCAACTGCAAAGATTGAAATCACAAAAGTTGAATCATTGAACGATGCCACAAAACCTAATGTAAACTCAACAGTAACGGGAAATCTTACTATGAAAGATGTCACAAAGAGCGTTACATTTCCGGCAGAGATTAAAATTGAAAATGGCGTGTTAACCGTTAAAGCAGATTTTGATATAGACAGAACAGACTGGAACATTAAATACGGTTCGGGTAAGTTTTTTGATAACCTCGGAGACAAAGTAATAAATGACAAATTTAATCTGAATTTGACTATCGTAGCAAAGTAAAAGTATATTATCAGGCCTAACAGGGGTAGCCGGATTTGGTTTCCCTTTTAATTTAATTAATTCAGAGCATGGCATACAAATTTACGAAAGAGTTCTTAAGCAACTCATTATCCTATAAAGATTATAGAAATATTGTCGACGCATTATTGTCAGAGAACAGGACAACAGGAAACAACCAGGATCCTGCCATGATTGACATTACAAGGTTGAACGTTGCACGTATGAACAGGATTTATAAAACAACTGTGATAAACGAGGAAATGAATGGATTTGTTAATAATAAGCAGAGCTGGGTATTGATATCTGAAGGATGGTGTGGGGATGCCGCAAACAGTGTACCCTTAATTGCCAAAATGAGTGAACTGTCAAACAATATTGAACTGCATATAATTATCAGAGATGAACACCCCGAAGTAATGAATGAATATCTTACTAACGGCGCAAAGTCTATTCCGATACTCATAGTGCTCGACGAACAATATACCGAATTGTTTACCTGGGGACCGCGGCCAGCGGAATTACAAAAAGAGGTAATAGAATTTAAGAAGAGAGAATCCTGCGAGATTGAAGAACTTAAAAGAAATGTACAGATGTGGTATTTAAACGACAAAACAATTTCAACACAAAGGGAAATATTAGAATTGTTAAAGACTAACGTATGAAGATTCAGTTATAAGTAAACCGGTAAATTCTATGCCAGCAATTAATAAACTGCCTGATAATGATAAGGAAAGTAAAAAAGCCATATCGATGAAGTTCCGTACATTTATTCAACCAACACACTTTTTTAACCTCTTAACGGATAATAAACCGCATACAAGATTACTTTGAAATTTTTTGTCTAACCTTTCCTAATTTTGCAATCAAAATTTTTACGTATTTTAAAAATATTTCCCAATCAATCTTTAGAATACTTAACCAATTAATGGTTTATTATTAATTGCAGGCCACAGAATCTTAAGCGTGAATTAAAAGACCCAATTCTTTTAACTCAGATGACCGCTCGATTAACTCTTTTTCTTAACGGTTTTTTTAATCTTGGTTTTTTCGTTCTTGAGTCTTAAAGCTCTGTCCTTTGCTCTTTGAATCGTGCGTTCACGGTATTCAGGATCATTGTAATACCTGTTGCGCGCATTTTCAAGAGTCATTTTTTTGTACTCAGGGTCACTGTGATACTTTTCCCTGTAGTACTTTTTCAACTTTTCCCTGTATTCTTTGTCTTTTCTGTATTTCTCACGCACCTTTTTCCTGATCTCTTCCCTGTTTTCATAATAATAATTTTCAGCCATAACATCATTATAAAGGTTTATAAAAATTTTGGAACAACACTAAATTAATTTAATTACGTAGAATTAAACTCAATTAGCATTTATCTTGTTTCATTATATGTACGATAAAAAAACCAGATATTTCAAAATAGTAAAAGATTTTTTCAAAAAAAAGCAATAAATAAGTATGACAAAAAATAATATTCTTTCGGGAACCTCTATAGATATAAAAGCCTACTGGGATACAAAATATTCTGAGAATTCTACAAACTGGGATATAGGTTCAGTTTCACCACCCCTAAAGGAATATATAGATCAGATAAACGATAAATCCATGAAGATTTTAATTCCCGGCGCTGGCAATGCTTACGAAGCAGAATATTTATTTCTGAAAGGATTCATTAATGTTTTTGTCCTCGATATTTCGACAATCGCAATTGAAAGTTTTAAACAAAGATTCCCGGATTTTTCAGAGAAACAGTTATTAAATCAGGATTTTTTTAGCCATAACGACACGTATGATTTAATCATCGAACAGACATTCTTCTGTGCAATCAGTCCCGATGACCGCGCAAATTATGTTAAGAAAATGCATTCGCTTTTAAAAGACAACGGAAAACTCGTGGGAGTATTGTTTAATCACGAATTTGAAAAGGACGGCCCCCCATTCGGCGGAAGCGTTAAGGAATATGAAGATTTATTCCTTCCGTATTTTGAATTTAAGACGTTTGAAGTTTCGTACAACTCAATTAAACCAAGAGAGAAAAGAGAACATTTTATAAACGTTAAAAAGAAAAATAATTTTCCATTATCGCCTTATGTGTATTCTGTTTAACTTAAAGAGCACATAATATTTTAATCTCTTAGGGTAAATTCTCCGCCGCTTGCGGCGAAAGGTTTTTACAAATATAATAAATAGATACCCCGCTGCTTGCGGCGGGGAGTTTCATTCTTTTGACTGTTATTAATTCTTGTTTTATGATGTATATATTTCGCCATTCTATTAAAATTGTTTTTTAAGAGTAATTAAATTATTTTAATGCTAATTATCACAATTTCATAAATTAATTTATTGTTATGAAAAGTAAAGCTACAGTAGTTATTACGCTGTCCGTTTTATTGTTATCTGTTATTTTTTCTTCTTGTAATAAGAGTCAGGATAACGTTATTAAAATTGGTCAGTTTGCTTCCTTAACCGGAAGTGAAGCAACATTTGGAATTAGTTCGGATAATGGTATTAAACTTGCCGTCGAAGAAATCAACAGTTCAGGCGGTGTACTTGGAAAACAAATCCAGCTGGTAACTGAAGATAATCAGGGCAAACCTAATGAAACACAAACTGTGGTTCAGAAATTAATCAACCGCGATAAAGTTGTTGGCATTATCGGTGAGGTTGCTTCTTCAAGAAGTAAAGCCGCAGCACCGCTCTGCCAGCAGAATAAAATCCCTATGATTTCTCAGGCATCAACAAATCCCGAAGTTACTGCAATCGGTGATTATGTTTTCAGAGTTTGTTTCATAGACCCGTTTCAGGCAACCGTTATGAGCAAATTTGCATTAAATTCAATGAAGGTTAAGAAGGTTGCACTTCTTATTGACCAGCGCAATGCTTATTCAACAGGTCTTGCGGATAATTTCAGAAAGACATTCGTTGAAATGGGCGGCGAGATAGTTGAAGAGCAAAAGTATTCTTCAGGTGATAAAGATTTTAAAGCACAACTTACAGCAATCAAATATAAAAATCCTGAGGCAATATTCGTTCCGGGTTATTATACAGACGTTGGTCTTATCGCAATCCAGTTAAGGGAAATCGGGATGACCGTACCTTTATTCGGCGGTGACGGCTGGGAGTCTGATAAACTTACAGAAGGAAAAGCAAAAGATGCACTCGAAGGATGTTTCTTCTCAACACATATTTCTACCGAAGACCCGAATCCTTTAATTCAGAACTTCATTAAAAAGTACAGAGAAAAATATAAGATTGAACCCGATGCATATTCATTCCTCGGTTATGATGCTATGATGTTAATGGCTGATGCAATCAAAAGAGCAGGTTCTACAGAAGGCGATAAAATCAGAGTTGAACTCGCAAAAACAAAAGACTTTAAAGGTGTAACAGGCAACATAACAATCAATGATCAGAGAAATGCGATTAAGCCTGCAGTCGTTCTTGAAATAAAGGGCGGTAAGTTTAAGTATAAAGAAACTATCGCACCATGATAGAATTTATTCAGCAGTTCATAAACGGTTTATCTCTTGGCAGCATTTATGCTCTGATAGCATTGGGCTACACAATGATTTACGGAATACTCCGTTTTATAAATTTTGCACACGGCGACGTTTTTATGATTGGTGCATTCTCGGGATACTATCTTGCGTTCCTGTTCAGCTTCTCAACCTTTACGGGCGGAGCATCTGTATCAATGGCAATAGTAATTCTTCTCGGCTCTATGGTAATCTGTTCAATACTCGGTTTCACTCTTGAAAAGCTTGCGTATAAGCCGTTAAGAAATTCACCGAAACTCACAATACTGATAACTGCAATCGGAGTCTCGCTCTTTCTTGAATACGGCGGACAACTTGTATTTGGTGCAGACCCGAAATCATTTCCTACATTACTGGAAAACAAAGAACTATTTAACGTTGGCGGTGCAGCAGTGTTTTCAAACTCTGTTGTTGTAATTATAGTGTCGCTTGTACTGATGATTCTCTTAAGAATAATCGTTATGAACACAAAAATGGGAACGGCTATGCGCGCAGTGTCTTTCAACCATAACGTTGCAAGTCTTATGGGCATAAACATAAACAGAGTAATCAGCTTTACGTTTATTCTTGGTTCATCCCTTGCAGCGGCAGCAGGTATTCTCTTCGGATTAAACTATCCGAAAGTCGACCCGCTTATTGGAATTATATACGGCTTAAAAGCCTTTGTGGCAGCTGTTCTTGGCGGCATAGGAAATATTCTTGGTGCGGCTCTTGGTGGTTTGATACTTGGGCTTGTAGAAACGTTTGTATCTGGATATTTATCATCAACATACAGGGATGCCATAGCATTTGGTATTCTGATAATTATATTGCTCTTCAGACCAACAGGTCTGCTTGGTAAGAAAGAAATAGAAAAGGTATAAATGAAAATGACCACTCTTCAGGAGTGGTCATTTTTTATAAATATACTATTATACCGTTACTTCTTTTCGTATATAAACGTTACAAGTTCCTTATATTCTTCTGTCATTTCAAACCCGCGTCTTTTCATCACAGTCATTGCTGTTTCCAAAGCCTCGTCCAGTCTGTACAACGACTTTTCCTTGCCAAGTATATTCCATTCAAAAGAATCAATTGACTTATCGGGGAATCCTCCGCCTGCAACATTTGAAAAGATTCCGCATAGTGTACCCGTATTAAGCATTGTGTTTATTCCGAACTTTGCGTGATCACCAACTATGCTTCCAAGAAACTGCAGCCCGGTATCAAACGATTTCCCTTCAAACATTACCCTTACTTTAGAATAGTTGTTCTTCAGGTTGCTAGTCACAGTGTCTGCACCGAAATTTACAAACGGACTTGCGTAAGTGTTACCAATAAAACCATCGTGCTGCTTGTTTACACAACTGTGAAAAACCGAACCTGAAATTTCACCCGACACTTTTGAGGAGTGCCCTATCGAGCACGGACCGTAAAGTCTTGAGCCAGATTTAACAAGGGCGTTTCTTCCAATATAAACAGGCCCCTTAATGTAAACCAGCGGCTCAACAACTGCATTTTCATCTATAAATATTTCTCCGCCAACTGTATCAAGAATAACACCCGGATATACCTTCGCAGTAGGACTTACGTAATTGTTATCATTTTCCTGTGACACCTCTTCATTCCTCGCCTGACCTTTAACACTGTCAATCAGGAAGCTCAAATCAAACCCAAGATTAATATCCAGCGACTTTATAATGTCCCATGGATAGTTAATTATTTCAAATATATTCTCAAAGTTATAATTTGTATTGTTGATATTCTTTAAGCCGTCGAAGAAGGATTTATCCATACAGAACTTAAGATTCTCACGGCGTTTATTAATCTCATCTGAGGAAATCTTAGCAGCAATAACGTTATCATCGGAATGCAGTACACTATTCATAGACATATCATTCATAATCCAGTTCAGAAACCTTTGTGAATACACTACCCTTCCATTCAGGAATACAGCATCTTCATCAGGAATCTGATTAACAGGGTTTTTATTATTAGACTTAACCAGCTTTGCGAGTTCATCCCTTACGAACAAAGTAACAGATTCGCCAACAGGAAGGTACCTTTCGATTCTGTCTTTCATAGAAAAGACCCCTGCCTTCAGGTCAAAAGAAGCACGAAGCAAATTTAAAGGATAAAGATTGGTATATTTATTATCTTCAAAGATTACGTATTTCATAGGATCGACAATTTTAATTTTTAATAATAAAAAAGCCGGCTAATATTATGAATAATAAAAGGTCCGGCTAATAAAAAGTAAAAACTATATTATGCGTCTGTAGTTTTTTTGCCTTTGCCGAATTTCTTGTAGAACTTCTCAACACGTCCTGCAGTATCGACGATTTTTTGTGTACCAGTAAAGAACGGATGACACATAGAACATATTTCAACCTTTATTTCGGGTACGGTCGAACGAGTTGTGAATAGAATCCCTCTATTTTCACCACAATTGCAAATCACGTTGCATTTATAATATTTTGGATGTATTTCCTTTTTCATATTAATCTTTAAATTCTTTAGCTTTTAATAACAGATAATAT
>Ga0194056_10000958_pt1 | contig 15812 bp, 11 predicted proteins | sample SepL4413m_MetaG_FD_155458 | JGI IMG/M metagenome (GOLD analysis project Ga0194056, IMG submission 155458) | Anoxic zone freshwater microbial communities from boreal shield lake in IISD Experimental Lakes Area, Ontario, Canada - Sep2016-L442-13m | ecosystem: Environmental > Aquatic > Freshwater... | reverse complement strand
TAATATCATTGTTCTTTTATTTCCTTTAAAATGGTATCTATACTTTCTTTTATTTCTTGATATGGACTAAACCCTCTTGATAATAAATAAAATTTACTTTCATTTAATTGTAATAAAAGTGTTGGAAAGCTGCTAACCTGCAATTGCTTGCACAACGCAAATTCGTAATGGGCCCTTTCTTTATACTCATTACTTTTTAGTTTGCTATAAAAGTCTTCAGCATCAATGGTGTATTTCTCCAATAAATTACGGTATGCTTCATCATCATCTAAATCTCTTCCTTCATAATTTAATGCGTACTGCAAGTCTGCTGCAAATTCCACTTGTTGGTGCGGCTGCAGTTCTTTTAAAATACATAAAGCAATAGCTGGTTTTTCACTGTTCATTACCCAATCACTTTTATCGGGGTTATTAATATGCCATAAAAAATCTTCCCCAAACTTAATACCGGTTAATGCTTCAACCCGCTGATAAGCATTTTGAATATAGGGTCCAATTTTTTCGATAGGCATTTTTCCTTCGCCAATCATCATACCACCGCTTAACACTTCGGTATCCAAATCATTTTGATATTCTATGGCAATTTTTTTAATCACCGGACTAAATCCATAACACCAACCACAATAGGCATCGTAACAGTAAATTAATAATGGTTTCAAAATATAAAGTAATTATGTATAAAAATTAATGTGCCTCCAGCCAATTAGTGCCCATGCCAATTTCTGCATCAGTAGGCACACCATTGGGTAAGGGTAAAGCAGATTGCATGCACTGTAATATAACAGGTTTAATAAGTTCAATTTCGTCTTTGTGTGCGTCAAATACCAATTCATCATGCACTTGCAACAGCATTTTACTTTTAAAATTTTGTTCTTTAAATGCAGCATGTACTTTTATCATGGCTAGTTTTATCATGTCTGCAGCAGTACCCTGAATAGGAGAATTAATTGCATTACGTTCTGCAAAACCACGTACCGTGAAATTGGCAGAGTTGATATCTTTTAGCCAACGCTTACGTCCCATTAGCGTTTCAACATAGCCATTCTCTTTTGCAAAATTTATGGTATCGTCCATATATTTTTGAATATTAGGGAACTGCTTTTTATAATTATCAATAATATCTTTTGCTTCTGCACGTGGAATGCCTAAATTTTCTGCCAAACCAAAAGCTCCTTGTCCGTAAATAATACCAAAATTTACGCTCTTGGCTTTATAGCGCATTTCTTTGGTTACTTCACTTTCTTCTACATTAAACACTTTTGCAGCAGTAGCAGTATGAATGTCTTTTCCGGTTCGGAATGCTTCGCACATATTTACGTCGCCACTGATGGCAGCTACAATTCGTAATTCTATTTGAGAATAATCGGCAGATACCAATACATGATCCTTGTCTCTTGGAATAAATGCTTTACGTATTTCTTTACCCCTATCGGTACGTACCGGAATGTTTTGCAAATTAGGATTGTTACTACTTAATCTTCCTGTAACGGCCACCGCCTGTGCGTATGAAGTGTGCACTCGTCCTGTTTTTTTATTAATCATTAAAGGTAGCGCATCAACATAGGTAGATTTTAATTTAGTGTACTCACGAAAAATTAAAATATCGTCTACAATTTTATTTTTGCTAGCTAATTTTAGTAATACATCTTCGCCAGTAGCATATTGCCCCGTTTTTGTTTTTTTTGCTTTGGGATCTAATTGTAATTTATCAAACAATACCTCGCCCAATTGTTTTGGAGAGGCTAAATTAAAACGTACGCCAGCTTGTTTGTAAACACTTTCTTCGGCTATCTTGGCTTCGCGTTCTAGTTCTTTGCTATAATCGTTTAAAAATCCTTCGTCAATACGGATGCCTTCAAACTCCATTGCGGTTAATACTTTTACCAATGGATTTTCTACTTCGTAAAATATTTTTTCTACTGCTTTAGTTTTTAATTGTGGAAGAAAAATATTTTTTAATTGTAAAGTAATGTCAGCATCTTCTGCGGCATAATCTTTTACTTTTACTATTTCTACATTCCGCATATTACCCTGCGACTTTCCTTTTTTACCAATAAGTTCTTCAATATGTACAGGTTCGTATCCCAAATATTTTGCACTTAGTACATCCATACTTCTTTTGCCTTCTGGTTCAATTACATAATGTGCTAACATGGTATCGAAAGTATTACCGGCCAATTCAAAGCCGTACCATTTTAAGATCAGCATATCATACTTAATATTCTGTCCAACCCATGTGATAGTAGCATTTTCAAATAGCGGACTTAATTGATTTAGTATTGCAATTGTTTTTTCTCTGTTATCTGGGCATGGAATATAATAGCCTTTGCCGGGTATTATTGAAAAACTTAAGCCTACTAAACTGGCTTCATTGGCGTCTATTCCGGTAGTTTCGGTATCGAAGCAGATTTCAGATTGATGAATGAATTGTTTTATTAATTCGTTAATCTGTTCATCAGTGTCCATTAAAAAATATTCATGTGGCGTGTTATTGATGTTTTTGTCAACTACAATTGGCGCGTCTTCTACAGCATCTTCAGGAACTTCAACGGCAGAAGAAGTTGATTGGGGCAGGTCAATGATATTGCCAAACAAATCCATTTGTGCTGTTGGGGCTTTTTCTGTTTTAGGGGTAGATTTGGTATTATTATTCCAAACTTCTTCACTAACATTAATATCCTCACCCAAAATCCTTTTCCCTAAAGTTTTAAATTCCAACTCTTCAAAAATTTCTTTCAGCACATCTTTATTTAATTCTTTGATGCGAAAATTTTCTTCATGAAATTGTGTAGGCACGTTAATAATAATAGTAGCCAGCTTTTTACTCATCACTGCCAGCTCGGCACCCGCTGCAATTTTTTCGCCAAGCTTACCTTTTATATTAGCTGCATTAGCCAATACATTTTCTAGAGTACCGTATTCTTTTAATAGTTTGGCTGCAGTTTTTTCTCCCACGCCTGGTATACCTGGAATATTATCTACAGCATCGCCCATCATACCTAAAATATCAATTACTTGGTCTACTCTTTCTATATCCCATTTTTCGCAGATCTCTTTTGGGCCTAGTATTTCAAAGTTACCTCCTTGGTAAGGCGGCTTGTAAATTTTTATATTTTCGCTCACAAGCTGGCCATAATCTTTATCGGGCGTAACCATATAAACTTCATATCCTTCTTTTTCGGCTTGCTTTGCTAGGGCGCCAATTACATCATCGGCTTCATATCCATCGATACCTATAACTGGGATATTAAATCCCTCAATAATTTTTTTAATATCTGGTACAGCAGCAGAGATATCTTCGGGTGTTTCTTGTCGGTTGGCTTTATAATCTGCAAAGTCTGTATGACGTTCAGTGGCAGCACTGGTATCGAAGCATACCGCCATATGAGTGGGTTTTTGATTTTTTATTAGATCTATTAAAGTATTGGTAAAACCAAATTGCGCATTAGTATTTTTTCCTTTACTGGTAATACGTGGATTACGTATTAAAGCATAATAAGCACGAAATACGAGCGCAAACGCATCTAATAAAAATAATTTTTTTTGCATGCCATAAAAGTAAAACAATTGGCGCGCTAATCAAAAGTGTTGTAAAACAAAAGCCGCTTTATTATAAAGCGGCCATATTAATGAGTTAGTAAATCTGGTTTAATAGGTTGATATGTATAACTTCTCTGATTTCTGATTGTTGTTGCTTTCAAAAGTAATTCCGTTACCGCTAATATTACTAATAGCCCAATGGTTATTTAGTTGAGTTAAAGCTGGATTAATATTATTAAAACTAAAAGTGATTTTTTTTGAAATATTATCTTCTAACCAATTGCCTTCAAACAACTGACCATTTTTACTAGCCACTACTTTTCCTGAAGCATCAAAGCTAAAGGTATAGCCATTAAAAATACAGGTCTTGTCAATCTGGGCATTGTCGTAGCAATTTACTCTCCAAGAACCTTTAGTTACTAAATCGCTTACAGAAGTAGAAACGCCTAATTTTTGGATATTTGAAAAGGCAGCAAAATAAACAATAATGGCACATTTTACTGCAAAGAGTAGAACTGGTTTAGTCATATAATGGATATTAGAAGGGATTTCTATCCATACTATAACTAAATAAAATCCATTTTATTGTTTGATGTTGGAAAATTAGAACCTACTACCTAAATAATGTGGTAGCATAGCACGCCAAGTGGGCCAGTCGTGTTTCCATTCAGTACCCCATATGTCAAGTTCATAATGAATGCCCTTACCATATAATACACCAGCAAATTCCTTTGCAGCATCGGGGGCTTCATATTCGCCACTTCCAGAAAGGATATGAATATGATTGCTATTTCTGATTTGTTCTAAAATGGTATTATCAGTAAGATTGGGCATAAAATGCATAGGGGAGTTGTAATATACTTGTTCGTCGTAAAAGCCATCGGTATAGTCCATAAGGTTGTATACGCCGCTCATAGCAATAACTCCGTTTATCAGGTCTGGACGCTTTAAAAAAAGATTCATACTGTGCAAGGCACCAAAAGAAGCGCCGCAGGCAATTATAGGTGTTTCGATGCTGGTACAGTTTTTTATAAAAGGGATTACTTCATTAAAAATATATTCGTTGAATTGATTTTGCCGAATGGCTTTATGCTCACCAAGCATTTGCTTATTCATCCAGCTTTCGGTATTGATACTGTTAACAGAAAATACTTTAACCTTACCACTATCAATGAATGGGGTTAAAGAATTTATTAATTGAAAACGTTCATACTCTAAGTAATCTGCTGCCGCAGTAGGTATCAGCAATAAAGCAAATCCATAATCGCCATAAGTAGCTATTGGCATATCTTTTTGCAAGGCAGGACTGAACCAAGAATCAAGTGCTCTTTTCATTCTTTAAAATTGTACCACAAAGATGCTAAGTAATGACGCATAAAGCGCCAATAAAAGTATAATTGATAAAATATTTATTCAAGTACTCCTTCCTTTATCTCTATCCACAATTCTCTATAGCATTTTGCGGCATAACTGCTGTTGGCAAATTCCATTATAGGGGCTTTGTGGATGCCCATTTTTTCTACATCAGATAGATACGGGATATAGTTTTGAAAAAAGCGTTTGTCTTTATACAACTCCTGCATAATTTCATTATGCATGTTTTTACGCAGGTCGGCCATTGTAAAAAAGCACATCATTTTACTGATGTTTAAATCTTTTTCTTTAAAATAATCTTTTACCATATGGTAAGTGCGAATAGACAAAGTAGTTGGTATTACAGGCATCAACACAATGTCTGATGCATTAAAAATATTTTCGCTTAGGGCACTAAATCCAGGGGGGCAATCAATAAAAACAAAATCATATTCCTTATCCAGCTGCTTCAACACACTTTTCAAACGGTTCTTATTGCCCTTCATTTCATCAAGCATTATATCAAATGTTTTAGAACTACTATCGGCAGGAATTACATCCAACATTTCAAAATCAGTGCTCATAATTCCATTTTCCAAGTCTGCATCTTTGGTAATCAGTTTTTTTATACCTGGATGTGTTTTAGGTTTTGCCTTATAATAAAAGGACGAAGAACCTTGCGGATCAATATCCCATAACAATGTTTTAAAGCCATCTGCTGCAGCCAAGTATGCAAAGTTTACACAACTTGCGGTTTTCCCCACACCACCTTTAAGATTATACAAAGCAATTGTTGTCATACACTTGTTTTTATGTTTAGGTAAGATAGCAAATTATTTTTAAGAATATTGTATGATTTACAAAACTCAACTATGAAAACACTTGCATTTTATTACTAGGCGACTCACTCCCTTGGTATTTCAAATGCCATAATTTTTGCGCGGACATGAAAATATTTTTGGAATAGAGGAGTAAATGCTGGTACTACCAAGCTAACCATTGATTAGGTATTGCGAACTGTGTATTGCCGTTGCTTGGAAAAAGTGCCGCAAGGCCATCTGGAATATTTAAATAACGTGCGCAACTTGTACCAATACGCCCATACTAGGAGTTTAAGTATCTATTTGGCAATTACTGTTGGCCTGCAAAGACCAATTGATTACTGAAGCACCAATCATTAACCCAAAAAATTCATATCCTCTTCAGTAAGGGGTATATCTACCGCCTTAATATTTTCGTTAAAATGCAATAAAGATGATGTGCCGGGTATGGGCAATATCCATGGGGAACGGTGCAGCAACCAGGCAATATTGATTTGTGCTGGGCTGGCATTATACTTGTTGGCAACGATATCAATGCGGGATTCTTTTTTACGTAAAGAATTGATCAAAGAAAAATAAGGAATCAGTGGAATGCTATTTTTTTCGCAGATGTCAAGTACTTCTTCGCCACCACGGTTTTCGCCATGCGATGAAATTTGTGTGCTGCGCTGGCCATATCCGTACATATTTTCCACTGTGGCAATATTGCCCATTTGCATAGCGGTTTGAAGTTGGTCTGGGTTAACATTGCTAACACCTACATGTAATATTTTTCCTTCTTGCTGCAACTGAAACATGGCCTCCATCGAAGTTTCAAAAGCAACTGCACTGCCAGACAACACCCTAAAATGCACCAATTGCATCTGATCTATCTTCAATGTTTTCAAATTATTTTCAATTGCCGTACGTAGGTTATCTGGGCTGTTAAAAGGCACCCAGCTCTTATCTGGTTTACGGGTGGCACCTACCTTGGTGCAGATGACCATATTATTTGAATAAGGATACAATGCTTCGGCAATCAATCGATTCGTTACATCTTCACCATAATAATCAGCGGTATCAATAAACTGAATTCCGCTGCTTACTGCTTGTTTTAGTATTTCTAAAGCTTCGGTCCTGTTTGGCGGCTCGCCGTAAATACCTGGTCCGGTAAGGCGCATGGTGCCATAGCCCATACGGTTTACTGTTAAAGGATTTGGAGTGTTGGCTGCGATGGTAATGGTAGACATATTATAAATTCAATGACAAGTCTAATTGGTTTAAAATCTTGTGATATTTTGTATAACAAGATTTTAACTGTTTAGTTGTACAGTTTATTAATTACAAAATTTTTCAAAATTTCTTGAATCAAGATTATTTATTAGGAGAGAAAATACAGTAATATTTAGTCCTTATATAACACCACACAACCATAACCGTTAACAAGCAAGTTTTCAACTCCGCCCTTAACAAACTCATTATTTACCACTACAGTTTTATAACCTTTAATTAGGCCAGCGGGTAATATTATCGACTTACTAGTACCATTAAACCAAACCTGTATTTGTTTCCAAGGGTCTTTAACTGCAGCACCGTTAATAGAGTAACCAATCATTCCAGCAGGAGCGTTTAAAAATTTCAGGTTAGTTTGTATTTGTGCGGTACTCGTCATTCTAAAAGCGGGGTGGGCCTTACGCAGTTGGATGAGTTGTTGCACATAAGTAAATACAGCTATGTAATGCGTTTTTAAATTCCAGTTGATGGCGTTAATGCTGTCTGGTTGGTTATAACTGTTTTCGATACCATATTTGCTTCGCAGCATTTCGGTACCAGCATGTAAAAAGCTGATGCCTTGGCTAGTAAGCACAATAGATAAAGCTAGTTTGTGCATTTCGATACGCTCGGCCACTGTGGCTTTTAGGGCGCTAATGGCCAGTTTATCCCAAAGCGTATTGTTATCGTGGCACTCGGCATAGATGATGGTATTCTGCGGCGATGCAGCATAGGGCTTCTTGCTATAGTTTACTTTTTTGTAATTCACTTGTGGGTGCTCGGTAGCGGCCACAATGCCAAATTTGATACTTTCTATTTTGCTAGTATCGCCGCTCGCAAAGCCACGGTCGGCTGCTTCAAACACCGAGCCTTTAATGCCATCACGGATGTCGTCGCTAAAAACAGCAATGCCTTTAAGCTTAGCGGCATTTTGTTTTAAAGCGCGTACACTGTCGGGTAAGGGGCTGGCGCCAGCAGTCCAGCCTTCCCCATAAATTAACATGTTTGGGTTTAGTTTATGTAATGCAGCGCTAATCAGGTTCATGGTTTCAATATCATGAACGCCCATCAGGTCGAACCGAAAACCATCTATATGGTATTCTTTTGCCCAGTACAATACCGACTCAAGCATAAACTTGCGCATCATGGCTTTTTCGCTGGCGGTTTCGTTATTGCATGCAGTAGCATTGCTGTACTTACCATCTGCAGTATGGCGGTAATAATAACCTGGCACCAGTTGGTTGAAATTGCTTTCGTCTGTAATACCAGTATGGTTATACACCACGTCCATTACTAATGCCAGTCCTTTTTTATGGAAGGCTTGTACCAATTCCTTCAATTCTTTAATGCGAACTGCCCCATCTGCAGTGGTAGTGGCATAAGAGCCTTCGGGGGCATTATAATTTACTGGATCGTATCCCCAGTTGTATTGTGGAGCAGTATTACTTTCGTCAACTGAATTATAATCGAAAAAAGGAAGGAGGTGAATATGCGTTACACCCAGTTCGGTTAAATGATCTAATCCTGTTGTAAGGCCTGCCGGGTTTTTGGTACCGGTTTCGGTAAGTCCTATATATTTTCCTTTATTGGCAATGCCACTGCTGGGAGCTATGCTTGCATCACGTATGTGTAGTTCGTAAATAATGGCATCAGTTGCATTTTTTAATTTGGGCTGTTGGTCTTTTTCCCAACCTATAGGATTAGTTTTTTTTAGGTCTAGTACCATTGCTCTTTTACCATTGGTACCTACGGCTTTTGCGTAGGGGTCAGCCACTTCATTTAACCATTTTTCTTCATGTTGAATACAAAATGTATAATATACACCTTCGTAATTGCCTTGCAAGGTAATTGCCCAAGTGCCTTGTTTGGATTGTTTTAAGTCAATGGTTCTTGTAGGCGTGCCTCCAATAGGTTGACGATAAAATTTTAATTGTGCTTTTGTTGCAGTGGGCGCCCATATTTTAAATGATGATGTTGTAGGCGTAAAGGTTAGTCCCAAATCGGAACCAACGTATGTTGGATAAATTTCTTTTTGAGCTTTGGTTGGCATAGTAAGTGCAGCTATCGTTAATAGAAGTAGGAAATTTTTTTTCATTGATTTGTCTTGAGAATATAAAAGTAGAACATATTAGGGAAAGAGAAAGGCATACTCCAGCAGAAATCGCTGATGTACAAAAAAGGAATTACCTGGTGTAAATGGAGATTATCTTTTGAACTACAGAAACAATTTAATTGTAGCTAATAATATTAAATGTTTTTTTGGTAGCGTTATTTAAATCATTTCTTCATTCCTTCTAATTCTTTCTGCAAGCGGAACATGTCATCTCTTAAGCGGGCAGCTTCCATGAAGTCTAAGTCTTTTGCAGCTTTTTCCATTTGCTTTTTAATTGTTGCAATACCCTTTTCCATTTGCGGAATGGTTTTATATTCAGTTTCATCTTCTGCGGCGATGGGTACAATATCTTCATCGGGCTTAACAGAATAGGGATTTGCAGGATCGTAACCTTTTACATCTAGTACTGATCCTTGTGCCATTATTTGCTGCGTATCTTTTATTATTGTTTTAGGCGTAATGCTGTGTTCAATATTATAAGCTATTTGTTTTTCTCTACGGCGACTTGTTTCGTCGATGGTTTTTTTCATACTTTTTGTCATGGTATCAGCATAAAAAATTACAAGTCCATCTACATTACGTGCTGCACGACCCGCAGTTTGTGTAAGGCTTCTTTCGTTACGTAAAAAACCTTCTTTGTCGGCATCTAAAATAGCAACTAAGGAAACTTCTGGTAAGTCTAAACCTTCTCTTAATAAGTTAACGCCCACTAAAACATCAATTACGCCCAATCTTAATTCACGTAAAATTTCTACTCGTTGTAAAGCGTCTACTTCACTATGTATGTATTTACATTTTATATTAATTCGTTCTAGATATTTCGTCATCTCTTCGGCCATTCGTTTAGTCAAGGTAGTTACCAACACACGATCGCCTTTAATAATGCGTTTATCAATTTCATCTAACAAATCGTCAATTTGATTTACAGAAGGACGCACTTCAATAGGCGGATCCAGTAAGCCTGTTGGGCGCACCACTTGCTCTACAACAATGCCTCCACATTTATCAAGTTCGTAATCTGCCGGTGTGGCAGATACGAAAATAGTTTGCCCGGTTACTGATTCAAATTCATGAAAATTCAATGGCCTATTATCTAATGCACTGGGCAAGCGGAAACCGTAATCTACTAATACCATTTTACGACTTCTATCACCACCATACATGCCACTCACTTGTGGAATGGTTTGATGGCTTTCATCTATCATCACAATAAAATCTTTTGGAAAATAATCTAGTAAACAGAATGGGCGAGTGCCAGCTTTTCTTCTATCAAAAAATCTGGAATAGTTTTCAATGCCATTGCAATAACCCAGCTCGCGAATCATTTCCAAATCGTAATTCACTCTTTCGCTGATACGTTGTGCTTCGATATATTTTCCAGAATTTTTATAATATTCTTCTTGTGCCAAACATTCATCCTGAATTTCGTGTACTACTTGTTGTAATACATCTTTTGGCGCCACATATAAATTAGCAGGAAAGATGGCTGCATTTTCCACATTACTAATGCGTTTGCCGCTGGAGAGTTCTAATGTTTCAATGGTTTCAATTTCATCGCCAAAGAAAGTAATTCGGTATCCAAAATCAACGTAGGGCAAATTGATATCAATAGTATCGCCTTTTACACGAAATGTACCACGATTAAAATCTCCATCGCTTCTATTATATAAACTATTTACTAAAGCATGTAAAAATCCCTGCCGTGATATGGATTGTCCTCTTTCAATTCTGATAATTCCATTTTCATAATCGGTAGGATTACCCATGCCATAAATACAACTTACGCTCGCTACAATGATAATATCCCTTCTGCCACTTAGTAATTGTGCAGTGGCCTGTAATCGCAATTTGTCTAATTCTTCATTAATACTTAAATCTTTTTCAATGTAAGTATTACTAACAGGCATATATGCTTCGGGCTGGTAATAATCATAATAGCTTACAAAATAACCCACTGCATTATCAGGAAAAAATTGTTTAAACTCTCCATATAATTGCGCTACCAATGTTTTGTTATGCGTTAATACCAGTGTTGGCCTCTGTACATTCTGAATTACATTGGCCATTGTAAAAGTTTTACCACTACCTGTTACGCCAAGTAAAGTTTGATAACGCTCTCCATTAACAATACCTTCTGTCAATTGTCGAATAGCGTCAGGCTGGTCGCCAGCAGGTGCATATGAAGAACGGAGTTGAAAAGGCATGTGTAGTATTAATTATTGCAAAAGCAAATTTAATTGATCTTAATGGTTTATTGGGACAGTAAAATTTAAATTCATTTTTCATTTTTAGCCAATAATGAAAATCTTAAAGTACCCAGTACAAATAAAAGACTTTAAGAAAGAATATTATTGTAAAGTGATTACTATTTAACATGTGCAATACTTTATTAAATAATTAAAATGGGGATGAATTATTTACAAATGTTTATGAGCTGATAAAAAATGTTTATTTTACAGTATACAACACTTGCTTATGACTTCAACAACTCAACGCTTTACAGCACTGGATGTATTTAGAGGAATGACAATCTGTTTCATGATTATTGTAAATACACCAGGTAATGGTGCTACTACTTTCTCTCCTTTATTACATGCTCACTGGAATGGGTTTACGCCCACCGACTTGGTATTTCCTTCCTTTTTGTTTGCGGTAGGTAATGCAATGAGTTTTGTAATGCTTAAATGGATAAAACTTTCTAAAAGCCAAGTCCTTCTAAAAATTTTAAAAAGAACTGCGATTATTTTTTTATTAGGGTTCCTCATGTATTGGTTTCCGTTTATGAAAAGAGATGTTACAGGCAATTTCTTTTCTTTTCCTTTTAGTGAAACACGCGTTTTTGGTGTGCTACAACGCATTGCCTTATGTTATGGTATTGCTTCACTTATTGTGTATTACTGTAAACCAAAAATGGCGCTTATCATAAGTCTTATTTTTTTAGTGGGCTATTGGATATCGTTATATGTTTTTGGGGATGCTGCTGATCCGCTTGGCATGCAAACCAATGCTGGTTCGCAATTGGATATGTGGCTATTAGGCGAAAAGCATTTATATCATGGCGAAGGTGTTGCTTTTGATCCTGAAGGTTTGCTGAGTACTTTTCCTGCTGTAGCCAATGTAATTGGGGGATATTTGGCAGGAAAATACATTCAACAAAAAGGGAATGACTACGAAGGGCTTGCCACTTTATTACTTACTGGAGTAGCCTTATTGTTTTTAGCGTATTGCGTGAATTTAAATTTTCCTGTAAATAAAAAATTATGGACCAGCTCTTTTGTTTTACTTACTGTAGGACTTGATTGTATTATTTTATCGGCATTAATTTATATCATTAGCTTTAAACAACAAACACGGTTTACATATTTTTTTGAAGTGATGGGGCGTAATCCATTATTCATTTATTTATTATCGGAACTTGGCGCCACTCTTTTATATTTTTTCAGAGCTGACGCTAAAACAAGTTTATATCAATGGGGGTATAAAAATATTTTCCAATGGACAGGAGATTATCTTGGTTCATTTTTGTTTGCCCTTTGCTTTATGTTGTTGTGTTGGTCGGTTGGTTATTTTTTAGATAAAAGAAAAATTTATATTCGGGTATAATCAGGCAGGTGTCATTTTACGACTTTTCTTTTAAGGTAACCGCTATAGTCAGTTAATTGGGTTTCATAATCTTCTAGCATTAAAGGAGAAGTAAGAATGAAATCTGCAGTTGCCCTATCACAAGCAAGTAATATATTCCATACCACTCCAAGTCGTAATAATGCTTTTACATCGCTGTCATGTGCCTGTGCTTCCATGGGATCCCAAAAAAAGATCAACACATCAATCTTGCCTTCTGCTATCATAGCCCCAATCTGTTGATCGCCTCCAAGTGGGCCACTCAGCATTTTCATTACGGGGCGGTCTAATTTTTCTTCTAAAAATTTTCCTGTGGTACCGGTTGCAATTAATTCGTGGCGAGCCAATACTACTTTATTATGTTCAGCCCATTCTATCAGGTCTTTCTTTTTATTATCATGCGCAACTAATGCAATTCTTTTTCTTTTCCCTGATATTCTTATATTATCCATTGTATATATTATTATTACTGGTAAAGTTATCCTATCTGTTACAAAAATGCTTCGAAATGCTGCATTTCAATAGTAAAATGCATATTAAATAGGTTTCAATTTCATTATTATTTAATAAGGAAACCCCGTTTAAAAGACGTACCTTTGCACCTCAAAAAAATAGGGTAATGGTTATAACCTAGTTGGTTTTCAATCTTTTACCTGAACAATCAGACAATGAATATTCGTAACATCGCCATTATTGCTCACGTAGATCATGGCAAAACAACGCTGGTGGATAAGATTCTGCATAGCACCAACATTTTTCGTGATAACCAGGAAACTGGCGAATTGATAATGGATAATAATGATCTTGAAAGAGAAAGAGGAATTACAATTTTTAGCAAAAACGTTTCTGTTACTTACAAAGACGTAAAAATTAATGTAATTGATACCCCTGGTCACAGTGATTTTGGAGGAGAAGTGGAAAGAGTTTTGAAAATGGCTGATGGCGTATTATTACTCGTAGATGCTTTTGAAGGACCAATGCCTCAAACCCGTTTTGTATTACAGAAAGCGCTGCATTTAGGATTGCACCCCATTGTAGTCATTAATAAAGTAGATAAACCTAACTGTCGTCCTGACGAAGTACATGATGCAGTTTTTGAATTATTCTTTAATCTAGATGCTACTGAAGAACAGCTTGATTTTCCTACCATCTATGGTAGTAGTAAAAACGGCTGGATGAATACTTCACTTACCGAAATAGACAATATCTTCCCTTTACTGGATGCTATTTTAGAACATGTACCAGAACCAAAAGTAAATGAAGGTACTACCCAGATGCAGATCACTTCATTAGATTATTCTTCTTTTTTAGGAAGGATTGCAGTTGGAAAAGTAGCCCGTGGTACAATCAGAGAAGGTCAGCAAATTGCATTGGTACAGGCAGATGGCGGCATTAAAAAAATGAAAGTAAAAGAACTGTATACTTTTGAAGCATTAGGTAAAAAGAAGGCAACTGAAGTTAGTGCAGGTGATATTTGTGCAATAGTAGGCTTAGAAACTTTTAATATTGGTGATACAGTTTGTGATGTTGAATTTCCTGAAGCATTACCAGTAATTAGTGTGGATGAACCTACCATGAGCATGATGTTCAGTATCAATAACTCTCCATTCTTTGGCCGCGAAGGTAAATTTGTTACCTCTCGTCACTTAAGAGACCGATTAATAAAAGAAACGGAAAAGAATTTAGCACTTCGTGTAGAGGATTCGGATAGTGCTGATAGCTTTTTGGTTTATGGCCGTGGCATTTTGCATTTAGGTATTTTGATAGAAACCATGCGCAGAGAAGGCTTTGAATTAACTGTTGGTAACCCTCAGGTATTGGTTAAAGAAATTGATGGTAAAAAATGTGAGCCTTATGAAAATTTGGTGGTAGATGTTCCAGCCGAATTTAGCGGTAAAGTAATTGATCTTGTTACTCAACGTAAAGGCGAAATGCTGATTATGGAAAGCAAAGGTGAAATGCAGCATTTAGAATTTGATATACCATCAAGAGGATTAATTGGATTAAGAAGCAATATGCTTACCAATACCGCAGGCGAAGCAGTAATGGCACACAGATTCACCGATTATCGTCCATGGAAAGGCGTTATTCCAGGTAGAAGTAATGGAGTTTTGTTATCTAAAAACACTGAAAAAACAACCGGGTATTCTATTGATAAATTACAAGATAGAGGAAGATTTTTTGTAGATCCAGGAGATGAAGTTTACGCAGGACAGATTATTGCTGAGCATATTAAGCCAGGCGATTTGAATGTGAATGCTACCGAGCCTAAAAAATTAACCAATCACCGAGCAAGTGGTAGTGATGATGCAAGCAAGGCAGCACCTAAAATTATGATGACTTTGGAAGAATGTATGGAATACATCCAGCAGGATGAGTGCATTGAGGTAACCCCTAAAAGTATCCGTATGCGTAAAGTGGTTTTGAATGAAGATGATAGAAAACGTGTACAAAAAAGTATGGGTGCAGAAGCATAAAGTATAATCAATAATTTAATAGAAAGGCCGGAATTTTATTTCCGGCCTTTCTATTGTATAAAATATTTTGTATCCCTTTATCAAACTAAAACTATTTAAGTTTGTAATAATTTACAATTATGACCGCTCCATCCTGTATACTTTCTATTATAATACCGTGCTATAATCACGGCAGCTATATACAAGAAGCTTTAGACAGTATAAAAAAAGAGGAAATTAGATTTCCATACGAAGTCATTATTGTAGACGATGGTTCTACAGATACACAAACACTTGCCAAGCTAGAAGCATTAAAGCGCCAAAGCTTTACAGTAATACATCAGCAAAACGGTGGTCCTGCGGCTGCAAGAAATACAGCTATACAACATGCCAATGGTAAATACATACTTCCGTTAGATGCGGATAATAAAATTACTTCTGCGTATATCAACGTAGGAATTCCTTTACTAGAAGAAGGTAAGTATCAAATCATCTATTGTACACCATTGTTTTTTGGAGAGTTGGCTGGCAGCGCTAGGCGCTTTACCTCAAAGCCATTTGATATTACCATCTTGCTAGAGGAAAATTATATTGACTGCTGCTCCCTTTTTACAAAAGAGGTATGGATAAAAAATAACGGGTTTGATACTCGTATAC